>JGI24793J26633_1001564_pt1 | contig 12183 bp, 10 predicted proteins | sample MesohylFT_FD_26633 | JGI IMG/M metagenome (IMG submission 26633) | reverse complement strand
GATGTGGGTCCTTGGCTCGGCGCGCGGGCCGTAACTGGTCGGCAGGCCTTGCTGGATGCGCCGCCGGGCCGGCCTCGAGCGGAGTTCGGTGCGAACGCCGCGGGCATTGCATGAAGCCCCCGTAGATCTTGATGGATTGCATCCGCGATCGTGTGAGTCGTACACAATTCCGTATGCAATCGGCGCTCGGATTGAACTGGACTCCATGGGGCGACCTTGTCACCTTGTCTGGTCCACGCAACAGCCTCACGTCTGCAGTACGAACACGCTCGCCTACGAGCCGGGCGACGCCGACGAGTGGCGTGCCTGCTGTGACACACGTGAGAGCGTCATCGTTCCAGAAGACGGGTGCGAAGTCACCGGTTCCGTTTCCTGAGAGCCTTCGCCGCGTCCTCGTCGTAGCGGGACCGGGCGTTTTCCGTGGCCGCCCTCCCGCTCGTTCGGCAAATCCGGCCATTTCGCCGGAGGTGTCCACCGACTCTTCGCCGGCCTCGGCGGCCGGCAAGGGCACCCGTGATGCCGCACCCGTCCCCGCTCAACCGCCCGGTCGAGCGCCGCAGGCCAGCGCGTGCGAGCCCTACCGCGACCTGATCGTCGACGCGCTCGGCCGCGGCCGCAACGCCATGGCCATCTGGCAGGACCTGGTCGACGGACCACGGCTTCCCGGCGGGCTATGCGAGCGTGCAGCGCTTCGTCTCGACCGTCCGGCAGCAGCCCGCCGTCGAGGCCCGGGCGGTCATCACCACGGACCGGGGAGAAGAAGCACAGGTTGACTACACTAGTGGTGTGTCCCAGAAATGGCTTTACACTTGCCGCGGGCGGCCGACGGCTCGCAAGAACGCCCAATTTCCGCGGCGATTGTGGGCGGCAGTGCCGCGACGCCGCGCGTGTTGAACTGCAAACTTGTTCTAGTGACACACCACTAGGGACCGTCCGATATCAACTGCCAGGGTCAGCGTCCTCGCAGAGCTCCCTGTCGAGCTCGAAGTCGAGGATCATCCAGTGCGACGTCACGCCCCGAACGCCACCATAATCCGATAACATATTTGTTTTCAGCATCTTACATGGACGGCCTGGTGGCCGTGAGGTATTCCGTACACAATTCACGGGTGAATTGCACCGGACTCGTTTGGCCTTTCGCGGATTCGCGGACCGTAAGCGTTCGGTCCTGCCGGTATTCAGCGTTGCGGCAGTCGGGCAAGCACCGTCGAACAGCGAGCCGATCCGGTGCGGGCGCCCTCCCTGCGCAGGAGCATCGACCGGTGCTGGCTGTCGACAACGCCAGCGTCCGGTTGGCCCGCTCCCATGTCCATACCGGCTTCACCGAACGCTTACCGCGGACCGATGTTCGCTTCGGACCAAAGACGCCCATCGCGATAAGCGCAGAAGGCTCCGTCAGGTGCGCGGCCTGCGGCATCCCCGGTCGGGGCGGCCGGACCAGGCCGTCAAGACGACGCCGTACGGACGAGCTTCAAGAAGTGAAAGCTGTCGTCCCCCCGCGGCACGATACCGAAGCCTGCTCTAGGACGTGGCGGCTGTGGTCGAGACGGTGCGAGCGTCGGGCGCTACTTCCGTCGTGAAGCTGGCGATCGAGTTTCTCGTGCTCACCGCGGCGAGCTCCGGCGAGGTGCGCGGGGCCGCGTGGGCCGAGATCGACACCGAGGACCACGTGTCGACCGTGCCGGCGAAGTTCGCCTTGACCGGCCCGTCCGTCCGCACGCCCATCAGGATGGCCCGAAGCCGGTGCAGCACGTCGTCGGCCCGATCCGGCTGTCCCGCGATCTCCCGGGTTGCGGTGAATCCGCGCCTCCCACAGGTGATCCTCGACGAGCACCTCGTGGCCTGTCGTGGAGGCTGCTGCGGCCCGCGGTAGTGCCAGCCGAGACCGGAAGGCGCGCCGCGCTGGCGGGCAGGGCCGGCACCGACCGTTGTGTGGTGGGTGTGGTGGGCTGGCGCAGAGGACGTTGTGGACGAACGCCTCGACCGTGTCGGATTCGGTGAAGGTCATGCGTGGTCGTACCTGTTTCGATGCTCGGCGACGGCGTCTCGAACGCTGCTCGCGGACCGATCACGATCCGCAGGCTGAAGAGCAGCCTCACTCCGCCGCCGACCGTAGTTGTCCGGTTCTCCAAAACGTCCCCTCGGTCTGGATGCGGCTACAACCGACCGGGATCAGCATCGAGCAACAGCACGCGCCGCCTCCCAGCCTTGACCGTCTGCTATCGTAGGTGGTGGGACGATGAACATCCAGGAGATGGCCCGGCTGATGGCGGAGCAAGAGCGACTCTTGCGCCAGCTGCAGCCTGCTCTTGAACCGGCTCACCGACTCTGGCGGCAGATGCAGCCTGCTGTCGACTTGGTTCGTCAGCACGAAGAGAACTTCAGGCGGATCGCCGCAGCCAGCGAAGCTGCCGCCGACGCTCGGCGAGTCGCAGGACTTGAGGAAGCGTTTGCCGGTTGGCACACCGTACTCAATAGTGACGTTGAGTGGTTTGCTCAAGAAGAGCTCGCCCGCCTGGAGGAAGTCGCGGCCGCCGTCCGGCGGTCGATGCCAACCCTTCCCACTCTTGCTCCGGAAATGCTCGGCACCGCGTGGAATGATCGGCTCGCCGACGCAGTAGCTCATCTGCAGGAACGGGCCGAGCGCCTCGCCGCCGCTCCCCATGCCGGTGAGCCGGAAGACGTGGAATCACTGGCCAGCGATATCGAAGCGGTGACCGCGGTCACACCGGCTGACGGGCAGGAAGACGTCAGCAGGTGGCTCGTACTCGTGCTGTTCTTCGTCTTCAATGCCTTGGCCCTGGACCCTGCGAAGGAGGTCTTGCGCGACGCTGTCGCGAAGCTGCTCGTCATTCTGTTGGTCACGGCAACGGAAGCGACGGTCCCGACTCCTCCTCCGCCGCCCGCGTCTGCGGCCGCGGAGACGGCCACCGAGACCACTATCGAGGACGCAAGCGAGACTACGCGACGTGCGATTTCCGAGTTGCGTCGCATCGGCGGATTGACCTGGGCTGAGCTTGGCCAGCTCCTCGGCGCATCGCCTCAGAGCATTCATTCCTGGGCTAGCGGCGGGACTCTGGATGCCGTCACCGAGCAGCACCTGCGCCGGGTTCTCGATGTCGTGCGCGATGCGGATCGAGGTGACGCACGGAGCAATCGGATGGCCCTCTTCGCGATTGCCGCTGGTCCGACGCCCTTCGAGCTGCTGGCCTCCCAGAAGTTCGGCGAGGCACGAGCAAGCCTGGGGCCCGGACCGGGCCGTCGGCACCCGAAACTGACCACACTGGATGACGCGGCGAAGGCGCAACGCAGACCGCCTCCTCCCGAGGAGCTCATCGACGCCTTGAACGACAGAGTCCACCAGGATCTTGGACGCGGTCGTGCCGCACACACCGTGAGGAACCGTCGGCGTGGACTTGTTGGATGAAGCCCGTCGGGCACGCCTCGACGAGACGCTCGGCACGTGGCAGCAGGCAGACTGTACTCTTGGGAACCACCGGTTCCTCTTCCGTCTGGACACCGAAGCACCGCTGACCGAACCCGCCGCCGTAGCAGCCGCCGACCACGCGGACACCGCCGAAGAAGACGTTCGCGGTTTCACGGTCGTCACCCAGACGTGCGACATCGTTCGCGGCTGTAGCGACCGCCCGTTCGTCCAGCTCAGTCCTCTGGTGGAAGTCAGTGCCTCGACGCTCCATGAGGTCGAACGTGGTCGCCGACCGCGATACGCTTTCGTTCCCGCCCTTGCGGCGAGGAATCTCGTCGCCGATCTCGATCGCGTAATGACCGTAGAGAAAGCGCTCATGGCCGGCTGGACCCGTGTCGCGGGGGTTCGGAATGAAAGTGACGCACGGCGGTTCCGGTTCTCACTGACCCGCAACCGCGCCCGCGCAGCGTTCCCGGACGACTTCGTCCGGTTGATCGCCGAACTCACGCGTCGGCTATCCGCCAAACACGATGCAGAGAGCGATGAGGGACGTGCGCTCCGAGCCCTCCGCGAAATACGCATACGCGCCGAACCCTCCTGGAGTGCCGAAGAGATCCAAGTGATGTTCTGGTTCATCCGCGACGAGAACTCGCCATCGTTCGAAGGTAGTAGCTGGGACAACTACCGCGAACAGTGGCTGAGGCGAGTACCTACAACCCGCCGCTTCAACCGCATCGACGGCGCAGTACAGACCCTCGACGACCTTACTGCCCGGGAATACGTGGAGAGCGACCCGCTTGACTTCGACCACCTCTCCGTGAGGGGAACGTGAAACTGCCCTGTGTCTCTCGACGCCGGTTCATTGTCGATCCCCGGATGGTGGAACCGTGCCAGAATGTCGTTCATGATGAGTATGTGGGCTGGTGGTGTCCACGAGGACTGTTCGATGTCAGTTGAGACCGGTTCGCTTCGGATAGCACCGGATGATTTTGCTCGTCGGTTTTCGTTACGTGCGAGCAACTTAATGTGGTTTCTTGGCGCCGGCACGTCCGCTTCTGCCGGTCTTCCTACCGCCATGGACATGGTCTGGGAGTTCAAGCAGAAGTTATTTGTCAGCCAACGACGCGGGTCACTGCAGGCAGTGTCGGATCTATCGCAACCGAATGTTCGTGAGCGCCTTCAGGCTCACATGGATTCGTTGGGACTATCGCCGTCTGGTGCTCCCGACGAATACGCCGCACTGTTCGAGGCGGTGTACCCTGCGGAATCGGATCGACGCAAGTTCCTGGACGCAAAGCTGGCCGGGGCGAAGCCGTCCTATGGTCATATGGCGCTTGCAGTCCTGATGCGTGAGCGACTGACCCGTTTGGTATGGACGACGAATTTCGATGCTCTGGTGGCCGACGCCTGCGCCAGGACCTTCAGCACTACCAGTGCATTGACGACCGTGGCCCTCGATGCCCCTGCTCTGGCGGAACAAGCAATCTCGGATGAGCGCTGGCCAGTTGAGATCAAGCTCCACGGCGATTTCCGTTCCCGGCAACTGAAGAACACCGGCGACGAGTTGCGGCATCAGGATGTCCGCCTGCGGCAGGTATTGGCCGACCAATGCACGCGCTTTGGGCTCGTGGTGGCCGGCTACAGTGGACGTGACGATTCCGTCATGGACACACTTGAAGACGCGATCGGACGTCCTGGCGCGTTCCCGTCCGGGTTGTTCTGGCTGCACCGCGGCAGCGACCCACCATGGCCCAGCGTTGAGCGTCTCATGCACCACGGCATGCAAGCGGGCGTCGAAGTTGCTCTCGTGCCAGTTGAGAACTTCGACGAGTCTCTGAGAGACTTGATCCGCCTGCTTGACAGCGTCGATACCAGAGTCCTTATTGACTTCGCCTCCGAGCGTCGACCTTGGAGTCCTGCATCGTTTCCACACATTCGACGACGCGGCTGGCCGGTGGTGCGCCTCAATGCCCTACCTGTGGTTGATGCACCGAGTACCTGCCGGCGGGTGGTTTGCGATATCGGGGGCACCTCGGAGGTGCGCGAGGCAGTTGAGAAAGCCGGCGTAAACGTTCTCGCCGTCCGTTCGCAGGCCGGAGTCTTGGCATTCGGCGCGGACGCCGACGTACGGGCTGCATTCGAGGAACATGACATCACTAAGTTCGACCTCCATACTCTGGAAATTCATCGCCGACGCCACGAATCCACAGAACGCGGTCTCTTGCGCGACGCGTTGACCAACGCCATCCGGCGTCACAGGTGTCTCGAAGTGCGTCGTCGCCGTAGCTCCGATCTGTTGTTTCCAGCCGATCCGCAAGATGCCATCTGGCAGCCTCTCCGGAGGCTGGTAGGGCCGCTCCACGGCACGGTGCGGGACTATCCTGACCTGCGATGGAGTGAAGGCCTCAGCCTCCGCCTGGACTGGGCCAACGATCGCCTCTGGTTGTTGATCGAACCCCGCACGGTGTTCGATGGGCTGACCGAGAACACCAAGACAGCCGCTGCCGACTTCGCTCGCGAGCGAACGGTTACACGGTACAACCGGGCACTAAACGACCTGATCGACTTCTGGGCGCGGTATCTGGCTCGCGACGGGAACGAACTGCGCGCCTTGAACGTCGGTGATGGCGTCGATGCGGTTTATCGATTGTCTTTCGTCACCGGTTTTTCGCGGAGGAGCATGTCGTGAATAGCGAGATCAGTCCGCACACTTGGTTGCCAGAACCGAAGTTGGTCTTCCATCCCGAACGCAGTGCTGACACGTCGTATCATCCGCTACGGGGGCTACTAGAGTTCGGTCCCCACTCCGCTGGCTTGGTGCCGGACCCTATACGAGTAGCCACGCTCGCGCCCGCCGGTGAGAGCGACCATCTCAATGACTTCATGCGGCGCCTGAAATCCAGGCACGCGCCGAGGGAGCGCAAAGAGTACGTGCCCGAATGGCCGGGTTTTCACGGTGTCTTCGGTCTGCACATGCATGCGGCCGGTAGCGACTGCCGGGTGGAGATCGACCGTCGAATCGAGTCCGACCTCCAAGAATCGTCAAAACCTCATGCGGTACTCGCGGAACGCTTGATAAGAGCGATCCATGGTTTCGAAGCGCGTCGCAGTGAGTTTGATGTCTTGTTCATCTACCTTCCCGAGCGATGGGCAGCCGGTTTCTCCGGCGGGCCTGGAGACGATTTCGATCTTCACGATCACCTGAAGGCCACTACTGCCGCTCGTCGAATGCCCATTCAGTTGGTGCGCGAAGACAAGGCGCTTACCTATCCATGTCGCGCAAGCGTCATGTGGCGTATCGGACTGGCGCTCTACGTGAAGGCCGGTGGGATACCGTGGAAGCTGGCTGAAACCGATCCGGAAACTGCCTATATCGGCATATCCTACGCTACTCGTCCTCTCCAGTCAGACCGACCTAGGTTCGTGACCTGCTGCAGCCAAGTGTTCGACGAAGAGGGATCCGGCCTGGAGTTCATCGCATACGACGCCCATGAGATAGAAGTGCAGCGCGACAATCCCTTCATGTCGCAAACGGAGATGTTTCGTGTGATGACACGTTCACTCGACCTCTACCGTCGTCGTCATGCTGGACGGTCACCGCGGCGTGTGATGGTTCACAAGACCACGGAGTTCAAGAGTGAGGAAGTCGGTGGTTGTATGGAAGCGCTGCACTTGTGTGAAGCGGTCGATCTAGTGCAGGTTGTCGAAGACGTGGGTTGGCGTGGCGTCCGCATGGACAAAGACCGAACTCGGAAGGCGAAGGGAACCGCGGCGGCGTTCCCGGTAGCACGTGGTACCGCTATCGGACTTGGCCCGCGCGAAGCATTGCTTTGGACGCATGGTGATGTGCAAGGAATCACCTCTCGTTCCTATTTCCAAGGTGCTCGGAGTACCCCCAGGCCGGTACGCTTGGTGCGGCACGCCGGGCATGGTCCGTGGGACGAGACGGTCCGTGCGGTGCTTGGCCTTTCCAAGATGAACTGGAACAACGATTCGCTATACGATCCGTTGCCGGTCACGATGGCTTACGCAAGAGTGCTTGCGCGGGTTGTCAAACGGATGCCCAGTTTGGGCTCTACGCCCTATCAATTCCGGTTCTTCATGTAACGCAAATGGGATGCAGTGTTACCGAGCCCGCACGGCGTTACCGACGAAATCGTCGATGTACCCAACCCGAGGAAGCGGCTGCTTTGCTGGACGGTTTGGGACGTTGACTCTTCTGTGAGGCCGCCGGGCCTCACGTGGCCGGCGGCCGTTTCGCGCCGCAACCCGTTCGCCGACGCAGCCGAACCAATCTCCGGGCCTCGGGCTCGTCCGTGCCGACGCCAACAACGCCACCTGGAACTCAGCCCTGCGTGCATCGAATCCCACGAAGGTGATACGCTCGCGCAGGTTCGGCCCGACGCTGACGCCGAGTTCGGAGTCAACCCGCGAGCACGCGCGACGACCGGACGGTTGCGAGCCGGTCATCCCGTATCTTCTGACGAACACTTCTGCTCTACCTCGCGCCAGGTACGTGACCAATGCCGTCGATCACCGTCTCTCCGCGCTCGATCGTCAACCAGATCAAGAACCTCCTTCGGGATCGGTACGCTTCCGGCTACCCCATCCTCAAAGAGCTCGTACAGAACGCCGACGATGCGGAGGCACGCCGCGTTCGACTCGAAACGCTAGCAGGCTGGCCAGATGCCGACAACCCGTTGCTGCGCGGCCCCGGACTCCTCGCTGTCAACGACGGAACGTTCCGCCGTGAGGATCGGCGCGGCGTGCTTTCCTTCGGCGAGAGCGTCAAGGCGACTGACCGTTCAGTCATCGGGAAGTTCGGGTTGGGCCAGAAGGCCGTGTTCCATCTCTGCGACGCATTCGTGGTCCATGCCTTCGGCTCGGATGGTTCGAAGGACTCCCACGAACCGTGCCGTGACGTCGTGAACCCGTTTCTGGGAGTCGAGGTCGACGGCAACAAGGCCAACACTTGGGAACGGTTGAGCAGTAGGGACCTGAGTCTGCTGCGTGCCGCCGTACCCGCGGACTGCCGGACCCGCGCACTCTTGCTCTGGCTGCCATTCCGTCGGGAAGGACTGCGGCCCGCGCCAGATGCAGGGTTCTCCACGGTGCAGCCCCAACCCGAACGAGTCGTCGCCGAGCTAGCGCGCCGACATGACCTCAGACTACTCGTGACGGCGCTTCGGCATGTGGATTCCATCGAGATTCGCGATCGCGGTGAGTTACGTTGCGCCGCCCACCTGGTTGCTGCCAACGAGAGGCTGCTCGGCCCCGATCGGTGGCCCGCTGGGGTCAGGTCCTTCAGAGGCACGGTCGAAACGAAGCTGGACGGGACGAGGGCCCGTTTCGTCGGGCGCGAAGCGAACCTCCGGACGAACCGCCTCCAGATACTCCAGGGCAACGAGCACTGGCCGCCGGTGATCAGCGCTCTCAGTTCAACGGCCGAGCCTGAGAAAGGCGAGCCCCACGGTGCCGCAACGCTGCTGCGCGTCGTCCCGACCGCGCAGTCCCGGAGCACCGACGACCTGACGATCTCATGGGCCGTGTTCCTGCCGATCTCGGAAACAGAACCCGAGTCCACCAGACCAGCACACGCATCCGAGACCATGGACTCGATGCAGCGCATCCGCCTTACTGGGTATGACTCCGGCTCCGGCACTGCCGGCCTTGGCCAGTTTCATCTCCTGCTGCACGGTTACTTCTTTCTGGACAGCGGTCGGCGGCACATCGAGGGTCTGTCTCAGCCTACAGCTTCCGAGAAGCCGTCGACGACTACTGAACTGGGCCGCGCCTGGAACGCCGAACTTCGAGATTCCGTCGTCCTGCCGCTGATCCCGGCCGTGCTGTGGGACGCGCTCAAGCAGAAGCTCATCACGAGCGCCGAGCTGGCCGCTGTCGCGGCGAGCCTCACCCGACACGCCTGGTTCAGCCGCCACCAGCGCTTCATTTGCGGAGAGCACGCGCTGGTCCGTGGGATTGAACCGCCAAACACAGTGGTCTGGCGTCTCGTTCCGGCGGGGTCCTCGTTCCGCCCGTTGCCCAGCTCGGTGGCTGACGCTCCTGAACGCCTGCGCGAGTTGTTCAGCGGCGTGCATGCATTGGCGCGAGACAGAAACCTCGTGCTCTGCGTGGACCCGGACGTATCCCTCACCGCGGAACCCCCACGTTGGCTTCCGGACGAAGTCGACGACCTGTTCTCGACGTTGTCGCCACGCGCGTTTCAGTCGCCGGCACTCGCAAGGCTCCTCAGCGCCGTCCTGGACGTGGCAGACCCGCCGCTCGGCTCCAACCGTTCCGTTCTTCAGGAGACCATCGGCCTGCACGTGCGCCGTGCGCTGCGTGATGCGTTGAACGACACCGATTCTCCGTTGGCACATTCGGAGCAATTGCGTTCCGTCCTGTCTCACGCTCCACGCAACCTCTTTCTGACACTTCCGAAGGTCGGTGAACATCGGCGGTTGCTTCAGGCGCTCGCCTCGGCGCCCACGGCGGTTCTTCCCGTTCGCCACGAATGGCTCGTGGAGCCCGGGGAGCCCCGTCTTCGCCAAGCGAGCGACCATCCTCCGTTGTCGCGGACTGATCTCGCGGCGATGCTCGGAGCCCTGGAACCGATCATCGCTGGCGGGGAACTGCCCGATCTCGCGGATCAGGCGGCGGCGGCTGCACTCGAGTTCCTTCGGGACCAGAATCTCTCGGAACTCTCCGGCTTGGACGACTTCGCTGACCTCGCGATTCTCCGCGGCCAAGACCCGGGCACCGACGAACAGGGCGTGCTGACGCTGAAGGAATCGTGCGCGTGTTCTCGCAAGGGACTCCTGTTCCGGACCACACCGACCGCCAAGGTGATGCTGCGCAAGCTGGCTCGTGCCCTGCCCGACGCCCATCCGGTCATCGTGAGCGGCAAGACTGCCGAGCTGCTCAGGGAACAGGGGGGCTCCGCCCTTCGACTCCTCACCGCCGACAAACGCGCCTGCCTCGATCTCGTCAACGCTGCGTCCTGCTTCGGGACTGACACGCACCGCGCCGAACTGATCGATGCGCTGCAGGTAGCCAGCGGCGATGACAGGACGGCACTTCGCAAGCTCTGCGCCGGCAAGTCAGAGGCCGGAATGCTGGCGGCGCGACTGGCGACGAGCGATGGGCTCTCTTCACCGATGGAGAGCATCGCGACCCGCTGCGTCGCCGACGACGAGTCCCTGTTCCTCGTTCCTCGGCGTATCGCCGACGCGCTTTCCCAGAATCAACGCGACTACATTGGTGTCGGCACGCTCGACAACAGGGGAATCGAGGCCCTCTTGACGCGCAATGCCAACACGTTGCTCGATCTGCGTCTGACGGAAACGGAACGCGATGCCATCCTGCAGACGGATATTTCGGACTCCGCGGTGAAAGCCCTGCCCATCCACGTGCGTTCCGATGGGACCGTCGGCAACACAGAGAGAGTGTTCCTCGAAACAGAGGCGTGGGGGATACCCCGAGCGCTAAAGGAACAGGTCCAGACGGCCGTGCTCTCCAGGGATTCGCGAGCACGGAAGAGACAGCTGGATCTCATACCGTCCTGGTCGCCACGGGTTCAGATCGACACGGCGTTGTCCCGACCCGCACCGCATGTCTTTCAAAACGAGATTCTCGACGCGCTCGCGGGAATCTCCCATGATTCTGATGCCGGCGGCGACCGGCTTTATCTCGGCACTTCGGATCATGAGCTCCGTACGACAAGCTGGCTCGCGGCCGGTGAGAATCCGATCGCGCCCGGCGACGTGTGGAGGCTGTCGCAGCCCGTCGAGGACGCGGCGCGATCACTGTTTTGGTCCATGGGCCAACAAACGCGTTTCATTACCGTGGACCGGCTGCCCCTCGACGTTCGGGAACATCCCGGCTTTCGCTACGTCGAAGAACACCTTCTGCAGTCCTCGCTAGAAGCGCTGGTCGAGATCGTGGCGGCCGTCGATGTGCCCGGACATCTCGGACCGGTCGAGAACTGCCCTGTCGACGACCTAGTCGTCCTTGCGGAGTCCAGCAACGACCTGGTGCTGCCCGGGTGGCGTCTCCTGGCCGCCCTGCTCTTATCCGCCCGAAACACCGACCGTGATGTCGCGACGTTCTGCAAGTCATTCCGACAGTTGTCCGAGCACGACCACGATCTTGCCGGCCGATACCTCGACGCGCTAGCCGAGTTGGCTTCCCGGAAGGATCCAACGGGAGAGGCGGCACAACGGGCGTACGAACACGGATTCAAGGCGGTCGCAAAGTGGTCCGACGACGCACGCTGCCGCGTGTTCCACCGCACACGGGTTCCCACGGTTGGTGGCCAATGGCGCAGCGGCCGCGAAGTAATCCTCGAACCCGACCTCGGCGTAGCCCCAACACACGTGCTCGCCCGAACCTGTGCCGCGACGTTTCGGATGCATGACAGCCACGATGCGCCCGGCGACAACATGCTGAAGTCAGCCGGTGACGGGTCCGCGCCGCCCGACCGCGCGCTCGCGCCGGACGCTGCGGCGTCCAGCGGAAACGACAGCGCGGTCCGCTCTGTCGACCTGCCGGAGATCGAGGCCGAGTCTGTCGATCGACATCGGCGGNTTCTGGAGCCGTGGCGAGGACGCGTTCCGTCCGACCTCGTAATCGTCTATCTCGGGTTTGTCGGGCGCTTCGGCGGGATGCGGAGGTACGCCGAGGAATGGGAAGGAGACGCGACCCACGATGTCGGGACGCTATGGCGTGAACTCGACGAGCGCCTCGATCGGCTTCTT
>JGI24793J26633_1001556_pt1 | contig 12225 bp, 12 predicted proteins | sample MesohylFT_FD_26633 | JGI IMG/M metagenome (IMG submission 26633) | reverse complement strand
GAGCCTCCACATCGGGCAACTCGGCTTTTGCCGCGTTGATAAGCGAGGTCCAGGGGCTGGCTTGGTAGCCGGCGGCCGCCAGTTGGGAGATCCCGGCCGCAACCTCAACATCTTCTCCGACCACGAAGTAGTGCCGGATGGACGTAACCGCGTCTCCGACATCGACGATGCGCTCCACGAACTCGGGCGCGATGACGGCCAGCACCGGCTCTGTAGTCCGGATCTGGTGGGCCAGAAACGATCCTCGATAGGCCGTGTTGATCGGCACTTCCACCAGGCCGGCCACCGATGAACCCAGCCACCCGAGGATGTAGGCGGAGGAATTCGGGATCATGATCAGAACCCGGTCGCCCAGTTGGGCCCCAGCAGCCAGCATTCCCGAACCGACGCGCTCGGCTAGATCGAGAGTCTCGGCAAACGTGTACGACTCGCCAGACCACGGCACGTCGAGATACGTGCGGTGGGGATGCCGAGCCGCTCGATCCCGGAGCACCCGAGGCGAACTCCACCTCGTTCGATCCGCGTAAGTAGGCGAGTACTCGTCGTAATACTGAGTCATAAGGCGTGACCCGGCAATGTGGTTACGCTGTGGAGGTCACAGCGTCGGTTTGTCAGACGACGCGCACGTTCTGTGCTTCCTCGCCCTTGCGGCCTGGGGCGACATCGAACTCGACCAGTTGGCCTTCGTTGAGAGATTTGTGGCCCTCGCCGGCGATGTTCGAGTAGTGGACGAAGACGTCGTCGCCGCCGTCTCGCGAGATGAAGCCGTAGCCCTTCTCGTTGTTAAAAAACTTGACAGTTCCTTGCATGACCCTTTGCTCTCGTTCGAGTAGGTCCCGTGACCCACCCGCCTAAGACTGTACGGCGGCAATGGGTCGTAACTCCTAAGCCAAGCCAACTTTGCGCGAATTCGTTGTTTAGTCCAAAAGGTGTTGATGCAGCTCTCCCATGAGTCCTTCTTCCGGTCCACGGGTACCCTGACTCCATGTTCAAGCAGTTGAGACGGCCACGCGTCCTGTGGGTGGTTGTGGCCGCCGTAGTTGTTGTGGCAGTCCTGGCCGTTGTCCTTATCTGGTGGTTGACCAGGGACGACGCACCACCCTCGGTCGACCTTCAGGCCGCGGTCTCGACATTGGACGATGATGGCGGCGCGGCAACGTCAGAACCCGCTTCGACACCAACGTCGGCTCCCACGGCTGCGCCTGCCACTACACCTACCATTGGCGAACCCACCCCAGCAGCGCCAAGCACCACCGCTGCGCCAACTGCCATACCGATCGCTGTCGAACCCGAGGCGGTCTCAGCCCCAGAGGGGGTGAGTGGCCTCTGGACGGTGGATACTTCTATCGGCGAGTTCAGCTATGAAGACTCCACCGGCACTTTCGTTGGCTTCCGGGTTGACGAGGAGCTGGCCAGCATCGGCTCCACCACCGCAGTGGGCCGCACCCCAGTGGTAACCGGGTCGATCACCATTGACGGTGAGACTGTGACCGCCGTCACGGTGGAGGCCGACATGAGCGCCATCACCACTAACGACTCACGCCGAGACCGCCCCGTGCAATCGGCGCTCAACACCGCTGGGTTCCCAACCGCGGTGTTCACTCTCACTGAGCCCATCGACCTTGGCCCCGACCCAGACTCCGGCAATCCCATTTCCACCACCGCAGTCGGCGAGCTCACTGTCAAAGGCATCACCCAGCCCGTGCAGATTGCCCTGGAGGCCCAGCTGGTTGACGATACTGTCGTCGTAGTCGGCTCCACCGAGATTGTCTTCGCCGACTACGACGTATCGGTCCCCCGAGTCCCCATCGTGTTGTCAGCCGAAGACCACGGCATCGTCGAACTCCAGCTCTTTTTCGCCCGGAGCCCATGATGGTTTTGGGATCACCTATCTCGTAGTGAAGCAGGGTATTGGCGCGATAGTGTGCCCTCTGCGCCGGTTTCAAGGCGCCCACGTCGGAGTGGCGGAATAGGCAGACGCGCTAGCTTGAGGGGCTAGTGCCCTTTACGGGCGTGGGGGTTCAAGTCCCCCCTCCGACACACTCGTTAGTACACGCGTCGGGCCATGCAGTCTCCTCAAGGGCCGCACACGTCTCTTCGATGTGATCGTCACCGAAGAGCTGGGCGACCCACCTGTCGATCGCCGGGGTGAGCGCGTCCTCCCTCATGTAAATGGTGCCGGGGTGCTCGCCCTTGCCGACGGCGCACTCCTTGGGGAACTTGCAGCGGTAGTACGCTCGTCCGTGGTTCCACGAGTCCTGCATCCGTCGTCCGCAGCGGGCCCAGTGGACATGGCCGAGCGAAACATCCTCGACGTCGATGAGCTCTTCGTGGCGTTCCTGGCCGTTCCAGACCTGGTAGTCGGTGTAATGAGGGTTCTGGAGGATCGCCCGCACGGCGATCTTGCTCCAGACCCCTCTGCTGCTGGCTCGATGGCGATTGCGGGCACGGTCGTGCCCGGACGGGGAGAGGATGCAGTCGCTCGTGAGTCCTTCGGCGATGGCGTAGAGGCCGGTTCCGCCAACGAACTCGTCGAAGATCCGAGCGATTACAGGAGCGGTCACGGGGTCAGGCTCGAGCACATGCAAGCGCTGGCCGATCGCCGCCTTGGACGGGACCGCTGGGCTCGAGGCACAGCAGGCGCTGACAGCGTTCGTTGGGTTCTGGAAGCTCGACGCCCCGCACCCGGTCGGACATCTTTTCCAAAGCCCAGACCCTCACCACCGCCTGGGACGACCCCTACATCACCGCGGCTTCAGCGGTCTCGGTCAACACCGACTCCGGCGAGATCACCCGACCGGCGATGACCCTCCAGCGGTTGTTCGGAGGCAACCACACGATCTATGTGATCCAGCCCCTCGGCACCGCATCTCGGTTCGCTGTCTTGTTCGGTGGCCTCCTCGATGACCGACAGGGTGACCTGGTGGTTCGGCTGGTGGCGGCAGAGGCGGTCGAAGAGCCGTAGGAGGCAGATGGCGGAGGGTCCGAGGTGGCTCAGCCAGAAGGTCTCGACGTAGGCAGACGAGATCGGGAAGCCATGCCGGACCCGAAGAGGATCCTCGAGGACGGTGACGGTGAGCTCAGTGCTAGTCGGTGGGTCACCATGAGGGCGTGCGAGATCGGTTGTTGGCATTGCGTGCTCCCTTCGTGGGCTCGGGGCCGCTCACGAACCGAGCCGAGGGGGACGCCAGCGATGTCAGCTGCGCGGATGGCGGGTGGAGTGGTGGCACAGTACCGATTTCGCTGAGTTCACGGCCGATGTCACGGGGTCCGCCTACGATGAACTGGATGTTGACCTGCGGTGCAGTGCCGGGAGGAGCCCGATGATCGAAGCGTTGAGGCCGGCGGACCGATGACGCTTGAGGTCCGATGGACGCGCTGAGCAATCCGATCCTGAATTCGCCCTACGAGGCTCCAGAAGCACACTTCGTGCTGGGACCGAAGGGGCCAACGGGAGAAGTCAAACCAGGGAGACGTCCGAGCGAGTCCTTTATCCCGGTACCGGCATCGCGCAAGAAGCGCGGTCGACGAAGGATCGATCCAGCCGAGCAAGCTGAGCAGGAGTCGTTGGAGCTCTTCGACACGACTGGAGAGCGCCGGGAGCAGAACAGCCTCATCAACGACATCAGGCAGCGGGTGGAGCTCTGGCGGGCCCGTGGGTATGTCGGTGTAACTCCTATCAGTCGGAAGCTGATGGAGCATTGGGCTGACGAGACGCGAGAGGAACGTGTCCTCTTTTGTCAGCGAGAAGCTGCTGAGACAGCGATCTACTTAGCCGAGGTCGCTGGGCGTCACGGGGAGCCGGACTTCCGGGCGCGGATCGAACCCGATAACGACGAGCACAACAACGGTCTGCCGCGTGTCGCCCTGAAGATGGCTACCGGCACCGGGAAGACAATTGTCATGTGCATGCTCATCGCGTGGCAGACCTGCAACAAGGCCTACAGCCCGCGCGATCGCCGGTTCACGAGTCGGTTCCTCGTGGTGGCACCCGGAATCACGATCCGGGACCGGCTTCGAGTTCTCTTCCCCCACGACGAAGCCAACTACTACGACCTACGGGGGCTTGTTCCACATGACCTGCGGTCGCTGCTGGACGATGTCGCGATCGTGATCACGAATTACCACACGTTCCTGCCGAAGACAGCGAAGGAGATGCAGGGCGTTGCCAAGAACACGCGCCTCCTGCTGACTTCTGGCAAGGACTCTGATCCGTTTCTCGAGACCGATGAGGACGTTGTCGACCGGGTGATGCGCGACCTGTCGAGTCGCGGCAAGGGCGAGATCGTCGTGCTGAATGATGAGGCGCATCATTGCTACCAAGACAAACCGCTCGACTCCGACAGGCCCGACAAGGAGGCGAGGGAGCGCAACGAGGGGGCCCGTGTTTGGTTTCGAGGTCTTGAAGCAGTGACCAGGCGCGTGGGTGTGAAGACGATCTACGACCTCTCGGCTACGCCTTACTACCTCGGCGGCTCGGGCTACCAGGACGGCTACATCTTCCCCTGGGTCGTCAGCGACTTCTCACTCATGGATGCCATCGAGTCCGGCATCGTCAAGGTGCCGAGGGTGCCGGTCGACGACGATGTCGCAAGCACGGAGCAACCCACCTATCTCTGGCTGTGGGATCACGTTGGCGACCAGCTACCGAAGCGAGCGAATCGGCGAGCGGAGTCGGACTTGAGCTGGGTGCCGCCGAAGGAACTGCAGGGAGCGCTCGAGTCTCTCTATCGAAGCTACGAGAAGCGGTTTCAGGCATGGGAGCGGGATCTCCAGCCTCACGGCGAACCTCCACCGGTGATGATCGTGGTCTGCCCGAACACCATCGTCTCGAAGCTCGTGTTCGACTGGATTGCAGGCCAGGAGGTCGAGTTAACAGAGGGCAACGTCGTCCTCCGCAAGGGCAACCTCGATCTGCTGTCAAACGTCTCGGACGACACTTGGCTGGCGCGTCCACCCACGATCATCGTCGACTCAGCGCAGCTGGAGTCCGGCGAGGCGCTCAAGAAGGACTTCAAGGACGCAGCATCCCGAGAGATCGACATCTTCAAACACGAGTACCGCCAGCGGAACCCGGGAGCCGACGTCGAGAAGCTCACTGACGAGGACATCCTCCGCGAGGTGATGAACACCGTCGGCAAGAAGGGCAAGCTTGGGGAAACCGTACGATGCGTCGTGAGTGTGTCGATGCTCACCGAAGGGTGGGATGCGAACACCGTCACCCACGTACTCGGGATCCGGCGATTCGGCAGCCAGCTTCTGTGTGAGCAGGTCGTCGGTCGGGGCCTGCGCCGACGTAGTTACGAGGCGAACGCTGAGGGCAAGTTCGAACCGGAGTATGCCGAGGTATATGGCGTTCCGTTTGCCTTCATACCTACTGACCACGCGATTGCCGCGCCGAAGCCAGCTTCACCCGCCATCGAGGTGCGGGCCCTACCCGATCGATACGACCTCCGTATCTGCTTTCCCAAGCTCGATGGCTATCGAGTCGAGGTCCCGGAGGAACCCATTGAGTTCGACCACGAGCACACCAAGCCCCTCCACATAGACCGGGATCTCGTCGCGCTCTGGGTGGAGGTTGGCGGGGTCATCGGGGCAACGGACGAGATCGACATGCCACACGTGCGGGAGGCTCGGACCCAGCGGATCATCTACGAGGTCGCTGCGGACCTTCTCCGACGGTTTTTCCCGGGTCACGACGGAGCGCTCAAGCCATGGTTCTTCCCTGCGCTCCTCGATGTGACCCGGCGATGGTTCGAGACCAAGGTGACGTTCGCACCCGACACGCCGCCCGGCGTTCTCCTCCTTGCCCAACCCAAGGCTGCCGCAGCCGAGGCGGTGTACGACGCCGTCGTTCGCTACCCGGACGCACGGAGAGAGATCCTCCTTCCGCTGTTCCGCCGCTTCGACAGCTCTGGATCCACCGATGATGTCTCCTTCCTTACCCGCAAGGTCGTCGTGGAAACCGAGAGGTCACCGGTCAATTACGTAGTGCTCGACGGGGTCAAGGGCAACACCTGGGAGGAAACCGTCGCCGGCATCCTCGAGGACGACACAGCCCGGGTGGTGTCGTACGTCAAGAACGACCACCTCGACTTCGACATCCCCTATGTCCACGAAGGCCGAAGCCATCGCTACGTACCCGACTTCCTCGTGCGCCTGGTGCAGCCAGAGGACGACCCGCTTCCCCGAACGCTCATCATCGAGGTATCCGGAGGGCAGAAGAGCCCTGGGCCGACCGCAGCCAAAGCCTCGACTGCCCGAGACCAGTGGTGTACCGCAGTGAACAACGAAGGCGGTTTTGGGCGCTGGGGCTACATCGAAGTCGATTCGATGTTGAACGCGAGCGAGCGGATCGGCGCGGCTGTCGACGCGCTGTACGAGGACGCGCCAATCATCGGCGAGCCAGTCAGGTAGAGGAGAACGTAGGTGGCACGAAAGAGATCCCAGCAAGGCCCGACGCCGGTTGACGCAATTACACATCTGGAGACGAGAGCCAACATCCCGACGGCCGACGCACACGACCTCGTAGCGCCGGATATCCAGGAGACAGTCGAGGTCACCTACCCGCGCGAGATCCGCTCACCGATGCTGGTCTGGCAGGGTAAGGAAGAGCTTGACGAGCAGGACCTTCAGGTCGACGCTCCGCCGATCTACATCCAGGAGAAGATCGACCCACGTGTGTTGGTCGAGAACCTACGGAAGACAGCCGAGGCGGGAGAGACGGAGCCCGAACTGACGCTCTTCGAGGCATTCGACGGGTTGAGCGAGCTCGATCTGGTCGAGTTCTACAAGCACTCCGCGAACTGGTCCAACCGCATGATCTTGGGGGACAGCCTGCAAGTCATGGCGAGCCTCGCGGAGCGTGAGCGGTTGCGGGGCAAGGTCCAGATGATCTACATGGACCCTCCCTACGGGATCAAGTTCGGATCGAACTGGCAGGTTTCGGCCCGGAGCCGCGACGTAAAGGACGGCAAGCTAGACGCTATTGCACGCGAGGCCGAGCAAGTGAAGGCATTTCGTGATACATGGGAGCTGGGAACGCATAGCTATCTCTCGTACCTCCGCGACCGGGTCCAGGTCGGGCGTGACCTACTTGCGAGCAGCGGGTCGATCTTCGTCCAGATCGGCGACGAGAACGTTCATCGAGTCCGAGCGATCCTCGATGAGGTGTTCGGAGACGAGAACTTCGTCGCGCAAATCAACTATCGCACGATGATGCCACTCGAGTCTGGCAACATCGAGTCCGTCTACGACTACCTGGTGTGGTACGCCCGCGATCTCCCCGAACTCAAGTACCGAAACCTGTGGCGCCCGAAGCGAGTTGGTGGGGACTCGGAGTTTGTATTCGCGGATGCTCCGGAGGAAGACGCTGGCTATCGCAGGTTGACGAAGGAGGAGATACGAGACATCGATATAACGCTCGAGCGCGAGAGAGTCTTCAAGCGATCTGACCTCGCATCGTCGGGCTACACGCCCTCATGTACCTACGATATCGAGTTCGGTGGTCAGACGTTTCCCCCAGTGTCTGGCAAGAGCTGGAGAACGACCGCGGAGGGTGTCGATCGTCTGAAGGACGCAGATCGCCTCTTCACACTCGGGAAGAAGCTCTACTTCAAGATGTATCACGGTGACTTTGGGATGCGGTCCCTCGAGAATTCCTGGCCAGACACAATTGAGTTTGAGAAGAAGTCCTACGTGGTGCAGACGACACGGACGGTTGTGGAGCGTTGTCTACTTATGACGACCGATCCCGGCGATCTGATTCTTGACCCGACCTGCGGTTCCGGAACAACGGCTTTCGTCGCAGAGCAATTCGGTCGGAGATGGGTCACGATAGATTCGTCGCGAGTAGCTCTTGCGCTGGCTCGTCAACGGATGATGGGTGCTCGGTTTCCGTACTATCTTCTCGCAGACTCCCCTGAAGGCCGGTCCCAGGAGTCTGGGCTGTCTGCCAGACCACTGCCGCCAGCGGAGACACACGGGGACATACGCCAGGGCTTCGTTTTGAAGCGAGTTCCCCGAATCACCCTGAAGTCGATTGCCAACAACCCTGACATCGCAGGAGGAATGAACCGGGAAGAGATCGATCGAGCTATCGCGAAGCACTCAGACCAGGTGATGCTCTTCGATCAACCGTACGAGGATGCGAGCAAGACGCGCGTGACGGGCCCGTTCACCGTGGAGAGCTTGTCTCCCCACAGAAACCTTCCTTCGCCTGTCGAAGCGAAGCCGGCAGGTGGCAGCCTGCCCGACGGCGATAGCGGAACCTTCGAACAGACTATTCTCGAGAATCTCCGGGCTGCCGGGGTTCAGAACGGGCGCAAGGCCGAGCGGCTTGAGTTTGACCTTGTCGAGGCTTACGCGGGCACCCATGTGCAGGCGGTTGGCATCCGGGAGGAGGCACCCGAAGGTGCGCCAAGGCGCGTCGGGGTGTCGATTGGGCCCCAGTACGGCACGGTCGCTCCATCCTTCGTGAAGGCGGCAGCGCGAGAGGCCAGCAAGGACAGCGACCTCGATCTGCTGTGCATCCTCGCCTTCGCGTTCGATCCACAGGTACTGAACACCGACGAGGACTATGTCGCCACCGACGAGAGCTTCGACGTGGCTGGTTCGAGGTCCCTAGGACGGATCCCGGTACTCCTCGTTCGGATGAATGCGGATCTGCTCATGGGGGAGGAGTTGAAGAAGACCGGCACAGGGAACCTGTTCACTGTCTTTGGCGAGCCGGACATCGTGATCACGGAGGATGGTGATGACCTCGTCGTCGAACTGCTCGGGATCGACGTCTATGACCCGACGACTGGCGATGTGCGGTCGGACCAGACGGACAAGGTCGCCCTCTGGATGATCGACACCGACTACGACGAGGAGAGCTTCTTCGTTCGACACTGCTACTTCACAGGCGGCCAGGATCCGTACAAGCGGCTCAAGCGTGCACTCAACGCCGACATCGAGGCTGAGGCGTGGGCGACGCTGTACCAGACAGTGAGCCGGCCGTTCCCCAAGCCATCGACGGGGATGATTGCGGTGAAGGTGATCAACGACTACGGCGATGAGGTCGTCAAGGTCTACGACATCACATGACTTCGATCGACTGGGAGGCTGTTTGAGGGCCCTTCCCGGTCCGTCGGATGAGTGCTCGTTCAACAGCGGCACTTCTCGACACCCCAGGTTGTGTGAGACGCAATGTGCTGGACAGCGCAAATGTCGACACCGCTCGGCTTGCAGCGGCCCTGGGCGGCGAGCCTCAGTTCGGGCAGTCACCGTTTGCGCTGGGCCGGGGGAATCGGTTCGAAGCACGGGTGAAGGAGAACGACTACGCCGAGCTCGTGGAGGTTCTACGGGGGGTCGGCTTCCACCTCCCAGCCACGCTTGTCTCAATCAACATCACGGCACGGACTGGGTCGTCACGCGGTCATGGCGCGAGATCGACACCCAGTCACGAGCGCGGGTTGCCGCCACGTAGAAGAGGCGGCGCTCGTCGGCGTCGGAGCCTTCGTAGCGAGCAGCGTTGAACAGACTGCGAGGGACTAGCCAGTCCTGCTGCTGCCCGGTGCGGGACGATGGGAACCGCTTCGACTTGACCGAGGGGACGAACACCGCTGGCCATTCGAGGCCCTTCGCCCGATGGAAGGTGGTGATGTCAACAGCGTCGAGGGCGACGTCAGGTTCGTCGTCGAATCCCTCGTACTCGCCTTGTGTGAAGTTGACGACGTGAATGGCGAGGTTCTTGTAGTACCAGTCGCCTCCCCACTCGCCGCGGACCTGTTCGCCGGGTGCCTCGTCGTCCTAACGGGCTCGCCTTCGGACCGTCTCGTAGTCAGCGAGGAGTGACGTGAACCGCGCGAATGTGCCAAGGGCGTTCAACCGGATCGGGTCTTCGAAGTCCCAGTCCTGAACCTCCAGCACGTCGAGCAGCTCGTAGAAGTCGCCCACGAGGGTCGCGGCGGTGTTCCGGCTCCGTGAGTGCGTCTGCCACGCTCGGAGAAGCCGCTTCACTCGGTCCTGGTGCGCCGCGTCGTGGAGCCTGAAGACTCTCATGTATTCGCTCAGGAGCGGCGTCAGCTCGATCTTTGTTCCGCGCTGTTAAGGCTCTCGCCATTCGATCCCGCTCAGCCAGCAGTAGGTCTTGCAGAGGTCGATCGCCTCCGGCTGATCGAAAAGGTCGGTACTCCCTCCTATCTGGACGGGTACGTCGAACGAGTTGAATTGCTCAAGCAGGCGTCCGTAGGACGCACGTGAGCGAACGAGGATCCCGATGTAGCGGAAGGGAACCCCGTCGTCGTGGAGATCTAGGACGAGGTCCATCACCCATCCTGCTTCGGCTTGTTTGTCGTCGGCCCACACGACGACGCGGGGTGCCGTACCGTCGCGAGGTCGGGTGGGCTCCATTGCCTTGTCGAGGCGGTCTGGGATCGACTTCGCGAACGAGTCGGCGGTTTTGACGATCTCGGGTCGGCTACGTCGGTTGGTCGTGATTGAGAATGTCGCAACCGGCGCGTACCGATCGGTGAACGTCACGATGTTGGTGATGTCCGACCCGCGCCACTGGTAGATCACCTGGTCGTCGCCGATTACGCAGAGCTCGGTGTCGGGACCAGTCAGGAGGCGAAAGAGTTGCTCCTGGGCGGGATTGATGTCCTGGTACTCGGCAACGATGAGGTACCGCAGCGACTCGTGGACTCGGGCGGCGAGATCTGGATCGCCGAGGGTGGTGACAGCAGCTCGCACCTGTTGTCCGTAGGTGAGCAGGCGGCACCGCTGGAGGGTGGAGTGGTAGGCGTCTAGAACCGCTCCGAAGTCGTCGGGAAGCACGTCTCGATCCAACAGCTCGTTATCGACCACTTCGACGCTCCGCAAGAACAAGCGGATCGACGCAAAAAGCCGCGAGTTGCGGTCGAACTGCCTGACATCGAGCCTTCGAGCTTCACGGCTGATTAAGGCCGCCGGCTGGTTCTCCTCGAGGACGTCGTACGTCTCATACCGAGGCACGTACTGCTGGAGCGGCGGAATCAGTAGGCGTGGATCGTGCCGACGAAGAGTCCGTTTACCCGATCGAGCGCTTCGCTCCCGAGCAGCGCTTCGACCCTGGCTTCGATCCATTCCTTCAACTCCCGCGCGGCCCGTTCGGCAAAGGTGAACGCCACAATGCCTTCGGCCGGCACGCCGTCGGCGAGGAGCTCGGCCACCCGTTGGGACACGACCTAGGTCTTGCCTGCACCCGCCGAGGCGATGATCTGCATGTGCGATCCGCGGTGTTTGACGGCTCGTGCCGCATCACCTTCGAGTCCGTTGCCTCCGGCGTGATGTCACGAAGAGCCGGGCCCGTACCGCCAGTAGTGAGGATCAGGCGCAGGCGGCGCAGGTGCCCAATACGTCGAGGCGATGTGTGGTTGGCACGAAGCCGGTGTCCTCGAGCACCTTGGCGATCGCGGTATCGAGCGAGCGCTCCGAGCGAGCCGGTACGACGAAGTCGTCGACTGCGCCGCACTCGGTGCATACGACATGGTGGTGATGCCCGATGATCTCCTCGGACAGCTCGTAGCGGGTGAGATCGTCGGTGCCCACCACCCGTTGCACGATGCCGACCGACTCGAGGTTGACCATGTTGCGGTACAGCGAGCTCTGCGTGAGCCGGGGTCCCCCCTCGAGCAGTTCGGCGATCGTTGCCGGACGCCCGGCTGCCGCAAGCAGCTCGACCAGATGGCGGCGACCCTTGGTGTACAGCTGACCCGATTCCCGCATCCGACCCGAGATCAAGTCGTGGACCTCTGCGACGTCGATCCCCATGAGCCGGGACCCTATCGGCCAGCACCAACACGGCCGGGGAGACCCTGCGGCCGGAGCTCGCGATATGCAGCCAAGAAGGGGCGACAGCGACACATCAAGGCTCAGCTTCCGGTGCGCCAGGTTGTGAGGTGCCCCGAAGCGTCGATGGCGGCCAGGGACCGGCCGTCGGGGCGCCAGGCCACGGCCTCGATGCGGCCGTCGCAGACGTCGAAGCCGACGGCGTCGCCGTTGCCGTCGGGCCCAAGACGCCACACCAGTACCCCGCCGTCGCGCCCGCCCGAGGCGAGGGTCGTCGACCGCGGCGCGAACGCGAGGCTCGTGACGGTGTCGGCGTGGGCGTCGAGCACACCGGGCGTGGTGCCCTCGGGGCCGCCGTCGCCGAACACCCACACGGTCACGGCTTCGCCGCCGCCGGTGGCGAGCAGTCGGCTC
>JGI24793J26633_1001535_pt1 | contig 12350 bp, 16 predicted proteins | sample MesohylFT_FD_26633 | JGI IMG/M metagenome (IMG submission 26633) | reverse complement strand
AAGAGCGAACCGGACAGTCGGGCCCGCGGTCGGCTCGCCGATCGGCCGCCGCCCCGGGCAGGCGGTCTCTCCGCTGCACCTCCATATATAGAGTGTCGCCAGCCCGCGAGCAGCACCAGCGCCGCGAGCCCGGCCGCGCCGCCCGCGCCGAGACCCCGCCAGCCCGCCTCGACCGCGACGCCGAGGATGCGCGCGCGGGTCCGGTCGATCTTCGGGTCGGCGGCGACCGCCGCGAGCGGCATGGACGAGACCTCTCCCGCGCTCCACTCGTAGCGCTGGAGCGCATGCTTCTCCGCGCCGGCCGCGAGCCTCGCCCGCGCCAGCGTGCCGAGACCGGGCAGACGCCACTCGTGCGCCGTCGTCTCCTGCCACAGCCGGACGCCGGGCACGGCCGCGGCCCCCGTCGCGCCGACGGCGAGCGCGATGCAGACCGCACGCCGCCACCCGCCGCGGCGGAGGGTGCGGAACGCCATCATGGACAACAAGATAGGGGCGCCGCGAAGCCCCGCAAGCCGCTCCCGGTATGGGAATTCCGGCAGTTCGTACTCCAGGCGGCGCCAGGCTGCGCCTGTCTGCGAATGACCTAGAAAATCTTTTCTTGCCCGATTCGTCAGCCGACCCGCGGGCGCCGATTCCGGCGAACCGGCGGGCGAATTCGCTGTCCCAGACGGTGCGTGTGGTGTGAGGCACAAACCGCCGAAGGGCGTAAAAAGGCTCGATTGCCCACACCCTACGGCCTCAGGCCAGATAGCCATTCCATCCCAACGGCTTAGCCCGAGCGGCGTTTGAGCGATGCCGTTCACCCAGCTTGTGATGGACCGGTCCAGGACCCGTTGCGCGGCTTCCGTTGGTCGTTTTAGGAAGCACGTCCAGCATTCCAAGTCGTCCTGTGACGGGCTTGGACGGCGGGGTGATGCGAAGGGGATGTCATGAATAATCAGGGGGTTCGCGGAGTAAGGGGAGAGTTCCAGAAGATTGTGGCGACCCTCGGGCGAACGTTGCTGAAGGACTACCCCACGCTTCTGGGAAAGAAACAGATCACCAGCCTGATGGATGCGGAGTACTGCAAGGATGTGATCGGCTTCGGCCTCTCGAACCACGCGCTCCTGCGCCATCGGGACCAAGGCCACATGATTCAAGGTCACGGCCGGTACTGGGTGCAGGTGTACGCTGGGCTGGGCTGGGCTGGCGAGTTCCATGTCTGCTCGCAGCGGTGGAAAGACCATCACCAGGCCAACGCCCGCGTCCTATCGAGGTTCGTGTCCACGCTCGCGCGAAGGAAGCCGGAGCACGCCGGTTCTCGGACGCTCTTGCGATACGTCGAGGCTCTCGACCGTTACTGGGCCGCTGCCGGCGGCAAAGCCGATTCGACTGAAGCTCCGGCGAAGCAACCGCCGCAAGTGCGGCCGACCAGACAACCGGGAGCGGACTGGCCAGTTTGGCCGCCGCCGAGCGACGAGGATTTGTGTGAACTTGCTCGAGCGATGATACCGTTCGTGCGTTTCCTCGATCCCGGTATCGTCTACGCTGTCGCCGAGGATAATCGCCGCATGCGGTCCGACTGGTCTTCCCGGCTTGAGGCGCTCGGCATCGATTCCGCCATCTATCTGTGGGAAGGCTCGCCCTGCATTTTTCCGGGTGTTCGTCGGTACGCCGGAAGCACGGAGATTGCGGTGTTCAGGCGACGGGCTACGGCAGACGAAGTTCCCCCGCAATGCCTTGCGCTCGACGACAACGACTATCCGAAGCATTTGTGGGCGTTCGCCTTCACCGGCAAGCCGTTTCGCAAGCGCGGGCCGGAGGGCTACCAGCTTGCCCACCTCCTCGACCACAAGGAACACGGGAACCGCTGGCGCGAGGAGTTGGATATCCCGCCCGATGCCAAGCGGCCGGTACTGCCGTACGGGCTATTCACGAACGCGGCGAACTCGGCTTACGTGCCGGGTGCTTTCCTGAGGCCCACGGACTTCTCGCCCAAGCTGCGGAGTCTGATCCAGAGACGGGCGCTGCAACTCTACTGCAACATATGCCGCATCGTGCCGCCTCCCTTGTCGGTAAGGCCCTGCGAAGACCAGAACTGGTCTCTCGACAATTTCCGGTGGAGCGCGCCCGTGGGAGGCATGGACAATGTTCCTGACTTTCTGGAGTTCCGTCGCGAGCGCCTGGCGGAACTCCTCGACAGACGGTATGCAGCCCTGCGGACTGACTAACAGGGCCATCGAGAACCCAAGTGCGTTGTCGTTGCCGGGGTCGAACGGCAGCCGTTGCAGCGCCGTCCGCACGACCCGGGACGGCAGCCCCGCCGCTGCGCATTCACGATCTCCGGCATTCGCACGCGGCGGTCGCGGTCAACGGCGGCGAGGCCTGCGCGTCGTCGCCCGGCTGCTCGGCCATTCAGACTAAGACGACATTCGGTTACGCGCACCTTGCCGAGGGCTCCGTGTTCGATGCAGCGAACAGGGTATCGCGTGCCCTCGCCGACATGCTCGACGGCTGGGAGGCCGGTCGATGACCGAACGCACCCGCCTGACTGATGCGCTCGCGCTCGCGGCCCGGCGCCGCGAGCGCGAACACGATACCGCCCTGCAAGGCTTCATGCTGCGAGTCCAGCCGAACGGCGCGCGGTCCTGGGTGTTTCGCTTCCGCCGCGACGGCAAGCCGCGCCGCGTCACCTTCGGCAAGCCGGACGCGGTGAAGGCCGACCAGGCTCGCCTTCCTCGCCCGCGAGAAGGGCGGCGGGACTCCGGTACCCCTTCCCGCTTCCGGCCCGGCGCTGACGAAGTTCGCCGCCGAATACGTCGAGCGGCGCTCGCCGTCGTGGAAGCCGTCCACGGTATAGGACACCATGAGCTACCTCGACAGCGCCATCCTGCCCGCTCTTGGCCATCTCCGCGTCGGCGAAACGGCTCGAGAGTTGCTGAACTGCCTCGCCGAATCGGCGTCCGGGGAGTGGGTGTTTCCCGGCAGGGGCGAGGATGAACCGCTGAACAAGGACGACCTGTGGAGGTTCTGGATCATGCCGCGTGATGCGGCCGGGATCGTGGCGGATGCACGGCTGCATGACCTGCGCCATGCGCACGCCTCGCACGCGGTCATGAACGGCGAGAGCCTGCATGTCGCGGGACGCCTGCTAGGGCATCGCCGAGCATCTACTACCAACCGGTACGTCCATCTCGACGACGCGACCCTGAGCCAAGCCTCTGAACACGTGGCGGTGACGATCCAAAGGAAGCTAGGCTATACGGGCGATCAACTGAACCACGACAAGCACGAATTTTGCAGGGGAGGACGACGATGACGTTCGATAAGGTCGTATTGACGATAGGGTGTATGACGCTTGCCGCATGTGGCGGTGGTGGCGAACTTTCGATGGGGCCGGTATCCCAACTCGACTATTCGAACACCGCTGCGCCGCGCCACAGCTACACGCCATACGAAACCAGATCCCACGCCCATTCGTTCCGTCTGAGCGACGATGTAACCGAGGTCTACATCGGCGGCGATTTGGAGCCTCGGCAATCCCTGCGTCATGTCGCGACGACCAAGCACGGCATCCGGTACCAGATGGGCGCAGCTAGGGATGGCGTGGGGGTGGACCGGCTGGTGAATTACGTGCACGACTTACGGACGCAGGATGATACCGATCCCTACGAGTTAGACGGCAAAGATTTCTACCCGTTCCGTGTCGCGCCAAAGTTGTATGTTAATGAGTATTTCTTGGAAGATGAGAATAAGGACATATTCCGTGCTTTGGTGGACAGCGTTCGGTTGATCAACGATGCATTGCCACCGGAGTTCCAGATTCAGTTTGCGGGCAAAAAGGAGAGCCGTAACGGCTTTCTTTACGCTAGCAGTGGGGAGATAGTGGCGATCTTGGATTCTCCACAAGGTGTTTCAGAAAATTGCGGTACGACTGCCGTGGCGTGCGCGAATAACTCGACTTATGGAGGCTACACTTCTCATGCGTTCTTGCGTGTTCCTGACAATTTCGATACAACTGAATACATGCACTCACGCTCCGTAATCGTCCACGAACTGCTGCATGCGCTCGGTATCTGGGGCCACGTCGACAGTATCGAATTCCCGGATAGCATCATGGGCGCGTCCGGAGAATACATCCCGAACCTCGGCCATGTCATTAGCAGGATCGACCGCGAAGTGTTGCAGATCATTTACATGAGCCAGCGAACCGACCTCTATAACGACTGGGGCGAATGGTCGGACACGACCTTCCACTTGGTGGGCCGGACAGAAGACGGGAATCTAAATTTCGGGGTGGCGCTGTTCAACGGCCTGCCACAACCATGGGTCAGGGGCGTCTTGCCGGATACGGACTTGGTCGACAATCGTCGCCTATACGGTACCGCCACATGGAACGGTAACCTGCTGGGATTTTCTGGACCTTCGCCGATTGCGGGGGATGCCCAACTTCAGGTCAGACTTTCTACGCTGTCTAGCCCCGATAGTGAGCAGGACTTGCGGCTCCGTGACATTTACTACCTGAATCGTTTCGAATCCGAATCGTCAGACCGTTGGTTTCATACCCGCAATATCGATTACAAGATCAGCGTTGCAGGGAACGGATTCGTGAACGTTCGCGGTGAAGGCTACGAGCAAGGTCACGTCACCGGGGTTTTCCTCGGTCCTGAACATGAGCACATGGGTGGAACGCTCAAAAGAACCGATATGGTGGCTGCATTTGGGGGCACCAGGTAGTCGTTCTCGCTGAGCGTCAGCGAGACAACGGCAAGCAACTTTGGTATCGAGTACAGACGAGTGTGACAACCATTCTCCGCGCGCTGTTTATCCAGAGTCGAGAGCGACAGATCGGCATCACAAGGTTATGGTCGTGTCCTGAACAGTACGACGATGATTGGGAGTGAACGGAAACGGATTAGAGGCAGGATTTGCACAAGTCATTGTTGTAAAATAATATTTTTTCGCGACAGCAATGACTGCGCAACCTAGGGAAGTGCATCAACTCAACGATGCGTGAGGTGTGATAACCACGCGCCGAAGGGCGTAAGGAATGGCAACCCTCCGGCGCATTCGCGAAGCGCCGAAAGCCCGGCCGTGACAATGGCTTGCAGCCCGCGCGGCGTCTGAGCGCGACGGTCCGCACCCTTCCGAACAGCGAACCCGGCCCGTTCCCCGGCGTGTCCTGAGGGTTGCGCATCGCCTTCCAGACGGCAGGGGTAACAGGACGGGATGTGGCATGCAAGCCGCGATGGCGGATTTCACACACCGCGCACCAGCGGCACGGCGTTACCGCTGCGCAGCGGCAGTCGTTCACACGTTACCGCAGACCCGGCCATGCCGATGTGCGCAGGCGCCTGCGCACGGCACTCTATCAGGCGGCCACGGTGATGCTGAGGCGCGGCGCTTCCAACTGGCTGAAGGATGGGCGCTGCGCCTGGCGGTGCTGCGCGGCTGTAGGTGACGGCCAGAAAGCGCGCAACTATTTCCCTGGCCCGGTGGACCGGCGTGGTGCTTCACCGCATGTGGCGGGACGGCACCAGTTTCCGCTTCACGCGCGAGGAGGCGATGGCGCTCCAGACGGCATAGGCGCGGTCCTGCCGCATTGGCCGTCAACGGGAAGAGGAGGAAAGGACCCCGCCTGAAGGTGGCAATACCGGTGTCCCTTCGCCGGGACGCAGTTCCCGATGATACGCGTGTTAGCCGCTGTTCGCCGAACCCAACCAATGCGTTCGAGCACGCTATTCAGATCGGCACTCGGGAATCGCCCTGGACCAGGCATGACGTTGGCGGCCCACGCGCCGACCACGGACGAAAGCGAGAGCCTGGCGACGGACACTTCCGGGATCGCGATTCCTCCCAAGACCGGAAACTATTCCAATCGACCGATCCTGGTCCGGAGCCGTATGACCTCCGGGACATCATGAACCCGCCGGGTGATATACGACCCGTCGCAGGCGCCGAAGCACGTGAACGAAAAACGAGCCGGGACGGAAGGCTGCTGAAAATCGTACTTGACGGGAAATGCCCCGTTACGGAAGCGGGCGACCCGAAAGAGCGGGCGCGCTTGTGATTGCGGGTCAGATGGCGGCATGGCGTAGCAACAACAGCAATCCAGATTCCCTCTCGGCAGGGCTCGGTGTGGGAGGGATTGCGGCTCGGAATTGGGAATCCCGGGTATCGCGATGCCGGAACCGGCGCGCGCGTATTCAGCGGGAGGGAGGTCGATCAGATGAAGTGAATTTTCCGGTCGTGCCGCGCTATTTCGCAGTTCGGGGCACGATTGCGGAGGCCAGCGCTCGTCCTGCCGATTTCGAGCAGGGAATAATCAGTCCAGCGTTGGTGCAGACCGTTCCGTCGACGGATGCGGGGAAGAGCCGTTATCCGGTCAGTCGTCCTTTTTCCGTTCGGCGAGCAGGGCTGCGATGATGCCGCCGAGCACAGCGCCGCCGAGAAAAGCGACCGGCGCCGTCAGGCTTGCTCCAGCGGTTGTCCTAACAGCCCCGAAAGGAGCGGACCTTGTCTGATCCCGGCTGTCGTGCACTTCGACATTCTGTCTTCTGAGTTCCCTGACGACATCGTCCACTTCCAGCATCAGTTCGCCCAGCGAAATGCCGAGCGCGCTCGCCGCGCTGGCCAGCTGGTCCATGTTGAGCGCCGAAGAACCTGCCTCGATGCGTGACCACGTCGAGCGGCTGACGCCCACGCGACGCGCCAACTCTTCCTGATCTACGCCTTTCTCCTTGCGCTTCTGGACGATCAGGCGTCCCAGGACGGTCTGGTAGGTCGTCTCATTCTTCATTCGAGAACGAGCCCCTTGACATATGTGCGTGTAATGCACATTTGCTTTTTATACCTATGCGTGTCCAGTGAACAAGTGGTTCAGCCGGCATTATGCGGCTCGCGACCGAGGAGGAGCAAGATGAATTCGACCGTCGATCCGGGTTTGTCCGTCAACTTTCACCTGATCGAAGCCTGCAATGCCCGGTGCAGCTACTGCTTCGCCACATTCCCGCATCTTGGAAAGCGCCACCGGCTTTCGCCCGCGGACCGCGAAGCGCTGATCGATGCGCTGGTGGATGCCGGCGTCGGCAAGATCAACTTCGCCGGCGGAGAGCCGACCCTGATGCCCGACCTGGGGCCTCTCTGCGAACGCATCAAGAGGCGAAGCCGCGGCCGTTGTGCGGTATCGCTCGTCACCAACGGAGCGCGCCTGGGGCCGCTGCTCGAAGACTGGGCGGAATGGATCGACTGGGTTGCGCTCTCTGTGGACTCCGGCGACGACAGCACGAATGTCGCCCTTGGGCGGACCGGAGCCGGGCGACCCTACGCGCCGGTCATGCTGGAACTGGGGGCCGCAGCGAAACGCCGGGGTGTTCGGCTCAAGTGCAACACGGTCGTCAGCCGGCTCAATGTTGGAGAAGATATGCGCGGCTTTGTCTCGGAACTGGCGCCGGAGCGCTGGAAGTTGTTCCAGATGCTGCCGGTCGCGGGCGAGAACGATGGCGCGGTGAGGGATCTGTCGATCCCGAAGACGGACTTCCGGGCGTTCGTCGAGCGGCACCGGCCGCTGCACGAGGCCGGCATCGCCATCGTGCCCGAAGACAACGACGCGATGACCGACTCCTATCTGATGATCGGTCCCGACGGGCGTTTCTTCTGGCACGTTCCTCACGTGTCCGGAAGGACGCTCGAATACGGACGGCCAATCTTGGAGGCAGGTCTTGGCGAGGCGCTGCGGCAGACCGGCTTTTCCCGAGAGAAGTTCCACGCCAGGGGCGGAGCCTACGACTGGCTGCGGCAGATTGGAGAAGCGACGCATGCGTGACATTGCACTGTCGGAACTTCTCGCGGCGCGAGGTTTCGCGGGAGATAGCGGGAAAGCGGCGCTGGAGTTGCTGCACCAGGCCGGCCTGACCCGTCCCGGCAAGGTCCGCATCGCCGTGAACAAGGTCGCTGCTGTCGACGAGGCGTTGGGCGCGGCTTTCGTCCGCCACTGCTGGAAGCCCAACTGCCGGCCGTCCGATTCGGACACCCGCCGTCCTGTCCCCGTCTCTCCGCGGCATTGCCAGTTTTGCGGCGGAAGCGACAACCGCCGCGCGGTGGAGGAGATGATAACGGCGATGACGGCGGCTGGCTGGCGAAAGCTACTCGTCGTCGGCGGGTCCCCTGGAACCCGTGGCGACCTGCAGAAGCTCTGCGGTGGCCGCCTAGGCCTTCGCTTTGTCACCGAAGATACCCGTCCTGACAGAAAAACCATCGCCCGGATGCTTGGCTGGTCGGACATCACCTTGATCTGGACGTCGACCGAGATATCACATAAGGCTACAGATACGCTGGTTGGTCCGAAGGTGCTCCGGGTTCCACGGCGTGGCGTGGCGGCACTCGCAAGCACCGTTCGCGACCGATGCAGGGCAAAATCCGGCTGAGTTCGTTCAAGTAAACGCGATGCTGGCAGCGGAACGGTGCGCATCAGGCAGTTCGGCGCGCAACACGGGCATCGGCGGCGCTTTGCGCGGGGATTGCCACCGAATACTTATAAGAAATGGGCTGCGTGGTTCGCTTTGACCGTGTCATGCTCGATAGAGGCAGTTTCTGCCCCTGTCCGCCCGATCCGGCTTCGGCGGTGTTTCGTCCGATTTCGCGTCGTCGGTATCGACGGGTGCGCGCGGTGGCGCGGCCCTGTAGCCCATGGCGCGGGCGATGACTGTTGCGGCATGGGCGGCGGCGGCGCGAAGCGCTGCATCGTCGAGTTGGGCGTAGATCGCGGTGGTGGCGCGCTTGCGGTGCCCGAGCAGCTTGCCCACCGCGGTCAGCCCGACGCCGTGAATGACGCCCTGCGACGCTTAGGTATGGCGGGCGTCGTGAATGCGGAGGCCGCGGAGCCCGGCCTCCTCCCGCACCGTGACCTAGAAGGCGTAGAGCTGCGCCGAAGTAAGGTCCTCGGGAAATACCCGCGCCGCGCCGTCCCGCCGGGGCAGCGCCGCGAGAATCTTCACCGCGTCCGGCCCGAACCACAGGGTGCGCGGGCCGATCTTCGAGTCTTCGAGACGCGCGCTCGCGCCTTCCTGCGACAGCGCGCCGATCTTGCGCCATTCGAGGTTGGGCACTTCGGAGAGCCGCGCGCCGGTCAGGGTCAGCAGGCGGATCGGGCCGAAGCGCCCTCGTCGTCGGCCCGGACATTGAGTCCGGCAGCACCGCGCGCGTGTCGCGTATCCAGTCCCAGCGGAGGCCGGCGATCTCCGACGACCGCGCGCCCGTGAACAACAAGAGCCGGACCACGACGGCGGCCTGCCGGTCTTCCGTATGGTCGAGGACGAAGCCGAGGCGCTTCAGTTCGTCGAGCGACAGGAACCGCTCCCTCGGCTTCGTCCTGTAGCGGCGCATGTTGCGGCAGGGGTTGGAGCCCTGGGGCCAGAGGTCCCAGAGCTCGGCCCGGATCATCATCACCGACAGCACCGCATGCCGCCGAAGAAGGGCAGGATGTGGTTCTTGAGCGCCGAGCGGTTGCTCGCCCGCGTGGCGGGCTTCCAGCGCGGTCCCTGGCGGCGTATGAACTCGTCGGCGAAATAGCGGAACAGGGGGCCGTTCTCGCGCTCGGCCTCGGCGGCCTCGATCTCGGCTACCGCCATCGCGCGGGCCTCGTCGGCAGTCAGTTCCGCCGTCGTGCCGAGGCGCAGGGTGTCGACGTTCAGCCTGCGCTTCACGCGGACGAAGAAGGTCCGGGAGTCGTCGGCCGTGATCCTGAGGCTGAAGGCCGGAAGGGTATGGTCGATGATCGTCAGCGGCCGCTTCCGGTGCTTCGGCTCGGTGAATTTGCGGCGTACCGTCCGTTCGTTGATGTTGGCATGGATGCGCATGGCGCCATCTCCTTTCCGTTCCCTCGGAGCCGCCGCGTTCCAAGGGAACAGCGGCGGCGGTTCGGGGAAGGAGAAGCAGCTCGCGCGGGAGCCTGCGGCGAGAGGCCCGTAAGGCCTAACGGATTGCTGCGATTGAGGAAATCGCCCGCTGCACCGGGCCGGGGAGGTCTCGCCCTATGCACCCAGGCCTGGCATCGCACATCCNGTCGCTGACCTCGACCAGATCGCGCACCAGCCCACGAACCCGCTGATNTTCCGCGATCTGGGCCCGCGTTCCTTCGATGGCACCGGCAGGAATGGTGCGACCGCGGTACTTCCCTGTATCCCTGTCCGACCAGGTCAACAACCAATAAGGACCATATCCCTGCGCACCCTTGAGTGCACAGTGGCAGTTGGGCTTGCCACACTTGCGGTACTGCGCCCTGAGCGAACCCTGGCGGAGGTCGCCGATGCCCGCAAGTTCCCGCAGCAACTCGCCACGCTGATCGACGAGGCCGTCGTGATCGGCAATNGCCATGTCCGCCTCCATCTGTATCCGTATCAAGGAAACAGATATCGTAGCGAAACTAGAGCGTTTCTCGACCTCGCAAAATCAGAACGAACGTGCACCTTGCTCCCAGTCCCGCCGCGGCGCGGTCCTGTAGGGCTCGATCAGTNACGGATTCCTCCGAAGCCGGCCGTAAGGTCNTCGCGTTTCAACGTTCCGGCCATGCCTTCATGGGCAATACCCAGGAAAGTTCCCTCGACCACTCCGTCGTCGCCAGACTCCCAAGTGCGCCAAAAAGAATTTCCGCTGACTTTCATGGGGTAATACAGGTCGCCGTCGCGCCATATTGTGCCCGTTCCAATGGCGCCGATTGTTTCCTTGGCGCGCCACTTCTCCATGTCTGTAAAGCCCATGCGGCCGGTAAGACTTGCCAGCCGCACGGTCAGCGCGGCGGCTCCGGCAACCGGCTCGGCGCTCGGTGTGAACCCCAAGAGCCGCCCGGACCATGTGGCACTGCCAGAAAGCGCGGTGTTGTTTTCCAACCGTCTACCCGGATACGGGCCGTTCGCCCACGACTGTGTCAGACCGTTGCGATGTGCCGCACCGAACCAGATATGCCCGCCGCGAATGGCAAGCCTACCGAAAATTACCTCGGACCTATCCTCCCACGGGCCCAGCTCGGTATAGATGCCGGACGCTCGCGTTCCGGGTTCAACTCTATCGTAAACGGCAAATAGCGCGTCGCGGTCGAGCTGGGACAGCAGGAAGCCGTTATTCTCCCGACGCGGAGTCCTCATCACACTTTCCGGGAAGTCGTAGGGATCGGGGTGATTGCGGCCAAGAATGTGAATGAGNTCATGCAGGACAACNCGGCGCAGTCTCGCCAAGTCCATATCTTCGTAATCGACNCGCACTATGCCACTGNTANTTTCATCCCCAGAAATCCAAGTACTCGCGCAACCGTCTGAAGTAGGTCCGCAAGCGTCAGCGGGCCAAAAAATCTGCGGTTCAAAGTGGACAATGATTTCTCCCTTTCCCGGTTCTCGATTGGCATACGGAACAAAGGCTCGCTCATCGCTTATACGAAGTTGCCAGTCACGCGGCAGGCTGTCGTTCAAAACTTGCACCGCAAACCGCAATGCTCGCCAATGATCGTCACTTGTGCCCGCTACGGCCCTGACTACAGGCGGCCTATCCCCGAACCGGCGCAGCCGCCCGTCATCTTCTGCCGCATCGGCTTCAAGATAGTCGGCCAGTCTCTGTTTGCTCGTGCCGTTCCTGACATTTTCGTGCCAGACGGGAGCGTTGTCATGCCGGACTTTAGAATAGACAGAGCCAAGAGCCCTCGGGTATGGCACCCCGACCGGNAGGATGGTTTCCGCCACGCCGCTGCCGATATGAACAAGCNCGTCGAAGCGAAAATTCGGCGACCAGTCGTCAATCCATATAGCGCCTTCGCTCGATGGCGAGGTCACCTCGACAAGGTTCGCCGTGGTCGCCGTCCGCGGCCCCGATCCACTTCCGCCGCCGCACGCGGCAAGTAACAGAGTTGCGGCGGCGGCAATGACAAAACTGTTCACTGATGCGTGTGCGCTGTCTTGAATCCCTTGGCGTTCAAGGGTTCCAGCTGAGTTGAAATATTTCCTGTTCCGGCGGGTTGGCCGATTTCCGCAGCTTCGGGGCCGGTCGAGAGGTCGGTTTAACCATTTCCATTCCATGACCGGTCTAGCTCCGCGCTTTCAGACGAATCGGCAAGCCGGCGCGGATCGGGAAAAGGTGTCGCCATCGGGGCTTCGGACCTTGTCCCACCACCAGCGCTGGTCGGGAATACGATGGCGACGGCGGAGAAACAACCCTTTCCGTGGCGGGATGTCGAAGCCTCGATTCCCTGACAATCGCTGAGCACGGGCAGGGTTGAGGCTCGGGATGCGGGTTTTCGGGTACAGCGATGCCGGACCCGGTGCGGTCGTGTCCGGCGGGATGTCGGATGAGATGGATTCGTCGGTCGGTCGGTGCGTTTGGCCGTT
>JGI24793J26633_1001491_pt1 | contig 12641 bp, 9 predicted proteins | sample MesohylFT_FD_26633 | JGI IMG/M metagenome (IMG submission 26633) | reverse complement strand
GGGTTGCAATTGCATCGAAAAGCGGCACCGTTCTTCTTCGGCTTAATTCTCGGTGAGTTCGTCGCCGGGAGCTTATGGAGTTTCTATGGGATGGCGACAGAAACACGCATATTTCCCTTTAAAGATTGGTAATATCTTAAAGGTAGTAGGCACACTCCGTGTGTCGTCTTTGTAGCGTAGACTTACCTCGTAGTGAAAGTTTACACCTCCGCCGAATGTTGCCCAGCGATTCGATTTTGATTCACTACGCGTCTAATGTCGAACTCACCTTAATTTACCTGCTTAACGGTTCTGCACCGAATTTTCCTCTTTGAAATACCTTTTTCGTCCTATAGCATTTTAACATCAGTTTGTGAATATGTTCATATTTTGATAATGAAACCCATTATCAAAATTAGTTTTTCCAAAGTAATGATATTTTGCTTGGAAACCAGTCAACAACTGGGTTCATGGGCATAACACTGCGGAATTCTATCGTACTTTTGGATCAAAAAGTGCCCGTTATTTAATAACAGGATGCCAGATAATTTTGGCAGAACTGCTCCCTAATTATCCGAATTTGTTACCGAGAAAATGCTGGTGAGGAGGTCAAGTGGAGCTATCGTTCGACCTAACCTGCACATTCAGATGAAACGCATAATATTACTGAGAGTAATATTAGTGAGGTATTAGAACGGGGCTTTACAAAAAATCTATCTGTTAAAATCGAACACCCGTCTTAACACAATTTAGAGTAGAGAAATTATCCCGAAACGACTTGATCTATTTTCCAGTTTCATGATAAATTGGGATTACTGATTTCGATACCGCAGGAGGGTGAAAAATGTTAGCCGTTAAGGAACTTGGCCATGTCGGACTTTACTGCACCGATGTCCAAAAGTCCCAGGACTTCTATACCAGTATTCTCGGTCTCACTGTTACCGACGCGCATCCAGAAGGACATATTATTTTCCTGAGCGCACAGCCAGAATCGGAACACCATGAACTTGCGTTATGTCCGGGCAGAGATGCCCCACCGGGGGCAAAGGTTGTTCAGCAGGTTTCGTTTATTGTTGAGGATCTCGCTGATTTAAAACAGTTCTATACACTTCTGAAGTCGGAAAGGGTAAGGATTCGGAGTGTAGTGAATCACGGAATTGCTCTGGCGATTTACTTCTATGATCCTGATGAGAATGTCGTTGAGATTTATGCGAAGACCCCCTACAAGGTTCCACAGCCGTTCTCTGAGGACGTAGACCTTGACTTGGACGATGATCAGCTCATGAGGATCGCTGAGACCGGTGCACCCGCAGCAGNCTAAAAAGTTGGCAGAAAACTACGGTAAGGCGAGGTTGGGANACCTCGCCAATCAATTTCAAATGCGATAAGGGGTAGNGACTATGGTTTTCTCTTACGAGGAGGGGTTAGTCAGCAATCAGCGAGCACCGATAGCACGGTTCACTTCTATAGGCNTGCCTTATGGTGAAAACCTTACGTTCTAAGACAACCCTTTCAGGCTACCGGTGCTATCGCCTAATTGGGCAAGATCGACATCCATCCGATTGAGCATTGATAGCCAGAGATTGTTGAGCGGGGTCTCCTTCGGATAGCGGATGTGACGACCACTTTTGATCGTGCCACAGCCATTCCCAGCGAGCAGAATTGGGAGATCGTGGTGACTGTGTCGGTTGCCATCTGCATTCCCGCTGCCGTATAGAATCATTGAATGATCTAAGAGCGAACCATCCCCTTCAGCAGTCGCGTCCATTTTTTTTAAGAAATACGCCAGTTGTTGAGAGTGGAAGATATCAATGCGTTTGATTTTTTCTATCTTCTCTTCATCACCACTGTGATGTGACAAGTAGTGGTGTCCCTCTGGAACGTCGACAAACGGATAGGGTTTGTTGCTCCCTTCATTTGCGAGGACGAAGGTCGTAACGCGGGTTACATCCGCCTGAAATGCGAGTACCATCAGGTCCATCATGAGATGCAGATGCTCCTGATAATCTGCTGGAATTTCCTCCGGCACGGTATAGTCTGGGCTTTCGATCGGTGGAAACTTTTCAGCCGATGCGATTCTCATTTCAATGTCCCGGATAGAGGAGAAGTACTCATCGAGTTTCCGGACATCATTCCCGCTGACCTGACCGAGTAACTCTTTTGAGTCCTGTCTGACAAAATCGAGGATACTTTTTCGCTGTTGATCGCGTTCTTCTCGTTGTGTGTCAGGCAGAGAGGAGAACAGCCGTTCAAAAGCGAGTTTCGGATTTACCTCTTTCGGAAGCGGTTGCGTGCCGGAACGCCATGACAGTGTTGATGAATAGACGCAGCTATAGCCAGAATCGCAATTTCCCGCTCTTCTTCCAGGATCGATTCCGAGTTCAAGCGAAGGCATTCGGGTCTGGTTACCCATATGCGCTGCCGCGACCTGATCAACAGAGACGCCAGCCTGAATGTCAGCACCATCAGTTTTACGGGGCTGTGCACCTGTAAGGAAGGCTGCCATTGCTCGGGCATGATCGCCACCGCCATCCCCATTAGCACGGGCTTTATCAGCCGTTAGACCGCTTAGCACCAACATCTTGTCTTTCACATTTTCCAAGGGTTTCAGGATATCCGTGAGTTCATAGTTAGTTCCGACTTGCTTCGGGGTCCAATCCTCCATAATTTTTCCGTTGGGCACGTAAAGGAATGCCATCCGATTCGGAATTGCCTGGTGTGCTACTCCACTTGCCGGGGCGTTTGCCCACGAGGTAAGGGATCCCATAACCTCCAACCACGGTAGAGCGATACTGACACCTAAACCGCGTAAGAACGTTCGACGTGAAAGTTGCTTTGAAGTGTTCATAACTATTCCTTCGTTAGCTCTCCACAGTTAAAACAGTGCGAAACTCGTGAAAAGCCGCTGCTGTCACTATGTGATTTCTCGTTCCAGAACTCCTATAACAGAATTATACCTTGTTTTTTATGACTTGTCAAGTGTTTATGGGACATCTTGAAAAGATCGAAGAGGTTTCCTGAAAATCTTGATTCAGACAATTAAGCACTCGATGTCCAGAGAACCCTAAAATTTGCGTAATCTGCGTAATCCGTGTCATCCGCTATTCAGAAATTTCCACCGACTGCTGACCGCTAACGGTAGGAGAGAACTCCGATTCCAGACACTTCACTCTCAGTGTTCATGGTGCGTTTGAAAGTAGGGTACCCCTTGTGCATTGACATACACTGAATAGAGAGATTGGCTACCTGCCATGAAAAGCCTGTTTCGTTTCACACCGCCGAAGCAGATATTTGCACAAATTTCTGGAAGATGGATCTTCCCGATCAGCGTTCCGTCTGGTGCGAAGATATGCACACCATCGTAACCGTCACCGACCCAACCAGCACCTGCCCACAGGTTTCCATCGGTATCGCATCGAAGCCCATCCGCTGCCCCGGGTGCCATATCCGCGAATACCTGTTTGTTAGCCAACCGTTCACCGTTGACCACATCATAGGTAACGATGTTTTTCGGTGGACCGGTATCAGCAACGTAAAGTTTATTGTAATCGGGTGAAAAACAGAGTCCGTTGGGTCTTTCGATTTCATCTGTCACAACGACTGCTTCGCCGTAGTCTGGATTCAAGCGATAAACGGAAGTCGGTAATTCAAATTCTGCTTTATGTCCTTCATAATCGGAAAGGATACCGTATCCGGGATCGGTAAACCAGATATGTCCATCAGGGTGGACGACTGCATCGTTCGGTGCGTTGAAGCGTTTGCCCTCGAAGTTGTCTATGAGGACGGTAACTGTTCCGTCATATTCGGTTCGTGTGACACGTCGTGTACCGTGTTCACAACTGATAAGTCGACCTTGTCGATCGCGTGTGTGTCCATTGGTGTAGTTAGAGGGTTTGCGATAGACGCTCACCATACCGGTGGCTTCCTGCCATTTCAGAATCTGATTGTTTGGAATGTCACTCCAGAGGAGGTAACCCCCATCACCGAACCAGACGGGTCCCTCTGCCCAGCGCGATCCCGTCCACAGCCGTTCTACGACGGCGTTCCCGATTTTGTATTTGGCGAAACGCTGGTCAATGACTTCAACCGCTGGATCCGGGTAACGCGTAATCGCCTTTCCATCTATGGGTGTGTCTGCCCAAGCAACAAGGGATCCCACCGTTTCCAACCAAGGTAAAGCGGCACCGACCCCCAAACCACGTAAAAATGTTCGACGTGAAAAATGTTTTGATGTGTTCATAAGCCTCTCCCAAATTTACATAACATTAGACGTGCCCCACCGTTCGACATACATAAGCATAATTTCATGAATAAACTCATATTTCTCAGTGCAACAGGAACGGAGTCTATGGGGTGATACAAGATAATTTGCGATACTTTCCGCCATATCCTCATTTGGATCTTTTTCAGAAGCGTAATCTGATACAAACGCTGACCGTTCTTTGGTTGTTGACCAACCTGATTCACTTGAATCGCGATGCCATCCTCCAAGTTTCGCCCAGTCCGTTTTAAGTTCTCTATTAAAAACATAAGCCCATAAAAAATGTGCCTTTTCGTGGGCAATTATACGACGTGTATTAATAAAATTACGAAAATTACCGCGAGTGAAAATAGATTCAGCAAACTCTATGTAACCACGACTGGTCAGGGTATGACTCACTCCTCTGTTTTCATCATCTTCGTTATCGATTCTGCGAACTATATACTTCAATCGAGGTATTTTATGTAATGCCTGAGGGAATGCTTCAAATACTGATATAATAAGCATCAAATCCCTATTTTCAAAATCCGAATAGCGTTTTATTGTTTTATTTTTCGTTTCATCGGGTAATGAAGCATAAGAGGGTACATATATACCATACCTTTCTTGCAATATTAACTCTATTACGGCTCTGTTTGTTCCATTCTCTGTTATGTATTGAACGACAGCATAATATAGATGCTTGCCCGGTGATACAACCTCTTGAGATCCTTCAACTGGAAAAATATCTCTACTCATCGTAACGAACTTTATCTTATTTTTAGATTCAATCTTAATACCATTTTCCACGTCATCATTGCTTATATTCCATGTAGAAAAGGGTAGATTCATATTCAAGGGTATAGATTCAAAGACCTTTAAGAGCGAATGTGCCTGTTTTGTAGTCCATGAAGAATTTAAGTGGACAGAATATTTTTGCTCCAACTGTAAAATCGCATCTTGATTGAGTACTTCATGAGAAAGTGTATAACAACTTGGCTGGAGAATCATGATTAATATAGGGAGAGCAGCAAAACTGAAAGGCAAATTGTGAATGGCAGTCAGCAGTCGGAAACCGTCGGCAGTCAGAGGTTGAGGTGTTTCCGCTGTCGGGTGCATGCCATCACGATGAGACGTTCCAATAGACACCTGCAGGGTCTGTTCCTTGGGAAACCTCGCCAGCGGGGAGAATGGAAACTGAAAGCCGATAGCCGATAGCCAATTGCCAATCATAAGTTGTCCTTTGTGCCGCGTCGCAGCCGGAACGGATCACTTTTGACGATCTCTGTAATCATTACAGAACTTCTATAATCCTCGGCTTCAAGTTGTGTGACGATTCTGTCAACGGTTGATCGATCATAATACTCCAATCCTCTGCCTAAAGCGTAGGTTAACATTTTCTCTGTCAGACAGCGTAGGAATTGCTGTTTTCTGTCTTTGACAACCTGTTTTAGGTCTGCGACACCGCGTATTATCGTTCCATCTGGCAATTCCGCGGTTGTATCGATATCCAGTTCGCCATCTTTCCACCGAAAAGCCCCAATCGCGTTGTAGTTTTCGAGTGCGAATCCGATCGGGTCCATTTTCGCATGGCAGTTAGCACAGGCGGGATCTGCTCGGTGTTGTTCAAGACGTTCACGCAGCGTACTTCCGTGAACCGTTTCACCCCCTTCTTCTAATTCTGGGACATCCGGCGGTGGCGGCGGTGGCGGTGTACCGAGTATCTGTTCCAGAACCCAGCGTCCCCTTTTGACCGGAGAGGTACGTGTCGGATTAGAGGTCACTGTCAAAACACTGGCGTGACTCAGTACTCCACCGCGTGAGCTTCCTTGTATCTTGACGCGGCGAAACGATCTCCCCTTAATTTTTTCACCGCCCGGTACGGGGTTCTTTTGTCCTCTCCAGTTTCCCTGTGTATCCATAATGCCGTAGTGGTTTGCCAAAGGAGAATTGAGGAAAGTGTAATCGGCATCAATCAGATCCAGGACGCTTCGATTTTCGCGAAAGATGGATTCGACAAAAAGTTCCGTCTCCTTTAGCATGGCGAGGCGCAAGCTACCTGTGAAATATGGAAATTGTTCGAGGTCGGGGGCAGCCGTTGTCAGTCGTTGGATTTGAAGCCATTGGGTTCCGAAATTACGCCCCAATTCGGATGCCTTTGGGTTTGCTAACATCCGTTTAACTTGGGATTCCAGATTGGCAGTGAGTTGCTTTCTCTCAGCGAGTTCAAAAAGTTCATCATCTGGNATGCTGCTCCACAAGAAGTAGGAGAGACGTGAGGCGAGCTGAAACTCATCAATCGGGTACGGTTCTGGGTGCTGCGGACGGTCGTCCAACTCCAACCGAAATAGGAACTTCGGTGAACAAAGAATGACTTTAATCGCCTCTTGAATGCCCACTTCCCACGGCGCGCCATCCGCTTGGACGGATGCTACAAACTGCGTGAGTTGTTCCACTTCGCTTTCGGTCGGTGGACGACGATAGCCGCGTCGAAGCAAACGTGTTAGCACTTCACGGGTCTGTTCTGCTTGGGAGATACCGGGTGCGCACGCCAGAATTTCAAAATGAGAATCCGGTCTGGTGTCTAAGGGTCCCTCTGCCCAGAGCGTGCGAATCTGGAGTTTAGCCTGCGGTTCACCTTCTATTGGTTTAAGCATCGCAATGCCGACTTTTTCAATGTTAGGGATACTGGTAATAAGGAATTCAATTGTCTGTCTCTTTTCGTCATCGCGGGCGGTAATCTCAAAAGACTTCAACACCTTGATATTATTATCTACCGTAGGATCTATGCCAACTAAGCGCGTGAGTTTCCCCGGTGGGGTTATCTCCTCCAATGTGTCACTCTGAATGAATAAAACGACTTCCACGGGTGTTTCGCTGTCCGTTTCGGCGTAAAGGGTCGCGCGGTAAACGATTTCTGCATCGGGAGATATCTTGAAATATGTCGCTCCTGTTGTAAAAGGACCAGTTTTCCACGCTTCTGTGGCAGTTGGATCGAGCAAGCGGTAGCGTTCATCAGGGACATCATCGTGGCGCGGATCAAGTCGACTACCACTTTGGTAACGTTTGGATGGTGGTGGTGGATCCAACAAGATAACACGCGTGGCGATTGCCTCCGCAGCTTCAAGGTAGCGCTCCATTAGAAGCGGTGACATCGTCAGCACATCACCAATATTATCAAACCCGTGTCCGACATCGTCCGCAGGAAAATTTTCGGTCGGATTGAAATCAACGCCGAGTAGATCTCGGACGGTATTCTTGTATTCAACTTTATTGAGGCGCCGGACTGTTACGCGTCCAGGGTCTGGCTTAGCCATGCGATCCGCATGTTCAAAGATCGCTTCAATGTGCGCAACGAACGATTCTGACGCTTCCATCGGCGGAAACTGATCGCTGTCCGATGGCGGCATCTGACCTGTTGTTAGCATGTCCAGGATCCGCTCCCAGATGTCCCGGTTCTCGATTAATGAATGATCGTCGGTGAATGAATCCAAGGAGAGTTCGGCAGCAGGCTGGTCACCAGCGTGGCAACTGAAACAGTACTGTTCCAAAAACAAAGCACCATTTTGCGAAAAGTCGGAAGTGTTCTTTTCACCCGGGTTGGCAGTAAGGGCAACGAGCAGTAGCACGAAAATCAAACAAAAACATTGTGAGACATAATTAAGTGAAATCATGAGTATGCTTTCCAAACTGTGGCAATGAGGTTTGCTTTTTTATGACAACGTTTACGTTTGGTTATGCGTTTACGCGAATATGCAAGTAATTATATCTCAGTATAAGACATAAAGGCAAATAAAAACCCACTAAATACTGGACCTTTAGTTTTCTGAAGAAAATTTGCGCTTTATAGTCAATTCTGCTAAAATAGCGGCGTTGGGAACAGTAGAGATTCCAAGCGACTATCCACGTATCCTTCTAACCAACGCATCCTAATGTGTTGAAAACGCTACAGGAGTATCTCCAGCCATGAATCGACACGAACAAGAGGCAATTGTGAACGCAGCAGCGTTGCAAACCGTCTGTAGCCAGCTTTACCAAAAAGTAGGTGTTGCCCAGTCAGATGCCGATACCGTCGCAGAAATGCAGGTTCTGATGGATTTACGCGGCGTTCATTCGCACGCGACACGCGCTGTGCCGCGTTATGTCCGAGGCATCATCAATGGTGATATAAATCCTATACCTGAACTTCAAAGACTTGAAGATAACACTGCCTCTGTCTTGTTAGACGGGGACCGTGGATTAGGGCATCTTGTGGGTGTCCGCGCAATGAACATCGCTATTGAGAAAGCGAAGTCCGCTTCGATCGGCGTAGTTATCGTTCGGAATAGCAATCACTTCGGGGCTGCTTCCAGTCATGCGATGCGAGCCGCGGAACACGATATGATCGGTTTCGCAACCACTAATGGACTCGGCGTGAATGTTGCTGTTTTCGGCGCAAGAAGTACTTCGATCGGGAATAATGCGCTCTCCTTTGCCATCCCCGCTGGTGAAGAACCGCCGATCGTGTTGGATATGGCGTGTGGTGCTGCCGCCGCTGGACGAATCGGAACCGCAAGGTTATACCAAGAAAAAATCCCGTTCGGATGGGGACTGGACGCAGATGGCAATGAAACCGATGACCCTGGGAAGGTTGCTGCTATCCTACCGGCTGCAGGTCCCAAAGGTTCAGCCCTCGCGATCGTGATGGATGTCTTATGCGGTCCGTTAAGCGGTGGACTGATGGGTATCAACAAGCACTATCAGCCTGGAGATGCACCACGAGAGAAACGCGTATCAGCACACTTTTTCTTCGCTATCAACATCGCCAGTTTCACCTCTATTGTAGAATTCAAGGCTGAAATTGATCGGCAGATTCGGATGACACGTCAAGCCACACCGCGTAGCGGATTTACGCGCGTTACCCTCCCCGGCGAGATTGAGTGGGAGTTAACCCAAGAACGCCGCTCGAACGGGATTCCACTTCATCAAGAACCGTTGCAGGAACTTGAACAACTTGCGGATGAGTTAGGTGTTGAAATTCCGTGGGACCGGGTATAATTTTAGTGGTAGATAGCGCAGCAATATAGCCTGAACCGTGGATAGTCACATAAGGCATATCCAAAGTAAAATCAATCAAACGGATATTATTTTAAAAATACGAAATGTTGTGTATAAATTAACTTATCGTTTCGTTGTTTTTTACTAATTCCGTGAGATACGTCGCTATCAGGAGATCCTTTGTAAGTAGGGGTCGTTAGATTTAGAGATTCCTCCTATGGGAAAACTGAATAACTTTGGAACAAAGAGAAAAGATTTGACATTCGTTAGGAAATTGGATATAATTATGCTTTCTTATTTGCCACCGAGTGTGGTTGAAGACAATATACAACCTTTCTATGATTTGTGAAAAAATGGAAACCGTCCATAGGTTTCTAAGGACCCTACTGTGGAGGTAGTTATGCACCTAATTACACTAAACCCATGGTCAGAAACAGACATTCTTGAAACAGTCGAAAACAGCCTGAAGATTAAAAACCATCCCGAAAAATACAGACATGCTGTGGGTGGGAAAAGTCTCTGTCTGCTTTTCCAAAAAACCTCCACACGAACGCGCTGTGCCGGTGAAATCGGGATAACACAACTCGGCGGGCATGCCCATTATCTCGATTGGCGCACCACAAACTTTGATTTAGCCGACCTGAGCGACGAAATACGTGTCCTCTCAGCGTATGTTGATGTTATCTTAGCCCGGTTCTTAAAGCATTCGGATCTCGCTGAAGCAGCAGCAGCAGCAACAGTCCCGATGATTAATGGTTGCTGCGACAGATACCATCCAACACAAGCCCTCGGTGATCTGATGACGGTCCAGGAGCACCTCGGTAGACTGGAAGGGGTCAAATTATGCTTCATCGGCGTGCATAACAACGTCTGTAATTCACTGATTGCCGCCGGTATGAAGGTAGGCCTTGAAGTCACCGTTATCGCACCAGAAGTGAATCCCGTTGCTGTTGACAAGGAACTGTGGGAAGAAGCCTCTCGCAAAGGTCTCTATAAAACGCTTGATACCAATACCGAAGTGGTAGAGAATTCACTGGAAAAAGTGATTGCCGAAAGCGATATTGTCTATACAGATACATGGGTGGACATGGAATTCTTCACGGATCCGTCTTTTGCAAAGGAGCGGAAACGCCGATTAGAAAAGATGATGCCGTACCAATTGAATGTGGAACTGCTGAAGCAACACGAGTGCCGGGTAATGCACTGCCTTCCCGCACACCACGGGTATGAAATTTCGGGTGAACTCGTCAACGATGAACGTTCAATTATCTTCGACCAATCCGAAAACCGTCTCCATAGCATGAAGGCGATCCTTCTCAAACTCCTCGCGCACTCCTAAGCCTGAGCCAGAATTTTGACGAATATTGGAAGATTTCAATGATTAATAGGAGAGCAGCAAAACCTCGGAGTCTAATTATAAAGAACGCAACCTGAAACGAACTTGGAGACCATCGCGACCAACGTCCGAGGGAACCTGTGAATATACGAAAAGGTACCTCCTCTGAATTCTTAGCCAGAACGCGTAAGCCCAAGCATCGCACCGGGCGAGTCTACGGAAAAGGACATGAAAACTCGAACCCATCTCACCGAACCGCAAGGAAAATTAGAAGTACTTGAATGTAGTAAGTGTAGTGAAACCTATGATCACCTGACACCACAGAATGTCTGTGCCACTTGTGGGAAACCGCTACTTGCCCGTTACGCGCTTGAACAGGTAGCAGAAACATGGGAACGCGACACGCTCCAGTCAAGACCTGCTTCACTCTGGCGTTATTGGGAACTCCTACCCATATCTAATCCAACCGACATGGTGACGCTTGGGGAAACGATGACACCCCTCATCCATACCAAAAGGTTGGGAGCAACGTTCGGACTTACAGAGGTATGGGTGAAGGATGAATCCCGATTACCTACTGGAAGTTTCAAGGCGCGCGGTTTGGCTATGGCAGTCTCCAAGGCAAAAGCACTCGGGTTAACGCAATTAGCGATCCCCTCCGCTGGCAACGCTGCGACTGCCCTCGCACTTTACGCCGCTGCCGCAGGTATATCAGCACACATCTTTATGCCACAAGATACGCCGCCTTTCAATAAGGAGACGTGTCAACTCGCTGGTGCAAACGTCACACTGATTGACGGTTTAATCACGGATGCAGGCAGAATTGTCGCAGAACGGAAGGAACAGGAAGGCTGGTTTGATGTGTCAACGCTTAAAGAGCCCTACCGCGTGGAGGGCAAAAAAACAATGGGATTTGAACTCGCGGAGCAATTCGGATGGGAACTACCGGATGTTATCATCTATCCTACCGGCGGCGGCACAGGTATTGTTGGGATGTGGAAAGCCTTCTCGGAATTAGAAGCGATCGGTTGGATAAGCAAGAAAAGGCCTCGGTTTATCTCTGTACAGTCCGAAGGATGTGCCCCGATTGTTAAGGCATGGGAAGAAGGTGCTACTGAAGCAACCCCGTGGTGTGATGCACATACTATTGCCAGCGGTTTACGGGTTCCACAAGCAATCGGAGATTTCCTCATTTTGGAGGCAATTCGTAAAAGTAATGGTGCCGCGATTGCTGTCACGGACGCTGCTATCCGTGAAGCAATGCAACTACTCCCAACAACCGAAGGACTTTTGACATGCCCTGAAGGTGCAGCAACAGTCGCAGCACTCAAACAGCTCGTCGCGAATGGGATGATTGAGGATGCCGAACGCGTTGTGCTCTTCAATACGGGCGGTTACCAGTCGTAAACGGAAAGTCCCAATTCCGAATCGTACCTACTTTTTTTCAAGATAGTCGTAGGTCGGTTGTTTCGCTGTTTTTGCTTCAGATGCCTTCGTCTTGAGATGATACCCTATGTCGTACTTGCGGACGGATACAATCGGATAGGGACCGTCAAATCCTGTGATTATACCCTTTACCTCAACTGGTTTATTGTTGTTTGCGGCATCAATTCGCAGCTGGTCAAACTCAGGACTCGCGCTGAAGACGAACTTCTGCTCCTCGCGCCCCGCGGTCATTGCGTGATGGATATGAGACGTATCAGGCCGCCAGCGTCGCCATGCAGGAACGTTTCGGAGATAACTCCGGGCGAAGCCGGGATGTGCAAACAGGTCGCCGCGAATGGTAGCCTCGGTATTAAGAACACGGGAGTGTCCAATGCCATGGCGACCCCTGAAACGTGAATCGTTAAGTTGGCGCATGATGTCATAGACATCAAACGTGTGTGTTTCACTGTATTTAGAGGGACCCTGCCTCGGTTTGACTTCCACAAGGGTCGTGAAAAGTCGTTTTCTACCGTGTTTGTCAACGGGCGTGTGGAATGTGATGTCCTTTGGATCCGCCCAAGGTTCCAGTAACCGTCGAATTTGCCGTGCATCGGCGTTACTGAC
>JGI24793J26633_1001481_pt1 | contig 12676 bp, 17 predicted proteins | sample MesohylFT_FD_26633 | JGI IMG/M metagenome (IMG submission 26633) | reverse complement strand
CGAGGTGGGTGGTGAGCGTGATGGGGTCGGGGTGGGTCCGAGCGTCGCAATGGTGACCGGGCTGGAGCGGTCTGGGAGAGGCAGGTGGTGGGGTGAGGTGGGAGGGAAGGCGGCACGCGCGTGGAGATGGTGATGGGGCTGGATCAAGTGGGGGACGTGCCGCGGGAGTGGGGGGATGAGGACTCGGATCGCCAGCTCGACCCTTCCGGCGCCAGTCCAGGCTGCCCGATGCCTCGCCAAACGTGGAGGGCGCTATTTCGCCCGACCGTACTTAGAGGATCAGATTGTTGAAGCCGTCGGCTAGCACCCACACCTACCTTCGCTGGGTGGGGGGGAAACATCGCCTCATTTCGCGGTTGCGGTCCTATGTGCCGCGTGACTACAGCAATCGCACATACCATGAACCTTTCCTCGGAGCAGCATCTCTTTTCTTGGAGCTTCAGCCGGAACATGCATACCTTTCCGACTTGAACGAGGCCCTCATCAGATCCTTCGAGTATGTTCGTGAGCGTCCTGACCTCGTGGCGCGGTACTTGGGAGAGCACCAATCACGTGATTCGGAAACATACTACTACGCCATTCGGCAGAAATACAACTACTTCAAGACGTTTTCTTGTGCTCAGGCCGCTCGCTTCATTTACCTCAATCGTACATGCTACAACGGCGTTTTTCGCGTCAACCAACAAGGTCGTTTCAATGTGCCGTATGGTAGACGTACACGCTTGCTGTTTCCCAAGCGCACCCATTTGACGAAGGTCAGCCAAGCCCTGCAGAATGTTGTACTCCGCAGCCTTCCGTATCAAAAGGCTCTAGAGGATGCAAAAGAAGGGGATTTCGTCTATCTTGACCCGCCCTACCCACCCCTAAACGGCACGTCGCAGTTTCGACACTATACAGCTCATCGATTCAACCTGTCGGACCAACAACACCTGGCCCGCCTTGCTCTCGAACTCAGAGATCGTGGTTGCTTGGTAATGATTTCAAATGCAGACGTCCCGTCAATACGGAAACTATACGATGGGATGTGCATAACGCGGTTACAGGTTACTCGTTCAGTCACATGTAAGAATGTCAAACACTCAGTCTCTGAGTTGATCATTACAACATACAACGCCAATGAAATGCTTGGGCACAGTCCAAACGGCGGTCGACGCCGATGAGGCGCGCTTGCGTCTATGACGAACTAGATGCTGGCTCAGCGACGGCGGAGGAGTCCTGGCATCTGGCGAATGAGGTCGGGACTTGGGACTCCGTTTCGCTTCCGCAGGTGAGTTCCACTCGCGAAGACGCCCCGCACGGCCTAGTGCCCTGCGTACGGCAGTCCTCTGCTGCTGTTTCCTGCTCCGAAGTGGGGGACGCGATCGCAGGCGCCCCTTTTGCTAGAGCCTTGATGCCTGCGTCTAAAGGAGGGGCACTGTGGTCGTCTTGAACGGGGAATGCGCAGTACTCAGTGGAACCTTGACGTACGGAGTTTTGGGCCGATATATTCGTGCAAGTAGCAAGGGGAGTCGCTTCATCCACTTTCACAATGGCGACAAGGGGCAGGTACGTGGCTAAGAAGGGCGGCGACTATTCGCTCGACATGCACGCGGATTCCGGTGAAGCACGCCGGGAGTATATTGACCGGTCAAAGAGGTACGACCATCGGTCCGTGCCGCCCGAGGAAGCGGCCGTTCTCCTGACGCAGGGGTGGACGGAGCACCGGCGGTTCAAGACCCGTGTTCATGTGCGTCGGGATCGGAGCCACGACCAGATCTTGGAGAACCGCGCTTGGTGTCTCCTATATAATCTCGGATACAGCGCGATTAGCCGGGGGCGGAATTTCCAAGTTCTGATTCGCCGACGTGGCGCGGACGATCTTTATAAACAGATTGACGTGTTGGCTCGCGATGAAGAGACCGTACTTGTGCTTGAGTGCAAGTCGCGCCAGGTCATGGGCAAACGAAGCCTCCAACACGATCTCGCTGAGTTTGCGTCGCTTAAAAGTCCCCTATCAACCGTCATCAACTATCACTATAGCTCGTCCGCAAAGCCCAAGATTGTATGGATGTTTGTGACGGCCAACATTGTATGGAGCGAGCCTGATTGGCAACGAGCCCAAGGACATTCAATTCGCCGGGTAACGGAACGCGAGCTCGGATACTATGAACAGCTTGCTCGTCACCTCGGACCTGCTGCACGGTACCAAGTCCTTGCCGAATTTCTGGCGGGCCAAAAGATACCTGCACTGGCGGACCGACAAGTCCCAGCGATTCGTGGAAAGCTCGGGGGTCAAACCTACTACAGTTTTGTCACCACTCCCAAAGATCTCCTCAAACTTGCTTTCGTCAATCACCGTACGCTCAACGATCCGAACGCGCTCCCTACCTATCAGAGGCTACTGACGAAAGCTCGGATAAACAAGATTCAGTCATATATCGAGTCGGGGGGCTATTTTCCGACGAACATTCTTCTCAACGTCAAGGTCCCGACGCGATTCGACATCGTCAAGGCCGACAAGGCTACGGGAGTGACGTACGGTTACCTCTACCTTCCCGATCAGTACAAGTCGGCGTGGGTAATCGATGGACAGCATCGACTATACGGGTACTCGCGCTTGTCTAACCGGTTTCTCGATGAGAATCTCTTAGTAGTAGCATTTGACGGTTTGCCTACGGAAAGGGAGGCGAAGCTCTTTGTGACGATCAATCATGAGCAGAAGTCAGTGCCGCGCACACTATTGGATGATCTGCAAGGGGACTTGAGCTGGGGTTCTGTGGTTCCGGGCAACCGGCTTGCGGCGCTGGCGGCCCGAGTGATCGGGCGGCTGAACAACCAGTTTGACGGCCCGTTCTACAATCGGGTCGTGCGGGAGGGGATTAGGGCCACACCCCAAACGTGCCTGACGATTCCCGGACTGCGGCTGGGATTGCATCAGTCCAAACTCTTGGGGGAGGCTGTTCTCAAGAACCACTATGCCCCTGGCCCGCTGACGGGGGCTACGGATGCCGATACAGTTGCACGGGCAGGCAAGTTCCTGGGTGGGTGTTTCGAGCACATTCGGAATGGAAACCCTCAGCTGTGGGATATGGGGCGAAATGGTTTCGTGTGCACCAATGTCGGCGTGCAAGGATTGTTGTTGCTCGCCGCGTCGTTGATTCGGCATCGGGAGGAGAATGAGGGAATTGATCCGATGGGCCTTTCGGCAGATCAATTGGTTGGTGAAGTGGAGGTATTCCTTGAGCCGATCAAGGAGAAGTTGCGAGACGCCGATGAGGCATGGGCGAAGAGCCAGCTCAACGTGAAGTACGGAAGCGGTGGGCGGCGGCAGTATCATTTTCGTCTTTGTCGCATGGTGCGACAGCTGGAAAGGGGGTTTTCACCGCCAGGTTATGACATATGGCGGGAGGAGCAGTCAGAGGAGCGAAACGAGGCAGCAGAGAGTCAGATCAGGGACATCGCGAAAGAGGTCCACTCCATAGTCTTCGGGAAACTTAGAGAAGTATATGGCGAGGACAGCTATTTCGAGGATGGTATTCGTGACGTCAAGGTGAGAGTCAAAGCATATGAGCGACAGCAAGAAGACCCGAAGCGGTTGGCGTTGGACAGCTACCTAGATTTTCTTGACTACAAGAACATCGTCTCGAGGAAGGAGCATTGGGCGATATTCAAAGGGGTGTTCGATATCGCGGAGCCTGGCGATAAGGGTTTGGCGAAGAACTTGAAATGGATGATTCGCATCAATGAACTTCGGCGAATCCCGGCTCACCCGACGAAGGATCGTAGTTTTACGCTCGAAGATTTTGCATACCTCGACTGGATCCACGGAGAGTTGTTTAGGAGAATAGGTTAGAGAGTAGATGGCCAATCACTTGCGCCTGAAGACGATTACAGAAACCTTGGCGGTGCAGCCAAGACAGTTGTTTGCGCCGGGGTCGGTCGCGCGCTGGGTAGCAGAGTCCAGAGCGGGGAGGAATTCTCAAGTCGCCGTCTTGGAGATTGCTGGCAGGGATTCCATTGCAGCAGGTGTACAGGCGTTCGAGAATGGTACAGCGACCCATTTCGTACCTACCGTTGTGTTCAACGGCGGGACTAGGGGTTGTCCCGCGGATCTAGAATTCGCATTGGGCGTGTTGGAGGCGCATGTACCGCCGGATGCAATTGGTGAACCGGTGTTGGTGGGGGATCCCGGTTTCTGGGAAGCCCTAACGGTTCGGAACCTAGACGTGATGATTCGGCACTTTGGCGTTTATCCAGGCGTCATCGCTTGTCATTTGTACGTTCATCTAGTCCAAGTGCCCCTATGCAGGCAGTTGCAAGTCGAGAGAATCATCACGGGTGAGAGAGAACGTCACGATGGGGAAGTCAAGCTGTCACAGACTCCAGAGGTTCTAGACACTTACGTCGAGGCACTAGGTGACTCCGGTATTGCGCTTACACAGCCGCTGCGGAGCGTGGAGTCCGGTGCAGCGGTTGAGGCAATGCTTGCTCCCGAGCTTTGGGCTGGGGGCGAGCGACAGCTTTGTTGTGTTTTGTCGGGTGGATACCGACGAGCGAACGGGGAGGTCAGCTATGGTCCGGGGCGCGATTACTCCCCTGAGGGAAACAGGAGGTATCTCAGGCAGTTTGCAGTCCCTTTTGCCATTGAATACATTCGGCGAGTCTGCGCGTCTGAAGATGTGGATGTCGCGAGGCTTTCCGCGGAGTACTCGGAGCGGTGTGATGTGGGCTCCAAGTAAAGAATGCCAAGTCTCCTTTCCCTTCTATGGGCCGTCAAAGCTGAGCTTCCGAGAGGCGGCAGAGTTCGTGCTACGGGAAGTGGGTCAACCGTTAAGGCCAAAGGAGATCGTCAGACATGCTTGTGAGGCTGGAATCCTCAGTACAAGTGGAAAAACCCCTGACCAGACGATGAAGTCTAAACTCTCCGTCGATATCCGGCGCTACGGGTCTCAATCGACCTTCAAGCGGACCGCTCCAGGCCGTTTTGGCTTGAGAGAATGGGAGGCGTATGAGACCTATCATGCTTCACCGTACGCCAGGAAACACACGGAAACCGTGCTGGTGGTGTCGCAAAGCGACGTGGCCGACGTCGTGCCAGACCAAGGGCTAACACTTGACCCAAGAAGGATTCCGGAGCTGACCTGGCGGTCTCGACCGTATGATCGGTCGGCTGCGGAGGACACGGAGTCCGTCCGGCAGCTCGTGACACTTGCGGCGGTCGTCGTAAAGGGCGATATTCTTACTTTCCGGCGATCGGGGCACAACCCCGAATCTCGCCTGCACCATACATGGGCCACCCTCTTCGGGGGTCACCTCCAACCCAAGGATCCGCACCCGCTGTTTCAGCCTTCTCCGGCACTATTCGTGACGGTGCTTAGTCAAAGAGAGTTGGAAGAGGAGCTGCGGATTGCCGATGACTGTCGACTAACCCCGCTTGGCCTAATTCGTGATGATAGCACCCGGCTGGGTCGGCAACATCTCGGTTTCGTGTCTCTACTTACCTCCGAGTATCGAATTGATATCGAACAGACTAGTTATTCACTTGATGGGCAGTACCAACCGGTCGCGACCGTTCGAGAGACGCATCGGCTCGATGATTGGTCCAGCATGGTGACGCAACACCTCACGGAGATCTACGGTGCAAGACCAAGGTGACTGGACTATTGTCGGGATAGTGGTGAGTGTTATACTCTCCGTCGCTAACGCCGCAACTGAAGCGGTGCAACCGCGAGGTCGTCGCATAGGCCTGATTGTGGTGATCGGAGCAGTATTGGTCAGCATTGTCCTTTCAGTGTATTGGGGGCCATCGCCATGGATAATCGGTAGCGGGGTATTGGTCGTCTTGGCCTGGGTGTTCTCTCCACGTGTCACGGGGCCACTCGCGGAGGCCATCGAACTATTGCGGGACGCGCGAACTCTCGGCGTTGTGCGACTCGAAAGGAGTATCGAAGACGGAGGTACAGATACTGATGCCATTGTGGCCAGCGCGACCGATAGCATTGATGTAGTGGCATTTGCAGGGTCAAAGTGCCTAGCGAGATACGAAAAGCTGGAGTCGATTGCGCGGGGCGGCAGAGGTTGTCGCGTTGTATTGGTGGATCCGGGAAGTGACGCAGTCAAAGAGCTCTCTGAAAGATGGGGATACGAAGGCAATCGGCTTGCGGAAATCATCTCGCAAAACCTCAGGGAAGTTAGATAGCTACAAGAGAAGGGGTGCCGGATTGACGTGCGTTTTGCGCCGTGTAACCTGCTTCGATTCCGATTGGTCGTAGTGGACAGAAGGAGGGCCTATATCAGCTATTATCGAGCTGCAACACGGGGACTCGATCGGGCACAAGTCGTGGTCGAGGCACCTGAGGGCAATGGATGCCCGTTCGTTTCGGAGCTGCTGGAGCTGTTTGAGGACGTTTGGAATTGTGGGAACGAAGTACCGTGGAGTGAATTTCCTCCACGGGAGCCGACACAGCAGGCGCACGCCTGACACGGTATCGAAGTTCGCCGACTTCTGGGAGATCGGGACCTCGAGGACCTCGTAGGAGGGCGTCGTGCCCTACTGTATCTCGAAGGTCTCGTACCAGGTTAAGTCGGCGCGTGATTCGGAGGGGCTCTTCGAGGATGCCACCGTGCAGGATCAGGTTCATCCGCGCCATCGTCCAGGTCGCGACATCCTTCTCCTGCCCGTAGATCGTCAGGCCGTTCGGCGCCGCGTCGGCGGCCTTGATGAGGAGCGACCCGGAACCGCACGTGGGATCGTACACGGTCTGGTCCAGCCTGGTGTCCGCCCCGATCCCGATCACCCGGGCCATGATGCGGGACACCTCGGCCGGGGTGTAGAACTGCCCCTTGCTCTTCCCCCGACTGGGTGGCGAAGTGCCGCATGAGGTACTCGTACGCGTCGCCCAGCAGGTCGTCCCCGTGAGCGCGGTTGGCGCGGAAGTCGAGCCCCTCGAAGATCCCGACCAGCTCCGTGAGACGGTCCTGCATCTCCTTCCCCTTGCCGAGCTTCGTCTCGTCGTTGAAGTCCGGGAGGTCGATCACGCCCTTGAGCAGGTGGTCGTTGGCGTCGGCGAGCTTGCCGATGACCTTGTTGATGCGGTCGCCGATCTCCTTGGTCCCCTTGAGCGCGACCATGTCGGCGAAGCTGCCCCCGGGCGGCACGGTGATGTCGGCGCACTCGTCGTCGGCCGCGTACTTGTCCGAGACGTGCTTCATGAAGAGGAGCGTGAGGACATAGTCTTTGTACTGGGACGCGTCCATTCCGCCGCGCAGCTCGTCGCAGCTCTTCCAGAGGGACGAGTAGAGGTGGGATTTTCGGAGGGGCATGGGGGTGGGGTGGGTGGCTCCATTGACGGGTGGGGTTACCTCGGGGCAATGACCATTACGGGCCGCCGGACCGAACGTCAAGATTGCGGTAGCGAAGCTCGGTTGTCAGAGGCCGCACCCGGCAGCGCATTTGTCTTTCCACAGGTGCCGCGAAACCCCGATTCGGCTACGCCCTGGATGCACCACCATGCAGTAGAACATGCCTTGACGGGACCCATTCTTCCGCCGTCCTTTCCCGCATCTCATCTGGGCTTCGCTCCCTCGCGTGCTCTCGACGTCACCTCCGATTGACATTATGTCATGTGTCGTTGACAGTTCCGGCGTCCTGACGGCTGGGGGCATGGCCGGACACTTCGGTTAGCGACCAATCCAACCCTAACGACGGGGTGTGACGATGACACAAGTAGTTCGCGTGCAGTACGATGGCGGCGAGGCGGAAGACGGCTTGATGTGCGCCGCGGACCTTGGCGGCGCCATCATTGGCATGGGCGAAATGGTGTCTGGCGCCAGCCAGATCGTGATAGGCGACGAAACGCATGTCCGAGCACGGGTCAGGACTGATTTCGGCGGCAACTCATTCCTCGTGGTATTCGAGATCGTCTCATTCACAGCCGATCTGTTGAGCAGCGTGGACAGCGTGGTCTCCCTGCTGGGCTTTGCCGAGAACTCCAACGGCCTGATCCAGACGTTGCAGTGGATCCGCAGCCGAAGGATCACGGCCATACACCGACCGCAATTCGACGATCCTGGTGCTTCGATGACCATGCGCATCGGTGAGGACGTGAGAGAGTTGTCCGTCAGCGATGTCCGCGCCCTCCGGGACGAGAAAACTATGCGGGGCATCGTGGGCGTTATGAAGCCCCTGATGGAAGGCAATGCGACCAGAATCACCATAGGACAAGGCGACGGCAGCATGGTTCCGAAGAGCGGCGATCTCTCGATTCAGCAGGAGGAAGCTGCCTACTTCAAGGAACCCGACTTTCCGGAAGATGATGTGACTACTCGGATGTACGAGATGATCCTCACCGTGGTCGTTCCCGTTCTCACAGGCGACTACATGTGGAGATTCGAGTGGAGCGGCAACATATTCACCGCCAAGATGGAAGACGGTGACTTCGTCAACAAGATCCGGGCAAACCTGGTCGACTTCGGATACGGCGATACCCTTCGCGTTCGCATGGAGACCGACGAGATCCTGCGAAAGGACGGCACTACCACGCACCGGCACAGAATCCTCAAGGTGCTCGCACACAAGAGGCGAGAGAGGTACGGCCAGATTGACCTACTTCCTCACTAGCTCAGCTCTAGGCTATAGACTAGCGGAGCTGGGTCTGGATACCACAAACTACGACAGTCGGAATCCTATGAGTGAACAAAAAAGGAGAATGCCGTGACTGACATTAGTCAAGGGATCATCGTTGGCGTGAGTGCTGGCGTCGTGACATCTGCCATTCTCGGCATCCGCAGTTGGCTTTTCCGATGGCGGGCCCGCCGAGAACAAGTGCGCCATATTCGACACCTTGTGGCCACGCATATGCAGACCATCTTACAGGCTGCCGCGCTTCCGCCGCCAGTCCAAGGAGAGAAGGGAATTCCAGCGGACATAGTGCGGTTTTCATATTTCCGGGCGTTTCAGGCCCAATTGGATGCTACTGTCTCGCACCGCGCATCGGCGCTATCCTACACTGAGACCTACTCCCTTCAAGAGATTACGAAAACCACTAGCAAGACCATGACTGACCTCACCCTCCAGGAACGCAAGGTGCTTCCGTTGCCCATGGCTGAGTCAATGTGGCACTGCTTTCGAGACTTGGAGTGGTTGGACCTGCCCAAGAAGGTATCTTGACTTCAATTCAACCATCACTTCACTGAAGCTCTCGCCCAGCGATTCTAGGCAGTGTAGAACTGATGGTCGGCTCGACGTGGTCATGCAGCAGGTCTACCGTGCGGGCGAGAAGGCGTTCGTCGACTAGGCGGGCTTGAAGTTCCAGGTGGTGGACCGGAGCACCGGGGAGGAACGAGACGCCATGGTCTTCGTCGGCGTGCTGGCGGCCTCGAACTACACGTTCGTGGATGTGACCAGGAGCCGCACGCTGCCGGACTGGACGATGTCCCACGTCCGGATGGTCGAGTTTTGGGGAGGGGTGCCGGAACTCGTGATCCCCGACAACGAGAAGGCCGCGGTGCACAAGGCACGAGCGCTAGGGAGAGTGACACCGGTGTCAGGCGCTAGGCTCCACCTCGATGCAACCATCGAAGACCTCAACTTCATGGCCCCCCGCGGCCTCGACCGATCTCTCATCCGTCGCGGCTGATCGCCTAGGGCCGCACGGACGGAAAGGGCGCGGATTCCCCGAAACCCGGTGACCACCAAGTTGTCATCCGGTCAAGCTGCCTCCGTCCTGGGGCGCAGTTCAATTCATGGCCTGCCTACTGGTCAGGTCGGGCCAACGAACTCGTTGCGGTCCTCCCGGAAAGCCGGACCAGATGCTGCGCTGCCGCGGCGAGGACCCGATCGCCACCAAGCACGGCCGTAGTGCCGGCACCGCTCCATTCTACCAGCAGCGCAACGCGGCCAGATGCCTATCTGGGTTAGCCCCGGCAGCCTGATTCCCTGGCCGTCAGTCTGCCCCGTTGCAACACCGCGCTGGTCGGCAGCGGGGCAAGCCAAAACGGCTAACCAGGACGGGACTGGGCCGCGAAACGAATCCGCGACAGGCCCAGCGCGGCCTCCAATGCCTTGGCGTCCGATTCCTCCACCACCGCATGCGCCTGCGCCAGCGCTACGTTCAACGCGCTCTGTCCAGCCTCCACGGCGTCCGGGTGGTCCAAGCACGGATCGTCTACGCACGGGTCGTCCCGCACCGCGTCCAACGCTGCCACCAGCCTCGTCCCCGGCTCCGCCCTTAGCGCCGCGTCCAGCGCCGCTGGGCACTTCTCCAAGCGCGCGTCCACCCATTCCCGCGTCTCCGCGTCCAGAGCGTGCAGCGCATTCGCCGCCTTCACCGCCGCGAACGCCGCCGCTTCCGCAGCCGCTCCAGCGGCCACGCACGCAGGCCGCCCACGCCGCATCCAACGAGGGTTGATCTTCTCCCGCCCTCCAACGCTTCCACACCGACCTCAACGCCTGTACTTCCGCTTCCGCTGCCTTCCTCCAAGCCCTCCACTCCGCCGCTCGGTCCGCCCACGGTCTTAGCGCCTTCCATGCCGCCAACGCCTCCGGCTCCTCTAGGTATGACTCCAGCGCCTCCCGGGCCTTCAGCGCTGCGGCCTGCAGCGCGGCGTGTGACTCCCTGCCCGCCACCTTCAAGACCGCCGGCATCTCTTCCACCACCCTTGCAACCCCCGGCGGCGGCTGGTTCTTGAGCGCCACGCTCACGCCCACGGCCGCCAAATCCCGCTTCTGCGCTTCCGCGTCCAACGCGGGTGCCGGGCGGCCTCCAAGAACACTACGCTCCGGCTGCGCCGCTCCGGCCATCTCCATGGCTTTCAGCGTTGCCGTCAGCGCCTGCTCCTCCCTTGGGTCCGGCCCCTTCTCCAAGCAGTTTGTCAAAACCTCCTTGAACTCCCGCCACGTCCTCCTTGCCGCCTCCCGCGCCAACCAACGTTCCTTCGTCTGGAGTTCGATATGACCCGTGATCTTCGATTCAGCCATTCTAGGCGCCTTCCTCCGCCATCAAGCCTCGCCCGATCCGGGCCGGTCGCGAAATCCACGGGCTAGAGACATGCAGAGATCATCGTGCGGGATGTTCCGGAGGTAGCTGGCGATCCAGTGCAGGATGGGTACGGCGGCATGGGTAATGATAGCGGGGAAATGCCACAGCAGGGCAGGCTGAGGGCGAAGGGACGGGCTTTGTCGGACGCCTGTTTGGGCGGAGAGCAGCGTACTCTCCGTGGCCACGCTTCGCGCGTCCCCGGAGGGAGCTGGCGGGAGGCTGTGCCCCCTCAGACCCCCCAACGCCAACGGCGCGTCATGAGTGCCGGACGCGCCGTGTGGGTGAAGATCCGCTCCAGCGAGGCGGAGCGTGCCGCGTGGCACGCCAAGGCGCGCTCGGCGGGCCTGGCGCTGTCGGATCTGGTGCGCTGGCCGGCCAGACGGCGACGCCGAGGCTGCCGAGGTCGTCGCGCACCCGGCTTCGAGCAGGTCTCCGACCACACCTCACGCGATGTCGATCTCGGTCAGAGCATCGCGAACGTGCTCGCGGGCTTCACCCGTAACCCCATACTGCCCGTGGGGTCACAAGGGTCGCGCCACCTCTACATCCAGCAGTATGGGGGAACTTTCGCCGCTCGTGATCGCACGGCGGCGAAAGCGGTGTTTGACGATCGCGTGTCGAGCTCTAGACTTCGAGTCATCATGCGCTATGGCGATGAGACGCCGATCACCCCGAGCACGGTGATCGGCGTCTCATCCAGCCGCTCAGAGGTAGCGGGCGAGGTAGTGCAAAAGCGAAGAAAGGACCTGCGCCATGAGGAAAGATACCACCCCCTGTCCCCCCTCCGAACCGGAAGCAGAAACGGATGCTCGCAACCCGGATCTTTCTTCCGGTGAGATGTGGGCCGTTGCTTTTCTCGTTGCCTTTTACCGGCGACGAGTGCATTGTCAGGGGCTAGAGCGTACCGAGGCTCCACTGTCGGCGACTATCGCCAAATTGGAGGGAGAGTCGGTGCTCGACAACGGCTCCCGGTTCCATGACCTCGCGGGCGCGTATTTGCCCCGTGACCCTGGTGAACAAGAAGCCTTCATCAAGCTGCTGAAAGAAAGGGACGGTTTAGAGAAGCGGCTGCTGGGGGAGGAGTACTGTGATGACCAAGACCCAGATATGTGACGGCTTCAGCCGCCGGATGCTTGATGGGCTTGGCCGATCCCCGAGCGCCCCGGACGAGGGCGGATTGCGCCGGGAGATTTACCGCGACCTCGCCAGAAAGATCTGGAAGGACCTCCAGGTGCCCCGGCCTCCAGCGAGCTAAGATGGCGGATCGGCTGCTGCGGCTGCCGTGGCCCCGGCAGCAGGGGAAACGGCGGTGTGTGTCCTGCGGCAAGTTCTACGTGAGGAAACCGTATGCCTCAGCTGCGATATCCGCGAGCGGACGGCGCGGGGCGAGAATCCGGCAGACATCGCGGTTCGCTTCGGGATCCCCCGGTTCCCCGTCGAGGCTGTGCTCGAAGGCGATTCTCACCCGACCCGTACCCCTCGGAGGTCTGTGATCGTCGCTCCTGGGCGAGCCTACAGCCCGTAGATTTGCCGAAACCACTCCCGGATCAGTCGTTTCCGCACGATCTGCGTAGCGATGGCCGGGAAGGCGAGGCTCATCGCTCGAACCCTCCCCCGCCACGCTCGGGGCCTCGGGGCCGGCGAGGCTGGGAAGGGGG
>JGI24793J26633_1001478_pt1 | contig 12683 bp, 6 predicted proteins | sample MesohylFT_FD_26633 | JGI IMG/M metagenome (IMG submission 26633) | reverse complement strand
CTACCATCGGAGGTGAGGCTCCGCCCGCCGGGTCCGACGCGGATCAGGTCGAGACGGGTCAGGTATTCCGACACGATCACGAAGTCGGCCCGGTTCGAGATTCCGAGTGCCCTGCGAATCTCCTCTTCCGCCGACGCGCCCCGGGTCCGCAGCAGCTTGAGATATTCGACATGTTCCGAGGTAAGGCCGTTGCGGTCGATGTCCTGTGTATCTACGAACCACCGCGCCACGGCGCCCGCGTTCATCAGATCCGCCACTTCCTCCTTGGTCGGCACCCTTCCCAGCGCTTGTTCCGCCGTGCCGTAGAAACTCGCAACCAGTGGCTCAAGGATGTTGACGCTAGGCCGCGGACTGCACTGCATACGCGCCGCAATCTCGACACAGGTCTCGCGGCTGAGACCCGTTTGCCCGAGCGTCTTCACGGAGCGGAGCCAGACGATTCCGGCCATCTCCTCGAGCGTGTACGACCGCAGGATCGTCTTGTCCGGCCGGCTCTGGAAGGCCTCCGAAAGCCTGCCCGGATCCGTGGTCGCCAGAAGGAACACGACATCCTCGAAACTGTAGACGACATTGCCGATCGTGGTGCTGCGCCGCTCGTCTAGCGCGCTGAGCAGCACTGTCGAAACCGGGCTTGCGACCGCATGCACCTCGTCGATGAAGATCAGGCAGGGGTCGACCGTGACCTCGCCCGCCGCATCCGCCGGCGCCTTGCCGGCCTCTACCAGGCGCCCCACGATCATGTCCGGCCGGCGAAGATCGGCGCCGTTGAACACGATCGGTTCCAGCCGAAGTAGTCGTTCGGCGATCCGGCGGGCGAGCGTCGTCTTGCCAACGCCGGCGGGCCCGACGAACAGCTTGTCCAGGAACCTCTCGCCCCAGCCCCTGGCCTTGCGCGCTTGATTGTCCAGTTCCTGGGCGATTTCGTACTGCCCGACCATTCCCAGCGCGTTCACCTGCGGCGGCCAGACCGATCCCGCGCTCAACCCTCCTTTGACAACCGCTTCGTTCGCGCGGTCGACCGCCGCATCGGCACCGGTCGAGGACGGCTTATCCTTGCCCCTTTCGGTCGCCGTTTGACCAGTCCCGCCGCCATCCCAGGGTCCCGATTCCGGCGCAGAGGCATGGTCGGTCGTCGATGCCGCATCGTCACCGGCCGAGCACCGCCTGCCATTGTCTTCTTCATCCGCAGCATCGCCGTCCCAATCCGCGCCTTCCGGCGGAGCCTCGGTTGCGAAATCCTTGCCGAACAGTTCCTCCGCCGCCTTCTCGGTTATCGTCCTGATCGAGATCGGGATCTCCTTCCCTCCGAGCGGCGTCACCCGGGCCGGCTCCGTCGAGCGCAGCTTCACGATGACGATCTCGCCGTCTACCCGCACGATCGGCGGTTCCGGACCATCTCCGAACAGGTCCTTGAGCAGCGGCCCCCAGACCCTGCGCTGGGCGACGTCGTCCTGCTCCGCGCCCCAACGACTCGATGCCGCCCTCACCAGGACCTCCTTCAGCATCTCCGAACGCGGCGCCGCGAATGGCCCCGACCCGCCGACCGCGCTCGACAGTACCGCAGCCGTCCGCTCGATCTGATCGGCCGCGCGGTCGATCAGCGCCGTCTCGTCGGACAAGATCGCTTCCCCGGTCGTCTTGACTTCGATACAGGTGATCCGGAACGCTCCGTCCGTCCCCCGACGAACCGCGATCAGATCGCAGCGTCTGCGGTCGCCCGCCGGCCCCAGCTTCAGCCAGAGGCGTGCGATCGGCCCGTCGACTGAGGCAACCAACGCATCTCGGTCCTCGCTTCGCACATGGCGCGCGGCGAGCAGCATGCCCACGAACCCGAGCACCGACGCATTGTCCGGCAATCCGGACTGCTTCTTGATCATGTCGAGCAGCCCGGCACCAACCAGGTTCACGCCCTGTCGCAGAACGTGGCCCAACACCTCATCCGTGATCGTGAGATTGCAGCTCCTGAACGCGGCATACATCAATGTCGACAACCGACCGTAGTCCGCCGCACTCAGCAGCACCTGGCGATGTCCCTCCCCGCGCTGCAAGAGGCGGATAGACGTCATACCGCTTTCCGGCGGCAGGGCGCGATCCGCGAGCAGGACCCAGTGCGCCGGCGCTCGTTCTCCGAGCAGCAAGCCGTCAATCGTCGAGCGCAGCCGGTCGGCGTCCGCCGAGGCGACCATCGTGCTGTCCCGCTGCTCCTGCTCGAACTCGTGAATCATCATCACGAAATCCGAGAACGGCGGTTCGCCCGGGTGCGGGCTCAGGCCGATATCGCCCAGCATCCGATCGACCACGATCTCGTTGCGCACGCAGAAGGGACTCATGGGCAGCAGGCGCTCGACCCGCCGACGCCTGACCGAGATCGCGGACTCGTCGAAGATCGCCACCAGGTGCTGCGGATGGCTCGACAGCACCTCCCGCACTAGCCGGTCGAGGCTCTCATGGGGATCGCGCGCCACGCGCAGGTCCAGCCGCCCGGCGGCAACCTGCTCGTAGACCAGGTCTTGCGCCCTGCCTTCGAGGGTCGACGTCGCCGTCAGCCGGTCCCGGTGTCCGGCCGTGGCGACGACTGTCACTTCAAGTGCTGGAAGACGTCCGCCCGTGTTCCGCCGCTCGTTCAGGAACTTCGTCAGTCGCTCCAGCAACCGCGCCGGTTCGGGCGGATTGACCAGCGTCAATCGGAGCGGCCGCGGATGGTTGGGATAGAGCATCACGAAGTGATCGAGCGCGAGGACCAGTGTCTCCATGCCGTCAGCACTGCTGATCGCGTTGTGCAGGTTCTCGAACGTCGCAAGTCCGCAAATCCTGTTCGCGACCGGGAGCAACTGGTTGAGCCCCCGCCCTTCCGGCGTGGCTCCGGTCCTGATGACGCCCACAAAGCGTTCCGGCCGGCGCAACTCCTCGATGACGACCTTCCTGTCGCTTTCGGACATCGGTCCCGCACGCGAGAGATCGCGGAGAATTTCCCCGAAACGCTGGTAGCGCCACAGATGCAGCGGATGCAGCGGCAGCATCACCGCCTTGGCGCTGAATCCTCCGTCCAGACCCGCAATTCGGACTTGCACCAGGTCGAGCGACAGAATCGCGTCCAGCGTCGCTTGCGCCCACTCGGGCGACTGGTCCCAGACCGCCCGGTAATTCTGCTGGATCGCCTTATAGAGCTCGGTCGCCACCTCTAGGTAGCGCTCGCAGCCATCCCGCGTCTCGGGATGGCTGTCGAGCCATTCGCGAGGATGGATGAGAAGCGGCCCCACCCTCTCCGCAAGCGAGGCGCGCGCGGCGACGAAATCGCGCCACATCGCAATGATCGGGCGCGGTCGGGCTTCCGCGACGGCGTCCACGTCATCCCACCCTTCGAGCAGTGCCTCGATCGAGTAGGAGACTCCGTTGTGTTTCCAGATCGCGTCCGGGTCCAGAAATAGAGGATCGAACTCGGCATGACGGGCGAGCGCCTGCGGCAGGTCGCCGATGTCGGTCTCGATGAGCCCGCCGAAGCGGTCCGCAGCGCAGAAGGCGCAAACCCAGTCGATGACTTTCGGGTCGACCTGCTCTTCGAGCCGGGCCACCCCCTGGCTGGTTTCCTGGCTGGACGCCAGTCGGTCCCCGTTCTGCCCGAATTCGTCCCACGCCGCTTCGAGGGCCTCGCCGATGGCCGCGAGGTCTTCGTCGCGTCCCTCCAGCAGCGCATCCACCGCCATCTCGTGCAGTCCGGGCTCTTCCTCTTCAGCGGCGTCGTCGCCGTCGTCGTCGTTTTCTTCGGGAACGTCTGGCTCGTCCGTCTCCGAATCGGGGGTCGGTGGCGGGTCGGCGGGAAGATTTACAAGGCGTTCCGCATCCGCCAGCGTCAGTCCCGCGTCAGGCTCGCCGCGCCGATGGGCTTCCAGCCGGTCCAGCGCCCGGGTCACCAGCTCAGCCGTCTTCGCGTCCCGGTAGCGCGTCGTGCGCTCGCGGCGCTGCCGGACGTCCCCCGGCGACATGATGGTGACGCGCTCCCCGATACGCAGATTGTGTTCCAGCCGCTTGCCCAGATCGTCCGCCTCGAACAATTGCGGATCGCGGAGCAGTCCGAGAGCGGAAAGAACGTCGCGCGGTCTGTCGATCGCCCCGTCGCCTCCCTCGCTCCATTCCGCGAGAAAGGCCGCGACGCCCTCCAGGGACCGAACCGACTTCAGCCCTCGCGCCTGGCGCAGCGTCTCCAGCAGCGCTCGGTGCTGTGGCGTGGCCGTGAACTCGGACGCGTTTTCCGCCCAGCCCAGCAGAAAGACCGCGAGTTCTCCCGAAGAGGCGCGGGAGAAGAAGCGCAAGCCGTGCACGCTCGGATTGTAGCCGCGCGCCAGCGCGACGATCCTCGGATGCCGGTCGCGATCGTTGCGCCACTCGGTGGCGACATGGAGATCGAGCGTCACCCCGGCCAGCGCGCCGAGACCGTTCGCATCCGCAAGCGCCCGCACTTCCTCTTCTGTCGTCTCGAATCCGACCAGCGCCAGCGAGAAGCGCCCGGCCGGCATGCCACCCTCCGAAAGAGCCTGAAGCAGGCACGGAATGTCGAATTCCGGCAGTCCCTCTCGCGCGAAGTCGTTCTCATGGCCCAGTCGCGAGAGGATCCAGGCTGCCAGGGCCTCGCTCACCAGCGATGCTGCCGTGCGGGCCATCTCTCAGATCGCCTCTTCCGCGTCGATCGCTACCAGCGTCAGCCCGTCGGACGGCTCTACCGCCAGGCCCAGCCTCACAAGCAACGATTGGAACGCAGCCGCGTTAGGTCGCAGATCCTCGTCGTGATCGAGCGGACCGAAGCGGTTCGCGCGCAGAATGTCGCCGTCAGAAGCCTGGGCGCCGACCAGGACTGACCACACGCTTCTGAGCTGGGCTGCAAATGTCGGCAGGGTCAGCACCTGGCCCTCCTCGAGCAGGCTGTACGCGAGCACCCGAAGCGTGTCCGCTTGCAGCTCGACGTGCTTGTGCTTGGCGACCGCCGAGCGTGGTTGCACGATCCCGATCCGCACGCCCAGATCCCGAAAGTGCAAGTGCTCATCCAGGACCTGGCGGGCCGCCGCCGAGCCGGCGAATACGTTCCAGTCGTCTTCCTCGATCCCCGATCCGCCNGGCGCCGCAAAGGCCCGGTCATAGCTTGACGAAAAGAGGTCCAGCGCCCGCGCATAGGTGGCCCGACTCTGTGCGCGGATCCTGGGATTGCGTCCCTGAAGCGCGTCGACCAGCAGCAGCGGCGAATCGCTTCCCCGGCGCATCATGTAGGCAAACAGCCAGCAGCAAAGCCCCAGCACCATGTAGCGCATCGAATAGCTGGATCGCAGCCGTTCGAGATTGGTGGCGAGCCTGCCTACAGCAACCGTGCAGTCCTCCATTTCGAACCCAATCCTCGCCAGCCGTTCCGGCTCGATCTCACCGTAGAGTTCGTCGTGTCGATCACACCAGTCCTCGTCCATGTCGTCGAGCAGCGGCTCGCCGAACGCGGCCAGCGGCGGCGGCGGAAGTTCCAGCAGATTCCTGACGCGTTCAAGCGCCTCTCTCCCCTCGGCGGTCGACTCCAGAACCGCGATGACGAAGCTTCCCGAATAGCCGTGGTTCTTCGACCGGTTCGAGATGTAGCGCCTCGAAGGAGCGCTGTAGTCCGTGCCGTGCGTCGAATAGGGCGGGAAGTCGGCCCCGAGGGCCGAACCGTCGTTGTTGTATGCCGCGTTCAAGTGCGCGCGAAGCGTCCGGAACGACTCCAGGTCGATCGACGGGTCCAGCTTCTCAAGATCGACCAGCCGGGAACGAAGTCGATCGGACGGGTACTCATCCTCAACGTTGCGCTTGTCCCTCGGCGCCGTCTTCGGAACCGAAGCCTTGTTCAGGTATTCGAGCCGGTAGTAGCGTCCGGTCAATGCTAGAAGAAAACTCGTGGCGAAATGAACCGGCTTCATGCGGTAGGGCTGGTAGCCGAGGATGGCGCCATGCACCCGGCGCTCAGCAGCAGTGTCCGCCTTCTTCTCCGCCGGTGTTCGCTTTGCCTTAGCCATAGCGGCGCACCCGCTCGAAGCGACGCCTGTCCGCACTGAGGTTCACCTGGATCAACTCCAGATTCTCAAGGTGAACCGACCAGATGCTGTCGCGCGCCCCAATCGGGCCCGCGCCGAGTTCCTGCAGGAAAGCGTCCAGGCGGTGAATGTCGCGTTCCGGAATCAGCTTTCGCGGCAAACCGCGCCCCAGCCGGCAGAGCGTCCGCCAGAGCGGGAAGTCGATCCTCAGACGCGGCGTTCCCGGGCGTCCGTGCGCAGTCAGCGCGATATGGTCCGGGCGATATTCGAAACACGCCTCCAGCCGCTTCGGCAGGCGCGGCACTTCCGTGACGAATTGCTCCGTTGCGACACGTTCGGCGGCGACGAAGGATCGGGACGGCTGCTCGTGAAAGCGGTGACCGTTCCACAGATACAGGTGCTGATCGCGCGACTCGAAGCGGACCGGGCAGTACGCCGCGTTGATGGCCTCGACCAGGCTTGCGACCAGCGTCCGGCCCGAACCCCCGTTCCCGTCCAGGAGCCGCTCGAATTCACCCGTATCAGTGTCGGCCAGTTCGAACGCCTCCTCGCCCTTTTCGTGCTCGAAATAGAACCGGCGCTTGAGCGCCGCGAAATCCTTCCATTCGAGCGTCGGATGCGGCGCCGGCACCGGCGCGCGTAGCGCCCACCCTTCGCGTACCGCAGGCGCACGGGCGTCGAGCGCGGCATCCCATATCGGATGGCTGCAATTCGCCGGATCCACCGCCTGCAGTACCTCTGTCAACTCAAAGCGGTCGTCTTGAGCGAACAACGCCTCCGAGTACCAGTCCGCGCGCTGATACTCGCCGTGCTCTCCCCTTCCGAACACCATCCGAGCGAACAGGATCCAGAGTTCGCGCACCGTGGCGCGATGGCCGAACGCCACCAGCCGGTCGGCCAATGCCCGCAGCCGCGTGCGAACCCGCGAATGAGAAAGAAACTCGACATTCCGGCGGGCAGCCGATTCTTCCGGTCTCGCCAACGCCGCCTTCAGCCCATCGTCCGCCAGCAATCGGTCCAGCATGGTCTCGAAGAATTCCGCGCTCAGCGGGTTGCGGAGGCTGAGATCGATCACCACCACTTCGCCGGCGCACCCTGACCGCTCGCCGTCCCCGTAAGCCAGACGGTGCCGGCATTGCTGCCCGACCTCCGCCAAATGCGGGGCCGACTTGTCCGACATTCTCAACTGGTAGAGCGGGTATTCATTCGCGGCCAGGCAAAACGGCTGCCCGGCTTCCACGGCCTTGCGCCATTTGTCGAGGACCGGACGCGGATCGTCGCCCACCATCTCGGCGGTCGCATCCTCGACCACGACTGCGCCGGCGCTTTCGAGATCGCGCTTCACGCACCGCAGCAGGTGCGTTTTACCGTCACCCGCATTTCCGGTGACGACGACGCTCCCGCCCGCCCGCACCCGGTCGACGAGAAAACGCTCGATCCCGCCGGCAACGTGCAGCCGCTCGAAATCCTCTTCCGTCAGCGCTTCCGCGGTCGCTTCCCTGCCCGCCGCGGCAAGCGTGCGCCACAATCTGGCACCGTCGCTTACGACCGCCGCAGGATCCGCGCAGCTTTCCCCGTCGCTCATGCGCTCGGTTCTCCTACCACCTGTTCTTCAGCCTCCCCTAAGGGCGCAAAATGCTCCCGCGCCAAAGCAGCCATGCTGGGTCGGTGACGAAGACGGCTCGCGAGCCAGCGCCGCCGCCAAAAAGCGGCAATACGTTCGGTAGCGTCCCCATAACCGTCCGGCGCCTCGATATAGCCTGGCAACTCGTCAACGCGTTCCTGCAGCCACTCCCGCGCCGTCGGAAACAGCGGAGCACTGTAGATCAGGCGGTGATGGCGATGCTGGATCAGCCTGTCGGGATCGAATCCCAGCCTGCGCAGCCCCATCTTCACCTTGCGGAGCTTCGGACTCGTTCCTTCCCCGAAAACGCTGTTGACCTCTTTGAAATCGCGTTCGTGGGCGAGAAAGGCGTCGATCGCGCGGCTCGTTTCGGGCGAAAACTGTATCGTCCCGAAGCCCGAGGTCTGGCCGATTGCATCGTAACTTATCGTTTCCTGGTCCGGCGCGATGGTACCGGCCGGAAGACGCAACCGGTTGTACTGGCTCGACCCGTGGACGTAGAGGCTGGTCGTACCGAGGTAGACCAGCGCGTTCTCGCGGATCACCGGCCGGTTCTTCATTTGCGACGAGATGATCGACGGACCCGAATAGCGGCGTCGATAGTCGACACCGATCTGCGGGCTCAGCATCAGCAGCGCGACCAGCTTGCCGCCGAGAATTCGATTGTAGGGCGCGATCGCGCCGCAGGTTGTGATTTCAAGCAGGTTGGCGCCCGCCCGGCGCCCCTTAAGCGCCTCCAGCACGATGTTCACCGCGCCTCTTACCTTGTCCTTGCCAAGCGCCGCAGACGCGCGGTCGGGATCGGTGAGCTGATCCCGATGCTCGGCGATGGCGAGCCGGGCCGACAACAAACGCGACAATGCGGAGGCCCGCTTCCTGGCCACGAGTTGCTTGCGGGCAGTGTGCATACGTGCATCGACGGACGCCTTCGCCTCCAGCCGCAGGATGTCGTCATCCACCGGAGGCGCCGATTCATCGTCCCACAGATTGGCCTCGAACTGATCCTCGGAGGACCCTGCAACTTCCTTCAGCAGGGTCTCCCGCAATTTCGAGAACTCCTGCCCGCGCCGTGCCAGCCGGCGCATCACCCCATCGTCGGGAGCGGCAACTTCTTCCGCCGTCACGAGGTTGGTCCAGTCGATCTCCTCGAGCGACGTCTCGACCTGGCGTTCGAGCCATCGAACTTCCTCTTCCAGCGCCGCCTTGCCCCTCCCTGCCGCGCCGGTGAAGCGTTCGACGATCGCCGCGAAGTGCCAGCCGATGTATCGCTCGCGCGGCTCACCCATTTCGAGAGGACAATTGTTGAGCGCGGCGATGCCGATGACAGGGTGTGCCGAGTGCGCGGCGTCCCTCACGAGATAGAGAAGCTGCCGTCCCGGCGTGGGCACCTGGGGGATCGACCAACTGTAACGGAAATACCGCCAGATCTCCCTCAACCGGCGTCCCGTCGTCGGATCCACGCTCTTGTCCGCTTCCTGAAGATAGGGTTTGACGGCACCGTCCAGTGCCGCCACCCGTTCATCGCCCTCCAGCGCGCATGCCGGCGCCAGTCTCGCCGCCAGCTCCGCTCCGTCTGCCATGAGCAGCCGCACGCTGCGCCGTCCGTAACGGTCTTCTCCTTCCATCCGGGCGATGAAGTCCACTACGGCGGGATGCCGCTTCTGTTCATCGACGACTGGCTGCAGCTCGCCGCGCAGCACCTCCTTGCTGGCCACGATCTCTTCTATCGACTGTCTGCCCGTCCGTTCCTTGCCTTTCTCCAGTGCGAACCCGTAGCCTTGTTCGACGATACGCCAACCTAGCCGCGCAAGGTCGGCTAGGACCCTGACACACGCCTGGTAAACCAACACGTTTTCTTCGAAGCACTTTGCTGACCGGCACCAACTAATTTCTGTCTCCAGCGCACTGCTTATATCGTTTACGTTCCGCGCACGCTGCGCAAATGCGAGCTTCATCGCGAACTCATGAAACCGCTCGGCCGATTCTCCATCCAGAGGCGGATATATCGGTACGATCATCGGGTCTGGATGCTCGAAAATGACTCCAAAATGCAAAGGGCAAATGAACAAGAAATAACAGACCCTAATTTGTATATGCTCTCAGAGCGTTGTCGCATAGGTCGTTCTCTTGATACTGAGCACCCTCCATATAAGCCCAGTATATTGTCACTTTTTCTTGCCAAGCGGCTTGCGCAGACCTTCGTTCGATGTGTCCAATCAATTGTATTCTTTCGATTCACTGCCCCCATAGAGAGAGCGTTAAATCTGTGTCCGTCATTAGATTCTAAGGGCATGATTTCAAAGTACCGAGCGCCTTCGGTCATATTTGTCGTCGATCAGTTCCAGCCGCTACCACGATTTACTTACTCATATGCAATCGAAGCTTGGTCACGTTTCTGCCTGTTTTGTCATAACGGACCGATAGCGGCCTGGCTGACCGGCGCAATCCCAAGCCAGGCCTCGATTCTCCGGTCGGCTGGAAGAAACGGGCGGCGCTGCCAGTCTTCGCAGCGAAAGCGGGTGATTTCAACCTGCTGTCCCCCACTGACTTCGCGTGTCCCCGAATCTCGGCCAAAGGCGGTTCATCCCGTATGTCGAGACTTCACGGCTTCCTTCAGCGTATTGCCCGCCTTAAACACCGGAACCGTCGAAGCGGCGACCGACAGGGTCTCGCCTGTCCCCGGGTTGCGCGCGGTCCGGGCCGGCCGGTTCCGGGTGCCGAAGGTGCCGAAGCCGAGTATCCGCGCCTCTTCGCCATTCGCCAGGGCCTCGCTGATCGTCTCGAACACGCCGTCGATCGCTTCCTTCGCGGCGGCCTTGCTCATTCCCGTCCGGCCTGCCAGGCGCTCCGCCAGTTCCGGCTTGTTCATGCATGCGCTCCCGTTTTCGACAAGAAAGTCCGCTTCCCGAATTGAGTAGCACGTTGCGGTGCCGGGCGCGATATCCCGGAAAACCGGCTCCTCCATTGTCGCCCGGCGGCAGTTGCGCCATGTCCTGACCGGTACGACGTCCGAAAGGCATTGCGCACCGACAGCCGCTGGCCGCGGCCCCGGAGCCGCGCCTCGGCTGGCCCCAGGTCGAGCGGCCGCGGCTTCCGGCTCCCGCTGCGCCAGACCACGCGGCCGGAACCCCGGTCCGTCTGGACCTTCCCCGGATCCGTGCAGCATCGGGCGCGCAACTCCGGCTGGAAGAGCACGGGAGATTACCCGCCCGAACGACCGGTCGAATCGCGTCTGGACCAATATTCGCCGAATTCGAGGATCCGGCTTCGCCTGGTCCAGTTGCCGGGCTCTCCGGACCGGGACCATTCGACGTGGAGCCATCGGTCGGGATCGCGGGACGGATCGAGGGGCTTCCACCCGGGATCGTCATGCAGCGCGAGTGTGTGCGCCAGATAGGCGAAGACCATGTGGAGGCTGGTCCATTCGAGGAAGCACATGCCGTCGAGCGTCTCCGAAACGATGAGCCCCTTGTTTTCCTCGAGGTCTGCCAGGGAAACATGGACCTGCTCACCGTCGATAAGGAGGGAACCGTCCTGCTCGTCGTAGTCGCCGATGCAGCGCATGATCACGGTCGAGGGCAGGCAGCCGAGTGCCTCCACGCGGGAAAGGGCGTCCTTTTCCAGTGCCGCAAGGAGAGCGAATGAAAGCGGATACGGGCATGATTCCGACGTTGGAACCGGTTCCGGCATCGACACGCTGAAATAAGGCTCGGCGTCGCTGCCGGTGAGCTCGCGGAAGCCGATCGCGCCGTCCGGTCCGAGGCTGGCTACGGGGCACGACTCACGCAGCCAGGACAGCTTCCGCTGCGCATAATCGCTGAGGTTCCACGATCCCCGCAGCGACTTGTAGTGCAGGTGCTGGCGCCGCGTCGCCTCGTTGAGCGAATCCAGCCAGGGACGATGCGCGGCCCCGGGCCGCTGCGACGACGGCAGGCAGAGCTCGCTGTCGAACGCGAACGCGAACTCGTGGGTCATCGCCATCCGGTCTTGCATCCCGGCGTTGAGCGGGTGCAGGCTTTCAGCGTCCTGATTTACGGTGGATCGGTCCTGCGGCGCACTAGTTCCGGGCCGTCTCAACGACGCCTGTATGGCACGCCCGGCGCCTCCAGGCCATCGCCCCGCATGGTCCGATCGACGGTCGTGATCCGGCCCCGGTCCCGCTTGAGACCCCGCAGTTCCTCCCCCGACCGCGGTACACCCCGCGGCCGCGGCCGCGCCCGGCGGCGCCACGTCGTCATGTCCCGCTACTGCCCCCGGGGCGCCCGTCCGCGAACCGCACGTCGAACGACAGGAAGCGGTCGAAGAGGGCGGTCTTGCGCCACCGGACATCGAGTGAAGCCTCCGGCCCCCGATACTTCACCAGCCCGAACCAGCGGAGCGGATCGAGGATGTGCCGTGCCAACATCGTGGCCGCCGGACTCCGCTGCGCCGCCGTCCGCATCGTATCGTCCGGGACAGTGCACAACGCCGTCAGGGTGGCCGCGTTCTGCCAATCCGCCGCCACCGCGGAAATCGACCAGAGAACCGCGCCGATATCGCCCTGCGGCCACCAGCCCGGCAGCTTCCGGGGCCGGCCGCTCACATATTGCGACAGGTCGCTGTGCCAGAACGCATGGCGAAACAGAAGCGCCTGTAGCGCGCCCCGGCTTCCGGGCTCCAGCATCATGCGCCCCACCGGCGTCAGCTCGAACCAGAATACGTTCGCCTCGATCAACCCCGCCATCTTCGCCACCGACCGCAACAGGTGCAGCTCCCCCACAAGCTGCTCGTAGTACGTCTTGCCGGCCCGGTACCGTTCGGTCGCCTCCATCCCTGGCCAGGACATCAGCTCCCGCATCCGCGCCACGCTCGCCTTGTTGAGCCTGCCGTCGTTGGTCGCCCACACCGTCTCCTCGCCGCCGATTTGCTCGAGCAGGATCAGGGCATTCCGCACGAAAGCCGAGCCGGCGAGTTCCGCCTCCGTCAGGTCCGTCGCGAGCCGCAGGGCGCGATTATCGGCTGACGGCTCGCTCCCC
>JGI24793J26633_1001477_pt1 | contig 12701 bp, 9 predicted proteins | sample MesohylFT_FD_26633 | JGI IMG/M metagenome (IMG submission 26633) | reverse complement strand
CGAGGTTCCGGTTCTTCTGGAGGAGTTCGAAGAATGGAATGCGGTCCGCGAGCCGGGCACGAAGTGGCCGCCATCGGGCCCCACGCAACGAACCACAGATGTCGGAAGGCGACAGATGACAGAGCAACCCTGGAGGTTTCCGGAAGGGGAACCATCGCACAAAAGCATTCTCGCCGCCCTCGTCCTCGCACGGAAGGACGCCATGCGAAGGGTAGCCGAATACGAGGCCCAGGAAGCGGCGAAGGAAGCGGGGGGCGGCGACGCTTCCGATGGCACCGCCAGGAGCAGGCGGCACCGATAGGTTGCTCCCACGCGGATTCTGCCACGCGCCGATCCAGGATGGCCCCCTGCCCCCACCCCATTTCAGCTACCGGGTTCCGGTCGAATTCACGTCCCATCGCTACTCCCATGGCTACTTCATGAGAGCCACATTCGTAGCAAGCTTGGCCTTCCGTTGCTCGGCGTCCGGCTTCGTTGATCGTCTCATCGACCAGGACATCGAGGAGAGGTCGGTCACCGGGCTCCTACGCAGACCTGACGGTTCACAAAGAAGAAGGCGTCGCTATGGCAGGTTCTCCAGCGCTCCTACTCGCTCACTCCAGGGATGATCGGCTTGCGCTACAATCAGCACACGATCGCTCGACTCCCTGTTCCCCACCAGGATACTTCCTCGAAGAGGCGGCTCTCCATTTCCCGGGAGTTCCGCCCCAGTTCGAGTGAGTCGGGTTGCCAAGACAGGGTACGCCCTCTCTCATCCACCCCTTGGCCCGTTACTCTTCCCTGGCAACCAACAACTCAGAGGAAGCTGGATCCCGATGAAACGTCTACTCCCCCTCGTTACGCTACTCGCCTGCGAAACGCGGCCGGCCACGTCTTGGCCCGGTGCCGTAGAAGCAACAACTATGGAGGCAGCAGAACGATTTCGTACCGACGGCCCTTCCCAGACGCTGATCGCCGGGCGCGATACCATACAGGCTACGCTCGGCTACTACTGTAGTGTCGGCGGACGGTATTGGGATGATCCCGACTACGACATAGTCACCATATGGGACGGTCTCTTCCTTAGACTGGCCGAGGATAGCGCAACCTTCGCAGGAATCCGGTCAAGACACAGCCTCCCAGATACCATCCGGCTCGTTGTCGACGCCGCAGAACTCCGTCCGATGGAGAGCCGTCCCGCGATAGAGAACGCGAAGGGCTACATCCATATCCCATCGTGGTCGCCCCCGACATGGAGTCGAGCGATCGTTGCCAACGTGCTGTTCTACGCGCGTTCCTACGCCCGCCTCAACTCGCTGGAGGCCGCTGAAGAAGCTCTGTGGGGTGAGGTTTTCGGGGATTCAATATCGTCCCACTTCGTCGGCAAGGACTCTCTCAGGCTCCAGCTACTAGGAGACACCCTCGCGTTTTCCCTTAGCGGTTTCGCCACGGCCATTGACTCCGTACGTGCCAGATGCCCGGCAGATCAGTCCATCCGGGATTGGAACGGGCTGCGGAGTATTCTCGCCAGCGAGATTCCAGGGCTACGCGATACGATTCTCGTATCCCTTGCTACCCTATCACACACCGAGATAGGGGATCATGGGGAGGAATACATCGCTGCCTATGCCTACCTCGCGGGAATGGCCCCCCTCCACACTACCAACGATATCCGGAGGCTTTGTGCGCTCCACCGGCGCGTACCACTAGATCCCAATGACTTCTCTGGCGTTACAGTACCTTCGCTCAATAGCAGCCTCGATTTCTACTGTGAACCCGAGATGCTGAACCATATACTCCGTTGACTGACATCGGGATCTGGGAGATCGACCGGAGATGGCACTAACAACGTGCCTTCGGCCAGCCCAACAACCCTCTCCGGGGGAGAAGTGCGGACATGTACCAGAGTGGAAGGCATGCGTCGGAATCAGCAGCCCGATCGCCGCCTACGGTACCTTGCTGAACCGAAGGAGCGTGATCCGCGGTTCGATCGCCGCCGAGTTGAGCACCTTCTGCGAAAAGGCGGGCGCAACCAAAATCCCGCGCACCTTGTCGGCGGGCACGCCGCTCGACTCCATGTTCCCCAGGTACGACGTGAGCTGGGTGTAGTCCCCACGTCGCGCCTCGACGATCTTGAGTTCAATTGCGATGTGCTCACCCGACCTGCCCCTGGCAACCAGGTCGACCCGGTCACTGGTGTTCGCGCTCAGGCGTTGCTGCTTCCCGACGAGGTAGATGGGCCGGTCGAATCCGAAGTCGATGGACTCCCAGTTGGCCCAAATGAATCCATCCAGATCCTTTTCCTTCCACCGATCAGGCACGGGGAGGAACCCCCTCGGAGGGTTCTGGATGCGCTCCAATACCCACTTGGCCCCGCGTCCTGCGCTCGGTCTTGGCTTGCCTGAGAACCGATCGAAGATACTGGGACCGTCCTCCGCGTCCTCTTCGGAGCCATCCAGGTCGGGGTCGTCATCCTCAAGCACGACCTGCGTCTCCTCGTAGTAGTCGCAGACGATTGACTTCAGCTCCCACTGATCGTCCAGGAACTCCTCTTGCGAGGAATCGAATAGCAGCCTTGCCAGTTTCGGATCATCCGCTCTGGCGACGACATCGCGACCGGCGGCCTCGGCCCGTATCAGGGAGACCAGCCGTCTTCCACCCTTGGAAAGGACCAGCTGGGCGACGGCCTTCGCTGCCCCTTCGTCGCCGCGATCCATCAGAAGCGCATTCCACCAAGCTCTTGGATCGTCGCCGGCGACGATTACGTCGAACGCACCAAGCAGATGGGCGCGAGTCACCGCCGGTGAGTCCGGCAGTGCTCCAAGGAGTTCGATGAAGTCCTCTTCATTGACGTTGTGGAAGAACATGGCGGCAACTCTGTCTCATGGTGGGGGGCGGGCATCTTGGGAATCGGAACATAGCGGACCGGAGGAAGGTCAACTGGGCGATGAGGAGGCAATTGGTTGCGTTCCGCGACCGCGCCCGCTGAGCGCGCTTACGGTAACCACTTGAGACTCCCTCGGCGTACGGTCGCAGCCAAGACCAGACCGCGAACTTCACCCCCGAAACCGATTCTCATTGTGCCACACCAGGTGCTCCCGCCCCGGCCGATGCTCGGAGCTCTCCGGAACCCACAGCTTCGTGTCTTTGAGGCCGTAGTAGTGCTCCCCGTCGCCGAAGTCGGTGTGGATGTGGTCGCTCACTCGAACTGGTAGTCCGGTGTGACCGTCACGTAGCCGGCATCGAACAGCTTGTGGATATCGGAGCGCAGCAGCAGCCCGTTCCTGACATAGTGCCGTGGCTCTTCCTTGAAGGGTCGGATGTGAGCCGCCTCGAGCGCCGGAAACGCCTTCTCGCGTGTTACGGCGCACTGCCGCCCGTACACGTCGGCAACGACGGTCCGGAAGATCCCCTGCCCGACTCGGGGCTTCACGGGGACCGGATCGCCGTAGCCGCCGGGAATGTCGAGCCAGCTGCCCGGCCTGGGCTCCGAGACGATGGTTCCGCGCAGACGATCGAATACCTGCGTCCATAGCGTCCGTCCGATCTCCGCTCGGAGGTCGTTTACGTTCCGTGGCACCTTTCGTCGGCAATGACGCCAGGCCCCTCGGTCACCTCACCCCAGGCGGCAACCTTCCCACGATGATCGTTGGTACGTCCAGTTCGTTGAGCTCGACCCAGGCGGCCAGCCCATCGGGGCCGAAGGCGTCGGGCATGGGGGGATCGTCCGGCGGCAGGGTGCCGACGTAGCGTCCGTCGGGATTCCAGACATCAATCACGCCGACCGCTCCTTGCCAGGGGTCACCTTCGCGCCGGCGGCGCACCCAGAGCCCGCCCTCCCATGTGGCCCTGAGGGAAAGGACGAGGGGAATCTCGTGGTTGAACTGCATGCCCTCGATGTCGGCGCGCAGCTCCGCGACCATCTGCGCCATGAACTCCGGCGGCGCCCGGTCGGGCCCCTGCGGGTTTGCGGGGTCGCCGTAGAGGCGCTCGAACTCCGCCATGGCCGAATCCCGCACGGTCGTCTCGACCTCGGTGGTCACCGGCTCGGGGCTGATGGGTCTTGTGATGGTGCCGATGGGTGCACCGTCGCCCGCAACCAGCTTGATCGAATAGCCGGCGGAATCGGAATAGGCCACCGACCCGTCGGGCAGGACATCGAAGCGCAGACCCGGGTCGAACCTTCTCGGCTCGTCCGTAGCGCCGGACGCTTCTCCACCAGACGCCGGTGCCCGTACCTCGCCCGCCCTGACGATGGGCTCTGCGGTGGTGCCTGTCGATCCCAGGGTCAACCGCTCCAGGCCCCGCGGACCGATGGTCGGGTTGGGCGATTCCAACCGCCGAAACTGCTCTTGAACGACATTGCTCATGCCGCGCGCCACCAGCGCGACGGCACCGGGATGCGGCCTGGCACCGCTCCGGAACGCCATCATTCCATAATCCGCGACATGGCCCGCCGACATGTTCACTTGACGGTCGAAGGAGCCATCGGGAGCAAACACGACATAGGTGCCGCTTCCGCGGTTCGCCACGACCACCGTGCCGTCCCTCCACACGTAGATGTCGTCGGGGCCGGTGAACTCCCCGGGGCCCTCGCCTCTCCGTCCCAGGGTCCGGACGAGTCCGCCATTGCGGTCCAGAACGGCGACAACCGCGGCATCGGGGTTCAGGACGAACAGGTTGCCGCGGCCGTCGAACCCCAGGCTCGGAGGTGTCCCGAACTGAGCCCAATCGGGCGGGTCCATGTCACCCACCCTGAACACCTCGACGAACTCTGCGGTCAGGGGACGATCGGTGTCCAAGGCGTCATCCGGCACGTCGGAGCAGGCACCCGCCGCAATGGCCAGCGCGAGGGTCCGCACAGCTATTCGTCCGCTCACGGGGTTCTCCTTGTCGGCGTGACGGGTGTTGTCGCTTTCGGGGTGGCACCCTGGCCGCCGCCTCCGATCCTATGACACCGGCGATGCACGGATCGGTTGCAACGGGGGCTCGAGTCCGGGTTCGAGAGGCCCTGAAGGGAACGGGAGTTGGGTGTCTACAGAGGCTGACCCCGTTCGAGCACCGCGGACCCGGCCGCCCCATGTCTTCGGGGTCCGGTGGCCAATGTAAACTAAAGTGTACATTAAGTTAACTGGACTTTACATTCCGTGGCTTCTCCCGTCGGCGGCGCCGCGACTCTGGAGGTTGAGGAAGTAGGAGAAGAGGGCGACAACGGCCATCCCGGCCGAGTTGGCCGCGCCGACCTGCAATGATCGGAAACCGGCACGAGGGAAGTTGACCGCGCCACGCGGTCTTGGCCCCACGCGCAAGGGCGCCGTGCCCACGAAATGAAACGGAACGCGACGGCAGCGCTCGCGACGATGAGCCTGCCCGCGCTTCCAGGCCGGACGACAGCGGTTTCACGGGCATCGCCACCCCGGACGGCAGGGAGTCCGGTGGGCTTCAGATGCCCCTCAGCCATTGACAGGGGCGACGCGTCGGAAACAGTATCGCCGCCGACGCGTGGCCACAGGCTTCAGGCCGAGGCATGCGTGAACCGGTTCCAATGGCAAAGGGTAGGCTGGCTAGATGATCGGACGGATTCAGCGTGTGAGACTGCGTGAAGTGTGGCGCCACGAGGCACTCGACTTCTCCACATGGTTAGAGGAGAACGTTGACGTCCTTGTCGAGGCGACCGGCCTTCAGCTCAGCGGTGTCGAACGCGAGCAGGCTGTCGGCGCCTTCAGTGTCGACCTCATTGCCGAAGACGAGGACGGTCGCCCGGTGGTCATCGAGAACCAGCTAGAGAAGAGCAATCATGACCACCTTGGGAAGCTCCTCACGTACCTCGTAGGAATCGAGGCAAGGAAAGCCATTTGGATCGTAGCGGATCCTCGCCCGGAACATGTGGGAGTCGTCACATGGTTGAATGAGAGTTCTTCTGCGGACTTCTACCTCCTCAAGCTCGAGGCCATACGGATCGGTGACTCTGAACCCGCAGCGCTCCTGACTCAGATCGTGGGCCCGAGCGAAGAAGCACGCAAAGCGGGCGCGAAGAAGAAACAGATGGCTGAGCGAGAACGACAGCGCTACCGCTTCTTCGAGGGGTTGCTGGAGCACGCGAAGCTACGGACCCAGCTGCACGCGAACATCAGCCCCAGCAAGGAAAGCTGGGTTGCGGCCGGGGCGGGGATTGGCGGCCTCGCTTTCACGTACGTGGTGCGACAGCGTGACGCCCGTGTCGAGTTGTACATCGACACTCCGGACGGCGACAGGAACCAGCGCATCTTCGAGGCGCTGTCGCTCAAGAAGGAGAGGATCGAAGCAGTGTTCGGGCTCCCGTTGGTGTGGGACACCAAGGAAGGGCGACGGGCATGCCGGATTCAGAAGACCTTCGCCACAGGCGGGTACCGGGATGAAGGAGCCTGGGAGGCCGTGTACGAGGAATTGGCCGAGGCGATGGCAAAGCTCGAGTCTGCGCTGAAGCCGCACCTTCAGGGGTTGTAAGGCGTCATGATCGCATCCCGAGTCGGAGGCGATGACGTCTCCACTGATCCTCACCGCCGATTGGCCGCCAAGCGGATCATTGATGAGCAGGCCCGGCGCCAGGTGCGCACCTTCCTCGATGAACTCAAGAACGGCACTCAGAACTACCGGACAGTCGCGAGCCTGGGCAGCCAAGTCGCGCAGGAATACCGTGGCCGAGCGATCCTCGAGTTGCTTCAGAATGCCCACGATGTCCTCGCGTTCGCTGACAACGTTGATTCGCGACGCATTTGCTTCGTCCTGAGATCATCTCCCGAACCTGAACTGCTCGTCGCCAACAGCGGTCGACCTTTTCGCCGTGCAGACTTCCGTGGACTCTGCCAACTGGCGCAAAGCCCCAAGGATCCGAACGAGAGCGTCGGCAACAAGGGGCTCGGCTTTCAGAGCGTACTCGAACTGTCGACGCGCCCGGAAGTGTGGTCGACGACTCCAGCGGGAAGCGATGCCGCCTTTGTGTTCGGTTTCGACCCCGACGTGCACAAGCCGATAGCCCGATTAGCACGGGCGCTCGTCAATGGTGACCCGCCGACCGACGCGGCATTCGGCACGGAGCCCGTTGTAGACTGGTCGTCGGAACAGACCGACGAATACCGACAGCGCTTGTCCCAGGATGGCATCGATCCAGCGGAAGAGGTGACCAAGTACCTCTCGCCCTACGTGGTTCCTCGTTTCCTCGGCGATCCGCCTCCTGAGGTCGCCGCACTGCTCGAAGACGGGCATGTGACGGTCATTCGTCTTCCGCTCGACGGCGGGAAGACGGGCAACCCGGATGAGGCCATAGAGTCGATCCGGGAGCAACTAAAGGCGTTGGACGAAGCGGCGATGGTCTTCCTTCATCACCTGTCGGTGCTCCGTATCAACATTGATGACGAGGTCGTCGAACTCAAACGAGCGGTCGATGCCGAGCGTGCCAATCTGGGCTCAGCCACGCGCAAGGAGCGTCTGCTGGTCAGCAGGGCAGCACCGGACGCAACTGATCCAACCGAGCGCGCATTCCACGTCTGGAGTCGGGTAGTCGGCGGTGACGGTCAGCCGGAGGAGATGAAGCAGATTTCCACAGCTGTCCGCCACCTGCCGAATCGATGGCCTGAGGTACGGAAAGTCGAAGTCGCCGTTGCGGTCGAGGAGGCGCGAGAAGCAAGGACTGGCGTCTTCGTCATCTTCCTGCCGACCAGAATGAAGACGGGTGTTGGCGCGCACATAAACGCACCATTCTATGGATCCCTGGACAGGCGGCAGATCAACTTTGACGACGATTACAACGAGCTTCTGCTCGACTTTGTTACGGACCTGATCCTCGATGCAACCATCGAACTCGTGGACTTTGATCCTGAGCCTTGGCGAGGGAGAGCGGTAATTGATCTCCTGGCGCAGAAAGCTGGTTCGCCGACAGCCAACCAGACTGACTCGCTGACGGATCGTCTCCGGCAAAGAGCTCACGATCAGGGGCGGCCTCTCGATCAACTGGCGCGTGTCCTGTGCGACGATGGGTGGCACCGGCCGGAAAACGTGCGAACGATGCCCGCGATTCCGGACGACGATCCGATCAGGCGCAAGGCGTGGCGGAGATGCGCAGGGTTCACCGTTGCATCGTCGGAACTCGACGAGCGGCGCGATGCGGTCAGGGGGCTCCTTCGATCTCTCGGGGGCTCGCCGGATCCGACCGACGAGGAGTGGGTGGACACGCTGGGACGCCTGGCCTGCCAAGTTGGCCAGCGTCAGGTAGACGCCGACTGGCATCAGGTCCTGCGCAGCGTGCTCGCCGTGCTTCCCTCGAAGTTGAAATCCGAGCCGAGGCAGTCCGATGCGGATCCGATGATTGACGCGAGCTTCCTACCCACCGAGGACGGACGGTTGCTGCCGGCGTCCGGCAACGTCCAGATCTTCTTCCGGCCTCGCCGCGGCGTTGACGACGCAGCGGACTTCGTTGGTTCGGTGCCGGACTCCCTCAAGAAGCGGATCGCCTTCCTTCACCCCGAGGTCAGGACGCTCGAAGGGCAACCCCAACGGAACACAGAGGTCCAGAAGTTCCTCGACGGGCGATTCGTGCAGAGCTTTCGCAGAGAGGATCTACTGCGAAATGTCGTCATTCCCTCACTGCCGGAACTGCCGGTCACGCATGAGAGCCCTGAAGCCAAGGTGTGCGGCGAGACGCTCGCCTGGACGCTGAAGATGATTGGCAAGGAGGAGCAGGAGGGCCTTAAGCAGTTGCTTGCAAGTCTGCCGGTCGCCTGCTTTGCGGGTTGGTTCGCAATGCGGGAGGCCGTATTCGGCCCAGGGTGGAAAGGTCGCGGCGGCGATGATCTCATGACTTTGGCCGACGCCCTTCCCGACGAGGAGGGTGACAAGCTGATTCGGTGTGCCCTTCTTCCCGCCGACGATCACCGATGGGGCATCGACATGGCGGATCGTGGCGATCTGTTAGCGCGTGGAGGGGTTGTGGAGGGACTCCGTCTCCAGACCCACGAGCCGATCCGATTCAGGATGAGTCGATCGCATCCGGAACTCCCGGCGCATGCCCCTTTGATCATGCCGCAATCGGCTTGGGACGACTGGAGAAAAGCGGTTCAAGAGCAGATCAAGCCCCCGTTTTCGGGGGAGTTTGAATACGAAGTCAAGGACGTCCAAGCAATTCCTGTGCTTCTTCGCCAGAATCTCGGCGACAACGCTCGTTCCGCCCTGTCCAATCTGATTCTTTCCTCGCTCCCGCACTGGAACGAGCGCTGGGAGGAAGTTACGATCAGGAAAATGGACGGCTGGCGTTGGTCGCACCGAATAGCCTCACCGCTCAAACACCGGCTTTCAACCCAGCCGTGGGTTTATGACAGTCCGTCGACAACCAACAAGCCATTGCGACAACGGTGGTTTGTGCCGGAGTCTCTCATTCGAGGTCAAAGAGGGCGCTTTCGTCACCTCGCGCCGCTTTCCCTGCCGCTGGCACACCGGCTCGCTGAAGACGGCGAGCTGCTTCAGGCTCTGGAGAGGCTCAGACTCAGTGTCTACCCTACGGAGGACGACCTGACTGGTCCGGATCTCCTCAGGGCCCTCGCCGCCGTCGCCATGGCTGGGGGACCGATGCCCGCCGGCGGATTCGACGTATTCCTCGGTCAGGTTCGCCATGCCTGGAGACATTTTGATCCGGATCGACAGCTTCCGGATCAGTTCGTAGTGCGGACGAGACCACGTACTTTCGTCGTCCGTACCGCCGATGCGCTAAAGGACGTCTACCTTCCCGATCACGATGCACGTACTCGATCACTTCGCGAACACGAGCAGCCGACCTTCGCGATGTTGCGCCGTGAAGCGAGCGGCCGAGTCGGTGACCTTCTACACAAACTTGGTGCCAGGCGGGCGTCCGGGCTGGAAGAACGTAGTCTGATCGATGGCAGGTCGGATGCTCAGGCATCAGATGGGGCGCAAACGCTCCAAGATGCAAACCTGAATTGGCTTCCCGTCGTCCTCCTCACACTGGCTGCCCACGGAGGCGCAAACCCGCGAGGGCCTGCGACCGACGCGTGGCGGCAGGCCGCCGCAAGACTTCACCGGGTCCGTGTCCGCCATTGCCACACCATCGCGGTCGAACTACTGGACGCCGGACGGATCGTCGCGAGCAGTGATCCAGAAGCCCATTGGCTGTCGCAAAACGGCATCCTCCTCGTGAACTGGGATGTGCCACGGTCCGGCTCTTACGAGGGGATTGCCACAGCCTGCCAAGGGTTCCCTGACCGGTGCATTGCGACCTGACCGGACCCAAGTCGAGAGAGCGCTCGAACGCGCGGAGATCGACCGCGAGGCCGTGAGCGACATTCGACTCCGGTGGTACGGCCAGACGAGTATGCTTCTCGCCCGCATCCGACCGGTCGTAAGGCTTCTCGGTGTATCAGACAACGGGCTCGAGACCGCCGCGACCGATGCCGTTCGGTTGTCCAAGTGGTTAACCGACGAAATCCGTCAATGGTGCAGCGAAGAACTGCTCGCGGCCGCCCGAGAGTCGTATGACGACTTCGAGATGGGATTCAGGGCCCGGCAAGTCCTCGGTGAGAACGCCGAGCTTCCGCAGTGGAACGAAGCCCTGCGGGCGCTTGGCGGCGAGTATGTACCCGTGAAGAACGACCGCGCCATGGACCAAGCGAAGCGACACTTGGAGGGCGCGGTGCGTTCGCTCCGTGCCTTTGCTCGGCATGTCGCCGTCACAGACGCCAGCATCTGTCGGGAAGACGATCAGGCGAAGCTATTCTCCGAGATCAGCGCCGTCCACGAACGCCTTGAGATGGACGCTGAATGGTCCGACCGCTGGTGGGAAGTGCCGTTCCGCGCGGTAGTGGACGCCCTACGTGCGCGTTATGAGGGCATCCTGGCGGTCAAGCCGTATCTCGATGTCTTCGAGGGTGCCGAGAGCATCGACGAGCTCAACTCGGTACTTGAGCGAAGAGAAGTGACCCTGGAGACCGACCCTCTCGCGGTAGCGCGTCGCAACTGGCGCCATCTCAATCGCGTCGTCCGGTCGTTGTGGGAACTATACGAGGATTGGCTCATGATGGAGGAGGCGGATCGGCCGGTCCGGAAAGTACCTGAAATCACCTTGGACGCGTCGATGTTCCTCCGAGTATGGTCGAAAGAGGATTTGTTGACACAGGCCAAGGACAGAGTCGAGGACCAGGTATTCCTCGCGGTCGTCACGGACTGCAAGACGATCGCCGAAATGCGAAAGACAATTGGGCCCCGGCCGCGGCGCCCGCAAGGACCAAAGGACGCACATAAGACAATCACGATCGCCGGAATGGAATATCATATCGGTGGCGCCGAAACGCACAGTGCCCTCTTGGGGCGGCTCCAGGATCTTCCCGTACCAACGGAATCGGCGCCAGGTCCCCGCCCGTCGCCACCGGACGCCATCGGTCCGAGGTCGAGATCTGGAGGCGAGGCAATCCGGCGCGGAGGGAAGACCTCACACCTGTATGGGTCGCCTCACCTCCCTGAACTGGTGGGGATCGTCGGGGAAATGCACGCCTTCCGTTTCCTGCAATCCAAGTTCGACATCGACGAACATGCGTGGGTCTCGGAGTTCAGAACCAAGGTCCTACCCTTGCGAGAAGGCGAAACGGATGAGACAAGCGACAGCCATGGCTACGATTTCCGGTTCACGCACGATCGCAAGACGTGGTGCGTGGAGGTAAAGGCGACAACCGAGGACGGTACTAGCTTCGATCTCTCGTCGGGTGAGATCGCCGCAGCCAGCCGTATCGCCCCCAGGAAGGACGAGCGATGGCGGATTCTGCGCGTTAGGAGAGCGCTGTCCGAGCAGCCCGAATGCGATTGGCTCCCCAACCCGTTCGACCCGGTCGCCGGCCATCTTCTTCGGCTCCGTCAGGGCAGCATGACCGTCGAATACACTCTATCGCAAGATGTCGAAGACGAACCGCTGGCTGTAACCGTCGTGGAAGACCTGAAGATCACCGTGTTGCGTAAGGCAGGCACACGGGTTGGAAAGGCGTCATCCTAATGGTCACTGTCGGAGTCGATTTGGCATCTCAGCCGAACAAGACCGCCACCTGCCGGATCGACTGGGGTAGCACGCCGGCACACGTCACATCGCTCTCGAGCGGAGCGACAGATTCGGACCTGCTGGGGTTGTTCAAGCACGCAAACAAGATCGGAATCGATGCTCCCTTCGGCTGGCCGAGGCCTTTCGTCCAGGCCATCCAGCGGTACTCGAATGCGAGGGAATGGCCCGCTGTTGGAATCCGCCAGCTTCGGTATCGCAGGACGGATTACGCGGCAAGGGACAAACTGGATCGATGGCCCCTGAGTGTCTCGTCAGATCGGATCGCAGTAACCGCAATGCGGGTGGCGCGTCTGTTCGACGCAGCTGCGAGGACCGGTGAGGCTATTGATCGGACCGGCGGTGGTCGCTTCGTCGAGGTGTATCCTGCTGCGGCGCTCTGGGTCTGGAGTTTCCGGTCACGTGGCTACAAGGGGCCCGAGAATAGGGAAGCTCTGACCCAGCTCGTTCGTGACTTCACCGGCGTGACCAAGGCTTGGTTGCAGCTGACCGAAGGAGACTGGGCCAAGTGCAGGGCATCAGACGATGTGTTCGATGCGCTCGTGGCAGCGCTCGTCGCTCGAGCCGCAGCAATCGGCTTCTGCGAACCCATTCCCTCTGAGGATCTTGATCGAGCTGCAGAGGAGGGCTGGAT
>JGI24793J26633_1001470_pt1 | contig 12745 bp, 13 predicted proteins | sample MesohylFT_FD_26633 | JGI IMG/M metagenome (IMG submission 26633) | reverse complement strand
CCGTACTCCTTCAGCGTCGAGCCGCAGCCGGCCGCGTTGATCACGATCGCGTCGACGTCGGCCAGGGCCGGCTCGAACGCGTCGATGAAGCGCCGCGCCATCGCCTCCGCTTCGCTCTCGAGGCCGGAGTGCATCATCAAGGCGCCGCAGCAGCCCTGCGTCTGCGGGATGACCACGTCGCAGCCCTCGGCCGCGAGCACGCGCGCCGTCGCGGCGTTGACCCCGCTGAAGAAGACCCGCTGCACGCAACCGAGCAGCAGGGCCACCCGTCGCCGGCGCTTGCCCTGCGCCGGGATCACTCCCGGCAGCGAGGACCAGATGCCCTCGAACGTGATGGGCGGGGCCACCGCCTCCATCGCGCGCAGCCGCGCGGGAAGCAGGTTCAGAAGCCCGCTGGCTCGCAGGAGCCTCTGCAGACCCAGGTGCTGGTAAGCCCACAGCTTCAACGCCACCCAGCGCAGGCGGCCGGGGTAGGGGAACAGCGAGAAGATCAACCGGCGGAACAGCCGATCTCCAAGGGGCCGCTCGACGTGCCGCTCGATCTGCGGCCGGGCCGCCTCCACCAGCTTGTCGTACTGCACGCCCGACGGGCACGCGGTCAGGCACGCCATGCAGCCGAGGCAGGTGTCGAAATGCCGCGCGAACTCGGCCGTGATATCCGCCTTGCCCTCGGTCGCCACCTTCAACAGGTGAATCCGCCCCCGCGGCGAGTCGGTCTCCCGGTTCCACAGCGCGTAGGTCGGACACGGCGGCAGGCAGAAGCCGCAGTGCACGCAGTCGGCGAGCAGATCGGACGACGGCGGGTGGTGCGCGTCGAACGCGCCGGTGGTCGTGGCCATGTGTGCGGTTATGGTACCGCAACGAGGTCGAGGGCTCTATGGAACGACCTGCAACCCGCGGCGCGGCGCCGCCAGTCGCCATCTGTGCGTTCGCTGGTATCGTCGCGGGACGGTCCGCTGCCGCCGGCTGCTAAGATCGGCCAGCTACCCGTCGAACCCATCCGTCCAGCTCGGAGCCATCGATGACTCACGCGATTCGCATTCACGAAAACGGCGGCACGGAAGTCCTGCGCTGGGAGGCGGTCGACGTTCCCGACCCGGGACCGGGCGAGGCCGTCATCCGGCAGACCGTGTCCGGCCTCAATTTCATCGACGTCTACTTCCGGATCGGCCTGTACCCGGCGCCGTCGTTCCCGTTGACCATCGGCAACGAAGGGGTCGGCGTGGTGGAGGCCATCGGCGAAGGCGTGGCCGAGGCGGCCGTCGGCGATCGGGTCACCTACTGCATGAGCCTCGGCAGCTATGCGCAGCGGCGGATCATCGCGTCGCGGTTCCTGGTGAAGATTCCGGACGCGATCAGCGACGAGCAGGCGGCGGCGGTCATGCTCAAGGGCTGCACCGTCCAGTACCTGATCCGGCGGACGCACGCCGTGCAGCCGGGCGAGACCGTCCTGTTTCACGCGGCGGCGGGCGGCTGCGGCCTCATCGCCTGCCAGTGGCTCAAGCACCTCGGCGCCACCGTCATCGGCACCGTCGGCACCCGCGAGAAGGCGGAGCTGGCGAGGGCCCACGGCTGCGACCATCCGATCGTGTACACGGAGGAGAGCTTCGTCGACCGCGTGAAGGAGCTGACCGGCGGCAAGGGCGTCCCGGTGGTCTACGACTCGGTAGGCAAGGACACGTTCGACGACTCGCTGCGCTGCCTGCAGCCGCGCGGACTGATGGTGAGCTTCGGCAACGCGTCGGGCGCCGTCGAGCCGTTCAGGCCGGCGATTCTGGCCCAGAAGGGATCGCTGTTCCTGACGCGTCCGACCCTGGCGAACTATACGGCGACGCGGCAGGAGCTCGAGGAGACGACGGCGGAGCTGTTCGACGTCGTCGGCAGCGGAGCCGTGCGGATCGAGGTCAACCAGACGTACGCCCTCCAGGATGCCGCGCAGGCGCATCGCGATCTGGAGGCGCGGCAGACCACCGGGTCGACGGTGCTCCTCACCGGTGCGTGATGGCCGGAGCTTGTGCCGCGGCCTACCGTGGACAGGCAGGCCCGAGGATGCGTTGAACGATTCGACAAGGAGGAGAACATGAGGACGCGCAGAAACGGATTCGTCTTCGTCGCAGGCATCGTCATCGGCGTGCTCGTCTCCGGCGTGGTGGCCGGGCTGAACGCGACGCAGGATTCCTCACCCCGTGCCATCAACCTGCCCGGCCGCACCACGACCGCCCCGTTCAGCGACGCGGTGCTGGCCGGCGACACCCTCTACGTGGCGGGCCGTCTCGGTATGGACCCGGCGACCGGCCGGCCGCCGGCGACCGCCCAGCAGGAAGCCCGCAATGTCATGGACGGCATCCAGGCGGTGCTGGCCGAGGCTGACATGACCATGGACGATCTGGTCAGCGTGAAGGTCTTCTGTTCCGACGTCTCGCTCTACGGCGCCTTCAACAGCGTGTATCGGGAGTACTTCAACGAAGACCCGCCGGCGCGCGCGTTCCTCGGCTCGGGCACGCTGCTGTTCGGCGCGCGCTTCGAGGTGGCCGGCATCGCGGTCAAGGGGTGACGTCGAGAACGGTGTGTGACATAAGTCACCCGAATGTCGCCGAGAGGATCCCGTGTCATTGTCCGAGGTCAGGGGAGATGCCGTGCAGGAATCGATACAGACGTCCGTCCGGTCGATGCTCGCGCAGGCGGGCATGCTTCCGTCCTGCATGCGCGCCGCGGCGCTGGTCGCGCTCGGGATCGGCATGACCGCCGTCCCAGGCGCGGCGCAGGAGATCGAGCTGCCGTGGGTGACGATTCCGGCGGGGACCTTCGGTATGGGGTGCGTGCCGGGCGACTCCGCCTGCCTGGACAGCGAGCGCCCGCGTCACGAGGTGACGCTGTCGACGTTCGACCTGATGGCGACGGAGGTGACCGTCGGCCAGTACGCGACGTTCGTAGCGGCGACCGGTTACGCGCGGCCGGTCGTTCCCGACTATCCGCAGGCGCCCGATCACCCGGCGGTCCACATGACCTGGCACGACGCCGAGGCGTTCTGCGACTGGGCCGGCGGGCGCCTGCCCACCGAGTGGGAGTGGGAGTACGCGGCGCGGGCGGGGCACGACGGGCGCCTCTACTGGTGGGGCGACGAGCTGACGCGGAACTATGCCAATTTCGGTACCGTGCAGTGCTGCAGCGGCGCCACCGGCGGCGCAGACGCCTGGCTGAACACGGCGCCGGTCGGTTCCTTTCCCTCCAATGACTTCGGACTCTACGACATGATCGGCAACGTCTGGGAGTGGGTGAACGGCTGGATCACCGTCCGCTATCCGGACGGGCCGCTCACCGATCCGCAGCCGGCCGGGACGGGCTATCTGCGCGTGATGCGTGGCGCGTCGTGGCTCAACTTCCCGAACGTGCTGCGGCTCTCGGTGCGCCTGCCCTTCTCGGCCGACGGGCACACGAGCAACGTGGGCGTCCGCTGCGCCCGGGATGCGCGAGTGCTGGTCGTGTCCGCCGACTGACGTTCGGTGTCACTCCGGTACCGTCCTCCGTGGCCAAGTCGGGTGTCTGCGCCGTCGAGCGGCCAGAGCTTCCAGACTCGTCCTTCGACATGGGGTACCGCCAGCCGCAAAGAGGGTGACTGGGGCCAGGGCATGGCTCGATGGCCAAAGGTCCCCCGGTCCGGCTGAAGTCGACCTCGTGGACTGCAGGACGAGCTGGCTCTCAGGGTCAGGGAAGCAGATCGTCGACGGCGATCCGTGCTTCGGGTCGGGCGAGCGGCGTGATCGTTTCCCCTGCCCGGTGGATGGTGACGGTGCGATATCCGTCGGCGGCCGGATCGCGGTAGACCTCCACACGGGCGTCGGGCACGGCGAGGATCCAGTACTCGGGAATTCCGCAGCGCGCGTAGAGGCGCTGCTTGACGGTCCGGTCGCGGTGCAGCGACTCGTCCGACACTTCGACGACCAGCAACGCGGAGGTGGGGTGGGCATCCCGGTAGTCGCGGATGCCGCCGGTCACCACGGCCACGTCCGGTTCCGGCTCCGAGTACTCGTCGATTGCCAAGGGGAGCTGCATCCGCACGTGAAACCCGGTGCGGAAGACGTGTCGCAGGGAGTCTGCGACGAGATCGACGCCGGTGGCGTGTCGGCTTCCCTGCGGCGTCATCGCGAGCAGATCTCCATCGACCAGCTCCAGCTTGGCGTCCGTCTCGAACACGCCGGCTTCTACCGCACGGTCGTACTCGGTGCGGCTCAAGCGGTAGTGGTGGGTGGTCGCTTCAAACACTGCGTCAGCCGAGCCAGACCATCATGATACATGGTGACGGACGCGTGGCGGCCGGCGGAGCCGGCGGAGGGGCGCACTGCCGGCAAGCGCGTTGACACGTCGCGGGCGCACGATTAGCATGCCGTGCGCGCGGTGCGCTGTAATCGCCGAAGCGCAGTGCGACGTCATCGAGAAGACGGCACCGACCCGGCGGCGGGTCGGCGTGTGGAGGATCCCATGAAGACCAAGACGCGGAGCGCGAAGCGGTCCGGCGGCACGGCGGGGGAGTCACGGCGCGCGTTCATGCGCCAGGCGGTTCTGGGCGGTGCAGGCGCGACGGCGGCCGCGATCGGCGCCGGCGGAGCCGTTCGCGCGGCCGAGGAGGACGTCAAGCCGATTACCATTCCGAGCGAGTTCGAGAAGGCCAAGGCGGCCCCGCTACCGGAGATCGATTTCCCGATGTCGGGCGCGCAGGTGTTCGCACGCGCCTGCAAGGAAGAGGGCGTCAAGGCGCTGTTCTGCTGCCCCGGCAACTACGACGTGGTGCACGCCATCGGCGACATGGGCATCCCGACCTATTCGGGCCGCCACGAGGGCTCGCTGTGCCACGCGGCCGACGCCTTCTGCCGCGCCACCGGCGAGGTGGCGGCGACGTCCGGCACCGAGGGGCCCGGCTTCACCGACATGATTGGCGCCATCTCGGCCGCCAACTCGGCCCGCTCGCCGATTCTCGTTCTCGCCAGCAACAAGACGATCTTCGCCGAGGACACCGAGCAGGGCATCCAGGACCAGTACCAGCAGCCGCTGACCGAGGGCATCAAGAAGTACGGCAAGCGGCTCATCACGCCGGCGCGTACCTGGGAGTACGCCGGCTACGCGTTCCGGCAGCTCAAGAGCGGCGTGCCCAAGCCGGTGCACCTCGATTTCCCGGCCGAGATCGCCCGCGCCCGGTTCACCGATCCGATCGATGTCGAGTACTTCTACGACAAGACCAAGTACCGCACCGACGCCAGGCCGCATCCCGACCCGCGCGCCATCGACCGGGCGGTCGAGCTGCTGCGGAACGCCGAGCGGCCGGTCATCGTGTCGAGCAACGGGGTCCTCTACAGCAAGGGGTGGGACGCGCTGCGGAAGCTGGCCGAGCGCGCGCACATCCCGGTGGTCGAGTCCGGCGCGATGAAGGGGCAGTTTCCGGCCGAGCACGAGCTGTCGGCCGACGCCGCGCCGATGGCCCTGATGAGCGCGGACGTCGTCCTGCTCGTGGGCCAGTACTGCATGCCGACGCTCGGCGAGTTCGCCTTCGGGCCCGACGCGCGCTACATCCGGATCGATCCGGGCGCGGAGGACATCGGGCGCAACCTGCCCATCGACGTCGGCATCGTCAGCGACGAGCGCGCCGCCCTCGAGGCCCTGGCCGACGCGATGCCCCGCCAGCGGCGCGCAGCGTGGGTGGCCGAGGTGGCCGCGGCGCGCGAGGCGTTCGAGGCGGAGAACGAGGAGTACTACCGGACCGGGCTGGGGTACACCGACGCGGTGCATCCGGCGGTCATCGGCAAGGAGCTGGCCGACTTCCTGCATCACGGCGACCTGCCGGCCGACCGCACCACGATCCTGCAGGGCGGCTACGGCATCGCGCGCTACACGCGGCGCTACCTGCGCGCGCACCGGCCGGCGCAGATCATCAACGGCGCGTACCAGTACGGGGCGATCGGCCCGGACATCGGCTACACCGTCGGTGTCGCGGCGGCCGTCCGCCACGGCGTTGGAGCGCAGGCGGGCTTCGAGGGCCACCCGGTGATCGGCATCACCGGCGACGGCGGCTTCGGCTATACCGCGATGGAGGTCGAGACGCTGTCCAAGTACCGCTTCCCGGCCGTCATCGTCGTCTACAACAACAACGCGTGGGGCACGTGGACCGGCCAGCGCAACAACACGCTCGGGCTCCCGGTGCACCTGTTCCAGGAAAACCTGCGCTACGACAAGCTCGGCGAGGCGCTCGGGGCGCACGGCGAGTACGTCACGCGGCCCGACGAGATGCGGCCGGCCCTCGAGCGGGCCTACCAGGTGGCGCTCGACGAGAGCCGTCCCAGCGTCGTCAACGTGCAGGCCAAGAAGGAGTTCTGGCTGCGCGACCAGTATCCGCCCGGGTTCCTCGGCAAGATCGAGCCGGGCGTGATGTCCTACTACCATTAGTTGGTGGAGGAAGGCCGGGACGTTCGGACGGAGGGGCGCGGGCCGCTGCACGGCGGCCTGGCCGAGGTGCGGACGCGATTGCAGGAGTACGCCGAGCGGGGTGTCTTCCGGGGGCTGGCCGAGCGGCCGGCCCGCCGCGGGCGCTACGAGTTCACGTTCCGCTGGCTGGCGCCGTCGCCGTTCACGCTGAGCTACGATCCCGCGTCCGGCACGTTGGCGTTTCGGAATCTGCTCCCGAACGTGGCGGCGCGGTCGGCTCTCGCAAGCGCCTTGCGCAAGTTCGTCCGGGGGCGCGCCTCGGCCGAACTGCCGGCCCACCGCCGCGTCGATCCGGAGCGGGCCGGCGTGCGCTGCTTCGTCCGGCGGGCCGCCCTGTCGCTCGAGGTCGTCGCCCGCGAGGATCACCACGGCTACGGCGTGAACCGGGCCGTGAACCTGGTCCACGAGATCTTCATGCATCTGCACACCTACTTTCCCGAGTACATGTGGGAGAACTTCGATGCGCCGCAGGAATGAGCACGTGAACCCCTTGCCGCACCACCGCCGCATACCGTTCCGCCTCGTTGCCGGGCCGGCTGCCGCCGCCTTGGCGCTCGCCGGCGCGCTGCTGATCGCCGCTGTCGCAGTCGGGGCGCAGGAGCATCCCGCCGAGGCTCACCAGCACGCCGCTGCGCAGGCGCTGGAGAACCCGGTCGAGCCGACCCGCGAATCGCTGGTCGCCGGCCGGCAGCGCTACGTCTTCCTCTGCCGGCAGTGTCATGGCAACCGGGGCGCGGGAGACGGCGACATGTCGCATGCGGGCGGCATCCCGTCCGACTTCACCGACGACGTCTGGACGCACGGCGGGAGCGACGGCGAGATATTCACGGTGATCAAGGAAGGCGTGACCGCCGACATGCAGGGCTACGCCAACCAGCTCCGCGACGAGGACATCTGGAACCTCGTCAACTACATCAAGAGCCTGTCCCGTGACTGACGGCGTGCGCTATCGCGCCATGCGGCCCGGCGAAGCAGCCGCCGTCTCGGCGCTCGTCCTCTCGTCGTTCGACGAGTTCATCGGTCCGGAGCTGACCGACGAAGGCAACGCGGAGTTCCGCAGGTTCGCCGCTCCCGACGCGATCGCGTCGCGCACCGCCGAGGACCACTTCGTCCGCGTCGCGACGGTCGACGGCGCCCTGGCCGGCATGATCGAGATCCGCCAGAACAACCACGTCGCACTCCTCTTCGTCGACAAGGCGCACCAGCATCACGGCATCGCCAAGGGCCTGCTGCACGCGGGGCTCGCGGACGCCCGCGCCGCGAACCCGGATCTCGAGCGCGTGACGGTCAACTCGTCGCGCTACGGGGTGCCGGCCTACGAGAAGCTCGGCTTTCGCCAGACCGGACCCGAGCGCGCGGTCAACGGCATCGCCTTCATCCCGATGGCGATGCGCCTCGACGCGGACCTCTGAACGTGCGCGTCCCGTTTCTCGACCTGGCCGCCCAGCTCGAGACCACGCGACCGGACATCGAGCGGGCGGTGCTCGACGTCGTCGCCTCCGGCCGCTACGTCGGCGGACCGGTGCTCGAGTCCTTCGAGCGGGCGATGGCCGACTACATCGGCGTCGACCACGCGATAGGCGTCTCCTCCGGCACGGACGCGCTGCTCGTCTCGCTCATGGCGCTGGACGTGGGCCCGGGCGACCTCGTCGTCACGACGCCGTACTCGTTCTTCGCCACCGCCGGGACGGTGGCCCGGCTCGGCGCCGCTCCGGTTTTCGTCGACATCGATCCGCGAACGTTCAACATGGACCCCGCGCGCCTGGCCGACTGGTTCGAACGCGAGGTCGAACGACGGCCGCGGGTCAAGGCGATCGTGCCCGTGCACCTGTTCGGACAGTGCGCCGACATGGCGCCGATCCTGGCAGTGGCCGCGGCATACGGGATTCCGGTCGTGGAGGACGCGGCGCAGGCGCTGGGCGCACGCTATCCCGTTAGCGGTGATGTCGGGACCAGCGGCGGTACGGGCGGCAGCAGCATCCGTGGCGGCACCAGCGGCAGTCAAGTGAGCCGCGGGGTCAGCCATCGCGACCGGCCGGCCGGCACGATGGGAACGCTCGCCTGCTTCTCCTTCTATCCGACCAAGAACCTGGGGGCCATGGGAGATGCAGGCTTGGTGGTTACCGGCGACTCCCACCTGGCGGAACGGGTACGCAGGCTGCGCAACCACGGCGGACACGACGCCTACCAGCATCCGGAGGTGGGCGGAAACTTCCGCCTCGACACGCTGCAGGCAGCAATCCTCGCTGCGAAGCTGCCGCTTCTGGATGGCTGGCATGCGCGGCGCCGCAAGCGCGCAGCGTACTACGAAGAGCATCTGGCGGCTCCGGGCCTAGAGCTGCCCGCGCCCGTTTGGGGACGAGACCACCATACGTACCACCAGTACGTCATTCGTGTCGCGGACCAGCGGGACGCTCTGCGCCAACACCTTGCGGTGCGGCGCATCGATACGATGATCTACTACCCGGTACCGCTTCACCGGCAGCCGTGCTTCCACTGCCTCGATCATCCGGCGGGTGCGTTTCCGAACAGTGAGGATGCCGCCTTACGGTCGCTCGCGCTACCGATCTACCCGGAGCTGACGCCCGCGATGCAGGATCGCGTCATCGAGGAAACCAACGCCTTCTTCCGAGCCCGATGAGGACATGCTCGCACCAATGCGGGCGAGCCCGGATGGGAGTATCATCATGTCAATGACATCATGTGAACTCAAGGGGCCGGAATGAGTCAGATCACGGCACGCCTGCCGGATGACGTTGTGGAGGCGCTGGACGCTGCGGCGAAGGCGTTGCACCGAAGCAGGGCAGACATCGTCCGTCAGGCGGTGGAACGCTACCTGGAGGACTTCGACGATCTCTCGGTAGCGCTGGAGCGCCTGCGCGATCCCGCCGACCCGGTGCTGGACTGGGACAGAGTCAGGGATGAACTACTCGGTTCGGATCAAGCGGAGCGCCGCCAGGGAACTCGCTCGCATTCCGGAGCCTGAGCGCCGGCGAATCGTCCGTGCGATCGACGACCTGCGAGAGCGTCCCCTCAGGGGAAGTGTCCTGAAGGGCGAGCTTCTCGGCCTGCGTCGGGTTCGCGTAGGTGACCACCGCATCGTCTATGAAATACTCCACGAGGTGCTCGTCGTCCTCGTCGTACGGGTCGCTCATCGCCGGGAGGTCTATCGCCGCCGGTGACTCGGACGTGCTCCGGAAGTTGAACGAGACGTTCCGCGAGAAATAAGATATCGCCAACCGCGGCTGGCCCTCGACGGTCCGCGCCCCTCGGCCTGCCGCCGTCGAAGCGTTTCGAATCCCTGCGACTGAACGACAGACGTGCCCGGCAGGCGCAAACGCGGCAATCGCAAACGGTCGGCGCCGGCGCGCGCCCCCCGTGCATCCCCCCGGCGCCTGCTGGATCAGGCGCGGGAGCTTCTCGCCGGGGGAGACGGGCGCAAGGCGCTCGACTTGATCCGCCAGGCGCGGGACCGGGACGACAGCTTGGCGGGGCTGCCGCTGCTGTCCTTCTGCGCTTCCATGCAGCGCGCCCGGCAACTCGCGGCGAAGGGCATGGACAGGGAAGCGGCCACCATGCACGCCCGCGCCGACGGCTATCGGGCGTCCATGTCCCTGCCGGCGCTGTCGGAGGACGAGTGGGTCCAGTACGTCCGGTACCTGGATGGCGGGAGCTTCTCGCCGGGGGAGACGGGCGCAAGGCGCTCGACTTGATCCGCCAGGCGCGGGACCGGGACGACAGCCTGGCGGGGCTGCCGTTGCTGTCCTTCTGCGCTTCCGTGCAGCGCGCCCGGCAACTCGCGGCGAAGGGTATGGACAGGGAAGCGGCCACCATGCGCGCCCGGGCCGACGGCTATCGGGCGTCCATGTCCCTGCCCGCGCTGACGGAGGACGAGTGGGTCCAGTACGTCCGGTACCTGGACGGTGGGGACGCGCTGGCGGCCTACGCGGACCACCTGGACGGCGGTACGTCCCTGCCTCGCGTGGAGCGGGTGCTGGCGGACCGGCTGGTCGTCCAGCGGTTCTGGGTGGCTCTCGACGTGTTCGACGAGACCCACCCGCTGCGTCGGGATGCCGCGGCGGTCAGGTCAGGACTCCACGCGATGGATGCCGGCGACTGGGCGCGGGCCGCGAGCCTGTTGCAGGGGGTGCCGCGGCGCTCGCCGTTCGCGGCCTGGCGCCTGTTCTGCCGGGCCATGGTCTGTTTCGGCGCGGGCGACGACGATGAGCTGCGCCGAATCCTCGATCGCCTGCCGGACGATTTCGCCCTGGCCCGCACGGTCGCCGAGTGGCGGCGCCTCGTGGGCCGCGACGCCGCCGGCAACGGCCGCCCCGGGGCGCCGAAGAAACCGGAGGACGGGAACGGGCGCGTGGCGGCCCTCGCCGGCGAATTGAAGCGGGCGCTCCACAACGGCAACGTGCGGGCGGCGGGGACGGCCATCGAGCGTCTGGCCGACGCCCTCTACCCCGAGGACCCGGCGCGGGCCCGGATCGACCTGCTGGAGATCGCCGGACTGGCCACCCTTCGGGATCTGCTCCCCGGCGGCGCGATAGAGCGTCTGTCGCGGCGCCTGCTGCCCGCCGATCGGGTGATCGGCGTCGCGGCCCGCATTCTCCTCGCGAGGCAGCAGGTGGTGCCTGCAGCGTGGAATCCGTGCCGGCCGTCGCGCTCGCAAGCGTGCTGCCGGTGGAGTTTCCGCGGGAGCAGGATCGGGCCCTCGCACGGGCGTGCGTGCTGGAGGCGCTGGCGCGCACGGGTCGGGCGGCCATGCATCCGGACTTCCTGCCTCCCGAGATGGAGCCGGATCTGACCGCGCTGCTGGGCCGGCCCGTAGAGGACCCCGGGATGGTCTTCGTCGAGCTGATGCTGGCGAGCCTGGAGGCCGACCCCGACAATCGCGACGGGTACCTCTTTCTGCTCGATCTGCTGCGGGGACAGAACGCCGGCAAACGGAGGGTCCAGCGTGTCCTGCAGGACATGGCGGACCGCTTTCCCGACGATTCGACCCCCTGGCTGGAGCTGGCCACCCTGCACTATGCGCGGAACGCGTACCGCCAGGCCGAGGGCGCGCTGGAGGAGGCCCGCCGGCGCGCTCCCCACGACGATCGGCTCCTGGATCTGCAGGCCGTCGGTTTCCTCAAGTCCGCCGAACAGAGCCGGAGGAAGGGGCGGTTCGCGCTGGCGGTGCGGGACCTGGAGCGCGCCGGGAAAATCGGGCGCCGGGTGAGCGAATCCGTGCTGCCGGCGAAATGGCTGCTGCTGGAGGTCGTGTCGGGCGACGCGGAGACGTCCGCGACGGTCGCCCGCCATCTGGAGGGTCTGCCGCCGGGTGCGCAGCTTCGGATGCTCGCGCTGCTCCTCCGGGACCTGTACGACAACCACGACGTGAGGAACGTCAGACCGGAGATGGCCGAAGCCGTGTGGCGCCTGCTGGCCGACGGGATCTCGCTCGCCGGCGAGTGCGCGCCGGACGAGATCGTCCAGGTTCTCGAGCCGCTGCCCGCCGAGCTCGACCTCCTCTACGACGATCGGCGCGTCGCGGCGACGTTCAGGCGCTGGTGGCCCGCGCTCCTCGAACGCGTGGATGGAGAACGCCTGCCGGCCGTCCTCGACGTCCTGATGGACTGCGACGGCCAGCATGAGGTTCGCGTCGAGATCGAACGCCGGCTGCGCGGCGTCAGGAAACCCCGCCGCGATCCGCTGCTGCTCTTCTATCTGGCCGTGATCCGCTACGAGGAAGGCAGCGACCACGATGCCCGGCGTTTCCGGGACGTACTGAAGAAGGTGGACCCCGCCACCCGCGATCGGCTGCGATCGGCCGCCGCGAGGCTCGCCCGGCACACGGAGGAACCGCTGCGCCACGCGCTGCAGACGTTCGATTTCGAACCCCTGGACGAGGGACCGGGGCCGCTCGGCCCGGGACCGCCGCCGGCGGCGGTGGAGGCTTTTCTGGCTGCGCTCGCGGAACAGTTCAAGGCCGCGGGTGCGCCGCGCGGACCGGCCGCCTTGATGCGGCCGTCCCCGCCGGACCCCGGTGATCCGGCGCTGGTCGAACGCTTTCAGCGGGCATTGACCGAGGAGGCGCCGGATGCGCCGCCGGGCGCCGCGCAACAGGCGATGTTGTTCGATCGGGAGATATACGACGATCTGGACCGCCTCGACGAATTGATCGACGACTGCCGACTGCGCGGCGAGCCGCCGCCCCTGTTGCGGGAGCTCGCCGGCAATCTGCGGGCCGACCCGGCGGCGCGGCGAGAGCTGGACCGGCTGG
>JGI24793J26633_1001430_pt1 | contig 12947 bp, 9 predicted proteins | sample MesohylFT_FD_26633 | JGI IMG/M metagenome (IMG submission 26633) | reverse complement strand
TTCAGCCGCTCGCCATGGAATATTCGACGGAACGCCCGCTCGCGCCAAAGATCCGTGCAAGGATTCGCCCGGCATGGACCGCGCGAGAATGCGGCGCGCTTCGATTAGCGCTTCCAGATCGACGCCGGTATCGAATCCCTGTCTTTCGCAGAGAAACACGAGATCTTCGATCGAGACGTTCCCGGTTGCGCCCGGCGCGAAAGGGCAGCCTCCCAAGCCGCCGAGAGTGCCGTCCAAAATTCCTACGCCTTCGTCCAGAGCGGCGGCCGCGTTCGCGATGCCGGTGCCCCGAGTATCATGCAGATGAATTATCAGGGGAATGCCGGGCAGGGCGCGAGTCGCCATCCGGCACAATTGCCGAACCTGGCGCGGCCCAGCGAAGCCAACCGTATCCGCCAGCCCGATGACTTCCGCGCCGGCCTCGGCGCAGGCAACGGCGACGCGGATCACGTCCTCGGGGTCGACGGCGCCCGAGATGGAGCACCCGAACGCCATCGAGATCGCGGCATTTACGGTGGCGGCGGAATTAGCCGCGTTTCTTTCGCTGCAGGCATGCCGAACCAGGTCGATGCTCGCTTCCCTGCCTCGCCGGATGTTGGCGAGGCTGTGTTCATCCGTCGAGGAAACGACAAGCACGATTTCGTCGACCCGCGTCGCGAGGGCGTCCCGAACGGCGCGCTCGTTCATGGTCAAGGCCGAAGACTTCGCGCCGGGAAGCCGCGCGACGGCATCGATCAGTTCCCGGATATCGGCAAATTGGGGATATCGGTCGCGCGGCAGGAACGAGCCGACTTCGAAGTGCCTGATACCGGCATTGCATTCGCGTTCGATCCATTCAATCTTGTCTTCGGTCGACGGCCACGAAGCAGTAAGCTGAAGCCCGTCTCGAAGTCCGAGTTCGCGCAGGCAAATTTTGCCTTCCGGATAAAGGATTCCAGGATTCATTTTTCCTCTCCGCATTCGCGTTTCCCCGACGCGCGCCTTATGGCTTCGCCGTCCAGCCCGAGGCCGCCAAGAATCTCGCGAGTGTGGGCGCCAAGCGCGGGAACGTCCATATCGCCGCGACCGGCGAGTCCGTCCACTTCGTAGGGCATGCCCGGGGCTGAAAAGGCCGAGCCGCCCTCCAAGTTCGAAACTATCAGTCCGCCTTCGCGGTTGACATGCGGGTCATCGTACATTTCGGACGGTTTCGCGATAGGGGCGAAGGGGATTCTCTGCTGCTCGAATAGCTTTGAAAGCTCGCTCGAGTCTTTTTCCGCGACGGCTCGCCGGATTATCGGCATCGTCCAGGTTCGAGCTTCAATTTGAGCGACTTTCGTTTGCAGGCCCGGGTGGGCGAGGAACTCCTCGAGGCCGAGCAGACGGCAAAATTTCTCCCACTGGCCTTCGGTTACGACGCCAATGAACATGTCGACTCCATCGCCGGTTTGAAAGACATCGTATACGGGCCAGGAGAAAATCTTGTCGGGCATCGGCGGCGGCTCGATGCCGGTCAACGCGAATTGCACCATGTGCTGGGCAACCAGCAGGAGGCTGTTCTCGAACAGCCCGACCCTGAACTCGCGCCCTTCGCCGGTCGCATCTCGCTCGCGAAGAGCGCCCAGCACTCCGCAGGCGCCGAATAGGCCGGCCATTATGTCGTTTGCCGAGGATCCAACGCGTAGCGGCCGCCCTTGCGGCCCGGTCATATACGCCAGGCCCGTGGCCATTTGCACGACTTCGTCAAGTGCGGGCCGATGCTCGTAGGGGCCACGAAGAAATCCCTTGCAAGACACGAAAATCAGCTTCGGGAATTTCCGCCTGAGGTCGTCCGGGCGTATCCCCATGCGGTCCAGCGAAGCGTCCCGGAAATTTTCGACTAGGACATCCGACGTGCCGACCAGGGCGTAAAGAGCCTCTTTGCCCTCGCTTGTCTCGATATCGACCTGAACGGATTTCTTCCCCCGATTGAACAACGGAAAAAAGGATGCGCCCATGCCCGTCAGTCTTCGCGTCTTGTCGCCGCTCGGAGGCTCGACTTTAATCACTTCGGCGCCGAGAAACGCCAAAAACATGCCGCAGGACGGCCCCATTATCATATGGCTGAGCTCTACCGCCCTAATGCCATGCAAAGGCTTGAATTCACGCATAATAAATTTTCCCGCCCGACGAGCGAGTCGGCAGCTACAGAAAAACAGGTCGAATGTGAACCGCCAGAGAGACTCGCCAGGCAATGTTCAAAAGCAAGACGATCCGGACCGCAACAGGCAAAGTCCTGCGCAGTTCGGCATCGGCGCTGAATTCCTTGCATGATCCCGGCTGCGTTGTCCCAATCCCGGCTCGCTTCCGTTGCGAAACGAGCCGCGGCNNAAAAGTTTGAAGCGTTCCGATCATTTAGCCCCGATCAGGAAATATCCGGTCGAATTGCAGGCGGAGAATGCCTGGCTGAAGCTTCAGGGACGTTCCGGCTGTCGGGGCTGAAGCGCCGAGAACTGAAAATGCAGCTTGTATCCCCTACTTCGGTGGTTCACTGAACATCGAATGGAATCCAGGCATTTCAACGATGCAAGTCAATCTAATTTCGTGGGCCGTATTAATTTCTCTGGGCGCGGTTTGGGGGCTGTCGATGCCGATAACTCGGATAGCGGTATCCTCCGGCCATCAGCAGTTCGGCCTGCTTTTCTGGCAGTCGGTATTTTCTTGCGTCGCGCTTGGACTGTTCCTTTTATTTCAAGGCGGATTTCGCGGGCTTGACCGGCGCAGGCTCGCAAGGAGCGTATTCATCGCCGTCGCGGGCACGATTCTACCTGGGTTTTGCGCCTACAAGGCGGCCTATCATCTGCCGGCCGGCGTAATGTCGATAATAATTTCGCTGGTTCCAATGATGGCATTTCCGATCGCCCTCGCGATAGGCCTGGAAAAATTTCAAGCGATGCGCTTGCTTGGAATTCTCTTCGGAGCGGCTGCGATTCTTCTTATGCTTGGCCCCGATTCCAGCTTGCCCGATCCGAATGCCGCGATATTTGTTCTCGTCGCTGCCGGAGCATCGATCTGTTACGGAATCGAAGCCAACTTCATCGGTAAATTCGGCACATCAGGCCTTAGCCCGGTGGAAATCCTATTCTGGGCTTCGCTGTTTAGCGCGATCATATGCGGGCCGCTCGCTCTGCTATCGGGACATTGGGTTGACCTGACGGCAGCCTGGCAGGGGCCGGAATTCGCGTTGCTGGCATTGTCGATCCTAAATGCTTTCGGCTATTCTTCCTATGTGTGGCTGGTTGGCTACGCCGGGTCGGTGTTTTCAGCGCAGGTCGCGTACTTGGTAACTCTTTTCGGCGTTCTCTGGTCGATATTCCTGCTCCAGGAACAGTATTCGGGATGGATTTGGGCATCGCTGGTGCTCATGTTGATTGGGCTTTTCCTAGTCAGGCCGAGACGGTTCCGGTCGGGCGCTGGCGCAGTCTGAGTCCAAGGCTCCAATGCATCGGAATTCCGACTAGGGGCGGTCGCGCCGGCATGGCATCCGCCGGAGCAAGCCGGCAGCATGCAGGTGGATCGAATGCGCCGAGAAAAACGGCAATGCCGCCGGAGCAGCGGCAATCCTTGAAAGGCGCAAGAAAATTTAGGCAATTTCCCGATTGCGAACTAATTTCTCGCGCAAGGCGAAGTTCCCGCCGGCGCCTCCGGCCGAACGTCTTGCTTCCCTCTGTCAACGACAGAGTAAAATGCGCGGAATCCAGAATTCGCGGATCCGAAATCGATTGTTTTTCGAATTTGATGTTCTCAGCGGACTTGCCGGGCTACGACTTCCAATGCGAAGCATTGCGATCCGACACGGGAGCGGCCTACGGCTGCCGCCCATGCTATTTGAAGCGATAGCGAACTCCGGCTCCTGCCGATTGGCGAGCAATCATGTTAGTCGATGGGTCGAGACGGCGTATCAATAGCAGCCGTCCCGGCAATCGGTCTTCGCGCAGGCGAGCAATGGCCGACCTAGTGCTTGGCATTTCCTTGATCGGCAAGCCGAAGGCGGCGGCCGCTGAGCGCGGGGCCTGTTGCCGCAGTTCGATTCAGGTTCTGCAGATGCTTTTCATTCGGGCAAGGATGTCGACGCCTTGCTGATAGTAAAAGTACAGCAGGTCGATGAAGATCCAGTTTTCGGCTAGGAAGTCGCCATCCCTTCTGTAAATGTCCACGACGCGCATATCCGCAGTTCCGGCGGTCGCCGGAAACCCCATGAATCCGCCGGATGGCTTCATCGTCAGATTGGGCCAGCCGAAAAATCCACCGTAATTTCCTTCCGAAAACCGGCATTTGTGGCCATTGAATACGATTTCGTCCAATCCGGACCTGAACGGCCCCTGATGTTGCTCCTGATAGCGCGGGATCGTATAGGCGGCGCCGATACCGGTCGGTCCGAACCAGATCATGTCCTGATGCCAGGTTGCCGCCAATTCGTTTTTCGGGGATTCCATTCCGGAAGACGTCAAGTCGTCGATCATGCGATGGATCAAATCCATCGTCTTCCCCGTCTCGTCGGGATCCTGTTCGTCGTAGAGTAGGCCGTCGTGGGTTTTCGGGCCGGGCGTCAGGAACCAGGCGCCTGTTTCCGCGGGGAAGGGATTTACGCCTGCTTGGCGCATTACGCTCGGGATGTCAAAGAACAAGGCGGTCTGTTCGATAATCCCGGAATCTATTTTGTGGAATTCGACGAATCTCAGAAAGGCCATCTTTCCGGTCGAAGGGATTCCGAGCCAGTCCTCGTCGAATAGACCGAGCATGTGGCCCATGCAGCAGACCCAAGTGCCGCCGACATCCTCGATAACGTTGTTCCCGGCCATAAAAACGTCGGGCCGTCTCTGGATTGAGGTGAACGCCTTTCGAAAAGGCTTCCAAAACCTCTCGGCGACCTCCTGCGGATCGGATATCTCGTTAAAGGGATGCAGGCCGCGCCAAAAATAGTTCTTTCCGGCATACGCTTCGATCGTCGCGGCAAGATCGTTCGGCGATGCGGCGTCTAGTTCTGCGTAGTAATCCAGAACGAGCTTCTTGTTTTGCTGAAAGTCGGCCATGCTTCCCATCCCGAGCAGTGCTTGCAATGGCTTCAAGGACGCCATTGATGCTTTAATCCAGTGGTTTCAACGAATTTCCACCGGAAATTTCGCAGGCTGGCATATTGTTCAGTTACGCTTGAAAAGCAACAGGATTCCGCTTCGGGGAAAGCAATCCGGTCAATCCCGAACTTTGATGCGGCGCAACGCGCATTTTGATCGAGTTGAGGATCGCGGGCCGAAGCAAAGCAGGGTCGGAGTAGGGGGCCGCCTGCTCCCGACCCGAGCATGAGCGATCGGGCGAGGAGCATAGCGCCATCATGACTATACTGCTTCGTCGGTCGGAATCGAGCGATTGGCCGGGCGAGGCCGGTTTCTAGATTCGGAACTCGGCCGGCGGTTCGCGGGTCGACGATCGACAACCGATCTCGGCATCGGGAATGTGCGGGCGCGCCCAAGCCAGTTCTTCGCCAGCTCGGGGCGGGGGATTCGGGGACTGCCTTGAGATAAACCGACTCGAGGCTCCGTCGAGCGAATTTTCAAGATTATCGGCGAATCGCCGAATCGCCTTCATCGAGCATGGCGGATCTTGCGGAGAGGAATTCGGCTCGGCCGCTCATCTCCGCAATCCGAAAATCCTATAGGCTAATTGCATGGCTATAGGGCCCTGATTTCGAATCGGACTCTCGGCATGTTCGACGAATTCAATATGGCAGTTCGGGCGCGAACGGGAATAATTTGCAGCGAGAGGGCCTTCATCGGCTAATCGGCCTGGCCGAGCATGCCGCAAGACAACGCTTCTGCCGAATCGCCAGATTAATACCTCCCAGAGAGATATTATTGAGATTGCACGGCTGCGATGTTATAGTGCAGCGTCGGCAATCGTTGATATCGATTATTTCTAAAGGTCTCGGGAGATCAGCATGACGAAGGGATACGAGAAGTTTCCAAGCACCAAGGTCCCGCAAACGGAGTTTTCTTCGGACTTCGATGAACAGACCCGTCAGTTGGAGGACAGTGAAGTCGTTAAGCGCATGAAGGCGGCTCGCGCTGCCAAAGCCGGCGACCGGTATCGGCCTCTGTATCATTTTGTCAATCCAGAGAACACGCTTAACGATCCCAACGGATTGTGCTTTTGGGAGGGTCGGTGGCACCTGTTCTTTCAGGCGCGTCCGCCTGAGGATGAAAGGGTCCATTGGGGCCATGCGGTGAGCGACGATCTGGTTCACTGGCAAGACCTGCCCTACACTCTCGGGCCCGGTCCCGAAAGCGACTGCTATTCCGGCACGATACTTGTCGAGCGCGACCGCGCCATCGCAATGTATCATGGGGTCGGAGTTGGCAACATGGTTGCGACTTCGCTCGATCCGCTTCTACTGAACTGGCGAAAGCTGGGGAATGGCCCGGTTATCCCGTTTCATTCTGAACATGGCATGGATCGTCCCTACGGAGTCTTTGATCCATGCATTTGGAAAGAAGGCGATTTTTACTATGCCCTGTCGGCCGGAATTCGGGAATTTCAGGAGCACGGGAGACACTTCGCCGAAAATTACCTGTTTCGGTCGCGTGATCTGATCGAATGGGAATATCTGCATCCCTTCGTCGAAGGAGACAGGTTTACGATTCCCGGCGACGACGGCGCGTGCCCTTATTTCTGGCCTATCGGCGACAAGCATATCTTGCTGTTTTTTAGTCACATGAGCGGCGGGCAGTATATTCTAGGGAACTACGACACCGATCGCCAAAAATTTCTTGCCGAAGACCACGGCGTCTTCAATTTCGGCGCGACCTTTCCCGGAGGCGTCCACGCGCCGACTGCTGCTCCAACGAACGATGGCAAGGTAGTCGTTCTCTTCAACATGAACCCGGCAATGCCGATCATCAAGCGCGACAGGTACCTTGAGAACTTCCTAGGGCCGGAAACTGAAAAGAAGTCGATCGACAACCGGGAACGGATTCTGTACGACTGGGACCAAATCATGACCTTGCCGCGCGTGCTTTCGCTGTCGCCGGACGGAAGATTGATGATCGAACCCGTGAGCGACTTGGTCGGACTACGCGGCGAGCGCTTGGCAAGCGGCGGAATATCGCTGCCTGCGAACGAGGAACTCGTTTTGCCGGGCGTTGACGGAGATAGCCTGGAGATCTTGCTTCGGCTTGAGCCGGACCGGGCCTCGAGCTTCGAGCTGAACGTATTGCGATCCCCGGACGGTGAAGAAACCACGCGCATTGTATTCTTCCGCAAGCGCGGATTAATCTATCGAACGCCGTTCAAGGACGACATCAGGTCGCTCCGCATAATTTCTTCGGCGATTTCGGACAAGGTCTCTCACGACAGCATCCTTTGCATCGACACGTGCCGTTCGTCGGTTTTGCCGGATGCTTTGGCGCGCCCGCCTGAACAAGGCCCGGTTCGACTTGACGAGGACGACGCTTTGGAACTGCGCGTATTCGTCGACCGAAGCGTCGTTGAAGTGTTCGCGAACGGTTTGCTGGCCCTGTCAGTGCGCGTCAACCCCGGACGAGACGATAGCAGGGGCGTTTCGTTGCTGTCGCGCGGCAGGGATGCCGAGGTCTCGCTCCTAGACGTGTGGAGAATGCGGGGAATTTACTAGACAGCGAAACCGCTTGCTCGCGGTTTTACTAGAAGATCGCGCTCGGGGACAAAGTTGGAATAAAATGGCAGCAAGGCTCCGCCCAAAGCGCGAGCGCGATTTCCAAGATCGCCAACAAGCAATTCAGGGCGAACCAAACCGGTGAAATCCTGTTCGTCGAGGTGCCCGTCGAGGTGTTCTACAAGGTATTTTCGGAGATCGGAGGGAAGATCGCCGTCGATTACGACTGCTTCGAAGTCGAAGGTCGAAATCGCGCTTAGGATTCCGATCGCGAGCGCCCTAGCTGCATAATCGGCCCAATCCCGGACGGCGGCGACCTCGCTGGAAGTCTTGCCGGAAAGTACTTTGCCGGAATCGAGGCCCGCGGAGCGGAGCATCTCGTTCAGAACGTACCGCGACGCGACTTTCAGCAGGGGAACAGTAAGATTCCGCGCATCCGGTTCCAAGGGAGCCAGAGCCCCGGGAACCGGCAGCGGTCCGATTGCGCCGGCATATCCGTGCGGTCCGTGCACTATGGTGCCGTCTAGAACTACGCCTCCGCTCATGATCGTGCCTAGGAACAAAAAAAGATAGTTATTAGGTCGCGCGCCGATGCCATGCAAAAGCAGGTCGGCTAGGCAGGCGGCCTTTGCGTCGTGCTCCTCCCAGACGGGAAGGTCGTGCGTCGCGGCGACCGCCTCGCGCAGGTCCGTCGCCGCCCATTCCTCGGCTAGGCTCGCAGGGCTCTTTAGCTCGGAGTGCCAATCTGGCAATCCATAGGGCGCGACGACGCCCAATCCAACAACGCGTTCGCGTTGGGATTTCGTCAGCTTCGCCAGAATATCCGAGATGCCGTCGTTGGATGCTGCGATTACTTGCGAAGGCATCGGAAAGTCGTACTCGAACAGCTTGCTCACCTGGATGGCGCCCGAGAAATCCACGGCGACGATGTCCATGCTTTTCCTGCCAATCTTCACGCCGATCGAGTAAGCTCCATCCGCCTTTAGCGACAGGGGAACCGATGGCTGGCCGACCTTGCCCTTGATGCGGCGGCGATTGCGCTTTTCGATCAGACCAAGTCCGATCAATCGTTTCGCAATGCGAGAGATGCTTTGCACGCTCAGCCCGGTCTCTCGCACGAGTTCGGCGCTTGCTATTTCTCCATGCTGGCGAATGGCGTGCAGAATCAGCCGTTCGTTGTACTCGCGAATGCCGCCGTTGTCGCTCTCTTGAACACGCTCCAGAAATCGCCTGTTTGTCTTCAATTGTTTGTCCTCGGGGGCCTCAATCGCCATCTAGCAGGATATTTGCTCGAATGGGAGGGCATAGAAGTAACTCCCAGAGAGTTATTTATTGACAACTCCTGACTCTTGTGCTGTTGTTCAACCGATGGGGACCGCCCCCGTCAGAAACTTGGGAGAAACAAATGCTAAAAAAATCATTGCGGTTGACGGGCGTAACGGCCTTCAGCGGTCTCTGGCTGCTGGGCGCCGTCGGCGCGCTGGCGAACGATAGTTTTTCATGGAAAGTCGGCACGACGCACCCGCAGCAGTCCCCGACTTTCAAGGCGTTGGAAGATCTCGCCGTAAAGGTCGATGCGATGAGCGCCGGCCGCCTGACGATCGAGGTGTTCCCGGCAGGCGCAATAGTTCCGCCAGGGGAAACCTATCCCTCGATGGTTTCAGGCGTCTTCGACGCGGCCATGTTCTACGGCACCTGGATTGAAGGGCGCAACAGCGCCTGGCTCCTGTCGAACCACACGCCGTTCGGCTTTGAAGATCGAGATGCCATCCTTATGTGGTACTATACGGAAGGCGGGCTGGAGCAGGTCAGCGAACTTAGCAGGGAGGATGGCATCAAGCTTGAGCCTTTCGTCGCGCAGGGTATGGAGATGGGGATGTTCTGCCGCGAGCCGGTAACGTCGCTGGCCGATCTTGAAGGCAAGAAGCTTCGAATAGGGGGCGGCCCACACATTCCAATCTTCAATGCGCTCGGCGTCGAGACACTAGCCCTGTCCTACCAGGAAACCTATTCCGGCCTGGAGCGCGGCGTCGTGGATTGCGCGGAATGGGACACGCCCTTCACCAATTATTTCGCAAAACTGCACGAGGTCGGACCCTATCTCCTGTACCCGGCGTGGTGGCAGCCTAGCGCGACGGCGCTCATGGGAACGCGAATGGAATCCTATGACAAGCTTCCCGAAGATCTTAAGGCGATTTGGGACGTTGCGGTGCGCGAAGTCGGTCTGGAATGGTCGCTCCACTCGAAGGCTCTAGACATCGAGCACATGAAAAAGATCGTCGAGGAACTGCAGGGAATCTATTCATTCCCGCCGGAGGACATGCAACGTCTTCGCGAACTCGCTCCGGAGCAGCTTGCGGCCTACTCCGAGGCCAATGCCGAATTCAAGGCGATTTTCGAAGATCAGCAGGAATTCCGCAGCCGGTACAACGAATACCCGTTCCTGTTCAAGTTTCCGAACTGATCGGGGAAAATTGTCATGGCGGCCGCTTGGCCGCCGTGACACGCTTTGCTAGGCGGTCCGTTTCAGGATAGCCTAGCTTTGATTCGCCGGGTTGCGGAATGCAAATAGAATTCTTGCTGAAACTCATAGATGCGATCAGCCGTATTCAGCGGATTATGATCTACCCTCTGATCGCGCTGGTCTTCGTGACATGCGCGGATGTTTTTGCAAGAAACGCGCTGGGATCGCCGCTGATCTGGGGATTCGACGTTGAGCTGCAGCTCTATGCTGCGCTCATTACCCTGTGCTGGGCCTACAGCGAGCAACGCGGCGCACATGTCCGCATTACAATCCTGCCGGAAGCTCTCCTTTCTAGGCGCGGGCAGGAAATTCTGACTTTCATCACCTACCTGCTGTTCCTTTTGCCTTTCACTTTCGTAATATTCGTTCAGGGCCTGGAATTTGCCTGGAACTCGTGGAAGCTCCGGGAAATCAGCATCACGACACCGTGGCAGCCCATCATCTACCATGTGAAAGCTATGATACCGCTGGCCGCGCTATTTCTAATTCTTCAATTGCTCGCCTCCATGCTGCGCCATTTGATCGCGGCAATAAAAACGGACTAACAGATGGGCTCCGAATTGCTCGTCGCGCTCATGCTGCTCGCGCTAGTCGCCGGAATTCTCTCGGGCGCTCATCTTGCCGCCGTTCTGGGGACGGTTGGCGTCGTCTTCGGCGTCATCGGCTGGGGATGGCATATTCTTCCGATTTTCGCCACGCGCGTCTACGACGTTATGACCAACTACCTGTTGGTTGCCGTGCCCCTGTTTGTCTTCATGGGATTTATCATCTCAAGATCTGGACTGGCGGAGGACCTGTTCGCGGGAACCGAGATGATTTCTCGGCGGCTCAAGGGCGGCATGGTCGTGGCGACTATTCTGTTCGGAGCGATCTTTGCCATGTGCACTGGCATTGTAGCCGCTTCGGTGATCACGGCGGGCGTGCTGTGTCTGCCTTCGATGCTGAGCAGAAACTATCCGAAGGGAGTTGCACTCGGCGCTGTTGGCGCAGGCGGGACCTTGGGCATACTGATTCCGCCGAGCGTGATGCTCATCTTCTACGCATCCGAAACCGGACTGTCGACCGGGCGGCTTTTCGCCGCAGCCTACCTCCCTGGCATTTTGCTCGCCTCGCTCTTTGTTCTTTACGTTGTCCTCCGCTTTACTTTCTTTGAAAAGGAACCGACCGCGTCGCGGGGCAAAGCGATTCAGCCGATCGCGCTGGGCGGTTCAGGCGGGTCCGGGGCAATGGCCGCAGCAGGGACTGCACTAGCCGGCGGATCCGATGGAGACGGCGGGGCAGTGGAATTATATCCCGCGTCACCCGAGCCTGATCGGCCCGACGCCTGGCGCGCCCTCCGTTCGGCGCTTCCACTGTTCGGGCTGATTTTCGCGGTTGTCGGCACAATAATATTCGGAATTGCAACGCCAACGGAAGCTTCGGCCGCGGGCGCCCTGGGCGCGCTTGCAATTGCCGCCGCTTATCGACGCCTTACGTGGCCCATGCTTAAAGCCAGCGCCCTTGAGACAATTGAGACTGTTGGAATGATCGGCTTTCTGATTGTCGGCGTCCTAGCCTTCACATCCGCGTTTCTCGGGATTGGCGCAAAACCCGTTGTCAGCGACATCATTCTTGGAGTTAGCGGCCAGCCAATCGTTGTCCTAATAGCCATGCTCGCCATCCTTTTCCTGCTCGGCATGCTGCTCGACTGGATTCCGATCCTGTACATTACTCTGCCGGTGTTCATACCGATCGTTGAAACGATGGGCTGGGACCCGCTGTGGTTTGCGCTTCTCGTAGTCGTCTGCCTGCAGACTTCGTGGCTCACGCCGCCCTTCGGGTTCGCACTGTTCTTCCTTCGCGGCATTGCGCCACCCGGAGTAACCTACTTCGACATCGTGAGAGGGTGCTTCCCGTTCATGCTGTGCCAACTGGTCGGGCTCGGCATTCTCATTCTTTTTCCGCAAATCGTTCTGTTCCTGCCGGATCTCGTAATGTCGCAGAGATAGAGAACTCGAGCGCCGACATGCGAAGTGAAGCTCGGTCGCGCAATGCGGCTGCTTATGCGAGGCGCCCGGTCGAGTGAGCTATCGTCTCGTTCGAAAACATCCTTGCAAAGCGGCAAACGGATAACGGAATCGCCAAACGGGCTCGACCCAATTTTCGGATCGCCGAACCAGGGCAAGTAAAGCATGGCATGCGTTGACTGTGTCATTCGCGAACGGTTGGGCCGGAAAGGGAAATTGCCCTCTCGGGCAGGCCGTGCTTGATCGGAGCGGATCCGGGCTTGCTTGAAAATTCGATGGATTTCATTGTTTCGGCTGCGCCGCGAAATTCTGCAATCAAGCTTCGCGTGGCATTCGATTGATCTCGTGGCGGCGGCAATAGGTAGTTTGCCCGGAATGGGAAGAGTTGAATTGTTGAATTGAAGCAAGCCGAATTGTTGTCGACAGGCAAAAGTCCCGTATCATTTATCTTGCCCTTGACGAGATCCAGCCTGTATTCGGAGAGCAAATGCCAAACGAGATCCCAATGACCCTGTTGGACTATCGTCGGCCGTTGCATGCCGGAGCGCAAGGTCTCGGGATTTTAAGCAGCGTGGCGAACAGCGGCGACTTTCCAGGCGAGTTCGTTTTGACCGGATCGAGCAGGAATTCGCTTTAGCCCGGTAAAACGACGATATCTCGATCTCATTGAGCGCTTTAAAGCTTTGATTTTCTGTTTCGGAGCCGAATAGTTCCTAGCCACCGCGAAACTCCCCAGCCCGGAAAATCAATCCTGCGTATGGAATCGGCTAAA
>JGI24793J26633_1001416_pt1 | contig 13039 bp, 14 predicted proteins | sample MesohylFT_FD_26633 | JGI IMG/M metagenome (IMG submission 26633) | reverse complement strand
GGTTTTTGCCGGGGCAACTTTCATTCAGGGGGACGGCGTGATCAGTCCTTTATCCCCGTCGGTATCAGGCCCCGTCAGTAATCCTCAGACGGGCTGCTAGGCAAGCCACGCATTCGGAGCTGCGCGTGTCGAAGCGTAACCGGGCGATATGGGTTCCTCTACTTTGGTATGGCTTGGCAATAGCCGTAGGCATCATGGCTCTGGAAGGCGTTGATCTCTACGCGCCTTTCAGCAAAGCTTTTACGCTGCCTTTCGAGTGCCTCGCAGTTTGGGACACCATTAGAACACTGAACCAGTCCGCCTTTCTTCAAGCGTTCGGCTTGGTGGGGTACGTCTGGTGCTGCTTGGCAATCGGACTCTCCGGCTGGGCAGTGATCGCATACCTGATCCGGTTGGCCTACACTGCACGGAACGGAGCGCAGGGAGATGACTGATTTCGGGGGCCTGATTGCACATCAGGGTCGGCTATTCGTCAACGCGGTCGCGGTCGCTGTCAATTTGGCGATTGCCCTGGCGTCCACGATGCTTTTCACGGCGATAGGCATTGACATAGGTCTATTAGGGCTTCGGCAAAGGCTGACCCCAACAGACCGTCCTGCGGCTTTGAGGGTTCCGTTTGAAATTGCGTGATGGCAGCACGCTACTCCCGGAATCAAACGGAACCCATAAAATCGCAATCGGCTGGGTAAGCTACACCCCAGTCGACCCAAACCGGCCCATTCGGGGCAACGATGGCACTGTCACGTGTGTCGGTTTATCAGTAGCCCGGCCGCCGCCGCCATCTCTGGTTGGGTGACCATAGGAGGCTGCTGATGGCTCAAACAGTTATGTTGAGCGGAGTCGTCTGGGGCAGCCCGGCGGTTCTTGCCTTGTTCGTGCCGATCGTCATCGCCACGATTGTCCACTAACCACAGCGGCCCTGTCATCGTGGGTGGCGGGGCCATCATTTGGGAGGTGAAAGTAATGCCGCACGATCATCGTCCCGAAATGAATCCAGCGCCAAAGTGTACGTTTGACCAAGTTTTCGACCTTCTGCTCCTGGAACCGGAGCGCAAGGCGACATTACACACCACCGGGCCACCGGGTGTAGATTTTGTCGCGGAAGCAGCATTCACCGAACAGGGACAACCATACATTTCGGTTCCACATAGCAACCGCATCTACCCCTGCTGCTGGGGAAACAGCGAGAATCACATGGGGGCGCCAGAGAAACATGGACAACGCATAGGCCAGTACTCACGCCCGCTTGACGAATGGGCCATCACGCCCAAGTAAACGGAACCGCTTCGCGACAGCGCGATTCGACGGCGCACCGCCCGCCTGAGGATAGCGAAGAACGTTGAGGGCAGGGTCGCCGATTGCCGTACCGCTCGAGGGTCTCCTCGATCTCGTTGCGGGTGCGGACCGCGCTGACGGTGGTGTTTCGAGCGTAGGTCATGGCGTGTTTTCGGCGGCGAAGCAGCGTGGCCTGTGTCCAACGGGCTTGGACAAGCAACGGCAAGTATAATGCCCCGGGCGCTTGCCGCAGCCTGCCGCAAACCGCTATGGTCCGCCATTGTCACCGGCGCCGTTGTCGGGGTGGAGCGGGCTCCGGCGCGGTCAATGAGCTGTTGGGTGTGCCCACGACGGCAGAGCGTGAATCTCGAGGCGCAAAGATGACGATACCGAACGCACCCGAACCGGCTGTCTCGACTGAGGAACTGCTGACCCAGATGGCGCAGCAGATCGCCCAGGCGTCCCAGACCATCGCCATGCACATAAACCAGCATGACGATGCTGGGCAGTCCTCACCGGAGGGGGAGGTGAACGTCGATCCGCCGGGCGACGCTCAGGCCGCCGTGTTGGCTCAGATGGAGCAGCACCGGCAGCTCCAGGAGATGCTGGCGCAGATGACCCGGGAGTTGGGTGAGGGCCTGCAGGCGATCGTGAGGGAGAGGGCAGAACAGGAAAGGGCATACCGGCAGACGATTGAGGAGGCCGAGCGGCAGTTCAGGGAGCGGGAGGAAGTTCGTGAGGAAGGGCAGCGCCAGGAGCTGGAAAACCTCCGCGCCGAACTGCGTCAGGCGAGGGAGCAAAGCCGGGCGGATCGGGAGGCGCTGCGCCGGTCGCATGATGAGGTCCTGGCCGATCATGTGGCGGCGCTGAGGCGAGAGCGGGAGGAGCAGGGGCGTCTTTACGAACAGCTGCGCACGGCGACGGTGGAGGAAACCGGTGCGCTGCTGTCGAAGGCCATGGATGACAGCGCTAAGGCCACCCAGGAGGCCCTGGACCAGGCCAGGGAACGGATGAATCGTGAGCAGCAGGAGAACACCGGCGCCGCGGTGGATGCGGTGGACGCAAGGTGGCGACGGCTGAGCCGGGTGGTGGTGGGAGCGGCGGCAGGGGCCGGTGTCATCGCCGTGGCGGCGCTGGCGCTGGCATTGCTATGACGCTCGAACGGGCGATGGCGCTGCTGCGAGAGAGTCAGGGGGCCCTCAACCAGGCGACTCTCATCGAGGACCGCAGGCGGCTGGACCGGCATCAATCGGAACTGACCGGGGCGCTGTCGCTGTGCGCGGCGGCGGCTGAGACGGGGTACCTGGAGGCGTCGCTCAACTTGGAGTTGATGGAGGAGACGATTGCCAGTGCCCGGGAACAGTTGGATCCATCATGGGGCAGCGAGCCGGATCAGGTCTTGGAGCAGCTGCAGGCCGCCGTGGCAGCCATGACGGCGGCTCACGAGGATGCCCTGATCGAGATCGAGGACAACCGGGAGCGGCTGGGAACCTTCAACATCACGATCTTCGGCCGTACCCTGGCGGGGAAATCGACGCTGATGGAGATCCTGACCCGGGGTGACGGGTCGTCCATCGGCAGGGGAGCCCAGAGAACCACGCGGGACATCCGCACCTACGAATGGAGCGAGATGAGGGTGTCGGACATACCCGGCGTCGCGGCGTATGACGGCGCCGAGGATGAGAGGCTGGCGCACCGGGCGGCGGAACGGGCCGACCTGATCGTGTACCTGATCACCGATGACGGTCCGCAGCCGGCGGAAGCGGAGCATCTGGCCGTGCTGCGGAACACCGGAGTTGCCGTGCTGGGGATCTGCAACGTGAAGCGCGGGGTTGGAGACGAGCGACAGCGCAGGCTCTTCCTGAGAACGCAGGAGCGCGTTTTCGAGCCCGGGAGGCTGGCCGATATCATTGCCGAGTTCCAACGGATGACGGACCGTCACGGCGCCGGACCACCGGTGGTCTTCAGGAGCGCGCATCTGGAGGCGCGCCGCCTGGCCGACCGGCCGGAATGCGAGGACATTCGCACCGAGCTGATGCTGGCCAGCAGGTTCGGCGGGGTTGAGGACCACATCCTGAACGAGGTGAGCGTCAACGGAGCCTTCCACCGTACCGGCAGTTTCCTGCGTTCGTCCGGCCAGGCAACCCTCAACATCTGGGAGCAGATGCTGGTTGCCAGCCATGCGGCATGTCAGATGAGGGACCGGCTCCGGGACCGGGTGCGCGAGACCGAGAGCTGGCGACAGCAGGTCGGGAGGCAGGCCACCCAGCGCATCGGCAGCGTGCTGAACGAAACCATCGGAACTCTGCGCCGGGAGATCAACGCCTTCGCCGAAGACCACTGCGAAGACCGGGAGATATCCGAGAAATGGAAACGGAAGGTGGAGCAGGCTCGGATCGAGAGCAGGGTTCAGGAGGCACAGAAGGAACTGCACCAGGCCTGTGCGGACAGGGCCCAGTCTCTAGCCGCAGAAGTTGAGCAGGAGTTGGCCAGTCTGGCCATGCGCTTCGAGGTTCCTGGCATTGCGGCGGGGCCCATCAGGGATCACCGCAGGATCTGGAACTGGTCGATACAGGGCGTGTCGGCCGGACTGGGCCTCACGGCATTGGCGTCCTACGCCGGATTGGCGCTCCCCTTTGTGGCAAACCCCATCACGTTGCCGCTGGTATTGGGTGCTGCGGTGCTCGTCGGTCTCGGTTTGCTGGTGGGTCGCCTGTTTGGAAACCGGGCCAAACGACGACAGGAAGCCATCGGCAGGATCGTCCCCAAGCTTCAACAGCACCTGAACGAAATTCAGTCGCAGGTCCGGCGGGATTTCGACCGGTGGGTGGAGCGGGATCTGACGGGCGGGATCATCGCCGAACTGATCAGGCAACTTGAGGAGGCAGCTCACAATGCCGACTGCTCGGCGGAGTTCTACGGCCAGCAGTCGGAGGCTCTGAACCGGCAGTTGATGAATCTCAACCAGCGGTTGCTCAGCGTGGTCCTGGCGCATGCCGGCGCGGCGGAGCGCGACACGGACGGCATGATCGTGGCGCGTGTTCCGGGGCGGATGCTGGCCATCAGGAGCGCTCGAGGTTTTGATCCGGATCTGGCCGACACGGTCGGCCAGATCCTGCAGGAGGACGTGGTGTGCCTGCCGCGCGAGTGGACCGATAGGGAGATCATCGGCTGGGCTGTGGGAAACGAGAGCGAGATCATCATCGACGGCGGGTGTCGCGTCGCGCGAGCCAGGTTCGATGCCGAGGACCCCACGGCGCGGGTTCGCGTGAGGATCGCTCAACAGATCACCAACCTGCACATCGGCAACGAACATTAGAGGAGCCGGCCATGGCGAACCTGGAAACCCACCGATGGGCCGAGGCGACGGAGCGGATATGCCGAGAAGCCCGTGAGGCGTTGCGGGCATCGAGGGAGGGTGAGGTGCAGGACCTGGTGCGACGTCTTCCGCATACGGACGTTGAGGGCTCGCCCATCAGCCTGGCATTCGCCGGCCAGTACAGCGCCGGAAAATCGACGATCATCAGCGCCCTGACCGGGAGGGATGACATCGCCATCGGCGCCGGCATCACCACCGACCGGACCGGCGAGTCCGACTGGAACGGTGTGACGATCATCGACACTCCCGGCATCCACACCTCGCTGCGACCGGACCACGACGAGATCACGTACCGGGCCATCAGCCGGTCGGACCTGCTGGTGTTCGTGATCACCAACGAACTCTTCGACGATCACATGGCGGACCATTTCCGGAAGCTGGCCGTAGACCTGGAGAAGGGATACGAGACCATCCTGGTGGTCAACAAGATGGGCCGAGCGGCGGCGGGCAACGCGCGGGAGGCGCGGGAGGTCATCACCGATGATCTGCGGCGGCCGCTGGCGCCGTTTACGCCGGAGGAGCTGCGGATCACCTTCACCGACGCCGCCAGCGCGCTGGAGGGAAGGACGGAAACGGATGCCGAGCTCGCCGATATCCTCAACGAACAGGCCAACATCGGCGAGCTGGTCGCCAACCTCAACGACCTGATCAGGCAGAAGGGAATGCCGGCCCGGCACACCACCAGGCTCTACGCCGTTGACCGGGCGCTGCAGGAGGCGATGGCCTTGGAAAAGACCGATGACCCTGATGCCGACGCCATCAGCATGATCTACGGGCAGAACATCCGGGCAATTCAGGAAGCTCGCTCGGCGCTGACGATGGCCGCCGACAACACCATCAGCGCAGCGGTGACGCAGGTTATGCTGGATGCCGGGGAGTTTGCTGAAAGGCACTACCCGGGAGTGGGGCGGGAGGAGATCGATAGCGCCGGGGAGCGGATGGACGCCGGTATCCAGTCCGTTTGGGAACAGCTCAGCGCCCGCCTGAACCGGGAGGCTGAGGCCATTCTGCCGGCCATGGACCAACGGCTGGCGCAGATACACGAGAGCCGCCGCTTTCAGGCTGCCGAAAACAGCATCCGGGCGAGGTCATCGACGCAGTCGGACAGCAGCCTGCTGTCCGTAACGGCGAATAGCGCCCGGCGGCTGGGCGATCTGGGCCGTCAGGTGGCGGTCAATCCGGCTGCGGCGGGGGCGACGGGTCTGGCGCGGTTCTCCGGCAGCGCGGCCCATGGCGCGGTGCTCAACGTGGGTCACATGATGGGTCATTCCTTCCGGCCGTGGGAGGCCGTCAAGCTGGCCCGGGGCATAGGGGCGGCCGGTACGGCGCTCAGCGTGGGCGGAATCGCGCTGGGCATAGGGCTGCAGATCTGGCAGGATCGGCAGGAGGCCAGGCAGGACCGGGAGTTCCAGCAGGCGCGGTGGGCGATCAGGACCGACTACGCCCGGGTGGCCGGGGAGATGGAGGCGGAAGCGCGCGGGGTGGTGGACGATTTCATCGCCACCAACCTGACACAGCCCTTGGAACGGTTGCAGGGGTACGCCGACGAACTCAATGCCGCGCGTCAGGAGCAGAACCGGCGCCTCGAGAGGCTCGCGGAGATCAGCAATCGAGCTAAGCAGCTGATACACGCCATCCACGCTGCCTGAGGGGCTGCGGTCCCGAAACGCCGCTGCGCAGTGCCATTGGCGCAGAGCGGCCGTGCCGTTGGCAAAGGGTGAGCCGACTTCCTGCGGTCGTCGGCAGGATCGCCACTCCAATGGCGTGGCGCGGCAGCCGTATTCCAAAGGGGACTCACGATAATTCACGCCGTCCGCAATCGCCAACGAGCGGTCAGCAGTAACCCGTGGCCGGATCATCTGTCGGTCAAAGCGCTCTCGTCGAAGCGCCGGTAGCCGATCATGAAAAGGGCCGACTGCAGCGCCAGGATCCCGCAGGACTGCTCCCTGCCGGCGAATGGTTCGCCACGGCCGGCCATTTCTGCAATCAGCCACGCCGCCTTCAGATTGGAGATCGCATAGCGACTGCCGTGGGCGGCCGAATGCCAGATCGTGGGGAAAGCATATGGACCTGTGGAGGGATTGCGGGGTTGATTGCCCTGAGATTGGGGAACTCCCAGCTCCAGAGTTTCGGGCACGCCCGGCAGTTCATACTGGCGGCAGTGGATCAGGATCAGCGAAGTCAGCGCGCAGGCCACCCGGCTGTCGTATATCGGCAGGCTGGGGACCATCATGGCGTAGATCTTGCTGTAGCCCGACCCCATGTGGCGGAAGGATCTCAGGTCGTCCGTATCTCCGGATTCAGGATTCAGTTTCCTGGCGTTGTCGCTGAGAACCGCGAAGGCGCTGCTTCCCAGTTTTTCCAGGTCGCCGTGCCTGCGTATCCCGCCCCATTCCCGGATGCGCTTGGACGTCGCGATGAATCTCTGGTGGTCGTCGAGTTCCGAAGCATTGCGGCCCATGATGGCACGCATGGTGTGACGCCATTCGTCAAAGACCCGTGCGGTTTCCTCGAACGTGGCGATGGTTTCAGTTAAACCGTCGCCGCGCTCCACCCTGCCGCGCCAGTTGTAGCGGAGATAAGCCTGCTCCAGGGTCGCGCATTCGAAGGGGTGGCCCTTGCTTTTCCAACTGACATGAATGCCTGTGTGCCCTGCCACCAGTGGTTCGACCCACTCCAGAAACCGGGCAACGTCGTCGTCCTGTAGATAGGCGTCTTTTTTCACCGCCCTGACCTCCTCATCCTGATGTGGCGACCGCGATAAACCATGTGGCGTTCTCCTGAGCTGTACCCATGAACGGATGGACCCTCGGTGTTCGGTCACGCCCAGGGTCTTCGCTTGGAGAATGCCTTGGCCGACTCAGTGGTGGGCAGGCCGCGCTGTTCCAGGAGCATCAATGCCATGCGGCGGAACTCCTCCCGGTCGTGGCCGGTGATGACGGCCTGCTCGTGGGCCTCGGAGATGGCCACCGGATAGCCCAGGCCCAGCTGGCACTGTTTCACCAGCATGGCGTGGCTGAGCGCCAGCAGCTCGGGATCCTGGGCCAGCCAGTCGGGGACCTCGACGCAGGCGATCTCGGAGCCGCCGTTCAGGTAGTAGAAGTGGATCCACTCCTGGCCGGTGGCGAGCCCCAGGGCGAAGCGTGCCGCCAGGTGGCTGGAGCGGTACAGGGGCGAGCGGTGCCCCGGCTCCAGCAGCAGATCGAACACCTCCCGGTCGTCGAAGCCGGCGGCGGCGTCGCAGGACGCCCGGTCGGAGCGGCGGGCGGTGCAGAGGCGGTTGCAGTCGGCGTCGCCCTGGTCGCAGAGCATGAGGCGCACGGCGCCGGCCGCCTCGTTGGTGCGGGGCCTGGAGGTGTAGGCGGCCACCGCCACGGGACGCCGGTGGGTGGCCGCCGTCCGCAGGCGGGCCAGGGCGGGCTGGAGGCGCTCTCCGATGAGCAGGTCGGCGACGTAGCGGGGATATTGGCCCCGCTGCAGGTCCCAGAAGGCCAGGGTGCCGTCCAGCAGGACCAGTACCGGCCGGTCGTCGGGCAGGCTTTCGACGGCGTCGGCCAGGCGCTCCACCTCCCGCACGGTGCGCAGCGCGCCGAGCAGCGGGCCGGCGGTCAGGGTCTCACCGCGCGCGCCGTCGGGAGAGCGGAGGTACAGGTCAGCGTCATCCACGGCCAGGGTGGGCTCGCTGAATAGCTGGCAGCCGAAATCACGCCCGTAGGTGATGATGCAGCCGCCCAGGTTGATGAGGTGGCGGTCCACGTCGATGTGGGAGCCGTCCACGGAGATGGCGGTCCAGTCGTGGGGAACCTCCGGCGGCGGGCGGCTGCCCAGCAGGCCCTCGGAGCCGGTGCGGGCGGAGATGTAGGGACGACGGCCCACCGCGGCGGTGCGGAAGGCGGCCTTGTCGGCGGGCACGTCGAGGGCCCGTTCGACGACGCCGTCCAGACGGTGGGCTCGGGTGCGTGCGTCGGACACCACGCCGTCCAGGGTGGACAGCAGCTGGTGAGTGGTCAGGCCCAGGTCCAGCGCCATGATGGACAGGTGATGAGGATGATCAGGGCAGGACGCCGATGCGGAACTTTTTGGTGCCGCACTCGGTGCAGGTGGACCGGGTGGCGGGCCGGCCGTTCTTCATGGTCACGGCCTCGATGTCTTTCGAGGCGGTCTTGGCCTTGCACTTGACGCAGTAAATCTCAACGCTCGCGGATGGGGTGGTCATCGTTGACAGCTCCTGGGAAGGGAATGGCGGAGGCAAGTGTACCCCACGGCTGCGGTTTCCCGGCTGATCGGATGCCCCGGAGTGTAACCCCGGGCAAAACAATCAGGGTTCCGGCGTCTTCCATGGGCACACGGCAGCGCGGTCGAGAGTGGGGGCTTCCGGGGCCGATGCTATAATTCACGTAGCGTGATGCTGGCGCAACCCAGCACGAAAAGGGACGGAACCCGTGAGCATGTGGGGCAGAATCGGCTATGCAGCCGCGATTATCGGCACCGTTATTGGGGGCACAGCGCTCTGTCTCGCGGTGGCCGCCGTGATGTACATCGGGATTCTCGTCTTTGTGGGGACGGTGGGTAAAGGTCAGGTCATCAATTGGGGCAACGTTTTCCCCTTCAGCCTTTTCGTGGATAGCGAACAGCGCAACTCACCCCGGGTGGTCATTCGGGGGGACCAATCGGCGCATGGTTGCACGAAGTCTTTCGGGCTAGCCAGTTCCCCAGGGACTTCCGGGACGCGCACCCAGACGGTTTGGCAGGACCGCGAGAATTGCGAATTCATCATAGAGATCCGTGCCACATACTGAAACAATCAACAGGATGAGTCCTGCGATATCCTCGTCCACCTGCCCCGGGCGCGATGGCGGGGAAGGCAATGGATAAACGGATGGCGCCCGTCGTACTGATCGCGTCGGTGTTCGGATGCCTCGCCCTCCTCATAGTATTGGCGGGGTTGCTGTTCATGGCGGCGCATTGGTTGTCGGGGCAGTCTGGCAAGCCCGACTATGTGGTGTGGGACGAGAACAGCCCGGAGAGCCGGCGCGGGCCGGTCGACGTGAGGGCGGCGCCAAGGATCATACTGAACGGCGAGAGGATAGACGGTACTTGCGAGTATTTCCTGGGGCTAGCATTCACACCCGACGGCCGGTCCACTTACGGACGGACGGTACGCGAAGAGCCGGAAGAGTGCCGTAAGGTCGTGGAGGTCTGGACTGGCCCATGATGAGGCCTCGGGCCCGGCCCCGCGGGAGGCGCATCGTGCTGTGCGCCTTCAGCCGGTCGGTGTCCGGGGACATGCTGGCCACCGCGCCGCTGTTCCCGCTGGAGGCGGAGCTGGGCATCCAGCTTGCGGAGCACGGTGATGTCGATGTGTCCGTTCAACAGGCTCCGGACGAGGATGAAGATGGCGCCGACGATGCCCTGGAGCGGTCGTGCGAGAGATGGACCGGCTGGAGGGCCGGTTGAACTTCGTGGGCTACAACACGCTGGTCAACCAGGTGGATGCTGGACTGGGGGTTGGTTTGGAACGAGTTAGAGTGCCGCAAGCTGATAGACGAGTACCAGCAGGCGGGCATCGTGTAGCGTCACGAGGTGATCAACCGGAACAACCCCGACTGGCCCACGTCGGCGATCCGGCTGGTGCGGAGTGACGAGAGGGTGCGGCGTGCCTTGGGTTTTGCGGACGGGCCCATAGCAACCCCGGTCGCGATGGGCTGATGGTCAGAGGTGGCCTGGACCATGTGCTTGGCGCAGTGAATCTCCGCGGCTGCAGGCGGCCTGGCAATGGGTGAACGCTCCGGCGCGCAATGACATAATGCCAACCGACGATGCCGCAGTATCGGCGACCGCGTTTTCAGGCGGCGTCCTCTGCGGTGTGGTTGTCTGGACGAGAGCGATCAAGGAAGTGTGACGATGACGCACGTGCGCGTGGAAATCGAGGGCGGCGCCGATGAGGTGGTCCGGGTCCTGCGGCAACTCGGGAGTGAGGGGCACGACGGAACCGTGGGCGATGCCGCAGGGACAATCGAGACGCTGGCCAGCAGCGACGAGGATGCGCTGCCGGTCACCGTGACGAAAAGTGTGGTGGAATCCCAAGGGCTGGCTCCCGTGCCATGGACGGAGTCGCTGGCCGGCGATTTTCTGGCTGAGTTGGAGCCGATGGCTAGGCATATGGCGCTGCACGTGTGGCGGGCCGGCGCGGCGGGCATCCACCGGAGCGTCCTGTGCCAGCGTACGGGGTTGACGCCAGCGGAGCTGCGCTCACTGCTGATGCGGATGGGTCACGCGCTGCGGAGGTTCCAACGAGAGCGGGGGATGACCCTGTCCCGGCCGGTGGCGGCCAACAGCCCGCTGCAGAGCTACTTCGTCGACCTCGATTTCGCCGCGGCGGCGAATGCCCAGATGTTCGGCGATGGGATGCCGGACCGGCTGGTCAATGATCGGCTGGCCGACGGCGCGGGGCGCCCCTGACGGGTTCCGGTTGCGGGGCGCCCGGGATAGCCGATGTGGGACGATGGTGGAAGGCGCTGACGATGACGGCCTGCGTATGGCTGGCGCTGGTATGCTGGGCGGACGGCGACGACCGGATGGTGCGCCGGTACGCGGAGTGCATGGCGGATCCCAACACCACGCTGCACCGGCTGACCGTGTCCGGATCGGTCGGGACCGTGGCGCTGAGCGCGGAGGCGATGGAGGAGCGGTTGCGTGTTCAACTGGAACGAGGGGAGATCACGATGTCGGAGATCCGTGCCAACCACGCGCGCTACTGCAAATAGCAGCGGGCGAGAGCTGACGGCGCCTCGGGGTTCGGTCGCGCTGAAATTGATGACAACCGGCCCCTGACGAGACATGCCGCTGGGCCGGTACAATGGTCTCACCGCTGCGGGCGGCGCGGCTGACCAACGGCTGATCGCCCGCAGTGGACTGCACAAAGAGGTTGTGGCGCCGGTGGCGGTGCGCTGTCCCGCGTCTGCGGCGACAACGTTGGGGGCCATGGCCGGACTGGCCGATTGACGTCCTGCCGTTCCCGGAGCGAACACCACCGGAGCGAGCATCAATGGAGCGGCGTCGATGGTGGCCGTCGACAGCTGCCGCCAGTGACCAAATCGCCGGTGGGAACGGGGTTGGTCAATTCCAAAACGGGGAATTCAGGTCGGAGCTTCGTCGGCGTTGATGGGCCGGGCGGCTATAGAATGGTGATGTTGCGCGACTGTGGCATTTGCGCGACACCCTCTACAGGAGAGCCGTCGGCGGGGATAATCTGCGGGCGGTTCTCTGTTGTGTCCGGCGCGGCTGTGGAGGGGTGGACCGGCGGAGATCCGGCATCAGACCGGTGGTGGCCTTTCTGGCGCGCTCGTGTTGGAGCGGACCATTCCGGGATACTTGGCCCCCTGCGCCGTGAGGGCGGTACCGCCATGGTAATTCCAGCGCTGCGGGCGACGGCCATGATAGTGATCAGCGATACGGTTGATGACCGACGACGCGGCGTTCCGCTATCCTTGGACGGAGCAACGGAATGTCCGCCGGTTGATCGCCTGGGCTTCCTGCCGGCCTCAGGCGGATCGCCAGGACCGGAACGGATGCATTTTCAACGCACGCCATGGCCACGGGGAGCGATGAGATGAGCCGGCAACACCAGGGCGTCCTGGTGGCCATCGACTGGGAGAGCATCAGGCGGGGCGCCCGGATGTACCAGCGCACGGTCACGCCGGCCGAGCTGTGCCGCGCCATGCGGGCTGTGGGGGGCATATTCGGCGAGGTGGCGGGTGGAAAGGCCTTCGGGGACTGGACGCTCCGTGCCGATGACGGTCGGGAGTTCACCGAGGAGGGCATGGTCCTCTACCACGCTCCCCGCACCGGCGCGGGGAAGGATCGGACGGAACCGGCCGTGCTGCTGGAGGTCTATCAGTGGATCCGGGACCGGGAGGACTGCGGCGCGGTGATCCTGGGTTCGGGGGACGCCGACTACCAGTCGCTGGTGGACCGGGCGAAGCTCCACGGCACGCGCATCGTGCTGTGCGCCTTCAGCCAGTCGGTGTCCCGGGACATGCTGGCCACGGCGCCGCTGTTCCCGCTGGAGGCGGAGCTGGGCATCCGGACGGCAGAGCATGGCGATGTGCCCGTGTCAGTTCAGCAGGCGCCGGAGGAGGATGGCGCGGGCGTTGAGGACGCCCTGGAGCGGTTCGTGCGGGAGATGGACCGGCTGGAGGGCCGGCTGAACTTCGTGGGCTACAGCATGCTGGTCAACCAGTGGATGCGGGACTGGGGGATCGCCTGGAACGAGTACGAGTGCCGCCAGCTGGTCGACGAGTACCAGCAGGCTGGGATCGTGGAGCGTCACGACGTGATCAACCGGAGCAACCCCGACTGGCCCACGTCGGCGATCCGGCTGGC
>JGI24793J26633_1001346_pt1 | contig 13518 bp, 10 predicted proteins | sample MesohylFT_FD_26633 | JGI IMG/M metagenome (IMG submission 26633) | reverse complement strand
ACGGCGGTGTAGCCAACGCTCTTGAAGAAGGCGGCTGGAATGACTGAAAGCAGGGCATCGAAATCGGGACCGCGTTGGTAGTCTGCCATGATACAGGTTGCGGCATCGAGCACGACCGGTGGTTCCTCACCAGAAGGGATAGCGAAACAGATCGGTGGGTTGCCGTAGTAGCCGAGTTGCGGTTTTGGATCTTGGTTTCCAGCGTTGCCTTGGTTCTGATACCCCTGTACTGAAAAACCGATACACCCCGCTTCATTACAGATGCGTGCGTAGTGTCCTGCAGATCCGTAGTGCCCGATGTAGCGGACGAGTCCCATCCCGATGCCCACCTCTTTCGCTTTGGCGATGGCGCGCTCGGTGGCACGCACCATTGGAAGATAACCGAGTGTGCCGTTTCCATCAAGCACGACAGCCGTCGGTGTTTCATGGATGACGCGGATATCTGGATTGGGATTGAAACTTCCGTTTTCAAAGCCACCGCAATATCCGCTGACGGTTGCGGTACCGTGGCTACGGACACCTCGCAGGTCGGAATTGACGAGCAAACGGCTGATGAGTGCGGCGTGTTCGTGTGTGATACCGGCTTTTTCAAAGCAAGCGGTCGAGAAGTTGAGAAGTCGTTCTTCGTCTACGTGAACGAAGGCTTCTGGTGGTCTATTCATGTGGATCTCCTGTTTTTTTATCGCTATCGGCTGTCGGTAAGAGGTTCTCGTTTAACAAAACTTTCTTCCCGACTGCGGGAAGGTTTAAGGTTTCGTCTATTCCTCCACAGAAGTCGGTTTGGTGTCCCAGAGTATCACCGTGCCATCCGTGCTTCTGGTAGCTAAGGTTTGCCCATCGGGTGAATACACGATAGAAGCAATGTCTGTATGCGCTGTGAATGTGGTTTTATGTTCTCCTGTTATCGCATTCCAGAAACGGACGGTGCCATCCGTACTCCCGGAAGCGATAGTGTTTCCATCAGGTGAATACACAACGGAAGCAACGGTCTTCGTATGCCCCCTCAGTCTGGTTTTGTGTTCCCCCGTTATCGCGTCCCACAATTGCACGATGTCATCGCGATATCCTCCACCAGAAACGATCGTCTTTCCATCAGGTGAATATGCTAATGACTCGACTCCCCCTTTATGTTTTGTGGGTATTGCTTTAAGTTCCTCACCCGTTACAGTATGCCAGACTTGTATTTTGCTGTTCCAGCTTCCGGTCGCGATCGTTCTGCCGTCTGGCGAGTATGATACGGAAGATATATAATCGGGTCCCTCATATATGATTTTGCGTTTCCTTGTCTGTGCGTGCCATAGGTACACTGTTCCTTTATGATCTTTATAATGTCCCCCGACAGCAGCAATTGTATTTCCATCGGGTGAATATGCGACAGAGGATATATCGTATCCAGAATCTGTGTTGACATGTTTGAACGTGGCTTTGTGCTCGCCAGTTGTCGCATTCCACAACCGAACTGTATTATCGCTCAAATTCACAGCAGCGATCGTCTTTCCACCGGGTGCATACACGATGGAAGAAAGGTCGCCTTTCGTATGTTTGGTATATGTAGTTTTGAGTTTCTTTGTCTTGACATCCCACAATTGCAGTGCGTCGCTGCGATAGTCCCCACTCGTAGCGATCGTCTTTCCATCAGGTGAGTATGCGACAGAGCTGATATGGATATATCCTGTGAGGACGGCTCTGGTTTCGCCTGTGACGGCATCCCATAAGCGTACGGTGTTGTCATTCCAACCTCCAGCAGTCGCGATCGTCTTTCGATCGGGTGAATATACTACGGCATTTACTGGACCGGTATGTCCAGTGAGTGTAAATTTGAGTTGTGTTGTGCGTGTATCCCATAATCGTAACTTGCTGTCCTCGCTTGCGGCAGCCACGGTGTTTCCATTGGGTGAATATGCGACAGCATTAACAGGCGGATTCAGCCACGGAAGCAGGTAATTCATCCAACTCGTATGGTTCAGGACGGCTTTCTGTTTTCCGGTGATGATATCCCACAACCGCACTGTGCCATCGGTACTCCCAGAAACGATGATATTGCCGTCGGGTGAATATGCAACGGAATTAACCCGCTTCGTATGTCCAGTGAGTGTCGTTTTATGTGCTCCGGTTTGTGCATCCCACAACTGCACAACGTTGTCTGTCCACCCTCCAGCCGTCGCGATGGTGTTCCCATCGGGCGAATACACAAAAGACTGAACGCTACCTTTGCCGACCCTTTCGAGCGTTCCTTTAGATTTTCCTGTCGCAGGGTCCCACAAATATACCGTGTTATCTCGTTTTCTTGCCGTCGCGATGGTGTTTCCATCGGGCGCGTATACGATAGATGCAACACTCTGGGTCTGCGTGCTGACAGTGGTTCTTTTTTCTCCTGTTGTGACATCCCGCATCTGTACTATATTCCCCGAAATTGAAGGGAGTCTTGACTCTATTCTTCCTGTTAACACTGTCATCTGTTTCGTGCCCGCATTGGCGATGGTGTTTCCATCGGGCGAATACGCAAACGCGAAAGGACGGATTCCGTCTGTGTACGTCAGCAAACCTAATTCTTTACCGGTTTGCGAATCATAGAACCAGATACCGATAGAACTGGAAACAGCAAGCCGACTGCCGTCCGGAGAGAAATGAATTTTGCCTAACGTTCCTTTACCGAGCCGTGCCATTGCGCCTTCGGGTAAACCAAATTGCGTGTAACTTGGGGCAGTGGTAGAGAAACAGCAGATGAATAGGGTGAGTATTGTACCTCTCAGGAAAAGGGAAATTTTCATGATGCCTGTGTTCTATTTTCGTGGATTTTATTACAGTAAATATACCACAAGAACTGTAACCTGTCACGTCTTTTGCGGAGGGTGTGTAAATATTTTGTCTAAAGTTGTAGATGTCACCCGTACGGGGTTCTCTGTTGGTGCCTAAACGTGTTCTACGGAGATGTCATCCTTACAGGGTTGAAGGGAGAGCAGGTCAAGGATCAGGAGTATATGCATCTGCGAGAAAAATAGGTGCTGAATGCCAAGCACTTTACACACCCTTTTGCGGAAAAAAACAGGCGTATCCTATAGTTTTGAAATAAAAGCAATCGTGGAGAAATCTGAGTCGATTGCTGCGCTCAGTTAGAAAGGATCGATCTGTTTATGGAACAGCTTTTCGCCGTTTTTGATGGTAAAAATTACCGCACTTTTTGTTGGATGCCGATTTTTGTCATAACTGGCAATGGTCGTTGCGCCGATGTAATTCTGAGTCGCGGCGAGTTGCTGACGGATTTTATCCGAGTCAAGGCTGCCTGCGCGCGCAACTGCTTCAAAAAGCAGCTTGACGGCATCGTAACTGACACCAACACCGCCAGTTGGTGTAACCTCATAGATGGATTCGTAAGTGTCAACAAAAGCGCGCGCTGCGGGTTCATCTGTGTCTGGCGAGAAATGTCCACTGAAGAAACTACCTTCTAATTCAGCCTCTTCGTTATCAAATAGAAGTTGACTGTCCCATGAATCCGCTCCGAGGAAAACCGTGGGTTCACCAGTTGTGTTTTGCAACGGTATTGCCCGCGCCTGTTGCGTTATCAACGTGATGTCTTGAACAAAACCCGCTATGAAAAGGGTGTCGGGTTTCGCAGCTGCAATACGATTGAGCTGCGCCGTAAAATCTACCGTATCGACTTCGTAGAATTCATTGGCGACAATTTCACCACCCAAGCTAAAATTGCGTGTAAAAAATTCAGCGATGCCTTCCGTATAGATATCCCCGCTTCGCGTAATAACGGCGGCGGTCGTCATGCCGAGATCTGTTTCCGCGAACCGTGCCATGACGGCACCTTGGAAACTGTCCGTGAAGGACGCCATGAAGACGAAATCGCCAGCGTTTGTTACGTTGGGATTGGTCGCTGTCGTGGTAATCATCGGGATCCCATAACGCTGTGCGATTGGACCTACCTCAACGGCATGAGACGAGCGATTGGGTCCAATGAGTGCAATAATTTCGTCTTCAACGATGAGTCGCTCAGCGATTTGGATGGAGACTTCCGGTCCTGCTTCCTTGTTGATATGTCCGATCAATTCGACCTGCATCCCAAGAAGACCCCCTTGCTGGTTAATCTCTGTTACAGCCATCTCTGCACCGTTTGGATAGGTAACGCGTTCGCCTGCGACAACGAAACCGATCTTAAGGGTTTCTTCTTGTTGTTGAGGCGTAACAATTTTTTGGATGCGGTCACACCCGATTGATATTGCAAGCAATACGCTAAAACCAATGAACACTAAGAATTTCCGCATAGTGATAAAGTCCATAGAAAAAATGGTTTCCTTTGTTCATAATATTTGATACAATGTTTTGAATCGCGTGAGAAACTATCACTGATGGCAATAACATCTCAATGCGAATGAAAACTGTGTCATGCAACCTCTTAGGTTCGCATACGTAACTTACTATAATACTAAATATAGAAAATAAACAAGTCAATTTGATATAAGACGCAGAGGTATCGGTTATCGGTAAGTGCTGACTGCCGACTGCCATCTATTATGGAAAGTTTGATTACAGTGATTGGGCGCGGTCATTCTGGGACGCGTGCCATTTCTCATACGTTATACGCCAGCGGGGTTTTCATGGGAAGTCAGCTGAACCCTTCCGGCGATAAGATACCACCGCACGCGATGTATGATGCGTGTCGAGTGATGGCNCAATATGTTAAGTGGCAAGGCGGACTCTCATGGGATTTTGAACCCCTNTTTACGATGCCGATTGATTCGGAATTTGAACGGCTCATTAATACCTACCTTGAGGATGTACTACAGGATCCGGCACCGCACAAAGGGTGGAAGATACCAGAGACTACGTTAGTCTATCCGTGGATAATTCGGATGTTTCCTGAGATAAAGTTCATCCACTGGATTCGGGATCCACGGGACTGCATTCGGGGTAGTCATAAAACGGATGACCTCCGGGATTTCGGGGTCGTTTATCCTGAAACAGACGATATCTATGAAAGACGAGCGATTTCTTGGATCTATCAGTATAAGCTTATGCAAGCGACACCCATGCCTAAGAATGTTATCCAGATCCGCTTTGAGGATTTTGTTTTAGATCAGGAGCGGATACTCAAGGCACTTGAGGCGTTCTTGGGAATTCCATTGGGTAGGATTATCGTCCGTGCAGACGCAGTGGCGCGTTGGAAAAAAGATTTTGCGGCGTTAAAGCCAGATGCGTCGTTACCGCAATACGAATTTGAGTTTCTGAAAGAAGCGATTGTTGAGAACGGTTATCCTTTAACAGCAACGTAACAAAGAAAGGGCTTACGCAGTTCTGACCGTAGTATGCTCTGTTAGACGAGGGTTCTCAAAAACATGCAGACGGTCTGCTGACACAAACTAACAGTTTGTGCTACAAAAGGGCATTATGCGTAAGTCCTAAAAGGAAGGAAATATTATGTCAACGAACACATCTTACCGTGTTGGACTTGTCGGAGCAGGTGGAATCGCCAACGCGCACGGCAACGCATGTCAACAGGCACCGAGTGCTGAATTGGCGGCGATCTGTGATGTGTCGGAAAATGCCTTAGCAAATTTCGGTGAACGGTTTGGTGTGGATCCTGAAAACCGGTATCTCTCTTTAGAGGAGATGTTAGACGCAGAGGATTTGGACATCGCTGTTATCTGTACCTGGGGTGCTTTCCACGCTGAGGTAGGTATCCAGCTTTCCGAATCCCGCCAAGTCAAAGCGATTTTGTGTGAGAAACCGTTCACGTCAACAGCGGCGGAGGCGGAAGCGTTCGTCGGGGCGGCACAAGAAAATGGGGTGCTGGTGGCGGAAGCGTTTAAATTCAGGCATCATCCGATGCACCTGAAGGCGAAAGAACTTATTGATTCGGGAGCAATCGGGGACTTTAAGACGCTCCGCAGCACCTTCTGCACGGGTGGTGGCGGCGGCGGACCCGAAACGCGACGTCCTGAGATGAATTGGCGGTTTAATAAGGCGAAGGGTGGCGGTAGTATTTACGATTTGGCGTGTTACAATATCCATCACGCGCGTTTCATGTTTGGTGCTGAACCGATTCGGGTGTCGGGGATGTCTCAAGCCGGGTTAGAAGTAGACGATGGTTCCTATCTATTGTTGGTATTCCCGGGTGAACGTGTTGCGCAGATTTCTACCGGTTTTAATTGTGCTGGTGGACAATATGCTGAAATGTCAGGCACCGGCGGCATGTGCCGACTCGATCGGGTGTGGAACAATGAGAACACAGCGGTCAATATTGAACTCACCACGCGAGAGGGACGCGAAGTCATTGATTTTGAGCCGTGTTTCCAGTTTGCGTTGCAACTGGAGCACATGTGCGATGTTTTAAGGACTGGCATACCGCACCGTATCTCACCGGAAAGTTGCGTGAATCAGATGCGTGTCATTGATGCGGCGTTTGAAGCGATGGCAACTGGACGGACCGTCGAGTTGGGGTAACAGATTTAAATGGCTATTGGCTTTCAGCAGTCGGCTTTCAGTAGGAATGGTTATCGGTTGGCTGCTGATGGCTGACTGCTACTATTTTCAAAACTATTATGGCTAATTTTTCGGAGACGAAAGCACTTACATTTGACCTGTTCGGCACAATTTTGGATTTAGGGGGTAGCCTCACGCCGTTCATTGAAGAATCGCTGAAGGCACGTGCTGCCGATGTATCAGCGGATGAATTCTGGGCACAGTGGCGGTATCGACAGCGAATCGAGCAGTATCAAGATACGATTGTAATGCTCGGACATAGCGGCTACTTGGAGACTGTTCGGCGCGCGCTGCACTATATCCTGAGACATAACGGTATTGATGCCACGCCTGACACAGTAACGGAATTTATGCGTGGCTGGCAGTCGCTCTCCCCTTTTCCAGAAGTGTTGTCTGCCCTCGCGAAGATGCAATCTCGGTACCAGTTGGTGGTGTTGTCCAACGGGGATCCGTCGTTTTTAGAATATCTCGTCACGGAACGGGTTGCGTGGGATTTTGACGATGTGATCTCGGTGACATCAGTCGGTGCGTTTAAACCGCATCCGGCGGTCTACCGTGCCGCGGCAGGGAAGTTAGGGCTTGAAGTCGGCGAGTGCGTGATGGTATCTGCGAATTCGTTTGACATCATGGGCGCGCGGGCGTGCGGCTTTAGAGGCGCATTTGTGAACCGCTATGAACTTCCGTATGAGGATACACCGTATCAACCGGACGTAACGGTGAAGGATTTTACGGAGTTAGTGGGAGCATTGCTATAGAAGACACTGGACCCATAGATTTTGGTTTGGAGGGGGTACTACTTCGTCTGGCTTTTCACGTTGCTCCACGACGTGCTTAAGAGCGATGTTGATGGAGAAACAGGCAGCTGCTTCGGTGCGAACCAGTTACCGAGATAATTGCTGCCATCGTCCGTAAGTTGTGTGACCTTTTGACTGATCAGATTGACTTTGAAAATTTGTGAATTGCTGCCGATGATACCTTCTGTGTAAATGAGTTCGTTTCCAAAGGGTGCCCAAGCAGGGGCATTTGCCACGAAAGACTCAATCCGCTTGAGGTGGCTTCCATCACGGTTAACTATGAATAGAGACTGCTGCTTTTCTGCCGGTCTAAACCAAACGAATGCGATTCTGTTGCCAACGGGTGCCCATGAAGGATTAAACATTCGCGGGAAGTCATCAGGGAAAAGCGTTTCCTGTTTATGGGTATATAAGTTAATAAACCGGATTTGGCGGCTTGCCCAGTGAATCTCATCTGCGACAACATACGCAATTTCTGTTCCGTCCGATGACCAAGTTGGATATCCGCTGTGGGCGTTCTCTAAGTGCAGAATCAGTTTCACTGATGTTCCGTCCGTGCTTGCTGTGTGGATGTTTATGCCGCCTAAAGCACGCTGAGAATAAACGATCCGCTCTCCATTGGGAGACCAAGCGGGATGTGTTCTATAGGCTGCCGTGAATCCAAACACCGGTCTCACATTCCTTCCGTCCATGTCCATGAGATAGAGATCACGGGTCCCACCGCGGTTGGAATTAAAGAGAATTTGGTTGCCTCTGGGTGAGATGACTGGATTGCAATCGACGGCGCGGTCGTAGGTAAGTCTTTCCTGCCGAGTTCCATCGGGATTCATTATATAGATTTCCCAATTTCCATCCCGATTTGATGCAAACACAATCTTTTCGCTGCTGAGTTGTTTCGCTGAAACAGGACAGAGCAACCCAAAAATAAGACAACAGAGGATGAATCCGTTTTGTAGTTTCATAGGTGAACCCCGTATATGTATGATTTGTGTTTACATTTCGGTCCTCTTGGCAGATTGGATTCAATACGGATGTTACAGAAGTGAATGGAGAACACTTTTAGATGGGTGATACTCATCTAATTTGTAGAGATGTTAACATATTTGTCAAGAAAAAGTCAAATAATTCTTTTTTTTAAGAGATATTGCCGGAAAATGTGTTTTCGGTTAGAGAGTGATGCGATTTGCCTCGTTATTCTAAATTGCTTCCTACTTCCGAATCAACATCTTGCGCGTAGCGGTGAACTCGCCTGCAGTCAGGGTATAGAAATAGACTCCGCTTGAAACGGGTTCACCCATTTCATTTTTCCCATCCCAATAGGCAGCAGTGTGTCGGTGCTGGTAGGTGCCAGCAGCGCGGTGTCCGACGGCTAAGGTGCGAATTAGGGTGCCACCTGCGGTGTAGATACGCACGGTAACTTCCGAGGACTTTGCTAACTGATAAGGTATCCATGTCTCCGGATTAAACGGGTTTGGATAATTCTGCAACACGGATGTTTCTGACAGGGGCAACGACTGCATCGGTGCTCCTGCGGTTTGCTGTGGGAGTGGGAACTCCCAGAGTAATATTGTGGCATCATTACTCGCGCCTACGAGTGTGCGCCCGTCGGGACTAAAAGCAAGACTATTGATTGCACTGACATGGCTGGTGAGTGCGGTATTTTGCGTAGCACGCGGTACATCCCACAAATACACCCGCCCCTTCTTGCCGCTACTTGCGAGTATGTTGCCATCTGGGCTGAATGCAAGACTGAGGACACCCTCGGTATGCCCGGTGAGTGTCGCTTTCTCTGTCGCGCTGGCAACGTCCCACAGTAATACGTCCGCCCACCCAGTTGCGAGCGTTTTCCCATCGGGACTGAACGCAAGGCTTTGTGTGCGTGTGCGAAGGGTGGCTATGTGTTGTCTATCGATAACATTCCANAGTCGTACTGTCTGGTCCTGGGTACCGGTGCTTGCGAGGGTTCGCCCGTCGGGACTGAANGTGATACTTGCAACGCTGTCTATATGCCCAAGGAAGGTGGCATNGTGATAACCCGTAACANTGTCCCATAGACATACCCTTTCGTCGCNGCCCGCACTTGCGATCAGGCGGCTATTCGGATGAAACGCAACACTACTGATACCTCGGCTATGTCCAGTGAGGATTATCTTGAGTTCCCCACTGATGGCATCCCACAACCGCACTGTCTCGTCATCCCAGCTTCCAGCACTTGCAATCGTCCGTCCATCTGGACTGAAAGCGACTGATGTAACGGAGTTGGTATGACCGATAAGGACAGACTTCGGTTTCCTGTTGGCGATATCCCACAGATATACCTTTTTGTCCCACCCTCCGGCACTTACGAGGGTTTTGCCATCAGGACTAAAGGAGATACTTTCAATTTCTACTATATGCTCTGTGAGCATTCCTCTCTGATGGTAGTTGACGGTATCCCAGAGTCGCACTGTACCATCTGAACTTGCACTCGCGAGCAGGTGTCCATCGGGACTGAAAGCAATACCCTGGATCCCGCGGGTATGTGCAGTGAGAGTGGTTTTGTAGGTACCCGTGGCAACATCCCACAAACACACCGTACTATCTTCCCAGCTTCCAGCACTTGCGAGGGTCTGTCCATCTGGACTGAAGGCAACACTTCTAACGCTTCCAACATGCCCTGTGAGTGTGAATTTGCGCGTACCCGTGGCAACATCCCACAGGCACACCGTGTCGTCCCAATTCCCGGTTGCGAAGGTGTTGCCATCGGGACTGAAGGCAACTGAATTGACATCATCCGTATGTGCGTCATTTATATCTCTATCAAAGGTCGCCTCAAGTTCGAGCGTGGTCGTATTCCACAGATGCACGATTCCGTCGCTTACACTTGCAAGCAGATGTCCATCCGGACTGAAGGCAATGGCATCAACGGCACTGGCAAACTTGATAGGATCAGCTTTGGGTTCACCCGTAGCGATATCCCAGAGTTGTAGCGTCCTATCCCAATATCCTGCTCCACTTGCGAGCGTTTGTCCATCGGGACTGAAGGCGACACTGCCAACCCAGGAAGTATGTCCGGTGAGGACCATTCTGTGTGTGCCACTGGCAACGTCCCACAGTCGCACTGTAGAATCGTCACCCGCACTTGCAAGCGTACGCCCATCGGGGCTAAAGGCTATACTCTCAACATAACTTGTATGTCCCGTGAGCAGATTCACTGCCTGCAGTGTGTCTACGTCGTAAATCCATATCCCGATGGAGCTTGAAACGGCGAGCAGATGATTATCGGGCGAAAAGTCGATATTGCCGGATATCCTCCCCTTTCCGAGGCGTGCTTTCACGCCTTCAGGCAGATGCCATTCGGTGTAATCCTGGGCAGAAGTATTTTGTAAAAATAGAGCCAAAACCAGAAGTAGCGTTAAGATCGAAAGTCGCATTGTTTTCATCTTTTTACTTCCTGATGAGCATTTTGCGGGTTGCGGTGAAATTGCCCGCAGTGAGCGTGTAAAAATAAACGCCGCTTGCAACCTGTTCACCCACGTCATTTTTCCCATCCCAATATGCGGCGCGGCTCCGGGTTTGATAACGACCGGCATGTTGATAGCCAAGTACCAGTGTGCGAACCGGTACGCCGTCTGCAGCATAGATATGTACAGTCACAGCTGCAGGGGTTGCCAATTGGTAAGGTATCCATGTCTCTGGGTTGAACGGGTTTGGGTAGTTTGGCAGAAGCACGGTTTCTTTTGGAGCCAGTGCTACCAACAGACCTTCAAGAGTAGCGATCCCTCTCTGAAAAGCGGGCGTTGGATTGTAGACTTGCTGCGCGCTTGTGAGCCATCCCTGGACATCTGCTGCGGTGAACATCTCTATTCTTTTAGAATGTGCAGGCGACGCGCTACCGCCCGCCCCGAACGCGCCAGCGACCAGAACGAGATCCACAATGTTCACAACGCCATCGCGATTGACATCAGCATCGTTTGTTCCGTACTGTCCGAAACGTGAGGCAACAAACCGTAAGTCGTGGAGATTCACCGTCCCATCGCGATTGACATCCTCGGCGAGGTGCTGCGCCACCGTTACCGGTGTGAAATCCCACAGGAGCACGGTGCGATCCGAGCTCCCTGTTGCGAGCGTATTGCCGTCGGCACTGAACGCAACCGCCGAAACCGTGTCCGTATGCCCTGTGAATGTCGCTTTGTGCATACCGGTGTCAACTTCCCAGAGTCGTATTGTTCTGTCATCTCGTCCGCCGCCGCTCGCAAGGGTCCTGCCATCCGGACTGAACGCAACACTTTCAACACTGTCTATGTGCCCCCTGAGTGTGATTTTGTGGGTCCCTGTAACAGCCTCCCAGAGTCGTATTGTTCTGTCATCTCGTCCGCCGCCGCTCGCAAGGGTCCTGCCATCCGGACTGAACGCAACGCTGCTGACCCCGCCGGTATGTCCGGTGAGCGTCATTTTATGCGTGCCACTGACAATATCCCACAGGCGCACCGTGTGATCCTGACTGCCACTTGCGAGTGTACGGCTGTCCCGATTGAAGGCGATAGAAGTAATCCCTTCCCGATGCCCGGTGAGTGTCACTTTATGCGTCCGCCCGCCATGCCAGATCTGTACCTTTCTATCGCCATGTCCACTTCCACTTGCGAGGAAGCGTCCATCGGGACTGAACGCAACAGCGGCAATTCCCCCACCAGAGGCACCACTTCCTGTGAACCCTTTGATGACTGTTTTGAGGTATCTCTTTTCAACATCCCAGAGCCATATCCGCCATCCACTTCCGCCCGCAAGCGTTTTCCCATCGGGACTGAAAGCAATACTGGATATCCAGTCATCAACGCGCGCCCCAATGAGCGTGGTTTTGTGTCGTCCGTCGGTAATATCCCACAGATGCACGAGGTGCCGGCTGCCTGTGCTTGCAAGCGTGATGCCATCAGGTGCGAATGCAATACGCCATCCGTTCGGCAGATGTCCGGTAATCGCGCCCTTTTGTGCCCCACTCATTACATCCCATAAGAACAATCGTTCCCCATCTGCACTTGCGAGCGTTTGTCCATCGGGACTGAAAGCAACGGCACCGACGAACCGACCATGCCCGGAGAGTGCCGCTGTGTGTTCACCACTGGCGACATTCCATAGGTCCAATGCGTATTGTCCCGAGGTTGCGAGTGTTTTTCCGTCCGGACTGAAGGCAAGGTTTGTAATCTTATCCATCTCAAGGATTCTTTTCTGTTCTCCCGTGTCAGCATTCCAGAGACGGACCCCATCTTCGTTGAAAGCCGCACTCGCGAATGTCTGTCCATCAGCACTGAAAGCGACCTGAGAAATGCCAGAGGTATATTCACCGAAGAAGGTATGCCCCATGAAAGTAGATTTCTGTTTTCCAGTCGCGAGGTCCCACAGCCGGACCGTGTTGTCCCAAGCCCCACTCGCCAGGGTTCTTCCGTCCGGACTAAACGCGACTGTACTGATAGTGCGGGTATGCCCTGTGAGTGCCGTTATGTGTTCGCCATTCACGGGATCCCAGAGGTGCACGCTACCATCTAAACCCCCACCCGCAAGGGTCCTGCCATCCGGACTGAACGCAATGCTGTTAACCCAGTCCATATCTCCAGTGAGGACAGATTTAACCCCACCGGTAGCAGCATCCCACAGTCGGACTGTTTCATCATAACTGCTACTTGCAAGCGTGCTGCCATCCGGACTGAACGCTATGCTTGTGATCCAATCTGTATGTCCAGTGAAGAGATCCAGTTCTACAAGACTGTGCGCATCGTAAATCCATATTCCGATGCTACTGGCGACTGCTAAGCGGTTCCCGTCTGGCGAATACGTTATCTCGCCTATGCTTCCCTTACCGAGGCGTGCTTTTGCCCCCTCTGGTAACGCCATGTAGGCACTGTTTGGTCCTGCTACAGCCGTGTGTAGCCCCAAAGTTATTGATAGCCACAAAACCGAAACAATAGACAGCATGTAGATGCGGGGAAGAGCACGTTTCATGAATCGGTCCTCCTATTTGATGTTTTGGTGTTTGCATAAGCATATAGCAAATATCGTGCCAATTGAGGTTGGAAGGTTGGAGGGGTGGAAGTATAGATGGGTAGCGGGTGGGGGCAATTTCTGATAAGATAGCAGTCGTGGCACGGTCGGAGGACGTATAGATAGGGTGGAAGGATGGCAGTCAACCATCAGCTGTCAGCAAGGGAACCTCTTTGCTGGTAATTTCCGATATGCCGACAAGCGACTGCCATTTTGTTTT
>JGI24793J26633_1001339_pt1 | contig 13554 bp, 10 predicted proteins | sample MesohylFT_FD_26633 | JGI IMG/M metagenome (IMG submission 26633) | reverse complement strand
CCCGCCGCACCAGACCGGCACGCCGCGCGCATGGCAAAGGTCGTGAATGCGACGCGACGAGCCCAGCCCGCCCACCCGCCCCGGCTTGATGTTGATGATGCGGCAGCTGCCCAGTTCCAGCGCCAGCTCCGCGTCGCCGGCCGAGCGGATGGACTCGTCCAGGCACACCGGAGTCTCGAGACTCTGCTGGAGGCGCGCGTGCTCGTGCAGGTCGTCCCAGGCGAGGGGCTGCTCGATCATCAGCAGATCGAGATCGTCCATTTGCGCGAGGCGATCCCGGTCGGCCAGCGTGTAGGCGGAGTTGGCGTCCACCATGAGCGGCGCGCCGGGGAAGACCTCGCGCACGGCGCGCACCATCTCCACGTCCCGCCCCGGCTTGATCTTGAGCTTGATCTTGCGATAGCCCTCCGCGAGGAACCCGCCGACCTTGTCGACCAGGAGGCCGTCGCTCTTCTGCAGCCCGACGCTCACCCCCACGGGCACGGGGTCGCCGGAGCCCCCCACGGCCTCCGCGAGGGAGAGGCCGCGTCGCCTGGCCTCGAGGTCCCAGCACGCCATTTCGAGACACGCCCTCGCCATGGGGTGGCCACGAACGTGCGAGAGTCGCCGCTCCACGTCCGCGGGTCCCTCCACCTCTGCTCCCAGGAGCACGGGAATGAGAAACTGCGAGAGAACGTGCCACGCGGTTTCCGTGGTCTCGTACGAATACCCGGGGTCCTCGCCGGCCACGCACTCCGCCCAACCGGTTTCGCCGTCGGCGTGCAGCCTGACCAGCAGGATGCGCCGTTCCTCTGAGTATCCGCTCGAGATCTCGAAGCGCTCGCGCAGCGGGAGCCGGATTTCCCGGACTTCGACGGCGTCGATCTTCACGAGAGGGCGTTCGGCGTCACCTGTGCTCCCAGCGGCCCGAATACCTCGTCGACCTGCTCCCATCCCACGCGCATGAGGAAGGTGCTGTTCCGGCCGTACGACTTGGATCCCAGAATCAGAAAGCCGGGTTCGGGGTTGTCGAGCGTGCTGGCGCCGAAGCTCGTCTGGTCCATGCAGTCGTCGCTCGCGGAGCCGGCGAGCAGCGCCGCGGAGAGCTTCATCGGCGCCGCCGTCGCGTAGCATTCGTGCACCTGGAGCTGCCGGTAGAGGCCGTGGTCGCCGACGTAGCCGCACATGGAGACGATCCGGTCGACCCGGCGCACCATGGTGGAGCCGCCCCGCTGCCTCAGGATCACGTTGAGGCCATCGCCGTTGCGCTCCATTCCGTTGACCGTGAAGCCCGGGAGGACTTCGAGACCGGACGCGTCGCTCGTGGCCAGCCGCCGGGCGGCGAGGGTGAGACGGCTGCGTGCGGGCAGGCGGTCGCCGGCAATGGGCTGAAGGCGCAACTCGGGATGTCTCAGCGCCCAGGTCACCCGGGTAGCGGGGGTTCGCTGAGCGAGGGCGGCGAGCGACCGCGCGACCGTCTGTCCGGAATGGCCTCCCCCGACCAGCAGGATGCGCTTCCCGGCCCATTCGCCCGGATTGGCTTCGACATCCGGAATGTGGCGGACGATCCTGTCTTCCGCGGCCGCCTCTCCCGGAGCGGGAATGCCGCCTTCGCCTAGCGCGTTGGGGACGTCCCAGGTGCCCGTGCAGTCGACCACCATGTCCGCGCGGTCGATCCGCTCCCCGCCGGAGGTGCGCACCAGCAGGCGGAACGGCAGGTTGGCGCGCTCGGCGCTGGCGATCTCCTCGTGCTTCAGGAGTCCTTCCCGGGCCACCGACAGCACCCGCGCGCCGAGGCGCAGGCGGTCGGCGATGACGGGCAGGGCCGCGATCGGCTGAAGCACCCTCGCGACCAGCTCCTGTCCGGTCGGAGGCTCGTCTCCGGAGGGGATCTCGTGCCCCGCGCGCCCCAGCCATCGCCGCATCCGTCGCGAAACGTTCAGATCCCAGCCCGTGAACAGGGCGACGTGTCCCCACGAGAGCACGTTGTTGCCCACATGCGCGCCGGCTTCGTACAGGGTGAACGACACCCCGGCTTCGGCCGCGGCCAGCGCCGCCTCGATCCCCACGGGACCGGCACCGACGATGGCCACGTGGAGCGAGTCGAGTTTCCTTTCATTCATCGATCAGTCCTGTCAAATGCGAGCCGGGGCGGCGTCTCCGGTTCGGGCGCGCCGGTCCGGTCTCGACGAATCCAGGTTCAGGCGCGCGTCTTCTCGATTCTCCTCAGGAGATAGTGTGAGACGCGCGCTCCCCGAATGAGCTCGCAAACTTCGTACCCGTCCGAAAGATAGCTCCGCAGGACCGAACGCGTGGCCGCCCGCCAGCGCGCCGCAAGTTCCGGAGAAGCCGACTTCAGCGCCTGGATGTCGGAGGGGATGGCCGCCATGACTTCGTCCGCCCGTGGCGTATCCCGGGTCTCCGGTTCGGGCCAGCCCGAAGATGGCCCGGGCGCGCCGTCGAGCACCCGCGGCACCTCCGCAAGGTCGTCGAGGGCGGGGGGCGACTCCTCTTCCGCCAACCGTCGCTCGACCCGGCGTGCGTCCAGTTGCCAGAGGGCCACGAACCTGTCGGTGCCGATCCCCCGATGCAGCGGAGAGTCGGTCCGGCCGTACATGTTCTCGACGTACTCGCGCGCGACGATGCCCAGCCTGGCCAGGTTGATGTAGGCGTTCCGGGACTCCAGCGGATCGAAGGTCCAGTACATGCGCCGGATCCCTTTCTCCAGAACGGCGTCGCGCTGATAGCTCTTGAGGCGGATTCCAAGGCCCCGTCCCCGGCAGTCGGACCGCACCGCCAGCATGTCGGACCAGTGTACCGGGGTTCCGTTCTCGATCCCGGAGAGGCCGAAAATGAACCCGGCGAGGGACCCGTCGTCGTCGAAGGCGCCCGCCGCGACGCCGCCCAGGCGCTGGCTCACGATCATGAGCGCCATGGGCACCCGCTCGGAGAAGCCGGCGCCCCAGGTCGCCTCCTGGAGCGCGATGCAGGCCCGGTAGTCCTGATGGGTCCGAAAGGGACGGATCGACCACCGGGGCATCGGATCAGCCGCCACCCCGCGAGCCGGACGAGCCGTGCGCGGACGCGTCGTAGAGTCCGGCCGCCCGGTAGCTCTCGTCGAGGAGCGCAACCGGATGGCAGGCCTCGACGTTCGCCCCTCTCATGCGCAGTCCTCCGCCGATCTGCATCATGCACCCGGGGTTGGAGGTCGCGACCACGCTCGCGCCGGTGCCCACCACCGCGTCGACCTTGTCCGCTCCGATCTCGCCCCCGAGCCGCGGATGGGTGATGCCGTAGGTGCCCGCGCCCCCGCAGCATTCGTCGGCGCGGGGCAGGGGGACGAGTTCGAGTTCGGGAATCGCGCGCAGAACCTGGAGCGGGGGCTCCGAAACCCGTTGGGCGTGGAGGAGATGGCAGGGCGCATCCCAGGTCACCGACAGCGGGAGCGGCGCCCCCCGGCGGGGTCCGGCCTCGGCCAGGATTTCGGAGATGTCGCGCGCCTTCCCGGCCACGCGGGCCGCCCGTCGCGCGTAGCGTTCGTCGTCCGCGAGCAGTTCTCCGTAGTCCTTGAGCTGCGCGCCGCACCCGGCGGCGTTGACCGCGATGATCTCGGCCCCGGCCCCCAGCATGGCGTCGATATTGATGCGCGCGAGGCGGCGGGCGCCCTCGAGGTCTCCGCCATGGGCGTGGAGCGCGCCGCAGCACCGTTGCCCGGAGGCGTCCACGACGTTCATTCCGTTGGCCCGGATGACCCGGCGGGTGGCGTCGTTGACGTGCCCCAGCAGGCCGGCCTGCACACACCCGTTCAGCACCGCGACGCGGGTGCCGGCGAGCGAATGGCGTCCTGGCGGGCTCGGCGCGGGACCCGGGCCCGCCTCCGGGGAGGAAGCGGATGACGCGGCATTGCGGGCCGAGCGCCCCCGGCGGGTCGAAGCCAGCATCCCGAGCCCGAGGCGCACCCGACCCAGCCGTGCAGGCAGGAAGCGCGCCCCCAGCGCGGGGATGCCCGTGGCCCGCAGGAGGCGTCCGAGCGCCATCAGCGCGAAGAGCAACTTGCGCCGGGCGAAGAGCCAGAGGATGGCCCGCGCCGCGCCGCCCGCGGGCCTGGCCTCAACCGCGGCCTCGCGGGCGTGCTCGAGGAGCGAGCCGTACTCCACCCCCGCCGGGCATACGGGTTCGCAGGCGCGGCATCCCAGGCAGCGGTCAATGTGGGTCTGAAAGGCGTCCGACGCGGGATCGAGCCGTCCCTCGACCACCGCGCGCATCAGGTAGAGGCGGCCGCGCGGCGAGTCGGCCTCGTCGCCCAGGCGGACGTAGGTGGGGCAGGCAGGGAGGCAGAAGCCGCAGTGCACGCAGCTCATCAGCCGCTCCTCGTGCTCCGCCAGCGAGTGGGCCAGGGTCGTGGCCGCGCTCCCCGCGCCCGGCTCAGCGCCGGCCAAGCACCGCCGAGAGCGTCACCCGCTCCCCCTCCCGCAGCACCACGATCTCGACCCGGTCCCCCGGGGCGTGGGCGCGCAGCGCGTAGGTGTACTCGTACAGGTCGGCGATCTCCCGGCCCGCAAACGCTACGATGACGTCCCCGGCCTCAAGACCCGCGATCGCGGCGGGGCTGGCCTCGCGCACACCGGTCAGCCGAACCCCTCCCTCGGCCATGCTCATGTCGGGGATGGTGCCCAGGTAGGGACCGTAGCCCGAGGACGCGGCCTCGGCCGGAGTGTCCCCGGCCTCGGGCGGCGGGGCGGGGCGGGCGCCCACATCGGCGACCGGGGTCAGCGCAACGACCTGATCGGCGATCCCGGCGATCCCGATGGTTGTGTACGCCACCAGCTCGGCGATTCGCTCCAACCCCTCCGCCTCCACCTTCTCCCAGTCGTCGGATGGACGGTGATAGTCCTCGTGGGTGTTGGTGAAGAAGTGTAGGACCGGCACGCCCCTGCCGTAGAAGGAACTGTGGTCGGAGGGGCCGAAGCCGTCCGGGTTCAGCGCCAGGTCGAAGGGCCGCGCGAGGAGGTTGTTGACTTCGGCGAGAAGCTGGGGCCACTCCTCGGCGGTGCCCGTCCCGAAGACGGCCAGGCGGTTGTCCTGCAGGCGTCCCACCATGTCCATGTTGATCATGGCGACCGTGCTGGACGCCGAAAAGAGCTCGCTGTCCACGAAGGCCTGTGAGCCCAACAGCCCCATCTCCTCCCCGGAGAAGGCCACGAAGACGACGCTGCGCGCGGGCCTCGCGGAGCCGCGGGCCAGGCGGCCGGCGATGTCCATGAGCGCCGCCGTGCCGCTGGCGTTGTCGTCCGCCCCGNNGTNNCCCCCATCGCGGAGCTGCCCGGCGCGAGCGACCCCGCCCCGCCGAGGCCCAGGTGGTCGTAGTGGGCGCCCACCACCACTTCCCCGTCCTCCCCGTCCGTCCCGGGGAGCCGGGCCACCACGTTCCTCGCCTCCAGCGTAAGGGCCGTCAGTTCGGCCATCAGCTCGATGTCCCCGCCCGCGCGGGCGGTGGCGCGCAGGGCCTCGGCGGCCGTCCCCCGCACCGCCGCGACCGGAATGGCCGCCCGCGGCCGGGTCTCGCTGGCCAGCTCCGGCAGATCGCCGCCGTCCGCCAGCAGCACGACCAGGCCGGCCGCCCCCCGGCGCGCGGCGACCGAGGCCTTGTAGTGCGCCTGGCTCTCGAGCGACGTGCTCTCGGGCGAAAGCGGGTCCCCGTCCTCCACCACCACCAGGCGACCCTCCAGCTCCAACTCGCCGTACCCCTCGCCGGCGTTCCCCGCCCGGTCGATGCCGTGCCCCCCGTAGACGGCCGCGGCTGCCGCGTGTCCGGTCGCCGAGAAGCCGTAGGGCCGCCACTGGACATCCAGCTCGGCCACGTCGCCCTCCACCGCACGCAGCAGGTTGTGCGTGCCCAACGCCGCGCCCCCGCGGATCGAAAAGCTCTGGAAGAAGGAGCCGCCGTCTCCGCCGCCCTCGAGCCCGGCCCCGGCGAACACCGAAGCGATGTACTCTGCCGCGCAGCGCTCGCCCGTGCTCCCGGAAGCCCGCCCTTCGAGTGCGTCGTCTGCGAGGTAGCGCACGTGCGCCAGCGGGGGATCCAGCCCTTCCGTGAGCGTTTGGGGAGCCGGACAGGAGGTCGCGGACTGGGCGTTGAGCGTGGCCGCGCCCGCCGCGAGCAGGGCGAGAAGACCCGGGACGACCCGCTTCACGCTCGGTCCACCTCGGGCGCCGCCGGTGAGGCCAGCCCGGCCTCCACCCGCCCTTCTCAGGCCCTGGTGGACCCCGGATTGAGAATCGAGAACCATCTGCCCTCCGTTGCTGTTCGTGCCCCGCTCCGTATTCGGCCGCAGGGCTCCGGCGTCCGTGGCGCGGCGCGCATTACGCGCGACCCCTGCCGGCGCGGTCGCACCCTCCGCGCCCGCCGGCACGTGCCGCGTTCCCGTACTTGCACGGGCGTGCGTCGGGTGGAAATTAGCAGATTACCAGCGACTTGGCCCGGAGGAGCCCATGAACCGCTATACGAGAGGAGAGTTTCTCGGCATCGGCGCCGCACTCGCCACCGGCTTCGGCGTGGGCGACTTCGAGTTGCGCGGATCGGACGCCAGGCTCGCCCGCGCGCGCTCCAAAGCGCCCCTTCAGGAAGCGGGCGACGTCACTCCCGACCTGATCCTGGTCGGCGGGCGCGTCTACACCGTGGACGACGACCTCCCGCAGGCCGAGGCCTTCGCGGTCAAGAACTCGCGCTTCATCACGGTCGGGTCGAGCGACGACATCCGCAACCTGGCCGGGCCCGGCACCGAGGTCATCGACGCCGGGGGCATGACCGTCACCCCGGGGTTCATCGACGCCCACCTCCATCCCGCGTCGGGCGGCGTGCGCGAGCTCACCGAGGTCAACCTGGACGTGCGTTCCATGGCCGAGATCGGGGAGCGCCTGCGCGAGGGCGCGGCCGCCAGGCCCCCGGGCGAATGGATCCTGGCCTTCAAGTACGACGACACCAAGGTGCGCGAGGGCCGCCGCATCACCCGCCGCGACCTGGACGAATGGGTGCCCGACCACCCGGTGCGGGTCTCCCACCGGGGCGGCCACCTCTACTGGTACAACAGCCGCGCCTTCGAGCTCGCGGGCATCACCGCCGAGACCGAATCGCCCCCCGGCGGCCACATCTATCTCGACGACGGCGAGCTGAACGGGCTGCTCGCCGAGAACGCCAACGACCTCTTCCAGGGGCTCCTCCCCTCCGGTTCCACCCGCGAGGAGCGCCAGGCAGGGGTGAAGCTCATCTCCGAACTGGTCACCGCGGCCGGCCTCACCTCCCTGCACGACACCGGCTGCAGCACCGATTACGCCATCGCCTACCAGGACGCCTACAAGGCGGGCGAGCTGCGCTGCCGCATCGCCATGTACTCGCTGAGCGACATGACCGCCGGGCTGAAGGCGGCCGGCATCCACAGCGGCCTGGGCGACGAGTGGGTGCGCGTGGGGGGCGTCAAGTACACCGCCGACGGCTCCGCCTCAGGGCGCACCATGGCCATGAGCACCCCCTTCATCGGCCGCCCGGACGACTACGGCATCCTCACCATGACCCAGGAGGAGATCCACGAGGTCGTGGAGGACGCGCACCGCCACGACCTCCAGATCGGCATCCACTGCAACGGCGACGTCGCCATCGACATGGTGCTGAACGCCTACGAGCGCGTGCAGCGCATGTGGCCGCGTCCCGATCCGCGCCATCGCCTCGAGCACTGCACGCTCGTGAACCCCTCGCTGCTCGCCCGCATTCGCGACACCGGCTCGGTGCCGACCCCGTTCTGGACCTACGTCTACTACCACGGCAACAAGTGGGTCGAGTACGGCGAGGAGAAGATGCGCTTCATGTTCGCCCACCGCTCCTTCCTCGACTACGACATCCCGGTGGCCGGCGCCTCCGACTACGTGCCGGGGCCCTACGAGCCGATGATGGCGCTGCAGTCGATGGTGACCCGCACCGACTCCGAGGGCCGGGTCTGGGGGCCCAACCAGCGCGTGACCGTGAGCGAGGCGCTGCGCATCGCCACCATCAACGGGGCACGCGCCTCCCACGAGGAGCACCTCAAGGGATCCATCACCCCGGGCAAGCTGGCGGACTTCGTGATCCTCGCCGAAGACCCCCACGAGACCGACCCCGAGGCCTTTCAGGAGATCGGCATCGTCCGCACCGTGGTCGGCGGGCGCACGATGCACCTGGCCTGATGCAGGGCGAATCGGAGGTGCCGGTCTGATGCCCGGTGATGCAGCGGGGGTGCTGGCCTGATGCCGGGAGACGCCGCGGGAGTGCTGGAGCGGGAAGCCGGCGCCGGGGCGGCGGGGGTTGGGCTCTCGCGCCGGGTCACAGCCGCGGTGCGCGAGCGCGTGGTGGGCCAGGACCCGGCGGTCGAGGCCCTGCTCATCGCGCTTCTGACGGGAGGCCACGTGCTGCTCGAGGGCCTTCCGGGGCTCGCCAAGACGCTCATGGTGCGCACGCTGGCCAGCGCCATCGACACCGGCTTCAGCCGCATCCAGTTCACGCCCGACCTGCTCCCGAGCGACATAGCCGGCACCCCCATCCTGGACCCGCGCACGGGCGAGTTCCGCGTGCACAAGGGGCCGGTCTTCTCCAACATCGTGCTCGCGGACGAGATCAACCGCGCCCCGCCCAAGGTGCAGGCGGCGCTGCTCGAGGCGATGGAGGAGCGCCAGGTGTCGATCGCCGGCGACACCTTTCCGCTGGCCGATCCCTTCATGGTCCTGGCGACGCAGAACCCGGTGGAGCTGCACGGAACCTATCCGCTGGCCGAGGCGCAGCTGGATCGCTTCGCCATGAAGCTGGACATCGGCTACCCCTCTCGCGACGAGGAGAAGGAGATCGTGCGCTGGGCGGGAGACCGGGCCGGAACCCCGCTCGATGCCGTCGCGACCGTGGACGAGGTGTTTCGCGCCCGCAGGCGGGTCGCTGCGGTGCACGTGGAGGAAGCCGTGCTCGACTACATCGTGGAACTGGCCTTCGCCACCCGCGAGCCGGCCAGGTACGGGCTCGATGAGCTGGAGAGCCTGATCGATTTCGGGACTTCGCCGCGGGCATCCATCTTCCTCGCGCGCACTTCCCGGGCCCGCGCCTGGCTTCGCGGCCGCGGTTTCGTGATGCCCGACGACGTCAAGGCGATGGCGCCCATGGTGCTGCCGCACCGACTGCGCACCACCTACGAGGCCGACGCGCGCGGCATCGGCACGGACGAGGTCGTCCGCCGGGTGCTGGAGGCGGTGCCTGCGCCATGAGGAGAGGCGCACCGGATCCCGGCTCGCGGCTGGCGGGGTTCTCGCGGCCGAGGGCGTTCCGCGGTGCGCCAGGCTCCATCCGCGCGACCGGGCCGCTCCGCTCCGGGTAGCCGGAGGCCGCCGTGCCCGCAAGACAATCCATCGCGCGCGAGCATCCCCGGGTCTTCGCCGCCCGTGTGAAGCAGATCGAACTGCGTACCCGCGGGCTGGTGGAGTCGCTCTTCAGCGGCGAGTACCGCTCGGTGTTCAAGGGCCGCGGCCTCGAGTTCTCGGAGGTGCGCGAGTACCAGCCGGGCGACGACATCCGCTCCATCGACTGGAACGTGACCGCGCGCCGGGGCCGCCTCTTCATCAAGCAGCACGAGGAGGAGCGCGAGCTCACCGCCATGCTCATGGTGGATCTGTCGGGATCGCAGGATTTCGGCACCGGGGTCGCGTCCAACGCCCGCATCGCGAGCGAGATCGCCTGCATCCTGGCCCTCTCGGCCGCGCGCAACAACGACCACGTCGGGCTGCTGGTGGTCAGCGACCACACGGAGCTCTTCATCCCTCCCGACACCGGCCGCCGCCACGCCCTGCGGCTGATCTTCGAGTTGCTCTCGCTCAAGCCCGCGGGCCGGCGCACCAAGCTCTCGTCCGGGCTGGAGTTCCTGGCGAAGGTGCTGCGGCGACGGGCGGCGGTCTTCCTCATCAGCGACTTCCTGGTCGATTTCGAGGCCGATCTTCGCCTGGCGCGCATCGCGAGCCGCTTCAGCTTCCAGCACGACCTGGTGCCGATCCGTCTGAACGATCCCGGGCAGATGGGGCTCCCGGATGTGGGTCTGGTGCGGGTGGTGGACCCGGAGTCGGGGGAGCGCCGCATCGTCGATACCGGGCGGGCAGGGGTGCGCGGCGCCTATGCGCGGCAGGCCGGCGAGGCGCGGGAACGACTGACCCGGCTCTTTCGCGAGCTGGGACTGGAGGTCGTGGAGGTAGGGTCCGATGAGGATTACGTGCCCGTGCTGGCGGAGTTCTTCCGGGCGCGCGAGCGGACGCCGGGGCGGCGACGCGGGCGGGCGTTTCGATGAAGGCCTGGGACAAACGGGCACGGCACGGAGGGGCCGCGTTGTCAGGGTGTCGATCGGCGGGCGCCGGCGCTGGGATGAAGGTTTGGGTCGGTGGGCTGACCGTGATCGCGTCCATGGGAATGTTCGCGACGGATGCACTCGGCCTGCAGGAGCGGGCGGCGGTTCAGGCGGTGCGCGTGTCCCCCGACACCGTGGACTTGGGAGATCCCTTCACCCTCCATGCGACCGTCTACGTGGGTCCCGGACGGGAGCTGCGCGTGCCCGCGACGCTTCTTCCGGAGTGGGGCGTGGAGAGCCTGCGGCGCGTGCGGACCGATGTGGTCGAAGTGGGAGACGGGTCCCTCCAGGTCGCGCTCGAATACGACCTGATTCCCTTCGAGATCGGCCTCGCGGCGACTCCTCAGTTGGAGATGAGCAGCGGGGAGGCGGAGGTGGGCGCGGATCGGGTTCGGGTGGAGGACGTTCCAGGGGCGAACACGGACCCGGTCGGGGCCTCGATTACACAATTTACACAAAATACGCAAAATACGCGGAACGGGAGTCGGACCGGAGAACGGATCGGTGCTGATGCCGGGCTGCGGCCGGGCCCGGCCGCGCGTCCCCGGGACCGGCTGGTGATCGCCGGGCGGCGGGTCTTCGTGACCTCGCCCATCCTGCTCGGCGACATCGCGCGCGGCCTGCAGCCGAGCCCGCCCGCCGACGTGGTGGGTTTCAGCTGGAACGTCCCGGCCGTGTTGGGCGCCTCGCTCCTGTCCCTGCTGCTGCTCGGCGTGGTGACGGTGCAGGCGCGGGAGTGGCTGGCGGCGCGCGCGCCGGCCGCGGTCCAGGTTGAGGCCCCGCCGGAGACGCCGGCAGAGTGGAGAGAACGGGCGCTCGCCGAACTCGACCGCGTGCTCGCGGGCGGCCACCACCGGGCGGGACGGCTGCGCGACTTCTACGAGGACGCGGGGGATGTAATACGCGGGTACCTGGCGTGCTTCGACCCCGCATGGAGCTGCAGCCGGACGAGCACGGAGCTGATGCGCGACCTGTCCGCGGCGCCGGGCTGGCCCGACCCGGGCGATCTGGCCCGCGCGATGGGGCGGGGGGAGGTGGCGAAGTTCGCCCCACCCGCCGGCCCGTCCGCAGCCGCAGCCGGCGAGCAGGGAGGTGCCGCGGCCGAGCGTGACTTGGGGGCGATGCGGGCATGGGTGGACGCCTCGGGGCAGGCGCCGGCGTTCGTCTCGACGGCGGCTGAGATCGACCGGGACCGCGACGCCCTGACTGAAGGGTCCGGCGACGACATGCCCGGCGACGCCGGCTCTTCCGGAGGCTCTCGGTGAGCGTCCAGCTGGCCCACCCGGAGTGGTTGGTTCTCCTCGCGGTGGTGCCCCTCTGGCTGTGGTGGATCCGGCCGCGGCGCGCCTCCGGCCTGCTCCTGGCATCGGCGGGGTCGGTGCGGCTGCGGGGGAGCTGGCTCTGGGCGATGGTGGATGCGCTCCCGCGCGCACTGCGCGCCGCCGCGCTGGCCTGCCTGATCGTCGCGCTCGCGCACCCGCGTCTGATGCGCGCCCACGAGGAGCCGGTGGAGGGCGGGACGGGGATCGTGGTGGCGGTGGACCTGTCCACGTCGATGTGGGCCGACGACATGGAGGGATCACCCACCCGCCTGGAGGCCGCCAAGGCCGCGGCCAGGCGCTTCGTGGCGGGCCGCGCCGACGCGGTCGGCCTGGTCACCTTCGCAGGCGAGGCGCTCACCCGGCTGCCCCTCACCCGCGACCACTACCTGGTGGACCACGCCATCGACGGGATGGAGGTGGGGCTGCTCATCGACGGCACCGACATCGCGGGTGCGATCGCGGCGGGCGCGGCGCTGCTGGAGGCGGCTCCCCACGACTCGAAGGTGCTGGTCCTGGTCACCGACGGCGCGCACAACCGCGACGGGCTGGTTCCCGCCATGGCCGCGCGCGCGGCCGCGGCCGTGGGCGTGCGCGTCTACCCGGTCGCGATCGGCCGGCCCGACCCGCCCGACCCGGCTGACGGAGCTGGGGGCGCCAGCGCGCCGACACGGCTCCAGCGCATGGAGACCGTGCTCACCCAGGCCGCGCGCATCACGGGCGGGCGCTACTTCTCGGCAGCGGATGTGGCTGCCCTCGACTCGATCTACGCGGAGATCGACCGCCTCGAGACGACCTCGCGGGAGACGCGGCTCACCACCGCTCTGTTGCCCCTCCGTTTCTGGCTGGTCGCCGGGGCGCTGGCGATGCTGATGGGGGCGGTCGGAGTGCGCGCATCACGCTGGGCGGTGCTGCCGTGAGGGGCGCGGAGCGGTTCGGGGCCCTGGCGAAGGGGCGGGCTGCGTCGCCCGGGCCGGTCGCGGGCGCCGGGCACGGGCGGGCGGAAGTGCCCGGCGGGGCGGGGAGGGCGCCATGACGTTTGCGCGTCCCATCCTCCTGCTCCTTCTTCCGGTCGCGCTCGGCCTGATCGCGTTTGCGCTGGCCCGCAGTACCCGGCGGCTGCGCCGGCTCGCGGAAGGGTTCGGGGGCGAGGAGGCGGCCGGGCGCCTGACCACCCGCGAACTGATGGACTTCCCCCGGCGGCGGCTCCGGATCCTCGGCCTGGCGGTGACCGTGATGGTCCTCGCGGCCGCCGGGGTGCGCTTCGGGCCGGGGATCGGCCTGAACGCCTCGCGTCCGGTCGACGTGGTGGTTGCGCTGGACATTTCCGCCTCGATGGCGGCGCAAGACGTGCCGGGCGGGCGGATGGCGCGTGCCAGGGAGGCGATCGGGGCGCTCCTGGAGGCGCTGCCGGGCGAGCGTGTCGGCCTGGTGGTGTTCGCCGACTGGCCCCACACGCTCGCCCCGATTACCGACGACCAGCAGGTGGTGCGCTTCTTCGCCGACTCGCTGTCGGAGAACTTCCTGGGCGAGCGCGACCAGGGCACCCGCGTGAGCGCTGCCATCGGCGAGGCGCGCCGGCAGCTCGACGCGCGCCGGGAGGATGGGAGGGAGCGCGTGATCCTTCTGGTGACCGACGGCGAGGCGCACGAGGACGGGTTCGCCGTGGCGGACAGCGCGGCCATCGCGGCCGCCGGGGACGTTGGCATCTGGGTCGCGGGGATCGGCACGGCGGAGGGGGCGGGGCTGGGGGGGGNCGGCGCGGGCGCTCCGGTCACGGACGCAGGCGGCGCACCATTGGTCTCGCGGCTCAATGAACGGCTGCTGCGGGGTGTCGCCCGCGCCGGCGGGGG
>JGI24793J26633_1001324_pt1 | contig 13711 bp, 12 predicted proteins | sample MesohylFT_FD_26633 | JGI IMG/M metagenome (IMG submission 26633) | reverse complement strand
GGCTGCACCGCCACAGCATTCCTTTTCCTTCTCACCTCGTGCTTCGCCAGGGAAACCCGAACCGCCTCCAAGTGGGCATACAAGAAATACGTCCGCTTCAAGTCTTGCCCTATTGCTTCCATTCGCCCCGGGTTCTCAATTGCGCTCCTGATCTGGGACGCTCGCACCTCCCGCGCAAAATGCAGATAACCCAAATCCCTCTCCAACTCGGACAGCTTCCGTTCCAAGCCTCCNGACTCGCTCCATTTGATNATGTCCCGACAGCGTTGCCGCCAGGTCCTCATCAGTTCGTAAGCCGCAAACANCCACATTTGCGATTGCGCTGACAGGAAGGCCGCTTCCGGGAGCGGCGTTCCGTCCTGCCGAACCAATGCCTCCAGCAATCCCTGCTCCAGACCGGTCAGCCATTCATCGATCATCCCGAGATTGAACGCCTGCATGCGCAAGAAGGGATCGTCGCCGAGGAGATTGAGATCCGAGAGCGCCCGACGAAGCTGCGTCGGGTCCAGAGAGGATGCCGGCGCGTAGGGCGGCCGATCCTCGTGCATCTCCTCCGGTCCCGGTACGATCGGCTCTTCGTCCTGCCGACCATCCTTCACCGGGACGCCTCCTCGGTACGTTCGACCCGATGCGGACGGTCGGACCATTGTCCGATCTCTACGATATCGCTGCTCATGCCGACGGTATGTCCTCCTACAGGTTTGCTACCTCGGTCTCGCGCAGGTTCAGGAAGCAAACCAGACGATGATCGCGAATGACGAAGTTGGACAGGTCATCCCTCTCCTGCTCTCTGAGAAGGAACGCAGACACGGTCCTCCGTCGGCGTTGGCGATAGTTTCCACTCTGCAGTTGGGCAGCATCCCGCCACTCGTCCCGGCACAGCCCTCTCGTGCCCTTGCTCCATTCCCTCACGGCCATCGTAATGCGGTAATAGCTCTCGGGCCGCCGCTCTCCCCCATCCCGCCCCCGACGACCAAATCGCCCGGTTCAGATATACGACTAACGTATCGTTTCCGATGCAAGCGTCCTTAAACCTGACCGGTGCGAAAAGGATTTTCCGTGGCCAGCGGACATACCCCGTGGTTCCGCTCAATTTTCCGAAGAGCCCGCTATATGTCGCCCTCGGGCAACCCGNAATNGTGAGTGGCTCTCCCCTCTTCTCCGGATGNAAACTGTAATGCTCCGCCACCGGCNGAAGCGTCGAGACCGTCCGACCGTGCGTGCCGGGCGCCGCTTCGCCCCTGTCCCGCCTGACATGCAAATCCTCATGATCCCCCGCCTCCACCGGCTGCCCGGCCCTCCGGCGCTGCCGGCGAAGTGCGGGCAAGCGAAGAGCCGACGGCCCCTCCCCAGCCGTCGAATGGTTCCTGACCGCGACCCGGACGTTCCTGCTCGCGGTGGGCCTTTCATTTCCATCCGCATCGCAATCCCGGGCATGGCGTTCGATCGCCCTGAAATGCGGAGACACCCTGAAGCGGCCCGCACCGCATGCCACCGCCGCCATGGCGGCACCGCACGCCCGGCACTGCCAGGGTCCCACGGCGTTTCCGACTCCCCGTCGCAACGCTGCCGCCTGCATGACCCTTCCCGTTGTCGTGTTTCTCGCCGCGTCCGCCATGCACCATCCGCCCTCAGTGCCGTTTCAACCTGTCTTGCGTCGCCCGCGAACCCGGCCGACGGGCCATTTTGTTCCCCTGCCGCAACAGCCGCCGTTTCAGTTCCGCCGAAAGCACCAGCTCCCCATCGTCCACCTTCTTCAGGCAATGGCGAAGGATTTCCGCGAGGTCGTACTGCGCTGAAGCGACGGTGTGATTCTGGTGCAACTCCAGTACCGCCGGTCCGTGGCAATCGCGCAATTTGGCCCCGCTGCCGCATGGGCAATCGTGATGCCCCCGGTATCCGTGTTGCACGAGGTACAGTGCGACCTTGAGCGCCTGGACCTCGCCCGGCAGGCCAAGCCAGTCGATGTAGAAGCGGGCGATCCCCTCTCCGCCATGCTCCCGCTCGCCGAAGGGGTGAACGCCGTGCCGTTCCCAATAGCAATAGCCGTAGCAGTACGGAATCACGAGGTTGGTTACGAACCCTCGCAAACACGGGTCCCGCCCGAAGCGCAGCCGCTCCTCCACCGGAACCGCCAGGCATAGTTTTCCGTTCGTGAAGACGTGATCGTAGGCCTCGCAAATCCTGCCGCCGGTCTCGCGCACCCAAGGCAGCGTCTTCGGGTAGGCTGCAGGAACGATCAGGTCGATCTCGAAAGCATCCGCTATCGTCTCGTGACCGTCGCTCGACGCCTCAAACGGCAGCGGGCCCGACACGACCAGACCATCCTCCCTTTCCCGGAGGCGCGTCAGGCCCTCATACTCCCTCCGCAATTCTGCGATCTCCGCCACCAGGTCTTCCCGCACTCAGGGCCTCCAGGGCCTCGCCGCTCCGCCGATATGCACCCGTGCCGGCGCCGCGGCGGCCTCGGTTAGCGTGACCAGGCCAAGATGCGCCGTCACCGCGGCGGCACCGAGCGCCGCTCTTAGCCGGTTCCTTGCCGTCCCGAGCCGGTTCTCTTCGAGAATGTCGACAAGGTCTTCCTGGAGTGCGTCGACCCACTGGAAGAACGCCCGGGCCCGCGCATGATTGTCCTCATGCCATCGATCGGCAAAGTTCTCCGCGGGATTGACCGGATTACCGATGTACCACTTCCCGTCCCGCGTACGCTGTATGAGCCCCAAGGAAGCAAGCGCCACCTCGATCGAGCGATTCTCCACCAACCCCGCATGTCCGTGCAGCTTCGAGACGATTGCCGTCAGAGCCGAATACACATCTGGCTCGGTCCCGTACAGATGCGCCGCCAGGGTGGTCACGATCATCGAGATCGGCGCGTAGTCGGCGCCCGTCCCACCGTTAAACATCACATCCCGGTGTCGCTTCATGATCTGGATCGACCGCTGCAGTGGCGTGCGGACCAGCTGATCGGGAACGTCGTCCACCGACGCATAGATCGTCGTCGCCCGTGCCCTGATCGAGCGCTTCTGCTCCGCCAGCACCCGTATGAAGGCCGCCCGGTTCTTTTCGTCGAACCAATCGCCATAACCTTTCGGGTTGCTGGCTGACCAGTCGTAGAAGGCGCCCTGCCGGTTGGTGATGGCGATGGACTTGTCGAAGGCGTGTTGGGAATCGGGAACCGACGGAAGGACATCCAGGTGAAACCCGATGCCGTCCTGCTCGGCATACTCAAGCGTCCAGCACCGCTTCCCTTCGTCATCGAGCATCCTGCGGTACCGGTCGTGCTCGCGCAGTCGGTCGCCCACCATCCACTTCACCGCGCGCGCATCCGTCCGATCCTTCGCGATCGGCAATTCGCACACGAGGTCTATGTCGTAATCCGCCTCCTTGCCGCCCCGTATAGGCCGTACGACGGTCCCTAGTCGGAACGATCCCTGCGGATAGATGTCCGGCGCGTCAGCGCAACCCGGATACTCTCCGTCCTCAAGCCAGTGCCCGACCGCTTTGTACCTGTCGACCGCCTGCTGGTACTTGCCGGGTGCGATGTCGATGTCTTCGGCGACCTTCTCCAGGAAGCTCGCGTACGCGTTTTTGTCAATCGTCATGACAATCCTCATTCAAGTGGTAGACGGGCGTGAATTCCTCGACCGGACGATCGAAGAACACGGATTTCAGGACCGGCAGCCGGTCCCGGCCTTTCGAGTGTCCAAGGCCCTTGAGGTCACGGATCGTTCGGGTGTCATCCATGGGGTAGGCGTTGTACGGAACCGCATGGTTGACCCGGTACACGGCATCCCGGTCGTGCTCGTGTCCTGTCAGCAGCTTTGCCATCCCCATCGCGCCGTGCGACTGACCGTCCATGAACAGCTTCAGGGCCTTGGCCCCGAGAGTGCCGAGGCCCGCCCATTTCGGGACCGTGTAGGTCTCCTCCAGGCACCCGAGGCTCAGTATGTGCAGGTTCTCCCGAGGCCAGCCGAGCACACCTATGGCCTCGACTACCGCGATGGCGACCGGGTTGTTCGCCCACACTCCCCCGTCGAGCAGGCCGACATCGTGTTGCGTGATGTGCTGGCGGAAATAGGTGGGCGCGGCCGCGGTCGCCAGCGCCGCGTCCACGGCAAGCGACCGGTAGTCCGTCCGGAGCCGCTGATGATGCGCCGTCTTGTAGATGTAGACGGATTGCGCAACCGGATTCCATGCGGGAACCACCAGACGGGTCCGGGCATGGCCAATCCGTCGATCGCCCAAGACATCCTGGAGCGCGTCCCGCAAAGCCTCCGAGCCATACTTGTTTCGGTAGAGCCAGCGAATTCCGCGCAGCCTCCTGCCCACGAAGTTCCCGAGAGCGTTCCGGTCCTGGCCGAAGATTTCCGGCCCCTTTTCTTCGTAGAGACCCAGTATCTCCGAGGCAGGATGCCCCAGCGCCAGGGCGATGCCGATTATTCCCCCCGTCGAGGTGCCGGCAATCAGGTCGAAATACGATCCGATCGGATGATCGAGGTGCTGTTCCAGTTCCGCCAGGAAGGCCGCCGGAAACGTGCCGAGAATGCCGCCCCCGTCAATACACAGGAGGCGGCGCTTCCTTTGCCCCGGCCGTTCGTCCTCACCCACCAATGGCGCCTCCTCGTCTTTGCACCAGCCGGTTCCGCCCTGGGCCGCAGAGGCCACCGCACCGATATGCCAGCACAGCATGTATTTGGGCCGGCGCTGCATATTGTCAGGTACGATTATCAATCTGTCAATGGAAGCTTTTGACATTATATGTTCGATATTGGAATATGCGCCCGATGCCGCAGCAGCGGCATTCCAAGAGGGAGGAGCAGAAACCATGAATGCGAAAGATCTGGGACGACGATTGCGCTCGGCGCGCGAGGCACGCGGCCTCAGCCAGCAAGCCGTAGCCCATGCCTTGAGCCTTCCCCGAACCGCTGTCACGCAACTCGAGGCCGGCAGCCGATCGGTATCGACCCTCGAACTGACCCGACTCTCCGAACTCTACCTGCACCCTGTCGCCGACCTCCTGCATGAGGGGCCCAGGGACGAAGACAGGGATGTCCTCGTGGCCCTGCACCGCGTCGCCCCGGGCCTGGAGGAGGACCCCGTCACGCGCGAGCAGGTCGCCCGGTGCGTGCACCTTTGCCGGGAAGGCGTTTCCCTCGAACGTCTGTTGGACGCGGAGCCCCGTTCTGGCCCGCCCAGCTACGAGATGCGGCTTCCCCGCTCACCCGGTGAGGCCGTGGCCCAAGGACAAGAGGCGGCCGAACAGGAGCGCCGCAGACTCGGAATCGCCGACGCGCCTATCGCCGACGTTTCCGAGCTCATTGCTTCCCAAGGCGTCTGGGCATCCGGCGTCACGCTTCCCGACGGCATGTCAGGCCTCTTCCTGCGCCACCCCAGCATCGGGCTGGCAATTCTCGTGAATTCGTCACACGCGAAGGGACGAAAGCGCTTTTCCTACGCGCACGAATACGCGCACGCCCTGCTGGATCGTAACGGCAAGATCACGATCTCCAGCACCGACAACTCGTCCGAAATGGTCGAAAAGCGCGCGAACGCGTTCGCCGCCGCCTTTCTCATGCCGAGAGGTGGAATCCGTGCTTCCCTGCGGAACCTCGACAAAGGGCTGCCGAGCCGCCAAGACCACGCCATCTTCGATGCGGCCAGCGGAGGCCATATCGAAGCGGCACAGCGCACGCCAGCCCGCTCGCAGCGCATCACCTACAAGGACAACGCCATGCTTGCCCACCACTTCGGTGTGAGCTACCAGGCGGCCGTCTATCGACTGAAGAGCCTTCGGTACATTTCCGCGAGCGAGTCTGGCGAGCTCCTCGACCGCGAGCGCTTCGGCCGCAAGTACCTCAAGGCGCTCAGCATGTTCGGCGACGTTGGCGAGCGCGAAAAGCAACGCTACTGGGACCGGGAACTCCGTAATGAAATCGCGCATCTCGCCATCGAGGCCTACCGCCGCGAGGAAATTTCCCGTGGCCGGGTGCTGGAACTGAGCAAGACCCTCCGGATCTCCGGCGACACGCTGCTCAACCTAGCTGAAGCGGCGCGCGGCGAATGACACAGGTCGTGGGAGAACACCAACCGGCGATCATCGTCACCGATGCATCCGTTCTCATCAATTTTCTGCGCATCGACCGGACCGACCTGCTCGCCGGCCACTCCCACGCATTCCTTGCCACCGACCATGTCGCCGCGGAAATCACGGACCGCTATCCCGATCAGCAACAACGCTTCGCCGCCGCTCTTGCAGCCGGCGCAATCTCGGAAACCCGCGTTACCACGCCGGAGGAGATACGGCTCTTCGGATCCATGTTCGCCGCCGGGCGGCTCGGCGCCGGCGAATGCTCCGCCATCGCCCTCGCCATCCACCGCCGCTACATCCTCGCCATAGACGACCGCCTTGCCACCACACATGCCCGTCGTGCCGACGCAACCCTTCGCATCCTCGCGACACAGGACCTGGTCGTCTCGATGATTCGCGAGGGCTTGCTCGACGTCGCCGAGGCCGACCGCATCAAGCAGGAATGGGCAACGCGTCACCGATTTCGGCTCAATCTGGCCAGCTTCAGAGACCTGGTGGAGTAACTCTCAATGCTGACCGTCATCCAAGCGCAGACCTCGATCACGGTTCGTTCCTCCGGCCGTCGGCAGCCTATCTCCCGCTCAGGACGTCGAAGAAGCCGCTAAGCAATGAGCACACACAATTGGCGACACAGCTTCGCGTCCCGCGCGCTAGCCCTCGGAGAAACCCTGTCGGTGGTCGGCGAGCTGCGCGGACACACACTCGCCGCACCGCTGTCCGGACGGTTCTCTGCGATAACTTGCTGGGGGCGCTGCCGGCTCCGCGGAAGTCTCTCGGTGCTCGGCGGGCACTGCATACAGCCAGGGTGTGAAATGGGGCATCTGTATCGTGTCTGCCGATGTGCATGCTTCCGACGGATCAGCGCGACCTGGCAGAATTCTCATTCACACGCATGAGGACCTCTCCCATTGGTATCGAGATGACTAAGTTGCCACAATTGTCGTCTGACGCGACAGATCTGATCGTGACCGCTACGCATATCGTAGGTTTAGACGGCTCCCCCTGGAGCGCCTGGATGGTCGGAACCTATTCCGGCGAGGCAGCTAGACTGTACGAAAGGGCGGAAATCAAGGGCAGAGGAGTTGGAGAAGCCTGGTTCGGAAAGACCAAAGACCGAGAGGAAGCTACTGAGGTCGTTCGCTTGCTGGTGGGCAAAGGTTGCAGATTGGACGAAAAGTCCGACACCGCAGGCATCCACCTCTATTTCGTGCGAAGAGAGAAGAGGCCCGATCATTCAGGCGACCGATCACCCTACAGCTCCGTTGACCATGTGCGTGAGGCCGGGCGCTGGATCGCCGAGGACTATGCGCGGCACAAATCCGTGACCAAACGACGTGCCGATCGCGGCGAAAAGGCCGAGGAGTTGGTTCGAGTCGCGCTCCGTGCAGTTTTGCCCGAATGGATTGGCGTCGAGCACGGATTCGTCGTCGACAGCTACGGATTCACCAGCCAGCAACAAGACGTCGTGCTATTCGAGCGTATGCGAAGCCCCGTATTTCGGACGCTGACCGATGGCATCGGCCCCGGAAACTTCCCGTGTGAATACGTGATCGCCGCCGGCGAAGTGAAGGCTAGCACATACAGTGGCTGGGTCCGCGATGTATTTCAAAAGAGTGAATCCGCCAAGCGAATGCGGAGGGCAATCGGACATGAAGAATCACTAGGTACGACTTGGTTTCCTTGGCGCCACTATGGGGATCGCTCCAAGCCCGCGGAAGACCAAGTACGCGGTCCCATCTTCGATCAAGACAGAAATCCTAAAGACCGCATCATGACATTTGGTATCGCTTTGGAGTCGCAGAACAAGCCGCAGACCATCGCNAGACAGGTAGCCAACGAGATATCACAACAAGAACGCCCGTTGGGTCCAGANACGATCGTTGTTCTGCAACGCGGAGTGGTAGAAGGAAGGAGGCTCGTCAAAGAAAGTGACAAAGTGACGAAGATCGAAATTTTCGGCCTGCAAGATCAAGAGGCTACAATGACGAGCGTGCAGGAGTGGGACGAAAGCAGTCGACATTGGGATCCGTTCAGCTACCTGGTGACCAAAATAGTGGAGCACGCGTTGCACGGGCGGACTGCTTCAGAGGCTTCCCTCTTGAGATACATAAGCAGGATGGGATGGGCAATGTCTGGTTTTCGAGACGTCACTTTTCCGATTACTCGCCGGCGATAACGCCGATTCATCTTCCATTCGCCCCTGCTGATAGCAAACATTTACCCTCGCCGCGCTATCCGCATCGCCCTTTTGTGTCAAAACCGCCGAGCTCCGCCCAGACCTATACCTAACGTAACTTCAGCTCGCCCAATCGATGCTTTAACGGTCGCCAGTCGCCGCCAACCGCAAACTTCAGCAAATTCATCTTCATCTCTTCCAACATAGAACCCGCTTCGTCAGGGCGCATTTCCTCCGCCATGGCAAAGTACCTCTTTGCATTCTCTACCGCTTCCTCGAGCCTTGCCGACATCCAGGAACGGTAACCAATCAACGCCTTGTTTCCTCGAAGCAGCCAAGGTACCCAGTTGTATAGGTACCCGTCGATAATCCCNGCGTGTCCTGTCGCCCCCTGTTGGTACTCGACGAAAAGACGGCCNAACGTTTCATAGGCGTCGCTTAGACAGGGACGTGGTTCATTCGATCGACCGGTGCACAGATCACTTGACTCCCCTCACTTGTCCGCCCGACTAGCCCGCTCCAATAGGTGTCAGTGTTGCAGGCACCTTGAACCAGGCTCCCCCAAAACCGCCTCAACGCCTCGTTCTCGATGCCACATTGCCGTTTCCGTACAAACCCAACGTACTTCCCTAGGCGGGTCCCACTACTGCACTTGCTGCCGCCGTGCGGCGATCGCCTTGATTCAAATCTAAGATAAGAAATACGACTCTAATGGGCCCCATACCATTTGAATAAATGGCATAAAATCCGCGAGGTGCAGAACCGCTTGTGGCAAGGTCCACAACATCCACACACTTGAAACCCTCTGGTGGGTTGCTCTCCGCAACCAAGCGAAGACGGCGCACGGTTTCTGAAACATCCCGAAAAGTGTATGTAAGCAAGAAGTTTACGCTGCACGAGGAGTACCCAAATAGCTTGTGAAAATGAGCTCGGAGATTATCTTCCCTAATCGCATCTCTGCACACCACTGCTTCCACGGCAGACAGCGTCGTGCTCCCGCGGCGAAGAACCAGATCTGGTTTGCCAGGATTACCCCGAGCGCTCCAGCCCTCGCGGGAGTGATCTGCCACATGCCAATCCAGTAACTCCAACTGACCAGTCAGCAGTTCCCGGACAAGTGCGGTAATGTCATCCTCGTATGAATCGAGCGCCAGGTTTCGCATTGCCGGAACTAGGTTCTCTACACTTGACGTTGCTGAAACGATTAGATCAGTTACCAGTTTTGCGAACGGGTCACTCCACGGTCGTAATACCTGCGCCTGCTGAAGTGGATCCATTTGCTTCAAGCGAGTTAGCGCTTCTTTCGTGGCAGGGATTAACTGATCATCCGGTGTAACTCCCAAAACTTGAAATGTCCCAGACCCGCTTTCAATGTACGCTTTTGCCGCGCGCAAATGCCGTGTTTCCCCAAACGTTCGTGTCGCCTCATTTAGCATCACCACTGCTTCCGGCTGGCGGCCCAGTCGTGTCACCGCCACAGAATCAAACGCAATAGCCGTATCCCTAAGTTGTACTGACTCGATCGAGTTCAGAATTTCGTGCGCCTGTGCAGCCTTCCCAAGTGAAAGTAACAATAGTGCCCTATAGCACGCATAAACTTCGGCGTCTGCTTTGCTCAATCCGCGTATCTTTTGTAAATTGATCTCCCCGTCCGCCAATACATTCTCCGCTTCAACCGTTCGATGGTCGTCTAGTATTTCAAACAACCCGTCTTCGAGTACCCTTCCGATATGTGCTAGGAACAGATTGATAGCATACGCCGCGACATCGCTGCTTCGTCTGTGCAACCGCGAAAACAGCTCCACTGCTTGGCTGCGGTCGGCCGCCGGATTATTGAGAGCTGCCACCGCCTGATAGAACGCTAGCGTCTCCCGTGAAGTCTCCTGCTCCTGGGGAGATAGATCTTCAGGTAGTTCTGCCCCGTTGATTCCTCTCCAATCCTCCCTCAGCAACTTTGCACGAAGCGATTGCCGAAAGCGAACAGTCCTTCGCCCCGGTACCTTGCCCCAAGTACGCAGATCCATTTCGACCCGAAGATACTCCTCGGCAATCTCTCCGAGCCCCGCCGCCAGAAGAGCATCTATGCGCAATTGCACCTCATCGAGCGAATAGGTCGGCGCTGCATCGTCGGGCGCAATCTCGGTGATCCGATCTCTGATACGTTTTTGGATCGCAATTGGGCAATAAACAAGCAGCTCCGCAAGGACCGTTGGTTCATCGGTCTCTAGTATCGCGTCCGCTAGCCGATTCGCGTCTGATTCAGCGATCGCCGACAACGCTCCTCCCATATCTGCCGCAATCGTCCGATCCTGAGACTCAAAAAAGCTTCGTGATTCAAAATTTGGCGAAAACGCACCAACTCTGCCTGCCTCCAAGTCGGTTACTGCTCCCGTGCGAATAGCCGAGGTCAGAGCATCAAATATTGCTTCCGGCGCCTTCGTCGACAATCCGATGACCATTCGACACAATATCCTGATGTGAAGTCTAATGGCCTGACCAATCGCGCGCTCAAGAGTAAACTGGTTTTCCTCCGTGCAGGCGGATAGTCGCTCAATGATATTCACAGGCGACAAGATGTTATGGTAGACCTCCTCCGGCATTCGCTTAGCCAGCGTATGCAAAGCTACTGCCATGCGGGGCGTGACTCCGGCCGCCGACAACATTGCTTCGTCTTTAGCAAAGGAAGTTAGGTAACCCTGGGCCAAAGGCATTGGATCGATCTCGTCGGCGAGGCGACCGACAGAGATTGCATCCAAAGCGGCGTGGAAGTTAGCTGCCCCCAAACACATAGATTTCGTGTCTTCTAGCAATATTTCAATAATATTACCTATCGTTGATTGTGGCAGACGGACCAGCTCAGTTGAGAACCTCGCGAGCATTTCTTCAAAACTCGTCTTCCGGTCGCCGGTGTTTATTCGCACACTATCGTGTAACCAGCGAAGAAGAAGGGCGACTTCGCGAGTATGGATATTCTCTTTATTGAGATGATATTGGAGAACTGAAACAGCATCAGAAAATGCGATCAATCTGTTTGACTGATTATCCTTGTCAAGGAGCGCCCGATCCCAGGCACTTGTGGGCGCTTGCCATTGCGCAATTAACAAGCACGCTACTGCCGAAGTCGGCGGATGCAGAAGCAATTCCACTATGAGAGATGGATTGCGTTGCGCATGCATGAGAAGACTCAAGAAGACCGGCGCGCGATCCAGGGCTAAATCGGCGAGACGAAGAAACGTGGGATGCGGGGCACTAGAGTACTCGGTGTTCGTGATCTCTGCTTCTAACAGATAAATCAAATGGGCATATTCCTCGAGCTGAAGATATTTTTCGTCGACCAACCGTTCAATAGACGGATTTCGAAGCCAAAGAGCGCGTTCAATCAGACTAGCCGGAAGACTTGGAACATAATCGTCGGACGATGCGAGGTCGCGCCCGGTAGTTAGTGTCACGCGATTTATCAATTCGTTTCGAAAATCCTCAAACGTGCAAATTCCATTATCTTCGGCTAATGCATAAAAGATGGACTCACGAAAAGCAGTGCGGGCTGGTTCATTCCATGCTCTTGCGATCTCTATGTGGGGAGAGCCAAGTAGGTTCCACCGATCTACCCAGAGACGGAGGGCTTGGGAAGGTTCCGAAGTCATTGAGTACGAGCGATCCCAAAGGCGTGCAGCCACCCAGCTGGGAGTTTGACAATAAATGTCGTCTATTCTTAAGTCACCGGAATCGATTCTGTTGACTAGGTCAATAAGGAGTGTGTCCTTGGATACCTCCGGGCTCCAGACATTCGACGTGCAAAATCTCTGTTCGACCAGAGCAAGAAATGAAGGCATGAGTTCTGAAGAGCTATTCCGAGCGACAATTGCTACGTCAGTCGGTATTGATATTCTTCCCCAAATAACTTGAATCCAACCTTTATCTATTAGGTCATCAAAGTTAACTTCTGTAGAATCATGCCCTTGAGCTTCGCTGTAAATGGTATGAGNTTGTTCAAGCGTAGCGGCATATTCGACAGTCAGATTCAAGAGGAGCTGCAGGAATAGTTCATCTGTAACGTTAGTGGACCCCCTTTGCTCAGCCGGATGGACGTACGTTGCAGGAATACAACGATGGAATCTTTGCCTCAGTGTTCGGCGGGTCTCTGCGGGGACCGTCAGCAGACTAGAGAATTGGGTCATGGTCTCGGCAAGTTTGAAATGGGCAACACCAGCTGCCTTTGCTTCTCCCGGCGTCGCCCCGATAGCTCGCGGAGTGCCGGACATTGCATAGCAATCGGCTGAGTTCCACATGCGGGCGGGCTGAGTCCCCGCCAGAAGCGCCCGGTTGGCGTTGCAGCATTATGACCCGACACCTGCATTGACGGCGTCCTTGCGCGTCTTCCCTGCCTTGACCGCCTCTCCGGTCCTCGCGTTGCGTCCGGTAGTGGCCGGCCTGCTTCTGGTGTCCAGGGTCCCGAATCCCGCAATCCGCACTTCCTCTGCATTGGCAAGCGGGTCGCCGATGGCCCCGAACACACCCTCCACCGCCTCCTTGACAACCGCCTTGCTCAGGCCGCTTCGCGCTGCGAGCCGATCGGCCGTCTCCGCCTTCTTCATCCGTACTCCTCCCCCACGAACCTGTGCTGTTCCCTTCTTCGATTACCCGTAGGGCATAGCGCCGGTCAACGGCAGCGCCCCAGGACACTGCCCGTCGTCGGCAAATCCGGTTCCCGTACTGGCTGGCACGCCGCCCAGCTATTCGTCCAGCTTCGACCAGCGACAGCGTGCCGCCGCCATCGATTCGAGGGCACCCCCGCCCCGCCATCCCAAGTTGCTCGGCGACCATGAAGCACTCGTCAAACATCGGAGAGAACGCATTCACGGTCAGCAACCTTCGAGGTCCGCACTAGACTTGCATCGGTCAGGCCAGACGAAGCGTAACCACCGAAGGCCCCGCCGCGTTGATAGAACGAAGGCATGTGGCAGACTGAACCATGACCACCTCCGCGCTTCGGTCTAACTGTTGTTCTTCGCCTTCTCCCCTTGTCGCTTCGCCCTTAACTGCTCGATCACCCGCCGTTCATCTTCTCTATCTTCTTTGAGGTATCCATCTACTTTTGACTTGCGCTGCCCTCTCGCGATTTGTTTCCAATCCTCTCGCATTTTCTTGAGAGACTCCGCTATTTGAATTTCAGGACTCCAAGCACCTAGTCGACTAATACCCTTCGGCAATCGATGATGATAACTGACCTTATCCCTCTTCTTGTCACGAGGATGGCGCTTCCAGCTAACCTCCATCTTGAATTCTAGATCAGCAACGCTTTCAACATCAGACAAAAAGGACTTCATTTCTTGTCCCGGACGCAATACGCTAATGTTACTTAGCGGAAGCTCGCTATCTCCTCGAGCTTCTGCCTGCTCCGGCACGGGGCTAATCACCAATACCACGTCGTATGCCGCCGCGTTCCC
>JGI24793J26633_1001290_pt1 | contig 13891 bp, 15 predicted proteins | sample MesohylFT_FD_26633 | JGI IMG/M metagenome (IMG submission 26633) | reverse complement strand
GACGCACCTCGACCAGCTGACCGACAAGCTGCGGGAGCCGAGGGTGCGCAGGGTCATCGAGCCGTTGCTGAGCGGAGGCAACGCGGGGTATTCGGACCTGGACCGGGAGTACGTCCGCGACCTCGGGCTGGTCGCGGGGGACCCTCCGCTCCGGATCGCGAACCCGGTCTACGCGGAGGTGCTGCCCCGGGTGCTGACCTGGGTGCTGGAGGACGAAATGCCGGGCGGGACGGCGTCGTACGTGAAGCCGGACGGGAGCCTGGGCATGGACCGGCTGCTGGGAGCGTTCCAGGATTTCTTCAGGGAAAACTCGGAGCACTGGATCAAGCGCGCCCAGTACACGGAGGCGGGTCCGCAGCTGGTTCTTCAGGCGTTCCTGCACCGGGTGGTGAACGGCGCGGGGCGCATCGAGCGTGAGTACGCGCTGGGAAGCCGCCGGGTGGACCTGCTGGTGTTCTGGCCCCGCGGCGAAGGCCGGAACGACAAGTATGTGGTGGAGTGCAAGCTTCTCCGGGGGAGCCGTGCCCGGACGGTGGAACGGGGGCTCGAGCAGACGGCGGCGTACATGGACATCTCGGGGGCCGAGGCCGGGCATCTCGTCGTCTTCGACATGCGCGAAGGGAGGACCTGGGCGGACCGACTCTTTCGCGAGAGGCACGAACGGGGGAACAGAAACATCACCGTATGGGGGATGTGAAGGAGGCACCATGTCCGAAATGAATCGACGCACGTTTCTCGGCACCGGGGCGGCGGCCGGCGCTCTGGTCGCGGTTGGCGGCTGTAATCCTCCGGGGGGCGACGCTGGTTCGGGTGGCGACGCTGGTTCGGGGCGCGGTGGCGCGGGGGGCGAGAGCGCTCCGGGCAGCGTTCCGGACTTCGCACTCGACGAGATCACGATCGACGCGGTCCACGAGGGCATGCGGACGGGTGAGTACACCTGCAGCTCGATCACGGAGATGTACCTCGAGCGCATCGAGGCGCTGAACCGGCAGGGGCCGCGGCTGTTCGCGGTGCTCGAGGTGAACCCGGACGCGCTCGAAATCGCCGACGCGCTCGACCGCGAATTCCAGGCCTCGGGGCCCCGGGGGCCGCTGCACGGCATCCCCATTCTCCTGAAGGACAACATCGATACGGCGGACGGGATGACGACGACCGCCGGGTCGACGGCGCTCGCCGGATCGATCGCACCGCAGGACGCCTTCGTGGCCGCGCGGCTGCGGGAGGCGGGCGCGCTCCTGCTCGGCAAGGCGAACATGAGCGAGTGGGCGGGCTGGAAGTCGTTCGAGTTCGGGGCGTCGGGCTGGAGCGGCCGCGGCTGGGACGGCGGCCGGGGCGGCTTCTGCAAGAACCCCTACGCGCTCGACCGCACCCCGGGCGGGTCCAGCTCCGGGTCCGGGTCGGGCGCGGCGGCCAACCTGGCGGTCGCGGCGATCGGCTCCGAGACGGACGGCTCCATCGTCGGCCCGTCGTCGCGCAACTGCCTGGTCGGCATCAAGCCCACGATCGGCCTGCACAGCCGGGGCGGCGTCATCCCCATCGCGCACAGCCAGGACAGCACCGGCCCGATGGCGCGCACCGTGCGCGACGCCGCGATCATGCTCGGCACCATGGTCGGGGTCGACCCCCGCGACCCGCTGACCGCCGCGAGCGCGGGCAACTTCCTGACCGACTACACCGGCGCGCTGGACCCGGCCGGCCTGGGCGGCGCCCGCGTCGGCGTCCTGCGCGAGTACGCCGGCTTCGACAGCCGCGTCGACGCGCTGTTCGAAGAGGCGCTCGACGTCATGCGGGCGGAAGGCGCGACGGTGGTCGATCCCGTCACGCTTCCGGGAGAGCTGCGCTTCGGCAACGAGTACGAGATGGAGGTGCTGTACCACGAGTTCAAGGCGGACCTGAACGCCTATCTCGCCTCGCTGGGTCCCGACGCGCCGATCAGGTCGCTCGCCGAACTCATCGAGTACAACGAGGCGAATGCCGACCTGGAGCTCGCCCTCTACGGGCAGGAACTCCATGTGCGCTCCCAGGAGCGGGGGCCGCTGACCGACCAGCGCTACATCGACGCGCTGGCCGCCAGCCACCGGCTTTCGCGCGAAGAGGGGATCGACCGCGCCATGGACGAGCACCAGCTGGACGCGCTGGTCGGGATCACGTCGGGGATTCCCGCGATGCAGGACCCGCTCGACGCGTCGGGCGGAGGCGGGGGCGGATGCTCAACGCCGCCGGCCATGGCGGCCTATCCCAACATGTCGGTGCCCATGGGGTTCATCCACGGGCTCCCGATCGGCATGTCGCTGTGCGGCCGCGCCTGGAGCGAGGCGACCCTGATCCGCCTCGCGTATGCGTTCGAGCAGGCGACGAACGTGCGGCGGCCGCCGACGTTTCAGGCGACGGTGGGGGTGTGAGGGGGCGCGTCCCGATTACACAAATTACGTATTTTGTGTAAAATACGTGGTTTACGAGACTGGCCAGATAGAGTTCATTGGGAGTGGCACCAGGCCGGGAGGCACGCATGCTCAATTGGCGAGACTACATCACGGTCGACCCCGCGGTTTGCCATGGGCGAGCCTGCTTCACCGGCACCAGGGTTCTTGTCACCACCGTATTGGACAACTTGGCGGCGGGGCTGGACACCGAGGAAATCATGCGGAGCTACCCGTCCGTCACGGCCGAGTCCGTGCAGGCTACGATGTGCTACGCTGCCGATCTCGCCAGGATTCGCGTTCGGGACTAGTCGGTTCCGGCCCTCCAGGCCCATCGCATCGGGCTCACGACGACCATGGTCCTCTCCACGTTGACTACCACTGAGGGAGCTACACCATGACTCGCCTCGAGCCGGTTCACCCCGGCGAAGTGCTGAAGCACGACTTCATGGAACCGTTCGCGTTGTCGTCCAACGCGCTGGCCAGAGCGATCGGAGCGACACCGGCGCGAATCAACGAGATCGTCCGCTGCCGGCGCGGCATCACGGCGGAGACCGCTCTGCGGCTCGCCCGGTATTTCGGGACCGACGCGCAGAGCTGGATGAACCTGCAGGACCGATACGAACTTGCCGTGGCGAAGAGACGCGTGGAGGACGCCCTGGCGGCGATTCGGCCGCTGAGATCCTCCCTCCCTCTCACGTCCCGGAGATAGCCGCGCAGCCATGGCCCGCAAAGAAAACGGTCGCGGGAAGGCCCGGCAGGGCAATCCCGCCGCGATGCACGAGCTCAGCCAGCTGTACGCGTTGGGCGAACTGGTACCACGGGACGAGGCGAAGGCTCTCGACCACCTGCGGCGAGCGGCGGAAGAGGGATAGCCTGGCACGACGGACTCCAAGTGGCCATCGGAGCCACCGGGCGCTAGGTTTCGGCATACCAACCAACCACGCGGTGACGAGGCATCCCACCGATGTTCAAGCGTATCTGCATCGACAACTATAAGTCTTTTGTCAACTTCGAGTTACGGCTTGGAGAACTGACGTTGCTCGTCGGGCAGAACGGGGCGGGCAAGACGGGAGTGCTGGACGTGGTGTACGCTTTGCGAAAGCTCTTGGAAGGCACAGCTCGGGTTACCGACAGGGATGTGTTCCCCCCGTCCTCCCTTACCAGATGGCAAGAGCGGGCCGTTCAGGCCTTTCAGGTGGAAGTGGAGTTGGACCGAGACGCGTTCCAGTATCGTCTGGAGGTGGAACACGACCGCCGCGAACGCCGCGCACGGATCATCCTGGAGACCCTGTCGAGGAATGAAGGCTATTTGTTCCGGTTCGCACGAGGCGACGTGCGATTGTACCGTGACGACCACTCGGAAGGGCCCACCTTCAAGGGCGACTGGAGAGAATCCGCACTCGCCCGCGTCGTACCTGTCGAGGAAAATGTTGGCCTCACGCGTTTTCTCGAATTCATGCGCGGTGTGCTGGTTTGTGGGCTCAACTCGCCGACTCTCGTCTCGGAGTCGGCCAGCGAGGATCTGATCCTGGCAAGGGATGGACGGAACTTCGTCGATTGGTATCGTCACCTCCTGCAGGAACGGCAGCACCTGAATCCAGGGTACATTCAAGCGATGCAGCATGTACTGGACGGACTGCGTGGATTCCGTTTGGAGAGGGTGGGCATCGACACGCGGGTGTTGTCCGCGGTCTTCGGTGAGGCTGGTGAGACCCACGAATACAGATTCCACGAATTGTCGGATGGCCAGAGGACCTTGATCGTCCTCTACGCCATTACGCTCCTCACCGCCGACCAGGGGACCGTGCTCTTCATTGACGAGCCCGTTAACTACGTGGGTCTGCGGGAAATCCAGCCTTGGCTGATCGCGCTCGCAGATGCTTGCGGAGGCGCCGTTCCTCAGGCTGTCCTGTGCTCGCACCACCCCGAAGTCATTGACTATCTGGGAGGTGACCGAGGCATTCTGCTGTGGCGCTCGGGGGTCGGGCCTACGAGGGCGGAATCGCTGGCCGAGGGGTTGAAGCAGTCGACTGGTAGGAGTCCGCTAAGGCTCTCGCAGCTGATGGCCCGAGGCTGGGAACGGTAGTGGCCCGACGAAGAGTGCAGTATGTCCTGGTGTGCGAGGACGTACAGCACGAAGCGTTCGCGCGCCGGTTTCTGAAGGAAATGAGACTCGTAACCGACCCTCACCAGCTACGGGTAGAGCGTAGTCCCGGTGGCCGGGGAGCAGCTGACCAGTTCGTTCAGGAGACATATGTGACGGAACTGGATGCGGGCCGCAGGATTCATGTCACCAGGACCTTGCTCGTCCTGACCGATGGCGACGCGATGGGCCCCGAGGAGCGGTTGCGCAGGCTGGACGACGCATGTACTCGGCAGGGCGTGGAGCCAAGGTCACCTGCCGAGAGGGTTGCCGTTTTCATCCCCACGTGGAATATCGAGACATGGCTTGCCTACCTGGAAGACCAGAACGTGGACGAGAGACGGCAGGATTATCCCAGGTTGACGAGGCCGGGAGACTGTAGACAGCACAGTCGGGTGTTGGCTGAGATGTGTCGGCGCAGGGAATTGCGACGGCCTGCCCCGGAATCTCTTCGGGCTGCCTGCGAGGAATACGATATGCGATTGCGCTGATCCCGCGTAATCCCAGATCCACTGAACAACCCCGACCCGCTGTCCAGTGGCGGAGCGCACGGTCCCCTACATCGAGGCCCTGAAACAGCTCCGACCACGGGCTCGTAGGTCCGCCCCATGCACGTCGGAACAACGCATGGTCCCACCCTCGCCAGCCTTTCGCGCGTGACGCACCGGTACGGACCGGTGCTGGCCTGCTCCTCGGGAGCCTGGGCGTGCAGGAGGGCGCCGCGAGCGTATTCGGCCTCGAGCCGGGAGCGGCCGAAGTGCGGGTGCGCCGGGGCGCGATGCTCCAGATCTCGGGGATCTCCGCGAACCTGACCGTGCGCGAGCACCTCGAGCTCTTCCGCGCATACTATCCGGCCCCGCTCCCGACTGCGCGCCTGCTTTCCATGGCTGGCCTCGAGGATCTCGCCCGGCGCCGGTACGGGAAGCTCTCCGGGGGTCAGAAGCAGCGGGTGATGTTCGCGCTGGCGCTGGCCGGCGATCCCGAGCTCCTGTTTCTGGACGAGCCCACGACCGGGCTCGACGTCGATGCGCGGCATCGGCTGTGGAGCGAGATCCGGGCCCTGCGGGAGTCCGGGCGCACGACCGTCCTCACAACGCACAATCTGGACGAGGCGGACGCGCTGGCCGACCGCGTGGTGGTCATCCACAAAGGGCGGCGGATCGCGGAGGGCACCCCGGCGGAGATCAAGTCGCGCACGGCGGGGCGCCTGGTGCGGTGCGTCACCCCGATCGGGCCGGACGAGGTGGCGAGCATGTCTGGCGTGGTCGAGGCCAGGAGCCGTGGCCAACACCTGGAGGTCCTGACGACGCAGCCCGAGGCGTTGGTGCGGGAGCTGCTCGGACGGGACGTGGGGCTGGCGGATCTGACGGTCGTCTCGGCTGGCCTTGAAGAGGCATTTCTCGCGCTGACGCGGGATGGGAAGGAGGGTGGGCGATGACCGGCGGGGCGGAATCCGGGGGCGCGGGCGAGGGCGAGAGCGCGGGCGCGGTGATGCAAGTTCGCGACGCGCGCCGCCTCGGATCCGCCCGGCGCTTCCGGATCTACCTGCTGGAGGCGCGCTTCCAGGTCGTGGAGGTGCTGCGGGAACCCATGTTCGCCATCCCCACGCTGGCGTTCCCGCTCATCTTCTACCTGTTCTTCGGCGTGATCATGGGCACAGGCGGGGCGTCGCTGGCCGTGCCGACCTACGTGCTGGCGACGTACGGCGTCTTCGGCGTCCTGGGCCCCGCGCTCTTCGGCTTCGGAGCCGGGCTCGCGAACGAGCGCGACACCGGCGTCCTGCTCCTGAAGCAGACCACGCCCATGCCCGCCGGCGCCTACCTGTTCGCCAAGGTGATGTCGGCGCTGATCTTCGGGGCGGCCGTCGTGCTCGGCCTGTTCCTGATGGCCGCGCACGCGGCGGGCGTGGCGCTCTACCGCTGGCAGTGGTTCGCACTGGCCGGGGTGCTGCTCACCGGCGTGATCCCGTTCTGCGCCCTGGGCCTGGCGATCGGCGCGTGGGCGAAGGGACGCGCGGCCGTCGCCGTGGTCAACCTCGTCTTCCTGCCCATGTCCATGCTCTCCGGGCTCTGGCTCCCGATCTACATGTTCCCGGATGTCATGCAGGACATCGCCCTGGCGCTTCCCGCCTATCACCACGCGCAGCTCGCGCTCAAGGTCATCGCCATGGACGCCGGGCAGTCGGTTGCGGTGCACGTGTCGGTTCTGGTGATCGAGACGCTGATCTTTCTCGCGGTCGCGGCGCTCGGGTTTCGCCGCGCGGGCACCTTTTCGATCAGGAGATCCCGGTGAAGAGTGCACGTCATCTCGTTGGCCGCAGCCTGGCCTGGCTCCTGATCGGAATCGCGGGGACGGGCGCGGCCACACGCTGATGCCGGGGCTGATCGACGGCCACGTGCACACCTTCGGCTCGACGCTGAACGACGCGCTACGTTTTGGCGTGACCACGGTCATGGACCAGTTCACGCCCCCGGACTTCGTGGCGACGAAGAGAGGCGCGCGCGAGGAGGTGGGGCGCGGCACCGAGGCGGACCTGTTCTCCGCCGGCATGGCCGCAACAGCCCCGGGCGGGCACGGCACGCAGTACGGGGTGCCGGTGGAGACGCTCACCGGCCCGGACGAGGCGGCGGGATGGGTGCGGGCGCGCAAGGCCGAGGGCTCCGACTGGATCAAGATCATCTACGAGGACGGCAGCGCCTACGGCCGGGAGATCCCGTCGCTCGACGGGGAGACCGTCGCCGCACTCGTGGAGGCCGCGCACGCCGAGGGGCTCGCCGCCGTGGTGCACGTGAGCATCCTCGACCGGGCGCTCGAAGCGGCGTCTTTCGGCGCTGACGGCCTGGTGCACGTGTGGCACGACGAGGTCATCTCCGAAGCGGATGCCCGGCGCTTGGCGGAGGCGGACATCTTCGTGGTGCCGACGCTTTCGGTGATGGCGTCCGCCGCGGATTCCGCCGTAGCCGAGCTGGTGCGTGAGGCCGGCGAAGCCATGCTCTCGCGGATGCAGCGTCAGACGCTCGCAGATCGCTTTGCGCGCGGCCTGGGGGAGGCGGCGGCGGTGGCGACGGAGAACGTCCGGCGGCTGCGTGCGGCGGGGGTGCGGCTGGTGGCGGGTACGGACATCCCGAACCCCGGGACCGGGGCGGGGATCTCGATGCACGGGGAGCTGCGGCTGCTGTCGCGCGCCGGCATGGGGAGCGCGGAGGTGCTGGCAGCGGCGACTTCGGTGGCGGCGGACGCGTTTGGCGTCGCGGACCGCGGCCGGATCGTCGAAGGCCATCTCGCCGATCTGGTGCTGGTGCGCGGCGACCTCGAGGAGGACGTGTCGGGCAGTCACGACATCGTAGCGATCTGGAAGGACGGGTATCTGGTGGAGCGGGGGTTGGGGGGCGCGCCGGCGGTGGCCGCGCTTCAGGCCGCAGCGGTTCCCGCCCCTGCAGAGACGCTCGTCGCAGACTTCGAGAACGGGCTCGAGGCGACGTTCGGCGCATGGGACCTGACGACCGACCAGATGGCCGGCGGCTCCTCCAGCGCCAGCATGGCCGTGCGGGACGGCGCCCTGGTGGTCACCGGCGAAATCGCCGCAGGGGTGGCCTTCCCCTGGGCGGGCGTGATCTGGATGCCCGGCGCGCAGCCCATGCAGCCCGTGGACTTTTCCGGCCGCGAGGTGATCCGCTTCCGCACGCGGGGGGATGGGGGGGAGTACTCGGTGATGCTGATCAGTAGCGCTGCCCCGACCGGGCCGCCGCCCACCGTGACGTTCGTCGCGCCCGAGGAGTGGACCCAGGTGGAGATCCGGCTGGAGGACTTCCCGACGGCCACGCCGGAAATCATTGCGGGGCTGGCGTTTGTGGCGGAGGGGCCGGTTGGTATCTTCGGGTTCGAGGTGGATGAGGTGGAGGTGAGGTGAGGGAATATCGGCGCCGGGGTAGGTGACGACGGAGGTCAGCCCGGAGAGGTGGATGGATCCACCATTCGCGCGCAGGGCCGACTGATCCTCGGCGACATTCGCCAACCCGTCATGGTCGTCGGTGCCGGGCAGGGGCTGATCGTCGAGGAGCTGCGGCGTCAGGGGCTGCGATGCGACGGCATCGATCTGAGCGGCGCAGCAGCGCTTCCTGACCTCGCTTGGACTTCTGCGGGACGGCACGATGCACATGCGGTGGGCAATGGTGCTGAATCGCCTCGGCTTCGGTGCGCTGGTGGCGTGAGTGGCGAAGATGGCCGGGATCAGCACGTTCCAAGCCGTCCTGTTGTGCGTCAGCACGGGCCTCAGATCGACGCAACGGGAACGCGCAGTTGCCCTCGCGATGCGGCCGGTGATCGCTCAGGCCAGGGATCCCGACGCCTTCATCGAAGCGGCGCCGGAAACACAGCCGTTTCCGCGACAAGTCGGCAATTGGACGCCTGCTCGAGAGCTTGTCGATGACAATCGAGGATTGGCAGGCATCGAGTAGCTGCCATCTGGTACGGTGTCGCGGCAGGAAGCGAGGATCGTCGGTAAGCGATGCGTTACCCTTGGGCGGGCGTAATCTAGATGCCCGGGGAGCAGCCCCTGCGGTCCGTGGACTTCTCCGGCCAGGAGGTGATCCGTTTCCCAAGGCGGGCGATGGGCGGGAGTACTCGGTGATCCTGATCAGCAGCGCGGCGCCCGCCGGGCCGCCGCCCACCGTGAGGTTCATCGCCCCCGAGGAAGTGGCCCATGTGGAGATTCCGCTGGAGGGTTTCACGACGGCCGCGCAGGTGTTCTAAGGCGGACCCAACCCTGTGGGGACCAGTTGCCCTTGGGCTCAGGTCTGCCTATTGTTTGCCGTCCATTATTCCAGCTTCCAACCGACCACGAGGCTAGCCATGCTCGATAGTCCTTTCCGGACCATTACTCCTAACGTAGTTGGCAATGCACGCCTACGAACTCCCCAGTTGGAGGCATACCAAGCTCTGACAAGCTTCTCAGCGGAGTCCCATAGCAACGACCGCGAAGTAGGCATCATCATGCCGGTCGGGTGCGGCAAGTCCGGTTGCATTGCGCTTGCACCCTTTGCCTTCAAGAGTGGTCGTACACTCGTCGTTGCACCAGGGTTAAAGATCGCGGACCAGCTTCACGACGACTTCGACCCAGCTCGGTCCGACATGTTTTACATCAAGTGTGCGATCTTGGACGGCCACCTCTATCCGGAGCTTGCTCCAATTAGAGGACAGAGCACCAACAAAGCCGACCTTGAAGAGGCCCATGTCGTCGTGACCAATATCCAGCAGCTCCAGGGGCAGAACAACCGATGGCTACAAGATCTCCCGAATGATTTCTTTGACCTTGTCCTTGTTGACGAAGGACACCACAACGTGGCACAAAGCTGGGAAACGCTGCGAAGCGCCTTTCCGTCTGCCCATATTGTCAACTTCAGCGCAACGCCCGTCCGTGCAGACGGCCAGCTAATGGCCGGTCGTATACTATACTCATATCCGGTCTTCCGGGCAATTCAAGACGGCTACGTCAAGCGCCTGAAGGCCGTCGTCCTCAACCCTCGTACCCTTCGGTACGTTCGTCGGGAAGACGACCACGAGATCGAGGTCAGTTTGGAGGAAGTACGTCGCCTTGGCGAGCAAGATGCAAGCTTTCGTCGAAGCATCGTCACGTCGACCGAGACACTCAATACTATTGTTGACGCATCGATCCGCGAGTTAGAGAAGCGACGATCGGCAGCCGATGACCGGAGACTGAAGATAATTGCTTCAGCTCTAAACTACCATCATTGCCAACAAATCGTTCAAGCTTATCGCGCTCGTGGACGCCGAGCAGACTACGTGCATTCCCGCGAAGATGCAGCTGCCAATCAGCGTGTGATGAAACGGCTTGAAAACCACGAGTTGGATGTAATCGTTCAAGTTCGCAAGCTCGGTGAAGGGTTTGACCACCCATTTCTCACAGTAGCAGCTGTTTTTAGCATCTTCGCAAATCTATCGCCCTTTGTGCAGTTCGTTGGCCGCGTGATGCGCGTCATTAGGCAAAACGCGCCAGACCATCCCTCGAATAGAGGAATCGTCGTGTTCCACGCGGGGGCTAACGTGGCTAGTCGGTGGACCGATTTCCAAGAATACAGCGAAGCTGATCAAAAGTATTTCGACCAGCTCTTGCCTCTTGAAGGGCTGGATTTCACCTCCGGCGACGAACTAGAGGTAGTACCTAGCGGCCCGAAGGACGGAACGGGAGTCGAAGTGCGTGCACAAACGGTGGTGGAACTCGAGGAGATTCCGTTGATCAAAGAGAATCCCCGGGCGCTTGCTGCCCTTAAGGCGCTTCGAGAGGAAGGGTACACTTCAGAGGAAGTCCAACGGGCGTTCGAACAACTTGAGCCTGTTCCCGTCTCAAGGGTTCGTGAGAGGCAAGCTATGCGGAGCGCTCTCGACATGCGCGTACATACCAAAGTTGGCCAAGTGCTCGGCGAGAGGGATATCAATCCGCAGAGCCATGAACTCGATCGTCGATACCAGGGGCGGACAAACTATGTCGTACTCAAGTCAGCCATGGACCGTGAAATCAACGCAGCGGTCGGTCGTGGCTCCGGCGAACGGCACGAGTTCACCCGTCCAGAGTTAGATGAAATAGAAAGCAACTTCTCGGATATTGTGGAGCGCGCGATGGAGAAGATCTTCGATGCCACGGATTAGGTCAATTTTGGTACGGGTCGAGGTGGACGAAGCCAAGAGAGCTCATAACTGTCAAGCGAACCGTCGCCACCGGCTGAGGAAGGGTGATAAACGCTTGAAGGTTCAGCGTAATCGGAGTTGGGAGCATTATTGTGTGGCTTGCGGCGAAAGAATAATTGGGCGAGGAATCGATAGGCTTGAGAGGGTGAATCGGGAGTTGACCTCCGCTGTTCTAAGAGTAGAGCCAGGAGCGAACGGTAGCGATACCGCGTAGAGCATTGTTCAGATGGGTTCCCGGAGCCAAAGGTAGCCAGACGTCTGGGTTGAATCCTCGAGGAGATGGGATTCCCAGAACGATGGACGTCCGAACCCGAGCAATCCCAGGACTGAATTAACCCTTGAACACGTGCCTCCGATGATACCGGAGGAAGCGCCTGTGCGGATAGTCTCGCGACTGAGCAGGCAACCTTAGGCGGCGCTGCGGGTTGATGAGCCCTCGCGCCCTGTTGGGTATAGACGCCTTGTTCAGAAGCAACGTGTAGTCATCCTTAATGGATATGAGGCCACGATCAAACATCCAGTGGACCGTTGCACTTAGTGCCAGGCCGTTGCGCACGCTGTCCGGGCCAGCATCCTTCACCGGACGGATATGAGCCGCCTGCGCCTCTGCCCTTCCGCGGCCGTTGAGAATCTGAAGCCCGCTGATCGCGCATGTGTTATTGTATGCCCTCTTGACGCCCTTCGCAAACACTTGATCCCGAAAGGGTCGATATGATACCTGCTGGACGAAGGGACGATCTCGCAACAACTGCTCATCGCCGGAGTCTCCTTCGTGAACCAACTGGCCACCCTCCTGGTCGTCCGTCTTCGGTTCGAAACCTGCGGCAAGGATAAGGCTGTACTCCCCTTCCCTGAGAAGGCGAACAGCTCGCCCGAACTGCCCTTTGTTGGTCGATCCATCGCCTTTCCTAAGCTTGCTCTCGTAGTAGTGATCACCCTCTCGGAATGGCACCGGCCGGTCGAATTCGAGATAATCTTTGACGTATGCGTAATAGTGGTTGGCGAGGTGAGGGTCGGGTTGGATGTCCTCAAGCAGCGCGGTTGCGAAGTAGGACTGACGCCCACCTGAACTCGACAGATCTGCGCTGGTACGGCGAGGTTCGTAGTACACGATCCAGTCCTTGAGGGCGCCGCGGGCGACGCCGAGGTACGTGCGCGGGAAGTGGTATCGCTGCTCCGGAAGATCGTCGTAAGCGGGGTCGACCTTCGTAGTGAAAACGGCCTTGGCCATGGTCTCCTGATCCCAGCGTTATGTGTCGAAAGTGCGTGTCGCCCGTCCTGATCCCTGCGCCTCCCTATCCTCTACATCGAAAACCTCGGAGAGTTGTCGCGCCATCGTGGCCCGCGTTTCCGGATCCGCTTCTCCCTCGATGAAGGAGAGCATGATCCAGAACAAGCGATCGAACAAGGTCAGGACGATGCGGTGGTACGAGTCGGGGATCGACTCGGCATGGATGAACCGGATGGCGTGATCCACGACCAAGCTGATGCCTTCAAGCGGGCTCTCGTCGCTCTTGTCCCTCGTGGACCCGCGCGCCATCGCGGTCCAGCGCTCCAACCAATGCTCTACGGTGTCGGACACGGAATAGACGGTTGCTCGCCCACCGCGCTCGATCCAAAACCGCGAATCGGACCTCACCCAATTTGGCATTTCGGCCTTCTCAAGCGCCCGGGAGATTGGGTTCACGCTCGGGTCCCCCGGTACGAATGGGCACGTGCCGTCAGAATTCGGATCAATCCAGATTCGGTCCAGGTCGTTGTCGACCGAGCTGAGTTCGCCCACGAAATCGCCTCCTCCAGCAGTGGTTTCGGTGCGAGACGCGTGCGGACTGATTCAGCTGCGTTGGAGTCGGAACCTCCATTCGATGAGAGGTTCACAAAGGCGTTTCGTCTCACGTTGAACATGACGCGGAGCATGCCACGAGGCCGCTTCCTGGTCAAGGATCGCGTCAGATCTTCGAGCCGATCGAAGCGGCCCTGGCCTGTCAGCCGAGCGAGCCCCTAGTCGTCGAGGTCGAGGAGGCAGATCTTGGCGAAGCGCTGGACGAGCTTGGGGTAGAATCTGTCGGCCCGCGCGAGGGCGACTGCGTCGAGGAGACATGCGCGGTGACCACGAGGAAGACGAGGCGCGGAGCCACTACATCGTCGCGATCTGGAAGGATGGTGCCTCACGGACCGGGCAGTGCCAATTCCGACGAATTCGTCCACCGATTCCGAGCGAAACCGTCCAACTGTTCCGGGCCAAGCCGTCCACCGATTCCGAGCCAAGTCGTCCGGGCTGAGCGGTGATCCTTGAAGGGGTGCTGGACATGGATGGATCAGGCGTGGTCGTGAGGGCTTGGAGCCTCGTTGGTTGAGTCGTGGAGCCGCCTCATGGAACCGCCCTTGAGGGTGAATGCAGTGGCGTTGTTGAGGATGGCGTCCCCGAAGGTGGGGTCGCCGACGACGTCGTGCCAAAGCTCGACGGGCGTACGCTCCCGGCCATGTCCAAACGAACGGTATCGAAGCCTTCTGGGCAACGATTGGAGTTGCCCCGTTATGACGGACACCTTTCCATTGGGTCGAACCAAGGAGGTGAGCCATGGCGGGAAGAAGGCGAGGGCGATATCCGCCCGAGTAC
>JGI24793J26633_1001133_pt2 | contig 13991 bp, 13 predicted proteins | sample MesohylFT_FD_26633 | JGI IMG/M metagenome (IMG submission 26633) | reverse complement strand
TCAATTGAAACATATTTGGCCGAGTTTTGAAACAACCGTATCACCACAAGCAAGTAAGTTATAGTGAGTGATGTATGTCAAGAAATACAAGGAGTGAAAAATTTCTCTGACCGGCATAACCGGCTTCGTCGCGTGCACGCCGACCGGGACGGAACACGGGTGGTTTTCCATCACCTCAAGGTGCCGGCAACGAACACTCTGGCGGAGCGTGATATCCGCGTTATGAAACGCATACACACCATCTCGTGGAGCTTTCGTTCCGCCGACGGAGCCACGGATTGAGCTATACTGCGTCGTCTCATTGCAACGGCACGTCTTGGGGTTGAATACCCTAGCCACCGATGCCGCTGAGGTGTGTTGGTGTTATGGGGCCAAAAGGGTCCACTTCCAGGTACCTAACACAGGTCCTGACCCCAATAGTCACCTTCCTCAACCGAGGAAACGACAATAATCTGAAATTGAGACGACCTGAATAGTTACACACTTTATTGTAAGGGTGTTGATAACTATTTTAGTAGGACACTAAATTGTTAAAAAAAACCCATTTGAGTGCATAATGCATATAATAATTTACAGTGAAGGCATCCTAATTGACTAATTATTTGATATTGTGATGCAAACGTGGATTGGATAAAATAGCAAATTCATTTAGTGAGGAATTAAGCGAATGGAAATGCCCGATGTAAATAGTGCGATTATTGCTCGAAAAATGGCAATTATCGACCGCTTTATTCATGCGATTGGCTCAAATGCAGTCATTCACGACCATTTTGAAACCAAAGCTTACGAATGCGATGGCCTGACATCTTATTCATGTTCACCCCTAGCCGTTGTCCTTCCCCAAACAACAGAAGAAGTATCGGCAATTCTGGCAATTTGCCACGCCGAAAAGTTACCCGTCATACCTCGAGGAGCCGGCACTTCGTTAGCAGGTGGAGCTTTGCCTACTGAAGATAGTGTTGTTGTGGGTATCGCGCGGTTAAACCGTATACTAGACATTGATTATGATAATCGGTTTGTGAGGGTTCAATCTGGACATACAAACCTTGCAATAACCCAATTAATTGAGGGCGATGGATTCTTTTATGCCCCTGACCCGTCAAGCCAACTCGCCTGTACGATTGCTGGTAACATAGCCATGAACTCAGGAGGNGCTCACTGTCTTAAATACGGCGTCACGACGAATAACCTTCAAGGGGTAAAAATGGTCCTGATGGATGGAAGTATTATAGATATTGGGGGCGAGTATTTTGATTCTAACGGGCTTGACCTGTTGGGAGTAATTTGTGGGTCCGAGGGACAACTCGGTGTTGTGACCGAGGCAATCTTAAGAATTATTCCGAAACCTGAAGGGGCTCGACCGATTTTATTTGGCTTCGATAGTAGTGTTGTCGCTGGGAACTGCGTGTCGGATATTATAGCAAGTGGTATTCTACCTGTCGCCATTGAATTTATGGACAAACTCTGCATTCAAGCATGCGAAAACTTTGCCAATGCCGGATACCCAAGCGTGGATGCACTCCTGATTGTTGAAGTCGAAGGTTCCGAAGAAGAGATCGAATGGAACCTACAGCAGATTAAGCAGATCGCTTTGCATCATAACCCAGTAGCAATTCGCGAAAGTAAATCTGAATTGGAGTCACAAAAAATATGGTTGGGACGTAAATCGGCATTTGGTGCGATGGGTAAGCTGGGCGATTATATTTGTCTTGACGGAACCATACCCGTCACGCAATTGCCTGAAGTGTTAGGAGGTATTTCACGGCTATCAGAAAAATATGGGCTTGCGGTAGCTAACGTATTTCATGCGGGCGATGGAAACTTGCATCCGCTCATTATTTTTGATGCCAACGCCGATGGACAACTGGCAAAGGCTGAACTCCTGGGCGCCGAGATACTCAAGCTTTGTGTCAAACTTGATGGGTGCCTGAGTGGAGAACATGGCGTCGGGGTTGAAAAAAGAGACCTCATGTTAGACCAATTCACCCATGATGATCTTGAAATTCAAATGCGGATAAAAGATGTGTTTGACCCTCACTGGCTTTTGAATCCGGCTAAGGTATTTCCTTTAGACCAGTCAAAGGAGCGTCGGGCAAATTGAATTATGCAAATGAACATGAACTGGCGCAATTCATAAAACAGCGAAACCACCCACTTGAGATCGTTGGTGGGGCAACCCGAAGGCTTGGGCTTCCACTCAATTTAGAACAAATCAACGTTACACAGTTCAATACGATAAAGCTGTACGAACCAAGCGCTTTGACTTTAATAGCCGGGGCGGGATGTAAACTGACCGACATTATTGCACTACTCAAAGAAAACGGTCAAATGTTACCGTTTGAACCCATTGATATGCGCGGTTTATTGAATACCACTGGCGACTCCACACTAGGTGGCATGATTGCAACAAATGCCTCAGGCTCAAGACGGGTGAAGGTCGGAGCTTGTCGTGACTTTGTGTTAGGATTACGCTTTATTAATGGCGAGGGGAAGATACTCAAAACAGGCGGTCGAGTTATGAAAAATGTTACCGGCTATGACCTCGTTAAGTTACTTTGTGGAAGCCACGGAACATTGGGTATTATTACTGAAGTATCAATCAAAGTACTTCCTGCACCTGAACATACGTCAGTTATTCTTGCTGAGGGCTTATCAGAGTTCAAGGGACTCGATGCACTCAGGAAATCCCTAGCTTCTCCGTATGAGGTTTCAGGTGCTGCACATTTAGTTTCTGGTCAAGATGGAAATTCTGTTACCATGATTAGGATTGAGGGAACTGTTCAATCAGTTAATTATAGAGTCCATGAGTTGACTCAATTGCTCAGTCCGTTGGGTTCAATCAATGTTGAGTCCGATCCCGAAAAAACACGGTTGGGATGGGACTATGTCAGCAATGTTAAACCGTTTTGGAATCAGCCAGGGGATGTTTGGAAAATTGTCATTAAACCGACCGAGGCGATCGAACAAATCAATAAAATTCGTGAGCGTACGACTTCTGATGTCATTTACGATTGGGGTGGAGGATTAGTATGGGTATTAGTACCCGAAGGAACACCTCTACGAGAATATTTGGGTACTTTTCCTGGCTACGCAACACTCATTCGCGGTAGTCAAACAACACTCAATCATATGCCAGTGTTTCATCCCAAGGATAAACCACTTCAAGATTTAACAACCCGCATAAAGAGACAATTTGATCCCCAAAATCACTTCAACCGTGGTTTTAATATTTAATGAAATTTTGACCTGATAAGGTCAGAGAATGGAGCACGTTTTTGGAAACTAAGTTCGCACCTGAACAACTCAAAAACCCGAGCATCGCACGATCCAATGAAATCCTGCGAACCTGTGTGCATTGTGGATTTTGTACGGCGACTTGCCCAACCTACCAAGTTTTGGGTGACGAATTGGATAGTCCTCGCGGCCGCATTTATTTAATTAAGGATATGTTAGAAAATAACCGGCCTGCCGATGAAAAAACCGTTATGCACCTTGACCGCTGTTTATCATGCCTAGCCTGTATGACCACCTGTCCTTCGGACGTTCATTACATGCATCTAATCGACCATGCACGGGAGTATATAGAACAAACTTATCAAAGGCCTTGGTTAGAAAAACTAATTCGCACTTTCATTGCGGTTATATTAACCAACCCTACACTTTTTCGACTTGGAATGCTATTCGGAAAAATAGCTAAACCATTTGCTGGGGTTGTTCCAGAAAAAAGGCTTCAGGCGATGATTAAACTCATACCGAGTCAATTCCCGAGCGCTCCAATTGGATCCAATATATTTCCTGCGGTGGGTGAAACAAAATATCGTGTTGCTTTGTTTATGGGCTGTGTTCAACAGGCTATCAATCCCCAAATTAATTCGGCGACAATCAGTTTGCTGACTCAATTGGGGTGTGAAGTTATTGTTCAAAGAGAGCGATGCTGCGGCGCTTTAACTCATCACATGGGAAAGGCGAACATCACTCACAAAACGGCTTTAAAAAACATTGAGGCCTTAGACAGTGCGATTCAAAATAACAATTTAGATGCTATTATTATCAACACGAGCGGGTGTGGTACCACTATAAAGGATTATGGTCATATTTTTCGATTGGGTCCCCATCAAAAAAAGGCAGCCCGAGTAGCTCAATTATCAGTTGATATTACTGAATTTTTAGATAAAATTGACTACCCTCAACTCCCAAAAAAGGGGGTTCGAGTTGGATACCATGCAGCGTGTTCGCTTCAACATGGTCAAGCAATCAAACACACTCCAATAGAATTATTAGAGCGGGCGGGCTATGACGTGATTACCCCAAGGAATAGCCATCTATGCTGTGGTTCGGCCGGAACTTATAACATGTTGCAACCAGAGATTTCGGCTGAACTTGCCGAACGCAAAATCAATTCACTTGAAGCCATTAATCCTGATATCATTGCCACGGGCAATATTGGTTGTATGCTCCAAATTGGTCGGGGAACCGAAACTCCTGTTCTGCATACGGTTCAAATATTAGATGAGGCTTTGAGACAAAATCATTCAGAAGCTTAATCCATCGCCAAAGGATCAATTGAGGTAGGACATAGCAGACCTGCCTAATTCACAAATTGAACATCATTTTGTCCATTGGAATTAGCCCCTGACTCTGATGGGAACTACAGAGAATTTCTGTCACTCCAACACGCCTTGGTCTAGAGGGTCAATCACCAAAATGTTATAATTTTTTTAAACCAAACTATTGAAAATTTTTACGCTTTATCCATATGAGTCCTATCCGAAGCCGTAAGGTTCGGTGATTAACCGCCCGTCCTATTCGGAGGGCACACATTTAAATCGCTCAAATGGAGGATTTTATCATGAGATTTGATCTCACCCCCCTTTATCAAACAACCGTTGGATTCGATCGCTATCAAGATATTCTTGAGCGCATTGTCGCAGGATTTAAATTCTGCTTCAACGGGATATCCGCCCTACAACATCGAAAAAACTTCTGAGGAAACGTATGTGATTTCGATCGCTGTGGCCGGTTTTAATGCCCGTGAACTTGACATTGAAGTTCGCGAAAACAAACTTCTCGTCGTGGGTAAGAAAGAACCCGAAAGTGAAGGTCGCGTATTTCTTCATAAAGGCATTGGCCTGCGAAGCTTTCAAAGAAATTTCCAACTCACCGATCACGTCAAGGTTGTGTCAGCGGATTTCGTTGATGGGCTGTTGAATATTACCCTGCAGAGGGAAATTCCTGAAGCTTACAAGCCACGCAAGATTTCGATCAAAAATGGTCAAGCTAATGGTTCGGCTGTCCATGATGGAAAATCAGTGGAAGTCAACGCTTAACTTTATATCTCATTATATTACCTGGCACTGAGATCAGTGCCAGGTATTTTTTCCCAAAATTATCCCCCTTGCATTTACCTTTAGCTACTTTCTTTAATTCTTCTTGCTTTAGCTAAAACATCTTCGGCCATTTTGAGGTGAAGCCGCTCAACCATTTTTCCGTCAACCGAAATAACCCCCTTGCCCTTGGCACTCTCTTGGTTGAAGGCGGTAACAATCTTCTTAGCTTTTTCTATTTCAGCATCTGTCGGTGCAAAGACTTCATTGGTGATGTCAACCTGTTTGGGATGAATTAAAGACTTCCCGGTCATTCCCATATCACGGCCTTGTTGGGCCTCAAGCTTGAACCCTTCATCATCGCTTAGATGATTATAAACACCATCAAAGACATCAAGATTATAAGCCTTGGCAGATGCAACAAGGGTCATCAGCCATGACCATAATAACTCCCGTTTGGTTCCAGGATTCACTCCTGTATCTTTCACGAGATCATTAGTACCAATGACGTAACCCTGCAGATTGGCAATCTCTTTGGCAGTCTGAGCAATTTGTCTTGCATTCAATATCGCCAATGGGGTTTCCATCATTAGCCAAATTCCGATGTTTGACTGATTCGAGTACGTGTTAATTGCTTCATATGCAATCAATATATCCTCTGCCGAATTCACCTTTGGTACGAGTACTGCATCAGGTTGACAGTCTTTGAGTATTGCCATATCCTCTTCCCAGTATGGGGTTATATAACCGTTCACTCTCAGGACTAGCTCTCGGTGCCCGTATCCATTTTGATTCAGTTGATATATTACCTTTTCACGCGCTTCTTTTTTGGCCTCGGGAGCAACAGAATCTTCAAGGTCAAATATAATTACATCGGTATTTATACTCCTTGCTTTATTCATCGCCCGCTCATTCAAGGCAGGCATGTATAGTGCCGAGCGTCTTAATGATTTTGTTCTGGTATCCATCAATATAACCCTTTCTCTATAACCACGCAGTTGGTTGACCAATATATAAAACCCATTACAGCTTTTCGTGAAGGCACATATAATTAACCCGATGCTCAATGGTGTTAAAGTAATGATAATTAACTAATTGAAGTATTGTCGCAAAAATAATCTGAAGAGCTACTTTTGTTGGGCTTCAAATCTCCCTGAGGTTTCCCGGCAGAATGTAGCGATTTTCGGTTCGTCACACAAAAAATATTCACTATTCAAATTATGTCACACGCGCATTTAGAATTGAAAGATGTCAGCTTTCAAGTCAGTGGTCGACAAATTATCCATAATATCACTNGGCAAATTCATGAATCCCGGGTTGGAATTGTTGGCCGGAATGGTTCGGGCAAATCAACCCTNGCTCGNCTTATGGGTGGCTTGCTAACCCCGACAAGTGGTCAGGTCTTGGTGGAGGGTTTGAACGTTGCAATAAATCGCAAAGCGGCGATTTCAAATGTCGGGATGGTGTTTCAGAATCCTGACCATCAAATCATTTTTCCAACTGTCATTGAGGAACTCTCGTTCGGGCTTGAGAGTATTGAAGGCTCTAAATCCAAGGCTCATGCAAAGGCAATGCGAATTCTACATGCCTTTGGTAAGGCCGATTGGGCAGACCGACTAGTCAACGGACTCTCCCAGGGTCAAAAGCATCTTCTATGCCTCCTTTCAGTATTAGCAATGCAACCCAAACTTATAATTTTAGATGAACCATTTACCGGACCGGACCATGCAACCGTCAAAATCTTAAATCGCTTTTTGGCCGCTCTTGAACAATCGATTGTGCTCATCACACATGACCCGAAATCCATTGCTAACTTTGATCGAGTCATTTGGCTTGATGAAGGCAAAATCCANATGGATGGAAGTCCGAAGGATGTTTTAGAAGCGTTCGAATGTGAAATGAATAGACTCGGTGACTTAGATGTTGACTTTGAACTCGCCNATTAGGACACCGTACCACTCAATACCAGCCGGCTATAAGGTTGGGTTCTTAATGATATTTTCCCTTGTGATGTATCTCATCCACTCACCTCTTCTCATGTTGTATGGGTTTGCCTTTGTGATTGTGGCAAAGCTAATTGTTGGAATCAGGTTCTTCATTTTTGCCCTCTGGAAACTACTTCCGATTTATCCATTTTTAATTGTCATCCTCCTGTGGCACCTGCTCACCAACACATTCAACGAAGGGCTGGTTATAGGTTTGCGGCTCTTAGCCGTATTTGGTTTGGCCAACCTCGTTACGATGACAACTCGTCTTGATGACATGATTAACCTATTAAACAGAGTTCTAAAACCATTCGCAAAATTAGGGCTAGACTTATCAATTGTCAGTGTGACTATAGGTCTGGCAATTAGAACCATTCCCAAAATTATTGATATTGTAAAAAAAATTGGCTTCTCGTGGCGATCTCGTTCTGTCAAACCAATCAATTGGCGAATGGTATTTCCCTTGGTGTGCCTGACCTTAGATGATAGTGAGCACGTTGCCGAGGCGATCAAAGCTCGTCGGGCACATAATTAACGTAAAATTTAGGGAATCAAATGGAACGAACAATCGCATTTNTAGCACTGTTTGCGGCCTTAACCGCTGCTTTAGCATTTGTGCCTGCATTGACTCTGGCAGTTGGGGTTCCCATTACTGCCCAAACAATGGGAGTAATGCTTGCGGGGTGTGTTTTGGGTCCTTGGCGAGCGTTTTTAGCTATCTTNATTTTTCTGATATTGGTGGCCCTTGGGGTTCCACTTTTGGCCGGAGGGAGAGGTGGATTGGGNGTGTTTNTTTCTCCATCTGCAGGCTACTTGATTGGGTGGCCAATAGGAGCTTTGGTTATTGGTGCAATGATTCATCAACTTAAAGCGATTGATAATTCTTTTTTGCGAGGTTTTGTTGCCTGTCTTGTTGGCGGTATAATCGTTATTCACATAACGGGAGTTCTTGGTTTGGCAATCATTTTGCAAAAAACAGTTCTNGAATCATTTTGGCTTACACTTCCCTTTATTCCAGGGGATATACTCAAAGCTATTCTTGCGGCAACAATTTATTGGATGTTATGCACAAACAGACCAAACTCATTATTTTAGTGTAATGTCCAAGGAAGCTTTACAAGAAATTATTCTCAATCGTCGCTCAATTCGAGGCTTCAAAAAAGACTCTGTAGAACTCGCAACAATCAAACGCATTATTCAAATCGGGCGAAGTGCACCGAGTGGGGCCAACCTCCAACCTGGACGTTTTACAGTCCTCACTAATAAACCACTACAAGACTTGATTTCGGTGCTCCAAGAAGCCATTGACAATGATACTCCAAGTACGTCAGAATACTCCTACTTTCCAACTCCACTCCCTGACCACTTACTCCAACGCAAACGTGCGACTGGCTTTGGACTGTATGAAGCATTGAACATTGACCGAAGAGATATTCAAGCGAGAAAGAAGCAGTTTCGATCTAATTATCGATTTTTTAATGCCCCGATAGGCATTGTCGTCAGCATTGAAAAAAATTTGGGCAAGGGATGTTTCATGGATTTGGGTATGGCCCTTCAAACCATTTTTATTGCCACGCAAACAGAAAATTTAGCGTGCTGCGGGATTGGTGCTTTGGCAAATTATGGCGAGTGCATTCATAAACACCTTGAACTTCCTGAGGAGGAAATTGTCGTCTGTGGCATAGCAATTGGCTATAATGACAAGACAAACCGGGTCAATTCATTTAAGACGTCGCGCTTGGATATCTCTGAATATGCTGATTTTCGTGGTTTTTAAACTTTATTTATTGATCAGAATTAGGTTATATTAAACTTTAATTGCAGATCCGTACTTCAACTTTTGATACCCAGCTATTTGCATTTGGAGACCGTGACTCATAGGAATTAATTTGTTGGTATGACTAACTGTGCAAGCGCTTGGGATTTAGAGCCAATGAAAGAGCCGTTATTGTAATGGATTTCATAATCACCCATTCAGACTCATTGGTGGTGTTTCTTGTTATCATTGGCATGTTTATTCTGTTCTTTAAGAATGCCTTTCCCATTGAGGTTGTTGCTCTTGGTGGTATCTCGATTCTACTTGTTCTCCAAATTCTCTCGTTTGAACAAGCCTTAACTGTATTCTCCAATCCTGCCCCTTGGACCATTGGTACCATGTTTATCCTATCGGGTGCTTTAGTTCGTACTGGGGTTCTTTCGGATGTTTACGAGTTTATCAGCAAACAGAGTCAATCAAGCCCAATTTTAACGATTGGGTTGATGATAATATTTGTGGTTTTTTCCTCAGCATTTATGAACAACACTCCGGTTGTTCTAGCCCTCATCCCCTTGGTCGTTCAACTGTCGAAAGAACTGAATACGACTTCATCAAAATTACTGATACCCTTGTCGTTCATTTCGATATTTGGAGGAATGTGTACTCTTATCGGGACTTCAACCAACCTGTTGGTTGATGGTGTTGCACGGGCAAAGGGACTTGAACCGTTTACACTTTTTGAAGTGACTCCCCTTGCCGTGATACTAGCAACATTTGGCATAATATATTTGATCATCTTTGCACCAAGGCTTTTGCCAGATCGCGAATCAATGGCAGAGTTTCTTCGTGACCGTAGCAAAATGAATTTTTTTGTTGATGTTGTGATTCCTGAAGGAAGCCCACTGGTTGGCAGAAGGCCTAAAGATGTGAGTTTATTCTCACACCGGGAAGTCAGGGTTATTGATATTTATCGCGATAATGAATCGTGCTTTGCCGCGGTTATGAATGGTGCTTTGAAAACTGGTGATCGCTTAGTTCTGCGAACGGTGGCAACCGAAATGGAAGTCATCTTTGAGCGTTATGGTCTGAGTAAGACAAGTGAGGAAGCAGATAAATCTGATGTTCAGGATGATGACATACATGCTTCAATCAACAAAGTTTCGGCCAAAAAGACAAAAGCTTTGGAGGTTCTTATTTCACCGGGATGCACCATCATTGGAAAAAAATTAAAGAATTTGGACCTTGGTCGCAAGTACAATATATATCCTTATGCTCTCCATCGTCCAACGGAAAAATCAATTCCACAATTTACCGAGGTCGCACTTCGCGTCGGTGATACCTTACTCGTTGAGGGCTCGATTCAAGACATGGGCCGGTTCGCAGAGGATTTCAAACTTGTTGAGGTCGCTGAACCCTCTTCTCTACCTTACCGACGAGGCAAAGCACCCATAGTGATTGCGTCCTTTTTAGGAATTATTCTTGGGGCGGCATTTGGATTGGCTCCAATCGCCCTGCTAGGTATTCTCGCTGTGACTGTGGTATTATTTACCCGATGTATTGATGCCGAAGAGGCTTTTGATTTTGCCGATGCACGCCTACTCGTTTTGATTTGGTCAATGCTCGCAATTGGCAAAGCTTTAAATGTTTCTGGTGGTATGACTCTCATGGGAGATTTTTTCTCCTATTGGCTCGTTGGCTTGCCACCCTTTATTGTCATTTGGGTTATCTACGTTTTAACTTCAGTGATGACTGAACTGTTTTCCAATAGCGCGGTAGCAATTATCCTTACTCCTGTTGCCATCGGCGTTGGATGGAGTTTAGGAGTCGACCCACGTGGTTTAGTTGTTGCCGTGATGATTGCCGCTTCAGCAAGTTTTGTAACGCCAATTGGTTATCAAACTAATACTTTGGTGTATGGTCCTGGTGGGTATGAATTTAAGGACTTTTTCAAAATCGGCTTACCCTTGACAATTTGTACGGGGATTCTTGCGAGCTTGATTATTCCAATTTTTTGGCCGCTTACATAAAGGTGAGAAATGGTATCACGTGACAAGGCAAATTGAAGAATATTAAATTGATATAATTGTGGTTGAACTCATTTAGATATGTTTGAGAAAGAGTGTTGTGATTTGTGATAAGGGTGATTTAAAAAATGAGTATAAATCTTCTTTAAGCACATTAAATCCTATAATCGCTAATCGTTTTAATTGAAGCTAGGCTTGCTATTATGAAGTTAAATTTAGAGAAAACTGGAGAATATTGCCTATGAGCTTAGTGACAGAAACCTCTACGTGGAAAACCGAAGAACACGGGTTGTTTGCTCAATCTGTTCAGCACTTTTACAAGGAACACCTTATTCCCAAAATGGAACACTTCGTGAGTAATGGGATCGTTGACCGAGACTTCTGGAAGGCGGCAGGTGATTTCGGTATCATGGGTGGTTCAGTCAGCGAAGAGTATGGTGGCAGTGGAGGGTCATTCGGATTTGACTCAATTGCACTCTATGAACAGGGTCGCTGTGGAGATTCTGCTTGGGGCTATGGTATTCAATCAATCGTCATTCACTATCTCGTCAATTACGGGTCGTTTGATCAAAAATCGCGTTGGTTGCCAAAATTGGTTAGCGGCGAAATCATCGGTGCTCTAGCAATGTCTGAACCAGGCTGTGGATCCGATGTTCAATCAATCCAGACTACTGCCGAAAAGAAGGGTAATCATTATTGTATTAATGGAACCAAATCTTTCATTACTAATGGATTGTCAGCCGACTTGGTGGTTTTAACAACCAAAACAGACAAATCTCTTGGTGCTAAAGGAGTTTCACTTATCCTCATTGATACTCGAAACCTTGAGGGTTTTGAAAGAGGCAAACCCTTAAACAAGCTTGGACAACGCGGCAATGACACGGCGCAATTGTTTTTTAATGATGTAATGGTTCCGCAGACTCACTTGCTTGGTGAAGAAGAAGGGCAAGGGTTCTATCAACTTATGCGGCAATTACCGTGGGAACGATTATTAATTGCAATTGGTGCATTAGGGATGATCGACCTCGCCATTGATGAAACACTCAATTACGTCAAGGACCGCAAAGTCTTTGGGCAACGTCTTATGGATTTACAGAACACTCGCTTTAAGTTGGCTGAAGCGAAGACCAAGGCTGAACTACTGCGAACCTTTATTAATGACTGTATTCTTCAAGTGGAACAAAACCAACTTAAAGTCTCAACCGCATCAATGGTGAAGTACTGGGGGAGTCAAACTGCTAATGAAATTATCAATGAATGTTTGCAATTGCATGGGGGCTACGGATATATTACTGACTATCCCATTGCCAGGCTTTACACCGATGCTCGTGTGCAAATGATCTACGGGGGTTCAAATGAGATTATGAAAGAGTTAATTGCTCGTTCGTTAGATAAATGAACTTTTTTTTATTCAAAACCAGCGATAAATATTTGAATTAACTTCAGGAAGAAACAATGCCAGAATTAATTAATGACGCCTCCAAAGAAATCTGGGAAAAAGATCGCCGACACAATCTGCATCCTTTTACCCTATTCAGAAACTTTGAAAGAGATGGTGCTCTCGTTATTAAAGAAGGTTTAGACAACCACATTACTGACGCCAACGGTCAAACCTACCTTGATGCGATCGGGGGATTGTGGTGCAATAATATAGGCCTCGGTAATGAAGAGATGGCTGAAACCATCGCTGAACAAGTGAGAAAACTCTCATATTCCTCAATATTCACAGATATGGCCAATGAACCTTCAGCGTTGTTAGCGGCTAAACTGGCTTGCCTAGCACCAGGCGACCTGAACAGAGTTCACTTTGCAACAGGTGGGTCAACGGCCATTGATAGTGCTTTCAGACTCATACATTTTTATCAAGGATGTCGGGGCAAGCCTGAAAAAATTCATATGATTGCCCGTAAGCAGGCTTATCACGGTTCAACTTATGCCTCAATGTCTTTGGGTTACAAGGCTTCGGACCGTACTTCGCAATTTCAGTTCATCACTGATACCATACATCATATTTCAGCGCCTTACACCTACAGGGCACCAAACGATATGGATGAAGCTGCATACTGTGACTTTTTGGTCCATGAGTTTGAAGATAAAGTTGCTGAGATTGGTCCGGACAAGGTTGGTGGTTTTTTTGCTGAACCCATCATGGGGGCGGGTGGCGTAATTGTTCCACCCAACGGGTACCTGACCCGCATTAGGGAACTATGTCGAGAGCTTGATATTGTGTATGTTTCTGATGAGGTTGTCACTGGATTTGGACGTCTTGGACACTGGTTTGCTTCCGAGGATGTATTTGGCATTGTTCCTGACATAATTACTTCAGCCAAGGGTTTATCGTCCGGTTATCTTCCTATTTCTGCGGTGATTTACTCAGATCATATCCATGATGTTATTTCGACCGGTGAGACATATGGATACTACCCTCATGGCTTTACCTACGGTGGGCATCCCGTTTGCTGTGCTGCTGCTTTGAAAAATATCGAAATAATTGAACGCGATAACATTTTAGATCATGCCAAATCTATCGGGACTTATTTAGGCAATAAAATCGAATCTCTGCGTGAATATCCTATGGTCGGTGATGTTCGCGGAATGGGGCTTATGCGGTGTGTTGAGAATGTCCAAAATAAAGCAACTAAGGAGTGTTTTCCAAGTGAGTTGGATATCGGCAAGCTGATTGCGAACGCTGCAGAAGAATTGGGGCTCATTGTCCGTCCGATTGAACGGCTCAATATCATGTCTCCGGGTTTGACAATAACTGAAGAGGATGTGGATTTCATCATTCACAATTTAGGTCAGGCCATTGAGAGAGTTGCATCCGGTCTCCGTAACAAGGGTTATGTTCTTTGAGAATATGTTCAATGTTTCTCTGTGATAACATATACAATAGTGAATTGAG
>JGI24793J26633_1001259_pt1 | contig 14138 bp, 8 predicted proteins | sample MesohylFT_FD_26633 | JGI IMG/M metagenome (IMG submission 26633) | reverse complement strand
GGCCGAGCGACGTCAGTTCGGCGGGCAGCGGGCCCGCCAGCCGGGGGTTGCCCGTGAGCCCCAGCCCGCGCAGGCTCGCGAGGCCGCCGAGTTCGGGCGGCACCGGGCCCGACAGGTCGTTGTTCTCGACGCGCAGTTCCTCAAGGGCCGAAAAGGTGCCGAGTTCGGGCGGCAGCCGGCCGGAGAGGCCGTTGCCGTCGAGCGCCAGGTGCGTGAGACTGGACAGGCTGGCGAACTCCCGCGGGATGGTGCCTGTGAGGCCGTTGTCGCTGAGTCGCAGGTATTCCAGGTGCGCCAGGTCGCCGAGTTCGGGCGGCAGCCGGCCCGCCAGCCCGTTGTCCCGGAGCCACAGCCCGACCACCCGCCCCGCCTCGTCCACCTCGACCCCGCGCCACTCCCCGAGCGGCGCGTCGGTGAGCCAGTTCCCCGGGTCGATCCAGTCGCGCCCGACCGTCGCGGCGTGGAACATCTCGAGGATCTCCCGGTCCGTGGCGGACGCGCACTCCGCCCCGTTGCCCCGCAGCACGGCGATAGCGTCCAGCCACGCCCGGAACGCCTCGTCCGCCGGGGCGCACAGCTCCGTGCCGGCGTAGTCCAGCTCGCGTAGCGACAGGTCGAGCAGGGTGCGCGGCAGCCGTCCGGACAGCGCGTTGTCGCCTACGCGCAGCGCCGTCATCGCCGCCAGGTCGCCCAGGCCCGCCGGGAGCCGCCCCGCGAGTCCGTTGCCGGCCAGATCGAGGGTCGCGACGCGGCCCAGTGAGTCGGTCTCGACTCCGTGCCAGTCCGCGAGCGCCGCGCCGCCCAGCCAACCTCCCGAGTCGGTCCAGCCCTCGCCGCCCGCCGCCGCGTGCAGCGCGGCCAGCGCCGCCCGGTCCTTCTCGTCGCAGAACGGGCCTCTCCCGAGCTCCCCGATCCCGTCCAGCCAGGCGAGGAACCCGGGCGTGCCCGGCGCGCAGAGACCGTCGTTCCGCTCGAAACGGAACCGCACCAGCCCGCCGATCCTCAGGAGGCTTTGCGGGAGCGCACCCGCCAGCGCGTTCCCGTCGAGGTACAGGAACTCCAGGCGCCCGAGACCGCCCAGCTCCGGAGGGACCGGACCGTCGAGCGCGTTACCGTTCAGGGACAGACCCCTCAGGTGCGCGAGGCGCCCCAGCTCCGGCGGGATCGGACCCTCGAGCCGGTTGCCGTCGAGCCACAGCCCCTCCAGACCGCCGAGGGCGCCCAGTTCCGGCGGGATCGGGCCCTCGAGCGCGTTGGCGCGCAGGCTCAATGACGTCAAGCGCGCCAGGTGCCCCAGCTCCGGCGGGATCGGACCCTCCAGGGCGTTGGCGCTCAGATTGAGCGACCTCAGGCCCGAGAGATCCCCCAGCTCCGGCGGGATCGGACCCTCCAGGGCGTTGGCGCTCAGATTGAGCGATGTCAGGCCCGAGAGACGCCCCAGCTCCGGCGGGATCGGACCTCGCAGGCCGTGCGGCGTCCACTCCCCGGTCTCCCCGTCCCGGCGGCCGCCAAGGTCCAGGCGGGCGACCTGGCCGAAGGCGTCCGTCTCCACTCCGCGCCACTCCCCAAGCGGCCCGTCGCCCAGCCAGTTCTCGTCGTCGGCCCAGTTCGGCCCGTCCGTCGCCGCGTGGAGCGCCGCCAGCGCCGCCCGGTCCCCATGCTCCACCGCCACCGTCACCGTCGCCGTGCCCGCGACCGCGCCGACCGTCGCCGCGATCGTGGTCGTCCCGTTGCCGGCCGCCGCCACCAGCCCCGACCCGCCGACCGTCGCGACCTCGGGGAGCACGCTCGTCCAGATCACCGCCACCCCGGGCATCGCGCGCCCGTTTCCGTCAAGCACGCGCGCGCTCAGTCGAACGGTCGCGACCGGCTCCGTGAGCGTCGCGGCCGCGGGCGTGACCGTCACGCTGGCCACGCGACGCGTCTCGGGCGGAGGGCCCGTGGCGCCGTCGCCGCACCCCGACGCCCACGCCGCGACCGCCCAGATCGCCAACATCGGAACGCGAATCCGTGTGCGGTCGTTCGGGGTGCCGTCGCTCTCTCGCTCCATGCCCGCGGGATGATTCGGCCCCGGCTCCGCGACCGACGCGGGCATCGTTCGGCGGAGCGACCGGGACCGGGTTGTTGTCGTCATTGTTGAATACGTCTGCCTGGCCAGCTGTTCGACACTTGCAGAACGACTCGCTGCAACGTTTCCACCGTTCGTCATTGCCGCCCAGGTAGACATCGAGTGAGTTGGCGCCATCTTCGGTGTCACGTTCCGTGGGTGACATCGGCCGCCGTGTTGACTTCGACGACCATGGCGTACGGGAGGAACACCCGTGGACTGTCTCACACCCAGTCCCAATTCCTCCCGGTCATCACGGAGCGACCCCCCGCCCGGCGAACCGGACGGGGGGTCGCTGCTGCCATCAGTCAGGCTGATGGGTTGGAGGGTCGGTTAGCTGCCGGAGGGTGGAATGACTGCCTCGGTGCCCGTCTTCCACTCGCCCGCTGCCCCGTCCACCCTGGTGTCGACGCGAAGGCGGGTCGCTGCCCTCAGCTGATCCAGGGTGACGTTGTTGGTGAGCGCGGTCTCGTCAGCGGCGTAACGCCAGGATCCGGCGTCGATTGTCGACGCGTGGAGGGGCAATTTTGCCATGCTCCATTGCTCGTAGTCGGTGGAGCTTCGGTCAGTCTCCCTCGATACGGATCCTTGGACTGTTGCTGTTGTTCCGAGGACCGGAAGCGGGTCCGTGGGGAAGATGATCCATGCCCAACCGGTGCTGACCTCGGCATACAGGGCGATTCGGTGCTCCAACGCCGGGCTACCCTTTCCTTCCCAGGTAGCTGTGATAGTGTCGCTTTCTGTATTGCCTTCGACCTTGGTCTTGCGTACCACATCGAGGTCCGTGACACCCGATTCCACGGCGGCAAGCCTTGCAACATCGAAGGCTACGGTGGCGGCCCGCGGCGTTCCAGCCGCATCTATCACGGGGTTTCCGATCCGAATCTCGATTTCGCCGTAGTCGTCCTCGTCGCCCGTTGGAATGTCGTACGTGGTCTTCCGCGTGGACGTGATGGCGGTACCGTTGTCCGCCGCGGCGCGGGCGGTGGCCGGGGTCGCGGCCGTGCCGAAATTGTACGCGGGCGGCTCGGTGATGCCGCCCGTAGGAGCAGCAAAGGCTGGGTTGATACCGCTCTTGGTTGCAAAGGTGGCTTCCCCAGGCGTATTCGAGGCGGAGTACGCGGCGGCGGCGCTGCCTGCACCATCGTAGACACTCCTGGTCTCGTACTTCCACGTCACCTCGATCATGCTCGTGGGTTCTCCACTGACGAGGTCGCCAACGGCGGCCGGGCCCGGGACCTCCACCCGCTCAACGTCCGTGATTCGGGGCTGGACGCTGTTCCCCGTGAACACGCCGAACTGTAACGTCTGGCCGGGGATGACGGCGATCCGACCGTCGGGTCTGTCATCCGGGGCATCGAACCAGACATAGTCCTCCGCGTCCCGCAGCTTCTGGTAGTTAGTGCCAGCCTGATAGTTGTAGTTGGGAGCGCGGGTGCTGGTGCCAAATTTCCGAGGCTCGGCTTTGAGGAAGACGGCGCCGCTGAGGTAGGGCACTTTGACGCTGAAAGTCCCGGTCTCCGTGGTTAGCGCGGTCGCTTGGGACGCCGACCCGGCTACCCTGGTTGTATGAGCCCGGTCACTGTACGCCGTGACCACAACATCGCTCATGGGCCCGCCGCCCGGAGCGTTCACCCTGCCAACAATCTCGATGGCCCGGCGGCCTTCGAAGTTGGCGGTCGGGCTCGACCCGGGGATGGCGGGGACGGGGAACTCCTCGGGCAGGAAGTGCCAGCCGGTCCTGCTCGCACTCACGTTGACGGTTGGGGCATCGAATGGCTGGGCTTGGACAACCGCGATGTAGGTGCCGTCGTCTTCCGTGAAGAGCCCGTTCTTTGACGAGCCGGACAAAGTCGGATCACCGTTGAGCGGATCGTTGCCGCCCACCTTGATCCGCACACTCTTGATCCCTGTGCCGGTGCCGCTTTCCGTGACCCTGCCGGTGATCGTGACGGTGTTGTTCGCGCCACGGAGGTCAATGTCGTATCGGTTCACGGCGTTCGCGGCGAACGCAGGGATGGGGGTGAGGTTGGATTTGTAGTCTTCGTGGTCTTCGTCGTAGGCGGGGTTGTTGGTGGAGTCCGACTCGGTCTCCACATATCCCTCCCTCGCGGTACGCACGAAGAGCTGCCGCCTCATGTTGGGGATGCCGGACACGGTGTAGCGGCCCCACTCGTCGGTCGTGTCCGTCTGGCCGTTCACGGTCACGGTCACGCCCTTGAGGCCGAATTTCTCCTCGTTCCGAACGAAGCCGTAGAGGGTCGCGGTCGACGGCGTGACGACGAGGTCGACATCGCTTGCAAGGGGGCTGAGCGCGTCGGCTGCCTCCATGTCGCCGACCATGCCCATCCACCCGTCAGGAAGACCGAGCTCGTACGTGCCGGCCGCCATGGTGCCGAAGTTGTGGTCCGTGCGCTCGTCGATCGCTGTCGTCGCGTCGTCGCCCGCGGTGGTCCAGGACCGTCCGACGCCCGCGAGATTCTTGCCCGGGACCGGCTCCAGGCTGACCGTGACCCCCGATTGATGCGTGCTGCTGGGGTCGGACGAATTGAACCCGGCGCCCGACTCCCTGACTCTCATCTTCGACACGTTCGCGGTTACTTCGTACGTGTTGACGACGGCGAACGAGCCGCACGTGCCGAAGTCCTGGCCGGTGGGCTCGGTCTCCATCAGCGGACAGAGCGTCACCGTGTGCCCCCAGCCGCCCATATCGCCGAACGCACCGCCCGTCACGCCGTTCTCGTCCATGTCGCGGTAGGTGTCGAGCTCGCGATCATCCAGGATCATGTAACCGTCCCTGGGGTCCGCCCGAACCACGATGTCCATGTCCGCGGGCAGATGGGCGAAGGTGTATACGCCCCTGCTGTCGCGCGAGTTCGCCCTGGAGTCCCAGGCGTCGCTCGAGATCGGACTGGTGCGCGTGCCGCTCATGTGCCGGACCTCGATATCGACCAGTCCGGATTTCCTTTCGTCGCGGTACCCGACGTTGCCCGTGTAGCCGCGGACCTGGTCGAGCTCCTCGTGCACGTAGACCCTGAGCGTCTGCGTCGTGTAGGTCACCACGATCGGGTCGGCGTCCATGGCCGTGCCCGCCAGCGAAAGGCCGTTGTGCGTGTACATGCCGCCGGACGACGCGTACATCTCGCCGCCGTCCAGATCGTCGTCCTGGTCGTCGGCGACCGCGAAGCTGAAGCTTGCCGGGACCGATTCAACGGTGGTCGTGAACGCCACGCTGCCGTCGTCGCCCAGCGCCGTCGGCGCGCCCGGGACCTCGGCATCGCCCATCATGACGTCGATGGCCCAGCCGCCCAATGCTTCGCCGCCACCGTAGTCGCCACGGTCGACCGTGGCGCCGCTGATGTTCACGTTGACGTTCAGGTTGACGATGTCGTTGGCGTTGGAGGCCTCGGCCGTGAACGACTGCGGATCCCAACTGACTTCGGTCATGCCGCCGCCACCGTCCTCGTAGTCGTCGTGGGTGACGCTCGCCGTCACCATGTTCCCCGCGACGCCGGCGCGCGCGACCCTGATCGCCACGGAACCGTCGTCGCCGGTCATTTCGCTGTCACCCGACGAAAGCGTCACCATGGCGCCGGGAAGCGCGTCACCCATCTCGTCGCCGTTCTTCAGCGACACGGTGAAGTTGACCGTCGTGTGCGTGATGGCGAACGGAATGTCCTGCTCCTCGCGCTCGCCGACCCCGACATCGAGGGTGTAGCCCTGCGTCGGTCCGCCGTACGCGACGCTGGCGGCCGCGAGTTTCGTTGCAGCATCGCCCTCGATCACCACGATCAGCTGGTAGGTGCCGGCGCGCAGATTCGAGATCGCGAACCTGCCATCCGCGCCCGTCACGCCCGGCGTGAATTCATTGACCCCCGGGCCCACCAGCGTCACCGGAATACCGGCGTGCGCGAGCGGGTGCTCGCCTGCGTCCTGCTCGCCGTTCTTGTCCAGCTCGTCGAGGAACAGCTGACCGACAACGCTCGCGGTGCGCGCGTGCGCGCCAAGGAAGCTCACCTTCGCCGGATCGTCATCGCCGAGCGTCACGTCCTGGCTCATCGAGTCGAACACGTAGGCGTTGCTCTCGACCGCGATCGTGACCGTGTAGTCGCCGGCCGCCAGGCCCGTGAATGAGTACTGGCCGCCCGCGTCGGTCATGGTGGTGTCGTCGGCCGCGCCCGACAACGTGACCGCGATGTCACGGAGGCCCACGCCGTCGACGCTCACTCCGCCGCTGATGCCGGAGGTGCGGAGCAGGATGCCCGTGAAGTCGACCGTGCCGGTCTCGCCCAGGTCCACGCTCACGTCCTGCGACGTGGCCGCGAACTCGTAGTCGCGCACAGGGTAGTCGGAGATCGAGACCGTGTAGTCGCCGGGGCGCAGGTCCTCGAACAGGTACATGCCGTCGGCGTTGGTCGTCTTCGTGAAGTTCTCGTCGGACGGACCGCCGCTCAGGGTGACCGTCACGCCGGCACGCCCCTCGTCGTCGACGATCACCTCGCCCTCGACCGCGGAGGTGCGGATGAAGTGGCCGGTGAAGTCGGCGTCGCCGATCTTGTTCACCCCGACCTCTACCTCGACGCTCACCGTCTCGAAGGAGACGTCCTCGGGGAAGTCCGAGATCGTGACCGTGTAGGTGCCGGCGCGGAGCCCGGTGAAGGCGAAGCCGCCGTCCATGCCGGTCTCCTCGATCTCGCCCATGGCGTGCTCGCCGCCCAGCGTGACCGTCACGCCGGACAGCGTCTCGGGCTGGCCGTCGCCGCCGCTCATCATGGCGTCGGCCACAACCACGTTGCCGACCACCGCGGACGTGCGGACGTATTCGCCGGCGAAGTTGAGTGGAACGTTCTGACCATCCGTCGCGATGGTCGCGGACTGCGTCACGTCGCGGAACGTCGCATCCTCGGGGTAGCCGCTGATGGTGACCGTGTAGGTCCCGGCCTCCACGCCCGAGAAGGCGAAGTTGCCGCCCGACCCCGTCGTGGTGGTCGCACCGGACGACAGGGTGGCGGTGATGCCGCTGGCCGCTGTCCCTTCGATCGTGACGGACCCGGAGATGGTCCCCACGGGTGTCGGCGGCGGCGGGGGCTCCACAGGCGGTGGATCGCCCTCGTCGCAGGCGGTGAAGGTGACGGCCAGCAGTAGCGCCAGCCCGTACTTGGTAAAACGGTTCATCATTCCTCCTGGGAGTGGGTTGCGGTCGGCGAGGAAACATGGCACCTCGCTCCTCGGGCTTTGGAAGCAACAACGGTGCCACCCCGGTAAGCCCGGTTTTGCATGGATTTTGGCCCGCACGCTCCGGCCCGGGACCGGTCGCTCACGGTTTTCTGACGGTCAAGGGGTCAGAATTCTGGTGGCGCCCCGGGGGGCTGGCCCCGCGTAAACGGCAAAGCGATTCCGGCAGTCGCCGGGTCGGTCCCGGGGGATAACCCGGTCTCTGTGATCGCGATTCACGGTTCAGCGACCGCCACGGTAGCCGAAGCCCCCGCGGCAACCCGGTCTCCGCGTGCGTTCGGGACGCCAAGGTCCCGGCTCCGGCGCGCCTCGCCGTACCGCAAGAAGTTCCGCGCCGCGTTCATGGCGCGATCCGTATCGTAGCCAACATTTCGAGCACGAGAAAGTCTCGCGCTCCGAGGCCCGCCTGTCCTCGTTCTCGTGTCCGCAGGTCGAGCATGCGCTGCGTGACCCGCGCTTTCGTGAAGGGTTGTTGCAGTCACGATTCCGGCATTCGCGTCCGCCGACCAGGGCGACGCGCGATTCACGGTTCAGCGACCGGCCCCGGAGCCGAGGCTCCGGCAGCTTCGGTCTCCCCGTGCGTTTGGGGCGCTGGCCCCCGGTTCCGGCGCGCCTCGCCGTACCGCAGGAAGTTCCGCGCCGCGTTCAGGGCGCGATCCGTATCGTAGCCGCATTTCGCGCACGAGAAGGTCTCGCGCTCGAGGCCCTGCCCGTCCTCGTTCTCGTGTCCGCAGGTCGAGCATACCTGCGCGCCAGCAAACGACAGGCTGGCTTCCGTCACCGTCCGCCCGTGCCACTCCGCCTTGTACCTGATCTGGCGGAGAAACTCGCCCAGACCGGAGTCTGCCAGAGCCTTCGCCAGGCGCGGATCGCCCATCATCTCGCGGATCGGCAGTGCCTCGATTGTGATCTGCCCGGCCATCCTGATGATCGTCGTCGTGGCCTTGTGGATCCTGTCGAGTCGCTGGTTTCGGATCGCGCGGTGCAGGTTCGCCAGCCTGCGCTTCGCCTTCGCGCGTCGATTGCTGCCCCGCTTGCAGCGCGCAACGGACCTTTGGAGCCGTTTGAGACGTTTCTCCGCACGGCGCAGCCACTTCTCCGAACGGACAACGGTGATTCGTCCCCGCGAGTCGCAGACGGTCGCGAGGTCGCTGGTGCCCAAGGCCACGCCAACCGCGTCCGTCGCCGGCGCGACAGCGTCTACCGGCTCGCACTCGAACGCACACGAGAGCATCCAGCGCTCCCCGGCGTCCCGCCAGAGGCGGCCGGACAGCAGACCGCGCGTCCCACGCCTCTTGGGGCCCGGCAGGCGACCGGCAGGCAGGCTGCCGCCGCGCCAGCGCATCCAGCCGAACTTCGGCAGACGAACGCGGGTGCCGTCGAAGCGCAGGCTCTCGTTGTGTATGTAGAGGCCCCGGGGGTTCCCACGCCTCCTGAATGCCGGGAGCCCGATGTCGCGCCCCGCCTCGCGCCCCCGGTGCCAGTTCCGGTAGGCATCTCCCACTTCGCGCGCGATCCTGTAGACGGAGTTCGCCGGATAGGTGTGTCCCGTGGCCTGGTTCCACTGGCGCGCGAACGCCTCCCGCTCTTTCGGGGTCATGGCCCTGCCATGCTCCTCGTGGTGCCGGATGCAGTGGCCGAGCAGAAGATTCCAGAGGTTGCGGAGAGCTTCGGCACACGCCTCCATCGCATGCGCCTGCGTCGCGTTCGGATAAAGACGCGTCCGAATGCCGACATGGCGGATCGCGGGCTTCGTGCCCGTCGTCCTGCTTGCGGAGGCATCCGTCACGGCACTACGCACCCTCGTTCGTTCCGTCACTCAACCCGTGGCACCCCCAACCCCGCCTCAAACCCCTTCCGCCTTCGCATTACCGCGGAATCGCGCTTCGACGAGGGACCCCGTACCCGTGAGGGGGCTTTTAACGGTGACGATTCCGGCATTCGCGTCCACCAACTGGGGGCGACCGCGATTCACGGCTCCGCGACCGGCCCCCAAAGCCAAGAGGCTTCGGCAGCTTCGGTCTCCGCGTGCGTTTCGGGGCCAGTGGCCCCCGGTTCCGGCGTGCCTCGCCGTACCGCATGAAGCGTTCATGGTCACTGGTTGCGCCGTAGCCACCGCGCGTCGCTTTGCCGCCAAGCAGCCGGCCGGACGGCAGGCTCCCGCCGCGGGATAGCTCGACTGTACCGTGTCATCGGCTTGAACGTCGTCTGGGTTGCCTCTCGTTGGGGGGCTTGTCGCTCCGTCCTTGCCGCCGGCAACATGCTGGTGGTAGCATGCCCGTCCGCCAGCATAGCCGCAAGGATCAGGACATGCCACCGCGCGTCGCGCGGTCTCACACGCTTCAAGGGGAAGAGATGGATCCGGACGTTACCCCGGCCAGCGTGCCTCTGCTGCGGGGCACCAACTTCCAGTCCTGGCCGCGGGCAGCGACGATTGCCGGAACGCGAACCTCGACACCCGGTCATTCGACTTTCGGGGTCCCGGGGGGTGTGGGCATCGAGGTGGGCACGGGCGAAACCCGCATCACCGCTGGGCTCCTGCTACGGCTTTCAGGACATCGACAAGCAGGTCGGCGAAACGGCCAAGCACCGGGTCCTCAACATCCATGCCGGGGTTGCCAAGGCCTTCCGAAGCGTCCAACGGGCCAGCCATACCCATCGGCGGACCAGTTGCGTCCGGGAGCGTTCTGACGTGCAACGGTGGTGCTTCTCGCAGGCACGGCCTTAGAAGCCGGGGAGTGGTGGGGGTCCCTACCGGGGGTCTTCGTGGCCGCCCTGAGCCGCCGGGTTACGCGAGGTTCTTCTACAGGTCAGCGATCCAGAGCACGATCTTGACGAGGACGGCCAGCGCGAGGCAGGCGTACATCACCTCGTCGCCGAAGCGCAGCGGGTGGACGCATCGGTACTCCGGCTGCTTCCGGATGTTGTCGTCGCGCCGGCTATTCGCGACGACGGGCACCCGAGGACGGGATTTCATCCACTCGTCGTGCGGGTTCCCAGTCATCGGTCGGTTCTCCCAGCGATCAGGTCCCGGCCCTTGAGTTCGCCTCGCAGTCCCCAAACTTCCCGGCCGAGTGAGGTGGTCCCGGTTTCTTGGACAGGTCGTTAAGGTGGATTCCATTATGGAACAGGGGCCGGAGGCGGCCGCCACGGGGAACCGAGATTCCTCGCTGGCGGGCGCGCCCCTCTTTCGATACCTGTACGGCATCGGGTCGGATCGGCATGGGACACGGCCATGCCACCGCCCCCCGGTGAGTCGCTGCACTCCATCCGTCCTTTGCAGGAAGAGCCATCGGCGTTCGCGAACAGCGAGGTCCGGCGGGCGTGCGAAGTGATCTTCGAGGGAGCGCAAGCGGTAGGCGCAGCCGGGATGCCGCGTAGGGCGAAATCTACCGCAACGGCACGTGGCCGGTGCTGTGAATCGGGTCCGTCCCAGCCGACGGGCTTGTTCCCGAAGCAGTTGAAATCCCCGGACAGCCCCCACCGACAGCAGCTCATTCCGCTCCAGAGCACCTCCCACCCCGGAAAGAGTGCTTGCCGTCCATTTTCTGCCAAATTCCGGCATTTTCGGTCCGATGGATGGTGACGGCCTGCAAGAGGCAAGAAGGAGGGATCGTGCGGTCCTAGTTGGATTTACGTGACTTCTTGCCGTGATTGCGAACTACTGTTTGGCGGTCTGATGCTCAAGCGGAGGCCGCGGGACGCCGACCTGCCCCGCCATCATCTGCCCCCACTCGTTCCGGGCGATGGTTGTCACCGACCTGCTCTCGCAAGGGGTGGCAATCGAGGACGTGCAGTATCTGGTTGGCCACCGTCACTCCAGCACCACCCAGATCTATGACCGGCGGTTGCGAGCTGTCAGTCGAGCCACCGTCGAGCGCATCAGCTTCTAGGGTGATCGACGCGGCCTTGGCGTCCCTCGTCGCCATTTCCCCGGCCCGGTCCGAAGCCGGCGTCGCCTCTTGCGTTGACGCTGGTAGCTACCTGTTGCTACGTTGTCGCTCATGCGATCCATCGGAATCAAGGCGCTGAACAGCAGGCTCAGTGAGTACGTGCGTCTGGCGGCCGGAGGCGAGATCGTTCTCGTCACGGACCGGGGGCGCGTCGTGGCGGAAATCGGCCCTCCGCGAGAGGCGAGGAGTCCCATCCTGGCGGACGCGATGCTTGCCGATGCGGTGCGGAAGGGTTGGTTGACGCCCGCACTGTCTCCGGGATCCCAGCCCCGCCGAGGCGGCCCTCCGGAGGCTCCGCTGTCCGTGTTGCTCGATGAACTCGAAGGCGACCGAAGCGACCGTTGATCTACGTCGACACCTCGGTCGCCTTGGCCCATTTGTTCGCGGAAGACCGGCGACCCGCGGCCTCGTTTTGGACGGAGACGCTCGTTTCGAGCCGACTGCTCGAGTACGAGATCTGGACGCGCCTGCACGCCCGGAAGGCGACGGCCTCTCGCGCGGAGGCCGCGCTGTCAATGGCCACCGAAAAGTGCACACTTCTGGCCATTGAAAAATGCACACTTTTCGGGAGGCGCCGCGCAGGAAGCGAAGCGACCGGAGCGGGGGCTCCCGATGGAGTCCGGACACCTGTCATGACCCTGTTTCCCCGTTGCCGGCGTGCTCCGCGGAGACGGCGCGGGAGGCCGTGGGGTGGATGGCTTTGGAGAGCTCCATGTGGCGTCGCATCCGGTAGCTGTTGCCCCGGATGTTGACGATGTGGCAGCGGTGGAGCAGCCGGTCCAGCAGCGCGGCGGCCATGACCTCGTCGTGCAGGATCTCGCCCCACTGCTCGAAGCCCTTGTTCGAGGTGACCACGGTCGAGGCATGCTCGTAGCGGCGGTTGACGAGCTGGAAGAACAGGATGGCGCCGCTACGGGTCGTCCACGACCAGGAGCGCTGGGTGGGTGAGGGTCTTGAGCCGGTGGTTGAGCCGGCCGGCGGCCTGGGCCTCTTCGAGGGAGTCAATGAGGTCGGTCAGCGTTCCGTAGTAGACTCGGCAGCCGCTCTCGGCGGCGGTGATGGCCAGGCTGATCGCGAGGTGCGTCTTGCCGACGCCGGGCGGGCCGAGGAAGACCACGTTCTCCTTCCGTTCCAGGAACCCGAGTTCGTGGAGCGAGTCGATCTGTTCCCGCTTGACTGAGGGCTGGAAGCTGAAGTCGAAGTCCGCGAGTGTCTTGATCGCCGGAAGACGGCTTGACCGCATCGCCGTGGCGAGGCGCCGGCTGTTGCGCAGCGTGATCTGGGCGGCCAGCAGTCGTTCGATGGCTTCGGCCGCGGTGGCTCCGCCGCCGTCCACGTCTGCGAGCACGTCATCGAGGGCCTCCAGGGCGCCGGGCATCTTAAGATCGGCCAATTGGGCCGCGATGCGCGTGCTCCGGGACCGCGCCTTCACGAGATCTCTCCCGTGATCCCGGCGTACTCGGACAGCGGACGGCGCTCAACCTCCGCGACGGGGAACGCCGACGGTGCTTCAGTCTGTGTCGTCCAAGACTCGTGCCGCGGCGCCACGGGACGGTAGGGCCAGGGAGCCAGGGGACTCAAGCTTGGCCTCTCGCGGTCGAACCGGTCCGCCACGCGCTCCTTCAGCGTACCGTGGATCCGAACGTTCGCCACGCCATCGAGCCACAGCAGGATCCGCGTGTTGAGGTCGTCGTCGGACACGAACTCCTGACCGTAGAAGAAGTTGTCCCGGATATAGCGGACCGGCCGCTCGACCTTCCCCTTCGTCTGGGCCCGGTACGGACGGCATGCGCGGATCCGGAAGCGCCAGTGGCGGCTGAAGCGCAGGAACTCCGGGTTCTCGATCAGCCGTCCGCCCTTCGTCCCGCTTGTCGCCGGTGATGACGGCCTTCATCTGGTCGAACAGCAACTCCGACGGCACGCCGCCGAAGTAGGCGAACGACGCCTCCAGCCCCCGCATCACGACCGGCATCGTCTGGCGCTCGTGGAACCTCAACCACATCCGCCGCGAATAGCCCAGCACCACGATCAGCGCGTGCCGCTTGCCCCACGGCAGCCGGAAGTCAGCGAAGTCCACCTGGCCCTGGTGGCCCGGAGCGGTCTCGAACCTCCGGACCGGCTCCACAGGCTCCCGCGGCCGGACCTCGCGCACGTAGCGCTTCACCCGCCCGTAGCCGCCTCCGAAGCCCGCCGCCCGCACCTCGTTGAACAGACGCACGGCGCTCAGCTTCGGATACTCGGCCAGGCGCGCGTCGATGATGCCCTTGTAGGGGTCGAGCTTCGACGGCCGCCGTGGCCTGGGCCCGTACCTTACCGCCTTGCTGTCCGCACCTCGGTCCAGCTCCCCCGCTTCGATCCAGTTGTACACCGTCCGCCTGCTGATCTCCAGCTGCCGCGCGATCTCGGCCTTTGACATCCCCTGCTCGAGATAATGTCGCAAGAGCACCCGTTTCTCTCTCTCGATCACTGCGCCTCCTCCGTTCAATGGAGACGCAAGATTGCCCAGCCCGTCCCGCAACACCCGCCAACCTCGGATCCAACCCCCTACCGCTTCCGCTCCTCGGGCCCGGAAGTGTGCAGATTTCGACGGCCACATCTGTGAAGTTTTGCATGGCCGGTAACGCCAATCCGCGTCTTGATTTGTGGGCAGAGCCTCGGCAGGGTGTTGGAAACATGAGCGCGACCTGAGAGAGCTGCCGCCGGAAGCTCATCGGCGGATCGCCCGAGGCGAAAATCCCGGTGGAGTCGAGGGCTGGCGCGCCGACCGTAGGGTCCGGTGGCTATTCCGTCGCTTTCGCTCCGGGCCGCAGACCGGCTCCCGTAGTCACNTTTCCAGCCCCCGC
>JGI24793J26633_1001251_pt1 | contig 14190 bp, 10 predicted proteins | sample MesohylFT_FD_26633 | JGI IMG/M metagenome (IMG submission 26633) | reverse complement strand
AGCGGCGGCAGGTCGGACGTATCGGGCGCGGCCGGCTCTTTGTACTTGCCCCGCCGTTTCTCCTGGGACTCCCAGCGCGCCCGACGCTCCGCCAGGATGCGCTCCAGCAGGACATCGGCCGGCTCGTACTCCCGGCCCTCGGCGCGGGCCAGTTCGGCCTCGGTGGACACCAACTCGCCGGAGCAGGCGGCCCGCAGGACGCTGGCCCGGTAGCGTTTCAGGTTCGCCTGCGTCCGCCGCAGCGCCGCCACCGACGCATCCAGCCGCGTGAACTGCTTCTCAATCTCCGCAACGATGCGCCGCTGCTCGAGGAGTGGCGGGACCAAAACTGGCGTTTCCTCGATATGCTCCCGCCGGAGGTTATTGATGTTCACGCCTGCAGCGAGTCTGGACACCCTGCTCCTGTATTCTTGCGACTGGAGGAACCAGGCCAAATACCCGTTGGTAAAAGAATCGTGGGGTCTCAGCGCTAAGCAAAATGCGCCAAACGAACCTACCCAATCTGTGCTGAGTTGCGCGGCCTTGCCAACGACGGATCTACTACCGCTAGAAGCCGCGATCACGATATCGCCAGGTATCAGGTACTGTTCTCGTTTGACGTAGTGATCGGGAACATACACGAGATCTTCGAAAGCGAGCCTATCGCGGATGTTCGTAGCGCGTAGGATCGGTACCACGCCAGCCGTGGCTTCGAAACCAGCATCCTGCTTCTTGTATGAGACCCCACGTATGACTGAAATTACTTGCCCTAGGATGGTTCTACACCACCCTGACGGTAGATCTAGTTGTTGAAAATTATCCGTCATTCGCCCGCTCTCAACGACCGCGAGTCACGACGCAGCGGGCGCCGGAGCGGGCACTTCCACTTCCACGGCCACGTTTAGCGGTTCGGGGATGGTCTCGCCGTGCTCAGCCATAAGCTCGACATGGTAGTTGGCAGCCTCCTGGATCAACTGCCATGTTTCTTCGAGGGTGCTTCCGGCGGCGATGCAACCGGGTAAATCCGGCAAGTCCGCCGCATAGCCGTTGCCGGTCTTGCCGATTATGGCTACGTATTTCAACGGTAATCTCTCCTGTCCATTCCCGCCTGTTGCAAAATGCTGTACCACTTCCGTGTATCCAGTTCAGCTCCGAGGTTGCCGGAAATGGTCACCGTTCCCGGCTTCTCCGGATGATGATATTGGCGATGGTTGCCCGGTGTCCTCGCATGAAACCAGCCGTCCCGTTCGATTATGCGGATCGCTTCACGGACTCTGGGCGGCATGGCATAACCCGCTCAACATGGAAGTAATCTGCGGTCCAACTAGGTGAATCGCTTGAGGCGCTTCGGCCGGCTACGACGCAGCGGGCGCCGGGGCGGGTACTTCCACCTCTGCGGCTATGTACACCGGTTCGGGGATAGTTTCGCCATGCTCGGCCATTATTTCGACATGGTAATTGGCCGCCTCCCGGATCAGCTCCCGGGTTTCCTCAAAGGTGTCGGCGGCAGCGACGCAACCGGGCAGGTCCGGCAGGTAGGCCGAATAGCCGGTGCCGGTTTTGGCGATTAGAGCCACGTATTTCATCGGATGCCCAGCGAAACGCTCACGCAGACGGCAGTGGCTTGACGTTACCTGACAGCCACGCGACCAACTCCGCAAATCGGAAGGAGTTGGTATCGAACAGGTGCATGAAGTGCCGGTGCGCCTCGAGGCTGTCGCAATCGATGAAATAACCATTCATCCGCAGAAAAACCTCTGTGGTAGCAAAAGCCACCCGCTTGTTGCCGTCGACAAACGGGTGGTTCATTGCCAGGCTTTCCAGGAGGGCGGCGGCTTCTTCGATGATGCCGGCGTAATACCCAATTTGCGGGCGCATGATGGCCGAATCTAGCGCGCCGGGATCACGAAGCCCCGGTTCACCGCCAAACCGGAGAATCTGGTCGTCGTGTATGTCCAAGACTTCCCGGATGATTGGGAAGTCGCGGGTCATTGCGCCAGCAGTTCGTACAGGCGTCGATGTCTCTCGACGCTGTCGCGATAGTGGGCCATTACTTCGGGTCGCGAGCGGCCTTCCGTTTTGGCTTCGAAATAAAATCGAATAGCCTCTTCCACCACGGTCTCAAAGTCGCAACCCCGAGTTTGCGCTTCTTCTCGCACGGCCTCTATCAACCCCGTCTCAACTTGAGCGGAGAACCTCTCTTTTGCCGCAACCATGGCTTTAACTCCATAACGGTCTATACCGCACCAGTATAGATCCATTCTGCGATAACGGTCCTAGAACGTCAAGATAGACGGGCCTTTGAAACAAGTCGCAGACGGTCTCACGCGTACCCACTTTTAAACGGCGATAGGGGTGGTTTTACATCGATGCACAGGATGGACAGGATTTGGTTGATCATTGTGTGTCCCGGCATCAGGGCCGCCGCTGTGAGCAGAATGCGGCGACGGTATCGCCATCATCCTGCCCATCCTGTCCATCGATGTAAAAGACAAAATGGGTACGCGTGAGGCAGACGGTTGGCCGCCTAACGCACCAACTCCAGGTTCAGCTCGTCGATGATCGGCTGCAACTCGTCGCCGAACAGGTCATAGGCTGCGATCAGGCCGCCGTGTTGGTCCAGCGGCGAGTCCTGCAGGTCTTGCATCTCCGCGCTCACGTTGCCGGCGATGCGGTCGCGGATGGCCTCCAGCCACCAGCGTTGCTCGTCGGTGAACACCCGCCCGACCGTTTCCTGCAAGGCCAACCAGCCGGCAAACCGGCGGTTCACGTGGTCGGCGAAGGGAGCCAGTTCGACGGCCTCGCCGGTGGCGTAGCGCACCAACGCGACGATGTCCGCCAGTTGCCGCTGGCCGGAGCCGCGCACCCTGGACTCGTCCAGCCGCTGGTACGCCTGCCACAATCGCTCGGTGGTCCACGACCGGGGCGGCGCCTGCATCGCGTCGGCCAGCGCGCGGATGTCGTCCAGACGCAGCCGCTGCCGGTAGGGCCGCTCGTACAGCACCTGCAACGCGGTGATCTCGTCGCGGTTCGCCTCGATGAACTGCCGGAAGGACTGCACGGCTTCCTGGGCCGCGTCGTCGGTGAATCCGGCGTCCAGCACCACGTCCTTGCTCACCGTATCAATGGTCTGCTCGTGAGACTGGTGGATGGTTTCCAGCCGCTGGCGCAACTCGGTGTTGTATGCCAATGGCGCGGCGGCTTCCTCGCGCAACTGCTTCTCCGCCTCGGCGATGGCCTCGGGCGGTGGCTCGTCCAGACCGGTGGATTCCCGGGCCACTTCCAGCGCGGCGTCGGGATCAGTGGCCCGCACCAGGCTGGTGATGAGGCTTTGCAGCGGGACGCCTTCCGCCGCAGTTTCTATCGATTCCCGTTCCGCCGGCGATATCTTGTGGGACAGCCGGGCCAGCCGGCTCGCCAGCGATGACAGGTGGTCCGGCTCGCGGCTGCCCTTGGCGATCAGGTCCAGGAGTTGCCCGAAGGTCTTGGTGGGTTCGCGCTCCAGCGAATAGGAGTCTGACAGTTCCGACTCGGTAACGCCCACCGCGTCGATGATGACGAAGCGGTCTTTGTTGGGTGCGTCGGGGGTGACCGCGTTGAAATCCGTGGGCGAGATCACACGCACGCCGCGGCCCTTCATCTGCTCGAAGAAGTTGCGGCTCTGCACGTTGCGCATGAAGAACACGATCTCAACGGGCTTGATGTCGGTGCCGGTGGCGATCATGTCCACCGTTACCACGATGCGCGGATGGTAGCTGTTGCGGAACGCGGCGATGAGTTGTTCCGGTGGCGCCCCGGTGGTGCGGTACGTAATCTTCTGGCAGAAGTCGTTGCCCTTGCCGAACTCCGTGCGCACGATGTCCACGATGTCGTCGGCGTGGCTGTCGTCCTTGGCGAAGATGATGGTCTTGGGCACCTCGGTGCGCCCGGGGAAGATGTCGGTGAACAGATTGTCACGGAAGGCGCGGATGACGGTGCGGATCTGGTCCTCCGCCACCACATCCCGGTCCAGTTGGCCGGCGGTGTAGGTGAGATCGTCGTCCAGCTCTTCCGCCCACCGCGTGGTCTTGGCCCTGCGGTTGCGCCGGTCGATATGCTGACCGGCTTTGACGCTGGCTCCCTCCTCTGTGATCTGCGTGCGGATGCGGTAGATATCCGAGTCGACGTTTACGCCATCGGCGACCGCTTCCTCGTGCGTATACTCCATCACCAGGTTCTGCTGGAAGAAACCGAAGGTCTGGGCCGAAGGGGTCGCGGTCAGGCCGATGAGGAAGGCATCGAAGTACTCCAGCACCTGCCGCCACAGGTTGTAGATGGAGCGGTGGCACTCGTCCGTGATGATGAAGTCAAAGCTGTCGATGGGGATGTCGGGGTTGTACTCCACTGCGCCCGGCTGCGGGTTGACCTGGGCGAAGTCGATGCCGGAGAGTTCATCCTTCTCCGGTTCGAGCTCTTCGCCTCGCAGCATGGAATACACCCGCTGGATGGTGGAGATGCACACCCGGCTCACCGGGTCGATATGGCCGGACTGCAACAGCTGGACGTTGTACAACTCGGCGAACTTCCGGCGCTCCTCGGGAGTTGTGAACCCCTGGAACTCCCGCAGGGTCTGGCGTCCCAGGTTGTTGCGGTCTACCAGGAACAGCACCCGCTTCGCTCCCGCGTGCTTGATGAGGCGATACACCAGGTTGCAAGCGGTGAAGGTCTTGCCGCTGCCGGTGGCCATCTGGATCAACGCCCGGGGCTTCGCCAGCGCCAGCGATTCCTCCAAGTTCAGGATGGCGCGCTCCTGCACCGGCCAGAGCGCCCCGGCATCCAGCGACGGCATTTCGGTGAGACGCTGGCGGAGGTTCCGCGCCACGGCGTAGACCGCGCCCGGCTCCGCCACGCCGGCATGGCTCGCCAGCGCGGTCGTCGCATTTGAGCCAACCCAATCGGCCAGGGCGTCGGGGGTATGGAAGGCGAAGACGCCGCGACTGCGCGGTTCCGGATCGATCAGGTTGGTGAACCGCGTTTCGGATCCGGACGTTTCGTAGAGGAAGGGCAGGGGTTTGCGGTGCGCCGGCAGCGTGTCCGGCAGACCGTCGCTGTACTTGCCCGATTGGGTCTCCACGCCGGTGAGGGTATGCCCGGCCGGCTTTGCCTCGACGACGCCGGCCGCCTTACCATCAACGTACAGCAGATAGTCAGCGGTGCCGTGGCCGGGTTTCAGCCCGAATTCGCGAATCGCCACGCCCCGCGCGGCAGAGAGGTTGAGCGAGTGAACATCCTGCACAGCCCACCCCGCCTGCTCGAGCAGGCGGTCGATTTGTTCGCGGGCTTGCTGTTCCGGGGTCATGGCTGCTTGATCAACCGTGAAACGCAATCGTCAGATTGCATGGTCGCCATCGTAGCCAAACGGCGAACGCTAGTCCACCACCGGCCGCATCACGACGAAACCCCGGTGCGCGTTCCCCGGGTAATCCTCGGGGGAGGCCAAATTCAACAGATAGTTGGCCCAGTAAACCTCGCTGCAATGAGCGCATCCCGCCCGCACCAACGGCGAAACAGATCTATGTGCAAGTTCCGGTTGTGATAATCAAACTATCACGGTCGAAAGCCTATACTCAAACACGGGATTTAATGGCGGAGAGGGCGGGATTCGAATCCACTCGCGACTGAGTAGGATCGCGTGGAGTGTCAGGGCCAGCAAAAACCGATCCCGCAGGTGCGCGCGTGTACCTGCAGGATCGAGTCGGATCGACGCGGGGCGGGAATCAGGGCCGGGATTCGTCGGTGTGTTCCAGGGTTTTCGCGAAAGACTGGGCCAGATATTTCTGCCTCCCCTTCAGCAGATGGCCATACGTGTCGATGGTGGTCTTGATGCTGCCATGCCCGAGCCGACGGGACGTCGCGAACGCGTTCTGGTAATCCTCGAGGCACACGCTGGCGTGAAAATGCCGGAAGGCGTGGAAGTTGACTTCAGGGACTCCGACGCGAGCCCCCAGTTCTTTCAGCTGCCGCATCATGGTGGTCTCGGGAATCATGTCCCCGTCGGGGCCAGGGAAGATCAGATCATCGGGTTTGACCCCTTCACCCTGGCTAACCAGATGGTTGCGCAGGAAATGTACCGCCACATCTGGCAGGTCAATTTCGCGGCCCCCTTGTCGGTCTTGGAGAGGTACTTCACGTTGCCGCGTTCTTGCGTCCTGACCGTGCCTTCCACCACGTTAATCAACACGACCGCCAGGTCCACGCGGCGTCACGTGAGGCCCCGCAGTTATCCCTGTCGCATCCCGGTGTAGGTCAGAACGAGCAGGAACGGATAAAGGGGATGGTTCTCGGACTCGGCCAGGGAGAGCATTTGCTGGACGGTGTCGATCTCCGGGGGATCACCTCGCGCTTGGTGACGGGCGGCAACGCGACGAGGGCAGCCACGTTGCGGTCGAGTTTCTCCTTTCGCATCGCGTACTTGCAGGCCCCTGATAACCGGATACGCCAATGGGGCGTGGGTTCCATGGGTGTGGGTGGGGCCGATGACCAAGCTTGCCAAAATCGAAGAAAAGAGAGTACGCGGTCTTAAGGAAATTTCCGGGCGATCGCGTTTCGGGGAAGTTCCCACTCCCGCTGGATGGGCCGTGGTGGGCGCCGATGCTCTTGCGGCCTACTGCTCACAGTTGGCATGGCGGGATCCGGACACGCTGGTGCGTAATGTCGATGGCCGGACGTTGCGGTCCATGCCGCCGCGCGAGTTCTCGGCCCCATGCTTTGAGAACGCCAGCAACGAGGATCCGGGCGTGCCGGAACGCGTCCCATCGTGGGTCGAGAAAGATCCCGTCTTGCGCGTGCTGAACAACAAGCTCAATTTCTCGATTTTCCAGTTCATTGCGCAGTGGTCAAGAACCGACGGGCATGGGGAGGAACAGGCGGACCGTGATACTGGTGTGGCGGCTACGAGTCGGGCGCCAGCCTGCAGTCGGTTCGGTGGACTCGTTCCCTGCCGTAGCGGTGTTCAGCCACCCGGTTCACGCTGCCTTCGACGATGACTGTTTGACGGCGCCGCAGGTTGACTGCAAATCGCCGCGAACTATAGGCCAGTTCGCCAAGGTCTATGACCACCGGTGGGCGCCACCACCGCGACCATTGCCTCACTTCGATTTTGAGGTGCAGCGATGGCGCACAAGGAGGTGCTCCGAGTGGAAATACAGGAAGTAGTTCGCCGCTGGCAGGCGGGAAGCAGCCAGCGTCAGATAGCGGAAGGGATGGGGTGGTCGCGGGCGACGGTGCGCAAGTACCCCTGCTTTCGCAGGGGCAGGCTCTGGCGGCGGCGACAGCGGAGGAAATTACCCAGGACGTACCGGCTCCCCGCGAAGAGCAGTTGAGCCGGCTGGCTGGGATCAGCCGGGCTGGGCCGCGGCAGGTAGAGACGCCGGTTGAGGACAGCCTGTCTCCGTGGTCCGATCAGAGTTGCCAGTGGCTCACCGGCGACCGGTTGAAGGTGGTGCGGTTCAGGAGTTGCTGGATGCAGGGGGAGCCGGTGCGATTCCGAGTGCGCCAACCCCTGTCGGATAACCAGCAAAGACAACGACAGGAAACCCGCGTTGCGGCTGTCCGTGGGCAGCGATCGCATCACCGAGGTCCCTGATGGCGGTTTCGCCATCAAGATCGCCAGCGAAAACCTGAAGACCCTTCCCGCAGATTTTCGGCGGGTCCGCCACCTTTGGTGAAGACTACATGGTCTCACCCCTGGACGCGGATGGCCTCTGCTGATGGCTACCAGTTGATCCTCGAAGCGAACCATGTTCTTGCAACACTCGCGGTGGAGGCCATCAATGACGGAGTGGTCGAGCCCGCCGAAACTGTCCAGTGTCGGCCGAGTACGGATCGGACGACGCTGAAATTCCGCCGTGGTTGACCATCACCCTTGACGAAAGCGCTGGTCCGTCCAGCGTGACCACGAGCCGTGAGCGGGCCTGCCGTGCCAGCGCGCCAGCGCCCGCGCTGAGGGGTATTACTCTCGAAACTGGCAGCGTGTCCGAGAAACACGGTTTGCCGAGGCGTTCGGGGGTAAGATGGTCCAAGTGTGAAACCGGCGTAGACCTACGATCAGGAAGACCTGCCTTCCCTATGATCCAGACCAGCAACTGCTGCTGGCCCAAGCCTTGCCGGATTGGCTGCCTGAAGATGACTTGGACGCAGTCCACTTGACGTTGTGGGGAAGTGGACTGCGGCTAGGACGGGCGTCACTGGGTCGTAATGTTGTTGATGTCCACGATGTGCCATTCAACTGAGTAGGTACCAGTATCGTTGCTCACTGCGCCGATGCGGGCTCTGATCTGTCGGCCGGTTGTGGTCAGATCGTCGTCGTCAACGGTGTAGTTTACGGTGGTGCTGTCGTCATCTGCCCCAAACTCCGCCGCCAGGATCCTTATGTCATTCTCGCCGGGGCCACGAATCTCCACCAGGACTGAGCTCTCCCCGTCGTTTCGATTGGTGCGCCTCACGGTGATGGTGAAGGGTTCGTCTTCGTCAGCGGAGCTGGGCGCGGACAGGGTGTAGTGGGAGCCCGGGTAGTCTGGCGTCGTGATCTGGACTGACGTAGGCATCCCGGTAGTGCCGTTGCCGGCCTGTGCCGCCACTTCCAGTGTGTACAGGGTGCTGGTTTTCAGATTGTTCGCAACGACCTTCAGTTCGTCGCTGCTATTGTGGCTCGTGGCGAACTGCCATGGCGTGGCGGTCGGCACGCTGTTGCCCTCTGCGAATCGGTACACGTAGTGGATCACGGAGTTGCCGTGGTCTGTTGCTGGCTCCCATTCCAGGGTGACGTCTACGAAAGACATCCTGGCGGGCAGGGTACGACCGGTGAACGTGTCATCAACGCTGACGAGTTCCGTGTCCGGTTCGTCCGGGGTGGCGGTGAGTCCAGTGGGCGCGCTGGGCGTGCTGGTCTGTGGTGTTGCGGTTGTCGTGGCTTGGACACGGGTTACGGGTCCTTGCTTGCTGTTTGCGTTCACGGCCCGCACCTCGAGGGTGTAGAGCGTGTCGGCCGTAAGGCCCGTGATGTTTATGGTTCTGTTTGACACCTGGGTCGGCGTCGCGGTTTCCCACTCTGTGGCTTCGGGGACCGTGTTGCTGTCGGCGTAGCGGTACTCGAAACCGCTGAGGGCGGCGTCGCCCGACTCTTCCGGCGCTCGGAAGTACAGCTCGATGCGGAAGTTGCTGTGGACCACGGCCCTGAGTTCGCGCACTGCGGATGGACTGGTGGTGTCTCCCAGAGTCGTTCCTTGGGCTTGTGTGGATGGGCCAGCCGTGCTTCCTCGTACGGCCCTCAGCTCGAAGGTGTAGAGCACTTCCCAATCTAGGCCGGACAAGGTGTGTGACGTGGTGCCGGCATGGCTTCCCGGCACATCGGTCCAGTCCGGGTTCCAGCTGCTGTCGCTGGGGTTGCGGTAGCGGTACTGGTATCCGGTGATGGTGATGTCGCCCGGGTCGTTCCAGGTCAGGGTTATCTGCCCGGTGCCGGCTTGCGTGGCGCTCAGTCCGATGGGGGCCGACAATGCGCCCTGCGGGGTGGACTTGATCGATGCTTCATCGCCGGGTTCGTCCTGGGCGTTGACGGTGTAGACGGGCCGCACCTGGAGGGTGTACTCGAGGCCGTTGGTCAGGCCCGTCGCCCTGAAGGACGTGGCGCTGGCGTTGCTGCCTGGGATGTTGGTCCAGTCGGGGTTCCACGTGCTATCCGCGGTGCTCATGTAGCGATACTGGTACCGCGTGAGTGTGCTGTCGGTAAGTTGGTCCCATTCCAGGAGAACCTGCCGGTCGCCCGGAGTGGCCCGGAAGTTGACCAGGTGGCTGGCTTGGTCCACCGACATGTTGCTGAACGAGTCGGCTTCCTTGCCGCTCAGGTCCTGAAGCGGGTTTGAACTTTGTCCTGGCTTGGTGTAGGACAGCGTTGCGCTCTGGCCCGGTCCGACCGCGGTCGTCAGCGTGAGCGTCACGATGTTGCCGTTGATGGCGACGTTGGTCGGGTTGGTGCTTTGGGCTCCGTCCACGCTCACCGAGAAGGCGCTGGTGGGCGGTGCGCTGGTCTTCAGGTCCTCGGTGTAGCCGAGCGTCAGTGCAGAGCCGTCCACCTCGACGTACTCGAGTGCGGGCTTCCGGGTGTCCACTTTGTGGTCCGTCAGAGGCGCTTGGGCGTCGTGGGTCAGGCTGGCGGTCACCTGCTTGGTCACGTCGATGTGCGTGAAGTGGATGGTTCCGCCGTTCGGGTTGAGGGAGTTGGCGGACCACGATATGCCGTCGTGATCGTCGTGGTCGGCGGTGGTGACGGTGTAGTCGAAGATCAGCTCTGAGGTGCCCAGCCTGCTGAGGTAGGTAGCTTGCCGCGTGCTGCCGGCCAGTTCGATGGCGAACTGAGGCGTCCCGCTGGAGGTGTCGACCGTCACGTCTCCGTTGAACGTCACCTTGATGCGGATGACGTCTCCGGCGTCGTAGTAGTTGTCGATGGGCGTCGACGTGATGTCGATGTCCAGCACACGCAGCGTGTTGACGTTCGTGATGCTGATGGTGGCCTCGCCGTCGGCGTCGTTCCGGTTCGGGATCACCAGTTTGTCGGATACTCCCTGGCTTGCCTGCAGATACGCCACGAAGGTCTCGGCGTCAGGCTCGTAGAGCCCGTCGTCTATGACCGTGATGTCCTGCTGCTTCGTGTAGGTGTACCCGCCGGCGTTGGTTGCGCTCCAGTCTGCGGGCGTGACGGGGATGTTTGCCGAGATGTGTGTGTAGTCGTCGCCGATGGTGGCGGTGCCGGTATCATCGGTGAGCAAAGCGACGTGGAAGCCTTCCCTGGGCTGAGCCACGCCTTCGCCGGCGTTGAAGACCACGCCAATGCTGAAGGGTTGGCCTTCATTGGCCGAGTAGGCGAGTTGCTGGTGTGACACCCAGACGGAGGGGCCGCTGGGAGGCATCTTGGCTTCCACGGTGGCGGAGTTTCGGGGTGCAGGCATTGGCAGATGGTCGTCTCCGCCGACTATGGTGATGGTCGCCGTGCCGTCCGTGTTGATCTCGTTGATGGCGTCGACGAAGGCCAGAGGTTGAACATCGACGGTGGTTGTGTTCGCGTCGAGCGTCACTTCTGAAAAGGAGAAGTGTTGTCCCGTCTGGGTCATCTCGAGGTTCAGGTCCAGGTCCGCGCTCAGGGCTTTGGAGGACGTGAACCGGAAGCTTGGCAGGGCGATCATAGGCGTGGCGTCGCTGTAGAGCGCCTCGATGCCTATGCGAGGGATGTCGCTGTTGTTGGTCACCGCTTGGTCGGTGAAGGATGCCAGGTCGTTGCCGGCGCGGTCTTGAAGTTTGTCTCCGCTGCCGGGCACGGTGTAGCTCACCTTGACGTTGGTGTCGTTGTGGCCGATGGGCGTGCCGAGGTGCAGTGTCACCACGCTGCCGTTCACCTCGACGGGAGTCGTCGCATCGAGGTGTACCTCGGCCTCGCTGCCTCCGGATGGCGTTGCCTCCACTGTGAAGGCGGTCGCGACCGGCAGTGAGTCGGTTTTCATCGACTCGTTCATTGTCAGGGTGAGGGTCTTGCCGTCCGCGGCCAGCACAGCCGGGTTGGTCTGCGCCAGGGTGGGGGCGACGGAATCGGCTGGCAAGTTGATCACCGGCTGGCTGCTGAAGCTGGCTGCTTGGTTGCCGACCAGGTCGGCGACCCTGTTTCCGGATCCCGAGCTCGGCTTGTTGTAGGAGACCTTGATGTTGGTGTCCGTGGCCACGATGGCGGTGGACAGGGTGAGTTCAACCATGTTGCCCGAGATGGTTGGCGTGCCGGAAGCGAGTGCGACGGTGTCGTCGTTGGAGCCCTTGGTCACCGAGAAGCTGCTGTGGGACAGCGACGCTGCTGGGCGCAGTTTTTCGCTGAAGGCTATCACCAGGGAGGTTCCGTCGCCCCAGGCTTCGACAAAGGACGGCGCGACTAGGTCTTCGGTGATGTGGAACGTGAGTTCATCGAAGGTGGACCAGTCCTGGCTAGACGCGAGGAAGTATTCATGTCCGCCGCCGCCACTCAGCGTGAAGTCGCTGAGTGCGTAGTGTTCTTCGCAGACGTGCAGTGCCAGTGCCTGTTTGTCAGCGTCGGCGAGGTCCTTGTCCAGGTTGAACCATACGGCTGTGCTGGTCTTTTCGATGGCTTCAATGGTGTACGCCGACGTGGTTGCGGTGGTGGTGAACGTATTGTCGTTCAGCGTGCCATGTTGCCGATGGAGGATGTCTCGGTAGCCGAGGCGGTCAGCTCCGCCTACCCTGTAGGCTGCAACGCCGATCTGGCGTCGTCCTTCGATGAGGGTGGCGCCGCCCTGAAGGTCGGGCTCCGGGCACACCCAGACGGCCGATGTGGCGTCGCTGGCCAGTGGGCCTTCGGAGAAGCCATTGTCGTCCTCGAAGGAGACGGTCACCCTGATGGTCTTGCCGATGTCGGCGTCGGTGAGGGTGTAGGTTGCAGCGGTTCCGATGTTGGCGCGCTGTTGGGTAACGCCGTCGGAGGCGAACCGTTGCCAGCGGTAGGCGGTTACGGCGCGTTCGGCGTCGGCGATGCCGTCGGTGTCCGTGATGCCGCTGAGGTCCACTGAGAGCACGGCTGGCACCCGGAAGGTGGGCGCTGTGACGGCTGGCTTGCCCGTGGCTGGAGAGTTGACGGGCGGTCCGTTTATGCCGACCTTGAGGGCCCCGGTGCTCGAGTTCGGGGTGAACGCGCGGGTGTTGCCGGTGGTTCGGAATTCGTGGTTGTCACCGATGGACCAGCCGGCGGCGTTGCCGGAGTCCTCGGCGGCGCCTGTGCCGTCCCACTCGCCTTTGCCGCCTGCGGCGACGACCCAGTAGGTGGTGGACGGATCCAGCGTGACGGGCGTGTCGAGCACGTATTCCTGAGACCATCCGCTGGGGGGAGTGGGCAGGTCGGCGACCTTCGGTCCGTTGGCCGAGCCGCGGTGAATTGCGAGGTCGGGGAGGGGATGGATGGGTCGGTTGCGGAACACGGCGGCGTCGCTGTCCCGCATCAGGACCGTGACGCTGTGCAGTGTGTACCCGGCGGCGTCGCTGCCGGTGGTGAAGGGCTGGGCACGGTCATCGCTGAGCAGCGACAGATTACCTGTGTTCGTCTGGCCGGTGTTTGCGACGTAGGGGACGGTGGGCTGGATGACGCGGCCGCGGATGCTGAACAGGAACTGGGCGCCGCCGGTGAGAGCGCTGGTGTCGCCGGTGGAATCGTGTGCCCGGGTGTACCCATCGGTGGGGACAGTTAGCCAGCGGTGGCCGCTACCGGTGTCGACTGTATTGGAGAGGGTCTGGGCCAGGCTCATGGTGCCGCCTTCGATCAGGAGGAAGTATCCCGAGTTGGAGGCGACTCTGGCCGTGGAATCCGGCGTAAACGCGTAGGTGTTGCTGCCCAGGTCCGTGGGCGAACCCGTCAGGGTGATTTCGGTGCCGATGTGGTTTCGCAGCGCGACGAACGGCAGGTCGGCGGCGGAGTTGGCCGGGCCGGTGAATTTGAGGTCCACGCGGGTGATGATGTAGCCGGGTTCGTACGTTGCGGTGACGAACCTGATCTCCGCGTCATTGCTCGACAGAGCGGTGGTGCCGGACGAGGTCGCCTCTCCCAGGTTGCTGAGCAGCACCCGTTCGGCGGCGCCGACGCCCGCGTCCTGGGCGTGAGCGGGTGTTCCGTCGCTGAGGAGCGTAAGTGCCAGCGCGGCGGCGACCAGCAGCATTGCGATTGCTGGTGCTTTCAGTGCAGAGGCCGGGGATGACGACGGACGGCCGCCAAGGCGTTTGCTTTCCCTCCCGAGCATCCTTGCCCGTGCCGTTGCGCGTTGGCGTTGGTTGACTATGGAGCGTGTGCCTGTGAAGGACCGGCGCAGGGCAAATTTGTTGCGCGCCAGCCGTACTATGGACCGGATCGCGTTCGGAAAATATGCCAGTGATTGAGACAAGCTGCGTTTCAGATTCATGGTAATACCCACTCGCTTCCGCGTTATCGAGATTCATTCCGGTACAAACCCGGCATATGGGCCAGGCACAGGCGGGGGTATGAGTCACATACGAGCCGGGAGACGTGTCAGGCGCGAGGCCGGCATATGGGCCAGGCACAGGCGGGGGTATGAGTCACATACGAGCCGGGAGACGTGTCAGGCGCGAGGCCGGCATACGGGCCAGGCACAGGCGGGGGTATGAGTCACATAC
>JGI24793J26633_1001247_pt1 | contig 14236 bp, 10 predicted proteins | sample MesohylFT_FD_26633 | JGI IMG/M metagenome (IMG submission 26633) | reverse complement strand
CTGTGCTTACGAGGGAAACGGCTTCACTCAGCGAAAATCCCTTTTCCCTGAGAAGCCGCAGCGTCCTCTGAGCCGCATCAGCAGACACCTCGTTGTGCCCTTCCCTGCTCCCTTCCGCAACTACCGTTATCTCCCCTTTCAGAGTTTCTCTTTCTGAAAGAACAGAAATCACCTCGGACAATGATCCCCTGAGCACTTCTTCATAAAGCTTTGTCATTTCCCTTGCAACGCAGATATTCCTGTCGCCGAGAATTTCCAGCATAAGACTCAATGTACGTGAAAGTCTTTTGGCGGACTCGTAAAAAACCAGAGTATGAGGATAGAGTTTTACGTCCTTTAGAAGCTCTTTCTTCTTGCCGATTATCTTCGGAAAAAACCCGAGAAAGAGAAAACTGTCTGTGGGAAGTCCCGAGACAACAAGCGCGGACAGAACGGCCGAAGGACCGGGGACGGGAACTACTTCTATATTGTTTTCAATCGAGAGATTTACGAGCCTCCACCCGGGGTCGGAAACCGAAGGAGTTCCGGCGTCGGAAACCAGCGCCACATTCTTTCCTTCTTTCAGTTTTTCAAGAAGTCCGGACGATTTCTCAATTTCATTATGCTCGTGATAGCTTGTGACCGGAGTTGTGATTGAGTAGCGGGCGAGAAGCTTTTTTGTGTTTCTAGTATCTTCGCACGCTATCAACTGGCAATTTCTGAGAGCTTCAAGAGCCCTCAGGGTGACGTCCTCAAGATTCCCTATAGGAGTTGAGACAACAAAAAGTTTTCCGGCCATGGGTTTATCCATCGGAATCTCTTGGTATATAGATCAGAATTAAGCTGCTCAAGGTTGGTTGTTCTTTCAATCTTTATAATCAGGCATGGCTTCATTGATAGGGATAACCTTGTTCATGAAGAACAACAAATTCCTTCTTGGAAATATCAAAGAACCGATCAAAGAAGCTTGTCAGTTTGGAGAGAACACTCTCTCGCTTCTGGGTACGTTCGCCACCCGGAGAGAAGCGAGTCACCGGAGGCAAGACTTTTGCGATCGCTGTACCGGTCGTGGCAACATGTCCATCGCGGAATGCATTTCGTACAAATGCGTATGCTTCGTCATGATCCAGTCCCTCGCTTTCAATAATATCCTCAAGTTCTTCAATTTTTTTCTTTTCGACAAACTTCTGCCAGTCATCACCTACTACAGAGTGAACATCAAGTGTCGCAATGAACTGATCAATGAGATCCTTCTTATTCCGTAGTTCAACGCTTGAATTGATTGCCTTGTTAATATCAATCAGCAATTCACGGTTCTGGGTGTGACCTTCATGATACTTCCTGATAAGCCCTAGGATGTAGTCAATATTGATCTCTATCTGCTTGATAAGTTCCATCTCAAAGACCAAGTCGTCGTTAATGTTCTCTTTCTCACTTTCAGGGCCTCCGCGAAATTCGTTGTACAGGTCTATATACATGCTGTGGTAGTCCTGCAGGTCACGGGCTGAAAGTATTTCGTTGCCGGCAAATTCATCGAAAGTCACCAAGATGTTCTGCATGCGCAATATATGGCCATAGAGCTTGATAAAGTCTTTCTGGCTCTGTTCTCCCAAGATACGCTCGCCAACAGGAAATTTATCCTGAAGCTCCTCAATCAGACTCTTGTAGCCACGTACTTCCTTATCGCCATCCTTGTATCCGTTGTAATAATCATCGTATGCCTTCAGAAGGACAATACCTCTTGCTTCTTTGTCTCCAAAAAGGGCAATTGATTCGTTTGTCGCTTCCTCCAAGTTTCGGAAACACACAATATTCCCGAAGGTTTTAACGCTGTTGAGAATGCGGTTAGTACGCGAATACGCTTGCAGTAGTCCATGCAATCGCAGGTTTTTATCAACCCACAAAGTATTGAGCGTGGTCGCATCAAATCCGGTCAAAAACATATTTACTACAATGAGAATATCGATCTCTCGGTTTTTTACTCGCTCGCTTACGTCCTTGTAGTAATTCTGAAACTTGTCAGAAGACGTACCATAGGATGTTCCGAACATCGCATTATAGTCAGCAATAGCATTCTCAAGAAAATCCCGCGAACTCTTATCAAGTCCACTCGTATCCTCTGAATTTTCGTCTACCATCCCATCTACATCCTCTTCGTTTACGCCGAAACTGTAGATCAATACCAATTTAAGCTTTTTGTCGCTTGGTACGTCTGCGAGCTGCTTCTTAAACTCGGCATAATATTTTTTGGCTACTTCAATTGAAGAAACAGCAAAAATTGAATTGAACCCGGCAAGTCTTCGGTCCTTAAGCTTGTATGAACTCTTTCGCTTGGTCTTCTGATCAAAATGTTCACGAATATAACCCACAATATTCGCCAGACGATCAGGCGAAGCAAGCGCGGCCTCACGGTCAATATCGCTTACTTTCTTATCCTCAATATCCTCCGCTTCACGAACCGTTGAGACATAATCGACCTTGAAAGGCAGAACATTCCTATCTGCAATCGCGTCTACGATCGTGTACGAGTGTAATCTATCCCCAAACGCTTGTTCAGTAGTCTTGAGGTCAGCACGGTTACTAGAAGAAGCGTTTACCGCAAAAATCGGCGTGCCGGTAAAGCCAAAGAGATGATATTGCTTAAACGCCTTGGTGATCGCTACGTGCATATCACCAAATTGTGACCGATGGCATTCGTCGAAAATGAGCGCCACATGATCTTCAAAGATCGTGTGACCTCTATTGCGCCCGACGAATCGATCAAGCTTCTGAATTGTTGTGATAATGATGCGTGAGTTTGGATCTTCTAGTTGTCGCTTTAGAATTTTCGTGCTGGTATTGCTGTTGGCAGCACCTCTTTCGAACTTGTCATATTCCTTCATCGTCTGATAGTCCAAGTCCTTTCTGTCTACCACGAACAGCACTTTGTCTACATACGGCAACTTGCTTGCAAGTTGCGCTGTTTTGAAACTTGTGAGCGTCTTGCCCGAGCCAGTGGTGTGCCAGATGTATCCACCAGCCTCCAAATTGCCAAGTTTTTTATAATTTGTACTCACTTCAATACGGTTCAATATCCGCTCAGTTGCAACAATCTGATATGGACGCATCACCAGAAGCTGGCGGTCGGTCGTGAAAACACAATAGCGGGTCAGAATGTTCAAGAGTGCGTGCTTGGCAAAAAACGTCTTCGCAAAATTCATTAAATCAGCAATTGGCTTGTTGGTTGCATCTGCCCACCAGCTCGCAAACTCAAAGCTATTGCTCGAACGCTTGCCCCGCTTAACTCCTCTCTCATTAGCTTCCTTAATGTGCTGAGAGCGTGTTGTGTTGCTGTAATACTTGGTATGTGTACCGTTTGAAATAACAAAGAGCTGGATGTATTCATAGAGTCCTGACTCAGACCAGAAACTCTCGCGTTGGTAACGATTGATCTGATTGAACGCTTCTTTAATAGCAACACCTCGGCGCTTGAGCTCAATGTGCACCAAAGGCAATCCGTTCACCAGCACGGTTACGTCATAGCGATTTGCGCGTTGACACTCGTCAGTTGAGTACTGGTTGATGACTTGCAACATATTGTTGTGAATGTTGTCTTTGCGGAGAAGATAAATGTTCTTTACTGAGCCGTCATCACGAGTGAGGTTTTTGATGTAATCTTCTTGGATTGTTGCAGTTTTTTCTTCAATGCTCTGGTTAGGATTTGCCAACTCACCCTCAAAGAATCGATCCCATTCGCTGTTGCTGAAATCGTAGTCATTGAGTTTTTCAAGCTGTGTGCGCAAGTTTGCGATCAGATCAGTTTCATCTGTGATCGGCAGATACTCATACGCTTGGGATTCAAGTTGTTCAATAAACGCACTTTCAAGCTCCGCTTCACTTTGATACTGCTCGGGGCGCCTTTTCTCCGGCACGTACTCCGCAACAACAGTGCTCTGCGGATTTTCCACCACTAAATTGTACTTATTGCTAACTGACATATTCACCGAATATTAAAAGCTTATCGCGGTAGTATTCATACTGCTTTCGTCGGGCGACAAGTTCGGCAGGTAAGCCGATGGAAATGTCGCTTACAAGCGCATTAAATTTATTGAGAATAGAGGTGATACGCTTCTGTTCGGATATTTTTGGCACAGGAATTCGGTATTTCATAATTGCCTTTTTATCTCCTCGCGGCATTCTTGCACCCTTTGAATGTTGTATGTTGTAGCCAAAAAACTCTTCAGACGCTAGTACGTGATATAGAAAATCTGAACATAAATTCTGCTTCTCATCCTCTTTTATACGAATAACGAGCACATCTCCACTAGTCCCACCTGTATTCGTCGCTTGCCAAATCTTTCTGAGGTAGGGCCGAATATTACCAAGCAAAATATCGCCGTCCATGTATTGGGTTAACTTCCCCGTAAACGGCACGTAATTTGACGTCGTTTTTCCTTGTTTATCATGTATCAGATTGTCAACACCAACGTAACTTTCTTCATCAAGCTTGCTAGCATCAATTCTAGTTCTTGAGTAAGCTGCAACCTCCATTAACGTCACTACTCTATCCCCCTCCTCTCTCGTAAATGTTGAAAGTTCCGAACGATAATACTCATACTGCTTTTTTCTTGCTTCTAGCTCTGCTTCTAGCTCTGCTTCTAGCTCTATAAAGGTATCAAGGATTTTTACGACCTCTTCTTGGATTGCAAATGGTGGGATTGGGATTTTTATTGTGTTGAGTGTTGCCTTTCTTACACCCTTCAACGTACTACCAACGGACTGACTTTCATACTGATTTTTCACAAAATGAGAACCTAAAACATACATTAAGAACTTTGGTACTAGAAAATCCTGGTTTGGCTTGATAACAAAAACGCTTTCACTCACATTCCAATTATCGACTGGAATATCTACAAGTGCTGTTTTCCCAACCGTGCCGATACCCGAAAACAGCACATCCCCCTCTGCAAGGTTTGAGCGATTAGCAATAATTTTTAATGCTCTATCATTTACCTTGTCGGTCTTGTTGCTAAATCGCACCTTGCCAGTTGTGATTTCTTTGACGGTAACATAAAAGTTTGCAGCATCTGGTGTGTTCAACCTGAAGTTTTTTCGCGGATTTAATCCAGTCTTTATGGAGTACACGACCTCTCCTAAGTCTCTAAATTCCACTCCCTTGGGACATAGTTCGGCGATTAGCTTTTCAATTTTGTTCATATGTTTGGTCATTTTGTTCCTTCTATATCACCAAGAATGACATCAATCGCTTTACGCAGATCTTGCTGTCGTGCCACGATTTGCGCAATTTCTTTATTGAGTTCCGTAATGTCTACCAGCTCCCGCGTGTCCTTGCCATAAACATAGTTTGACACGGAAATGTTATAGCTGTTCTCAGAGATAATCTTGTTGTCGATCAGCGTGGCAAAATATTCAATGTCTTTACGAGTGGTAAATGCGTCGAGTATCTTAGTGCGGTTTGCTTCACTTAATTTATTCTTGTTCCCACCACGAACAAACTCACCAGATGCGTCAATGAACAATGTTTTGTTATCCTTCTTGCTCTTTTTGAGCACAATTATGCACGTTGCAATAGTGGTTCCGAAAAAGAGATCAGGCGGAAGTTGAATAACCGTATCTATATAGTTGTTTTCCACTAAATACTTGCGTATTTTTTGCTCAGTTCCGCCACGGTAGAGCACACCCGGAAACTCAACAATAGCCGCGGTGCCGCTCGTGGAAAGCCATGAAAGCATGTGCATTGTGAAAGCAAGATCGGCCCTGCCCTTTGGCGCAAGCACACCGGCCGGAGAAAAGCGAGAGTCGTTGATGAGGATCGGATTCGCATTGCCCTCCCATTTAATGGAATAGGGCGGATTGGAAACGATTGCATCAAACGGTTCATCATCCCAATGTTTTGGATCAGTGAGCGTATCACCGTGTGCTATATCAAACTTCTCGTAGTTGATATCGTGCAAAAACATATTGATACGGCAGAGGTTGTAGGTGGTAAGATTGATTTCCTGACCAAAAAAACCTTGCCGAACTTTATCTTTGCCGAGGACTTTGGCAAATTTGAGCAGTAGCGAACCGGAACCGCAAGCTGGGTCGTAGACTTTATTCACTTCTTTCTTGCCGACGGTAGTAATTTCGGCAAGTAACTCACTGACCTCCTGAGGCGTGAAGAACTCGCCGCCGGATTTTCCGGCGTTTGAGGCATACATGGTCATCAGAAACTCGTAGGCGTCTCCAAAAGCGTCAATGGAGTTGTCGGCATAATCGCCGAAGCGGAGCCCGCCGATAGCTTCAAGGAGCTTGGTGAGTTTCTGATTCCGATTCTCTACGGTATTGCCGAGTTTAGCGGAGTTGACATCAATATCGTCAAACAATCCCTTGAGGTCATCTTCGCTCTCGGTGCCTTTGGCAGAGTTTTCAATATTGTTGAAAACAGTCGCGAGCGTTTCGTTCAAGTCTGAGTCGTGGCGTGCGTTTTTTGCCACATTCACAAACAACTCGCTGGGGAGTATGTAAAATCCTTTTTCTTTTACAGTGTCATCTCGACCGAACTCAGCTTTTTGGTCTGAAAGCGTTGCATAATCGAAATCTTTAGTTCCAGTGCGTCGCTCTTCTTGATTAATGTAGTTTATGAGGTTCTCGCTGATGAACCGGTAGAAGAGCATCCCGAGCACATATTGCTTAAAGTCCCACCCGTCGACACTCCCGCGCAGATCGTTGGCGATCTGCCAGATCGTGCGGTGCAATTCTGCTCGTTCTTGCTCTCTGCTTACTTTTCCATTTGATGTTTTTGCCATAATTGTTATTGAGAATTCGCAGTTGTTTAATTCAAAACACGTTGGCGGAGGGCGAGGGATTCGAACCCCCAAGTCCTTTCGGACGCCGGTTTTCAAGACCGGTGCAATAGCCGTTCTGCCAGCCCTCCGGCAAAAGTCAGATTATACAGATAAACCAGACGCACTTCACTGATCTTTCACTGTAATAGTTATTTTCTCCGAAAGCACGGGAGGTTTATGAGGTATGTGCACATAATTACCCAGCAGCAAGCGCAGTGTATGCTTCCCGGGGGCGAGGGTTATCTCCGTTTCCGTCTGTCCGCCTCCGAAGTGCCTTACGTTCTCGCTGAAAACAAGGGGTTTTCCCATGTCGGGCAGAGTCTTAAGATCGATTAACAGATGGTGATGCCCGGTATTTGGAACCTTGACCCCGGCCGGAGCAACTCCCATGTTCACCAGCCCGAATCTCACGGTGAAAGTCTTACCGACAACCTCCCCGTCTTTGGGGGAAATGATATACGCCTTGGCACCGGGAGGAGATTCGGAAAAATGCTCTTCCGCAAAAGCCGTGCTCCATGACATGGCCACGGCTATGAAAAACAAAAAAAATGTCCTGTTTATTATCATCTTGGAGACCTCAACCATGAAAACAATTGCTTATCTAAATTACATGTTTTTTTTAGAATCGCCACTTCACTGAAATGTCCGAAAGGGTGGAGAAAAACTAACCGGAGTCAAAAAATAGAACCAATTAAAAGTCATAAACCGGAAATTAGCACGTCCGCGACGATAAAATCAGCTACTGTCCTAGTCAACAACTACGCAGAACCGATTCCAAGAGATATTGGAACAGAATTCCGAGCGGCGCATTATGACGGACCTAGTCCAGGACCATAGGATTTCTAATTCAAAAGATCAACTACCACTCTTCCAACCTGGCCACCTTTCAGTATGAGATCTATCTCCGGGTCAAGATCTTCAAGGGAGACCGTTCTGCAGATCTGCTCAAGAATATCAAGCTTCCACTCGCCTGACATCTTTTCCCATACGAGTCTTCTTCTTTTCATCGGGCAGCTCGCCGAATCTATGCCCACAAGCGTAATCCCCCTCAATATGAACGGATAGACATTCGTGTTGAGTTCATGGGAAGCTACATTGCCGCATGTAGTCACAACACCTCTTTGTTTTGTGGACTTAATAGCGGTAGCAAGCATTTCTCCACCCACTGTATCAACTACCCCGGCCCACTGTCCCTTAAGCAGCAGTCTGCCCGAAGGATCGGTCAAGCCCTCTCTCCCGATGACTTCCTCCGCTCCCAGGTCCGCCAGAAACTGCCTCTGCTCCGCTTTTCCCGTCGAAGCCGTCACGCTGTAGCCAGCTTTTCCNAGAATAGCGACGGCCATGCTGCCGACCCCTCCGGTTGCCCCCGTCACGAGAACCTTTCCGTCTTCNGGNCNTACTCCGCCTTCAACAATCCTCAGCACGGACTGCGCCGCGGTAAAACCCGCGGTTCCATACATCATTGACTCCTTGAGATCGAGTCCCTCGGGCAGATTAACCACCCATTCGGCCGGAACCCTGACGTATTGTCCGAACCCCCCGGAGGTATCCATTCCCAGATCGTAGCCATGCACTATTACCCTATCTCCGGGCTCAAACTCCCCGCTCTTCGAATCTTCAACCACGCCGACGGCGTCAACACCGGGAGTGTGGGGATAATTTTTAGTAACACCCCTGTTTCCTATGGCAGAAAGCGCATCCTTATAATTCAGGGATGAGTACTTTACGTTTAAGAGCACCTCCCCGTCGGGCAGGCTGCCGATTTGTCTGGTTGTGATTTCCCTAGTGAATTTTCCATCTTCCGTTTTGCTTACAACCATTGCCTTGAAGCTATCAGAACTCATTTAAAACCTCCTTCAGTTCCGGTTTTCATCTTCGCAGAGATCCTCAAGCGCAAGTAAAAGCGCCTGCGTTCCAAGCCTCCCGTGCCCCAGCGCACGCGCCCTTTCGTAAAGGGATTTAACTAGTGCAAGCCCCGGAAGATCTATTCCCATCCGCCGCGATTCCCCGAGAGCGATCTCCATGTCCTTTATGAAGTGTTCAACGAAAAAGCCCGGGTCGAAATCCCCGTCCATTATTCTGGGACCAAGATTGTTCAGAAGCCAGCTCGAGGCCGCGCCGCTTCCTACGGAGCGGAGCATGGTATGGGGATCGAGCCCTGCCTTCCGACAGTAAATCAAGTTCTCACAGACCCCTATCATTACTCCCGCTACCGTAATCTGGTTGCACATCTTCGCGTGCTGGCCGGAACCCGCCTTCCCCTGGTACACGATGTTTTTTCCCAAAAGCCCCAGAAGCGGCTTTAGCGAATCAAAAACTTCCTCATCCCCTCCGACCATTATTGAGAGTTCTCCATTAACGGCACCCACGTCTCCCCCGGAGACCGGAGCGTCCAGAGAAGCGCAGCCGAAGCCAACCGCCTTTTCATATATCTCTCTTGCAAGAGTCGGTTCGGTCGTGGTCATATCGACGAGAATGCGACCGGGCTCGGGCTCGATCAGAAGACCCTTGCGACCGAAATACACTTCTCTTACGTCATTCGGGTAACCGACAATGGTAAAGACAACTTCGGCTTGGCGGACAACCTCGGCGGGAGAGTCGCACCAGATGGCGCCTTCACTCAGCAGTTCTCCCGCTTTTTCTTCTGTTCTGTTAAAAACAAAAATACGGTACCCGGCACGAACGAGGTGTCCGCACATGGGCGCACCCATGATCCCCGTTCCTATCCACCCTATCGAACTTTGTTCGGGACTTATTTCGTTCATTTGCGCTGAAAACTATTGCGATGCGACGCTTTGCTGCTTAAGCATGGGAAGATATTTCCCGCCAAGGAGTATGTGACCCTCGCTTGAACCGGCAAGAAGCCTTTGCACGAGATATTCCCTGTCAGGCCCGAGGACGTTAACCCCGTGGTCTGACTCGACAAGGCAAAGAAGCTTTATGTCGCTGCCATTTTTAGTTGCGGTTTCATAAACCGCGGAATAGTTGAGAAGAGCNGCTTCCACGGTGCCACAGGGAAGAGAGGGGTTCCGGGCTCCGGCGTGGTGTTCGCTCATGCGGAACCAGCATGGGTCAGGGTAGCCGTGAAAATGCAGAATGGACATTTCCTTCTCAATGAGATAAGGGGCATAAAGGGCGGAGGAGAGCGCCTGGGAGAGTATCACGTAAGTATCAAAAGACGGCCTTATGTCTTTTCTTCCCAAGTCGACTCCTCTGGGTATCTCGAGATGAAGCTTTCCCTTCACAAGGCCGATTCTGACTATATCGGAATCTGGATTCAGGTTTGTCTTATCGCATCCTGACCTTGAAGTGACAATCCATATGTCCGGAATCTGCTGGTACACAGTCTCATCACCGAGAAGGGTCTTGACATACCATCTGTCGTTCGAGGCTGCTCTTACCTCATCAGGGTTGTAACCCGGAATCTCCTGCAGGGAATTCCACATGCTCTCGTCGATATATTTATCCCCATCGTATCCGGGAGGTTCGGCAAGCGCTATGAAGCCGTACGAAACTCCGGTCCTCCCGTCAAGTATCTTGTTCGCCACGTCTCTGTGGGACAGGCGCTTTATCGCATCTGAGAACTTTGACCCCGCGGGAAAGAGATCGGTGCTTTTGAGGTCCGCGCCCAGGGCAGACAGCTTCTTGGCGTATTCAAATTCCTTCGGGTCGTACTCGCTTACGGAAAAACGCGTCAGAACGGGTGGTTTTATAGGGGCGTATATTTTCGGAATAAGCGAATAGAGCACAAAATCATCAAGCTGATCATGGGTATATATGGAATCGGATAAATTCATGTTTGTTATCCCGAACTTGCTGTGCGAAACCCCTATAACGATCTCCGACATGTTGGCTATCAGGTTTTTCAGGCCTATGGAGATTTTTCTCTCATAGGTCGTATCCTGATTCTCAAACTCCGGGTCGAGGGACATTATAGTGATAACCTGAGTGTTATAGGGATCCTGAAGATAGCCGACGGTGAAATCGTCCGCCCAGCCGCTTATCTTTAGTATGCTGCTCACCGATAGGCTGTCCTTCCTGACAATCCTGTAAATGTTTTCGGCTACCTTGCTCAGAAGCCATCTGAACAGAGACAGTTTCTTTTTAACATCTATTACGGCGTTTACCTTCCTCCTCACGGACCTAAGTCCCATGAGTTTAGAAAACGCTCCGTAAGACCCGTCCTCGGTTGTCGCATCTTCCCAGGGAATCACGTTGACCCCGTTACTCAGAAGCGAGTTTCTGAGTCTTTCCCTGTACGCGCTTATCTGGGTGTCCGGGTAATTTTTCGGAATCGGCTTGAAAGTTACGATAACCCGCTCTGACATCTCAGTCGGATTTTTGGGATTAACCAGGTTCTTTATCTTCGGCATCCCGGTAAGCGCCGCTATGGTCTGCAGATCTAAATCCGCAATTCCTTGACGATCATTCATAAAAAAGACAACCTCACACAACCCGCACCAGAATCAGGTGCAGGAGCAAATAAAACAGAGCAAACGAAAGTTCCAACCAAGCCCGGGCAACCTAGAGTCTAACGCTTGCTACGGATTTTTTCAATTTCGCGAAGCATCTCTTCCCGGACTGCACACTCAAGCTTCTCGCCACCTTTCTTCCCCTTTGGAAAGCTTGCGGTATCTACAGGAGGAAGGATCCTGACTACAATATCCCTGTCGGTATTAAGTTTGTAGGAACCCTTTTTTCTTATATCTTTGCCTCCCCATATGATCATCGGCACAACCGGCACTCTTGAAAGCGAGGCCATAAAAAAACCGCCCTGCTTAAAAGGAAGAAGTTCTCCGTCCTCACTTCTTGTGCCCTCAGGGGCAATAACCACCGAAGGCCCGTTTCTTATTTTCCTTACGATTTCCCGGACCCTGTTCGTATCTCCAACCGAACCGTCCCTCGCAACGAAATATTGTCCGCTAAGTGAGCACACCCAGCCGATAAAAGGAATCGANGCAACTTCATTCTTCATCACGGCCCTCCATTCGAAAGGCAAGACCGCGGAAAAAACGGGTATNTCGAGGGAACTCTGGTGGTTGAACATCACTATGAAGGGACCTTCGGGGAAATTCTCGGTTCCTTTTACGTCAAGCCTCACTCCACAGGACCAAAGAACNGTNNTTCCCCAAGGCCGAACGGAACACTTTATAAGATGCCTTACAGCGAGAAGTGACATCANAACTCCCACACTGCCCCAGAANGCTGTAAACAGGGACGAAAGAATTATCGCCACAATACTTCTTATTTTCTTCATCACTGCTACTCAGTCACGTCGCAAAAAGAGNTTCCAGAACCCTGAACTATGCGGGAACTATAATGTTTACTCCCTGCTCCNCAATCCGTATATCATGTTTTCCGGAACGAAGAAGGAAGGTCTCCCCGTCCATGTGAGCCGGAAGATCGGTAAAGGTTTCAAACCCCAGTTGCTTTGCCCTCACAATGCTGACCTCTCGAAGTCCCTCGTGGCGGCCCTCAAGCACCTTTTGTATCTTAAAAAGCCTTCCCAGAGGACTCATATCACTTATTATATGAATGTCGAGATATCCGTCGAATATGTCAGCCCCAGGAGCTAGGTTGAACTTTCCACCCTGAAAAGGGCCGTTTGAAGCACCGAAGAGAAGCAGCTTCTCGCCCGCGGCGCCGACTTCTCCATCCATCGCGGAGAAAAACCCCCGGAACCGAAACGCCTCGATCACCGCTCCAATAATGTAACCGAAAGAGCCGAAGCGCCTGAGGCCCAGATCCCCGAAATCATGTGCCACGGCCCCGTCCATCCCTACCCCGAAACCGTTTATAAAGCACTTTTCGTCAACAAAAGCCACATCAGCTTCTCTCGCTCGGCCAGAAAAAATATTGTCCACCGCCGCACGCGTATTAAGCGGAATACCAGCTGCCTTCGAAAAATCGTTCCCGCTACCGCCCGGAACAATTCCCAAAACGGCTTCGGTTCCGTGAATCGAACTTACGATCTCACTTGACGTACCGTCTCCTCCAAGAGAAACCATGTGGGTAAATCCTTCACGGAGCCCTTCTGCGGCGATCTTCGCGGCATGCCCGGGGAATTGCGTAAATCTCAGCTCGTGGACAATTTTTCTTGCTTCAAAAGCCCGATGGACCTGCTCAAGTGTTGCATCAAGCGCTTTTGTGCCCGCCTTGGGATTTGCTATCACAAGGTACTTCATCTTGTCTTCTTCTTACTCCGGGATCGGGGATTACGGAACATATGATACCCTACAATTTTACATGAACATGTGTGTTTGAGGCAGTTACGCTGTTGACTGCAGGCATATAAAACAAGGATTTTGTGAAGGGGCAAGAAACTTTTTACCCCGGAATTTCCACAAAACTCCTTGAAAACCGGCTGCCTCTCTCCAAAAACCAGGAATTCAACCCCAAGACCAGATCAGTTGGGGCGGGGGGCTCACATGGCCATTTGTTTCGCAGCGTTCGCGCCGCTTCGGATGCTGCGATTCAGGCACAACTGCTATCATGGGGAGAAGGAGCCGATGAGCGAGGAGGGGGGACTGTCTGAGCCTGGGCGTGTTGAAGCGTCACTGGTGCGTGACAGGGGAAACGGGAAGAGGTATCTGATACCTTCTCCGAACAACACGAAGCAGAGGTCTCTTTACGCGGACGTGGAGGGCTCAGGCGGCAGACGCTGCTTGTGGATTCCTCATAACAGCAAACCGAGGTCTCCCGGTTTGCGGAAAAACAGTTAAAAGATATGCCTTGCAGCGTACAAACGCACACCCGTGCATGTAATTCCAGTCACTTACGCTACGAATGCGCTGAAGTCAGGAAAGGCTGGGCGGCCCGAGTGCATGAGGTCGCTTGTTTCGGGGTGTTACGCCGATACCGGGTAGCGTTTCTCTATCGGTTCACAAAACAATTTAAACAGTAATCAGCCTCGAAGGAATTGCTGCGTCCGCGGTTGGTCGGGGTTGGTGATTCCGCGGGAAACCGGCGCCGCGTTCCATCTTAATCGGGCAATATGGCCGTCGGATTGCCGAAATGCGGGGGATACCGCGTCGCCCGCGCGCAAGACACGGAAACCGGACCCAAGAAATCATATAAGCGCAAACGCCACTCCTTACACGGTTTGTCAGTATACATTAACCAGTTATACTGACCGGATGTAGCTAGACCGACCAGTGATAGCTATGGTGACCGGAAGTCATCAATATCGTTATTCTCCCTTCGGGGGGGATATGTAACCAGGATGAAAAGTGGAACATACTCAGCTTGTCCTTTTGGGGAGAGTGCCGGCGGAAGTCAGCCTTGCCCTCGTATCCGGACAAAGAAATACCCCCCCCTTTTTTTTTATTCCGTAGTTCCAGTTTTTCGGGGGAAGTTATGGCTTCCTCCGCCAGATGGTTTCTCCTTGTCCTAGCGCTGCTGGTCGGCGCTCTCTCACTGTTCGCCGCCGC
>JGI24793J26633_1001225_pt1 | contig 14433 bp, 16 predicted proteins | sample MesohylFT_FD_26633 | JGI IMG/M metagenome (IMG submission 26633) | reverse complement strand
TCGGCGGTGGCGCGTAGCCATGTCGCCAGCTCGGGTGTGGTCGGGCGGTTGCGGGCTGAGATCAGCAGCCCGGCGCGCAGGTTCTCGTCTGGCATGACGGCCGCGGTGATGAGCCGACGCGTTCGCATCGCGCGCTGTATCTGGGCATCTTCGATTTCTTCGCTTCGGGATCGGGCGGGTATCGGGTTCATGGTTCCTCGCTGTTCGGGTCGGTAGGCGGTCGGGTGCGCTGTTCGGCGGCTGCGAGCGCTGCGCGGGCGCGTGCGAGGCGGTCGCGGCAGGACTGCTCCGGGGCAGTGTCGATGGTCGGATCGGCCGGCGCCGGACTCAGGTAGTCGGGCCACGGCTTGCCGCGTGGTGACGGTCGGCGGGGGCTCATGGCGAAGCCTCCGCGTCGTGGCAGCGGGCGCACGTACCGACCGCTGCGAGCTCGCCGGGTGGACCTTCCGCGGCGAAGTCAGACGCACAACAGTCACGGATGCCACTTCGTCGCTGAGCCGGCCGCGGGCAGGTTCAGCCTCGATGCCTTTCTGACCCGAATTTGACGGGTGTTTCGCACTCATGATGGTGGCTGTGCGAGGGGGCGCGGTGGATTGGTGTTTCCACTGCATCTGGGTCGGCCGGCCGGCGGGGGTGTCAGCCGATGCGGGCTTTGTCCCAACCGGGCCAACCGGAATGCCCAAAAGACGACTCGCGGCATTCTCGTGAATAATCAGGGCTAGAGGCCATGAAGAACCAATGGCGATGCCTCTACGGCTACCCGAGCTATTGCCAGTGAGGGGTAGGCTTAGACCATGACAGCGACACGACTGCAGGTCAGCAGCAGAGCCCGCCACGGCATTTTCGTCTACGTCACATCCGTCGCGTTCATCTTGGGTTTTCAGCTGACAGGGTGGAATCCGATTCCGAACTTGGCGACGGCGCTCGTGATACTGGCGCTCCTGCTCATACTGCGCCTTCGACGGCTAATCAAGAGGCGCGAAAATGCATCGCAGCGGCGCAGCCTGTCATTGACTGAGCAAGCCTGACCGTCTACTTCCGAGGTCCCGTCGATGCCGTTCGCGTCGGCGGGACCTTGCGCGTCGGCGGAGGGTCGGTCGACAAGCCGAGACGGCGCAGCTCGGCGAGTTCACGCACCTCGACTAACAGGTCTGCAACGAACTGGGCAGCGGGTGCCTCGGGAACGGAAACGTGTGTTTGATACTGATGTATCAGTTATGACCCTGATACCGGCAGATCGGGCCTTATACTGCGCTGAGGAGTTGAGGGGGTAACCCGAAGTTGTGGCTGCATCAAATAGGTCGATACGTGCTCGCGGCGGCCGTGAACTCTTGGCTTACACTGCGCTGATCTTCACCACCCTGGTGTGGTGGCCACTCCTTGGTGGCTGGATCGCAACACTCGTTATGGTCGCTTGGCTGGGTGTATGGCTTCCGGTGTATGTCGTATGGCATCGTCGCCGCAGCCGCTCGCTGATTGAGCGAAACTGACCACCTACTGCCAAGGTCCGGCCGATATCGTTCCACATCGGAGGGACCTTACGCATCTGCGAACGGATGCTCCAGCGCGCGCTACCTTTCTCGCGGCCAAGAGCAGGGAGGCAAGCGCAATGTCACGAGCAAGCAAATCGCGAAGGCTCCTATTATTCCGGTGTCTGAAGCGGGAATCGTGGCTGAGCCCGGGGAATCGCTTTCGATACTTCTTGCACGCATAAAGCAGGCGGTGCACGAATACTTATCAGACTCTAGATCCCTGCTGCCACATCATGTCCGTTCCACTGGAACGGCAACCACCAGTTTTCGGGAACCAGCACGCGCGTCACCGCTGATCCCGCTACAGGCGAGTCAAGCAATATGCTCTACAGACCTCGATTATTCATGAGAATACTGCCGGTAGTCTTTTGGGCGTATTCTGTGCCTTTATTGGGGTCAGCTCGATTGTTTGTGTAACCGGCCGTGAAGGTATTCATCGAATGTGGTCGGCGATCCGGTCGCCGTTGTCGACAGTCAAGGTGTTGAGGATTGCCTTCCAGCCGTTGGTCTTCCCGGTCACGTTGGTTCGTTTCCGGCGTCGAGCCGTGGCGACCAGGCAGAGGACTTTCATCGCGACTTGTCCGTTGCGAAAGCGCTCTTAATACCGCGCTGCCAGCCGGAAGCAGGCGTGCACGAAGCGATGTTACGGCCAGTGTCGCTCATGCCGAGTGCTGCTCCATTCTCGCCGCAACCCACGACTGCGCGGTGGGATATGCAAACGAGAGGGTGTCCCGCGTAGTCATGACGACCATGCCAGCGCGTTCGAGGCGGCGCCGATACACATGTGCGTAGCTGGCCGAGACGCCCATCCGTCGGGCGACCTCGGCGAGCGGGGACTCGCTGGCGTCATCGGTCATCGCGTGCAGAAAACGCCGGTCGGTCTTGGAGAGTCCGTTCCATGTCGGACCGAGGACCAGGCGGCCGATTCTGCTTGCGGCTCGTTCGACACCATCGGTGACCTCCGCCAGGCTGATTCCCGCAGCCGGGTCGGCGGCGGCCTTCCATGTATAGAAGCCGACGAGCTGCACCATGAACGGGTAGCCGTTGGCGGCCTCGACGGCTCGGTCAAGAGCATGGGAATCGATGGCCGCGTTGGATTGCGTTATCGGAACTTCCAAGGCGCTGCGGGTGGCCGCGGCGTCGAGCAGGCCGATGTCGTAACGGGAGCACCGTTGCAGGAACGTGGCGAAGGTGCCTGTGAGGAGTTCGTCTTCGAGGTACGGCAGTGCTGCACCGGCGAAGGCGATGGGCGAACCCTCGCGGCGAGTCACATGCTGAAGGATTCCGCCGAATTCGCGTACTTCGTCCATGTCGGCGCCGTGCAACTCGTCGATGGTGATGAGCAGGCCGGTGCCGGATTGCGCGAGGCGGTCGCCGAGGCCGGTGAGGATGGCGCGGAGGTCTTGGGGGACATGCGGCTGTTCGTGCTGCTCAAAAGCGATGCCGACCCCGGCGGCTTGCACGCCGCTGACCCGGCGCGAAGGCTCTTGATCGAGCGCAGCGAGCAATCGTGCGCCTTGATCTCGCACCCGTGCGATCAGGCCGTTCGGGCTGCCCTGCTCAGAGATCACCAGCCAGCCTCGTTCGCGGACCCTGTCCTCGGCGGCATTGAGGATCGCTGTCTTGCCGGTGCCGCGTACGCCAATGAGCAGAACGGTGTAGTCCGGGTGGGTGGTTCCAGTCTCGAACGCTTCGTCGAGACTCTCCAAGAGGTCGTCGCGCCCTGCCAGCGTGGGCGGCGAGGCCCCAAAGGTCGGCGAGAATGGGTTGTTTCTTGCCACGGTTTCAGCGTATCCGGGACGGCTGCGGGAATTTTTGTGAGATTTGTAACTTTTGTAGCTTTTGCGTGGTTTGTGACCCTTGCTGCCGAAGGGCGGCGGTCAGGCGATCGTGCGCAGCGGGATCTGCACGACCGCCTCTGACCCCGGCGGCGGAATCCGACGCCGAACCTCGAAAGTGCCGCCAAGGTCGGACCCGCACAGCGCCCGGACAATCGAGGTGCCCAGCCCGCCTGAGCGCTGGGAGTCGTAACCCTCTGGAATGCCGATGCCGTCGTCGCGCACGACCATGGACAGCAGATCGGTCGACGGCCGGGAGATCTCGACCTCGACGCGGCCGATGGGGCTCTCGTCAAGCCCGGGCGCTGCCTCGTGGGTCTGGTCTTCGATCTCCCACAGCCGGGGAAACGCATGGTCGACAGCGTTCTGCAACAGCTCGTTGAGCACCACTGCGAGCGAGGTCGCAGTCTGCGATCGCAGCATCCCCGCTTCGCAGGAGACGGTGAAGTCGATGGGCCGTTCCGGGAACGTGATGCTCTGGCGCATCGTCTCGGTCAGCGTCTCGGCCACGTCGCAGAAATCGACATCGTCGGTCGTCTCGGCCGACAGCGTCTGATGCACGAGTGCGATGGCCCGGATGCGACGCACAGCCTCATCGAGGGCCCGGTTCGCTTCGCGGGACTCCAGGCGACGGGCTTGGATGCGCAGCAGCGATGAGACCGTCTGCAGGTTGTTCGTCACCCGGTGGTGAATCTCACGGATGGTGGCGTCCTTGGAGATGAGCAACCGGTCGCGGCGTCGCAACTCGGTGACGTCGCGCAGCAGCACCAGGGCATTGCCCACCGGGGTGTCGGTGAGCGGCAGCGCCTGCAGCTGCACCGTCACCGACTGGTGCTCGACCTCGCCCACCACCGGAATGCCGCCGCTGATCGCCCGTCCCACCACGTCGGGTCCCAGGTCCAGGTCGCGGACGCGGCGACCTTGCACGTTGCCGCCGACGCCGATGCGGTGCAGCGCGCTGACAGCATTCGGCGACGCGAATCCGATACGCGTCGTCTCGTCGGTGAGGAACAACCCGTCGCCGACCCGCGGCGCCTCCTCGTCGGTGATGTCGGCACCCCGATACGGAAACGAACCTGCTGCGACCATGCGCGCCAAGCGGCCAAACGTTGCGATGTAGGTCCGCTCGAGCTCGCCGGGATCTCGGATGTCGGTGAAGCGCGGCGTCACTTCGCTGCTCATCACGGCAATTGTCACGCCGTCGAACGTCACTGGCACCGCGGTGATGCGAGCCCGTCGGTCGCCGGGCACGCGCAAACCCTCACCCGTGACGATTACCCCCCGCGCGAAGGCCTCCGACACCAATGGCCGTTCGCTCGCAGCAACACACAGGCCGATGTGATCGTCGCGGTACAGCGTGCGTCCGGTCGTCGGCCGGATCTGGCCGATCACCGTCAGCGGAGTCTCTTTGCCGAGACGACGCCACGGCCGGGGCGCGCCGTCCTCATCGTTCGAGTCAGGGCTCGCGACCTCGTCAGGCAGCTCGTCCAGCGCCGTCACCTGGCCGGGCACGAACAGCAGCAAGTCGGAGAATGACAGGTCAGCCAGCAACGACCACCACGCCATGAGATGCCGAAGATGCCGACGCGGTCCGTCAGCAGAGTTATCGCGCTCGCTGGCTGTGGGCAGCGGCCGGTCGGCGGGCGCCCGCATTCGATGATCAGTCCGCTGCGAAGCCAATGCGCCGATCGCCAGCCGGACCCAACTCAAGGAAGGCGAGCTTGTCGATGGGCACGCCGACCCGGCGCCCGCTGCGATCGGTCAGCCACAGCACCGACGAATCTCCGGCCAGCGCGCCTTCAAGAGATGCCGCTGCATCTTCAGCAGCATCATCTTCGATCTCGACGCTGAGTTCGCGACCACCATGCGTGATGCCGATCCGGATGTCCATGGCCGCAGGCTACCGGTGGTGCCCGCGTCGTCTGCCGGATCTCGGCGAGTTCGCAGCGGGCTCAATGGCTCGATACACACGAACATTTGTTGTTGCAACGTTCGTTCGACGTATGTATGTTGTGCTCGATGAATGAACAAATGTACGAATCTGAATCGAAACGCGTTATCTCTTACGCCCGAGTTTCCACAGGCTCACAGGCCGCGTCGGGCCTGGGCATCGAGGCGCAGCACCGAGCCGTCGGGTTCGCTGCAGTTGGGCGGGGCTGGCAGATCGTCGACTACTGCACCGACGACGCCGTGTCGGCCACCATCGAGCCGCACCGGCGACCGCAGCTGTCGGCTGCGCTCGCACGACTCGATGCCGGTGAAGCCGATGTGATTGTGGCGGTGCGTCTCGATCGCTTCGCTCGTTCAATACGCGACTTGCAGACCTTGCTGGATCTCTCGGCCGAAGGCGGTTGGGAATTCGTCGGTCTCGACGTGCCCATCAACTCCGATGTGCCGACGGGCTCATTCCTGAGAACAGTCGTCGGCGCATTCAACGAACTTGAGCGCGCGCTCACCAGCGAGCGCACTCGAGCAGCTCTGGCGGTCGCAAGAAGCCGGGGCAAACGGCTCGGACCCCCGAGCCGGCAGTCCCAGGAGGCCAAGGAACTCGCCGTGACGATGAGCGCGGACGGAATGAGCCTGCGCAAGATCGCCGGAGCGCTCACCGAGTCCGGAATTCATACCGCCACCGGCAAAAGCATCTGGACCCACTCCAGCGTCCAAGGCCTGCTGCGCACCGCCCGCCTCGACCGGGAAGCCGAAGCCAACGCCGCCCGCTACGCCGCCGAACAATCGAAGCGCTGACCCGCCGTCGCGACCGTGTCGGCCAGCCCATGACTCCGCGCTCGGCGACACACCCTCGCTCGACACCGACACCAACCGGCAGCATGAATCCAGTAATCCGCCTCCACCAAAGTCAGGGACCCCCACAGCCTGCGCAAAACAGTGAAGATGTTCGCGGGGAGCGGACCGTCGGCGTCCGGCCGACGCAGATGTAGTGGAAACACCAATCCGCCGCACCCCTTCTGACCAGCACAAACGCGAAACACCCGTCAAATTCGGGTCAGAAACGCATCGAGGCTGAACCTGCCGCGGCCGGCTCAGCGACGAAGTGGCATCCGTGACGTGCCCAGGATGCGGCAGCGAAGCCCAACCCGGCGAGCTCGCAGCGGTCGGTACGTGCACCCGCTGCCACGACGCGGAGGCTTCGCCATGAGCCCCCGCCGACCGTCACCACGCGGCAAGCCGTGGCCCGACTACCTGAGTCCGGCGCTGGCCGATCCGACCATCGACGCTGACCCGGAGCTGTCGCGCCGCGACCGTCTCGCACGCGCCCGCGCAGCGCTCGCAGCCGCCGAACAGCGCACCCGACCGCCTACCGACCCGAACAGCGAGGAACCACGGGCCCGATACCCGCCCGATCCCGAAGCGAAGAAATCGAAGATGCCCAGATACAGCGCGCGATGCGAACGCGTCGGCTCATCACCGCAGCCGTCATGCCAGACGAGAACCTGCGCGCCGGGCTGCTGATCTCAGCCCGCAACCGCCCGACCACACCCGAGCTGGCGACATGGCTACGCGCCACCGCCGACGCCTACGAAGCCATCACGACCGACGAGACCCCAACATGAGCGCCCGAGCCGAGCCGACCGCCGCCGAGCCGATGTTGACCCGCGAATACGTGATGCGCCACACCATCGCCGAGCTGCGCCGTCTCGGGCTATCGACCGACCCTCCGCTGGCGCGCAAGGTCCCGCCGACGCGAACGGCATCGACGGGACCTCGGCAATAGGTGCTCAGACTCGCTCAATCAATGATCGGCGCGCGCGACTGAACCCGTCTGCGCTCACGGTCGACCCATGCGGCCCAGCCAAGCGCAGACAACGCCGTAGCGGCCAGCATCACGCAAACGAATGCAATCGTGCCGATTCCTGCTAGCTGGAGCAAGCCAAGCGGCACGAGCAAGGTAACGAAGCAGCCGGGGTAATAGACGATTCTCTCACGCCAGTTCCTGAGTTTTGGCCGCTTCCAAAGGGCCTCGGCGGCGTTTCTCAGCAGCGTCCGAGTTGCAGTCATGATCTGAGCCTACCCCTCACTAGCAATACTGCTGATAGCCGATCTGGCAACGGTACCGATTCTGTATTGAACGCAGCTGGTCCAAGCTGATTCGGCCCGCATTATGGTCTCGATTTGCTTGCTGCAACTCGGGCTGGCCAATTTTGGTCTCAGGGGCCGCGTCGCCTTGATTGTTGTCGTCGGAGTCTCCCGAAGTGTCAGAGTCGGGCTGCGGGCGCGCCGCCGCGGTGCCACCCTCACGGGGTGTGCTGTCGCCGGCGGGTGTGCTGTCGCCGGCGGGAGCAGCGGACTGTTCCGGGCGTGGTAGGTGAATATCGGCAAGACCAACCGCGATGCCACAAGCCGCACCGGCTACGCCGAAGGTGGTCGCGGCCACCAAACCGCACAAGGCGGCTTGCATTAGCACTTTCTCGGTAGGCGACATCTTGTCCCATTGCGCCAAGAATTGTGTCCCGGCGGCAGCGGCCACCTCCCGCATCGCCTCGGCCTCAATGGGAGTACCGGCGACCGGAATGCCGCCGCCCATCGACGTGTAGTCCGTTTCCCGCATGGCCTTCTTGAAAGCGGCGACGACATCCTTACCGAACTGGGCGCGTATTTCCGCGTTTGACAATGCCGCTTCGCCATTGGCCGCGTGCACTTTGTTGACTGCCTTCTTGATTGCGGCCCACACCTTTCCGAGATCGCTCCCGCACCCATCCGGCGCGGGAGTCACCGCGCGGGAGTTGTGAATCGCGTCGCGCGTTGCTTCCGTCCACGCTTGGCATGGGTCCGTATTGCCCGACGTGTCGTCGCTGCCCGATCCTGAGGCGCTGCCGCCATCTCTGCCCGAGCGGGTACCTCGGGCACCCTTGTCCGGCGTGGTGCTGCTGTCCTCCGGCGTGTCGTCGTTGTCTGGCGTGGTGTCCTCCGGCGTGTCGTCGTTGTCTGACGTGTCGTCATCGCCGCTGGTGTCGTCACCGTCTGACGTGTCGGCTTCGGCGGCTTTGCGCTTGGCCTCGGCCTCTTGTGCCTTGCGGAGTTGCTCGGCGAGACGCTCGCGTTCTGCCTGTTGGCGCGCTGCTTCCTCTGCTATGCGCGTGCGCTCGGCTTCGGCGGCTTTGCGCTTGGCCTCTTGGCGCTTGCGTTCGGCCTCTTGGTCGGCGCGGGTGCGGGTGTCGGGCGGCGGCGAGTAGTTGTTCGGCGGGTGAACGTGGGCGACGGCCTCGTTCCAGCATTGCTGTCCGGCGAACGGATCGTAAGCGCAGCGCCGCACCGTCTGGGTGTGGGCCGACACCGGGTCGGCGGCGATGAGCGGCAGACCGGCGAGCGAGACAAGCAAAGCGGCGAACGCCGCGGTGAGTCGTTTGGTCACAGGTGGGTTCCCTCCAGACGGGAGTCAGCGGATGTGTGCGATCCGCGACCGCGCCGGCCGCCGGGAGGGACCCATGCAACTGATGCCGCGCGGGCAGGCTGCTCGCGGCGCGATGTCTCAGCGGCTATGCGGGTTCGCGGCTGCCGAGGGTCCTGCGGGGCGCACTGCGGGGCGCTGGCGTCGATCGGCTTGACAGGCCGCGTCGGGCCCGTCTACGATACGAACGTTTCACGTACACCCCAAAACCGCCCCTGAACAGCGGTTTCGGCCGAGATGCGGGGTCCGGATCCCGGCATCGGCCAAGGACTACAGCCCGGATATCGCCCCCAAGAGGCAACGAAATCCAGCGGGATATCATCACAATTGTGCATTGCAGACTCCCCAGAACGTCGGCAACGCCGCAGGACCGCGCTCACTCCGCGGAATCAGCCCCGAATAGCAGTGTCAGGGAGCCGTCCGCCGCACCATCGCGCGCGCCCGGCCGATTCGATGGCGCCCGCATCGATGAGGCACCGCCCCTAGGTCCCCGACAGAACAGGTATGCGCCGCTTGTACCAGAATGCGTAAGCGGACAAACATGAGCCGCACCAAGCCATTTGACCTGCGAAAGCGGCCCATCCCCATCCGGTGACTGGCAGCAGTCCCGCTGAGCGCAGCGTTCGCTTCCCAGTGCACCGCTAAGAACTGCAGGAGAGCTGGCTGCAGCCGACTCGGGTACGGGCCCAGTCGGGTCGCAGCGCCGCGTAGGACTCCCGCTCGGGCTGTTCGTCGTAGGGGCGGCGCATGACATCGAGCAACTCGCCGATGGCTTCGGGCCGGCCCTCGGTTGCGCTGTCGATGGCCAGCTGGGCCAGGTAGTTCCGCAGCACGTACTTGGGATTGACTCGGTTCATCGTTTCGGCTCGTGCGGGGTCCGCGATGGCGAGCTCTCGCAGCCGTGCTGCATAGCGCTCGACGAACTCGCTTGTGGCTGCGCGGTGCTCATCGGTGACCTCGGCGGGACGGTAGTAGGCGTCTGCCAGCGGGGCGATGCGATCGGCTGGCTCGACGCCGTCGGAGGTGTCGACCGTCGCGAGCCGTCGCCAGAACACCGTCATGTCGGTTTCGACCAGCCGGAGCACCTCCAGCACGCCAGTCGCCAGCTCGCGGTCGACCTCGGTCTCCAGCCCCGGCAAGCCGAGCTTGGCGGCCATCATCGCCGACCATTTCTGCTCGAAGTACGGCACGTAGCCGTCGAGGGCCGCCTGCAGCGGCTCGGCCTCGCCGACCAGCGGGTACAACGCATTGGCGAGCTGCATCAGGTTCCACTGCGCGACGGCCGGCTGGGTGCCGAAGCGGTAACGGCGGTGGGCCGCGTCGGTCGTGTTCGGCGTCCAGTCGGGGTCGTAGTCGTCGAGCCAGCCATAGGGGCCATAGTCGATCGTGAGACCCAGGATCGACATGTTGTCGGTGTTCATCACACCGTGGACGAAACCGACCCGCAGCCACTCGCACACCATGTCCGCAGTCGTTCGCACCACCTCGTCGAAAAACTGCACATACCGATCCGGCGCCCGTTCGGCCGTCAGGTGGGCGAAATCGGCATCGATGACGAAGTCGGCCAGCGTGCGCAGCGTCTCGATCTCGCCGCGCGAGGCGAAGATCTGGAAATTGCCGAATCGAACGAACGAGGGTGCCACGCGGCACACCACCGCCCCGGGCTCTGGCGCAGGGTTGCCGTCATAGAGCATGTCGCGCATGACCATGTCGCCGGTCCCCACCAGGCTGAGCGCCCGGGTGGTGGGCACGCCGAGGTGTGCCATGGCCTCACTGCAGAGGAATTCGCGCACCGAACTGCGCAGTACCGCCAAGCCGTCAGCGGTGCGTGAGTAGGGCGTGGGTCCGGCGCCCTTGAGCTGGAGAGTCTGGTGCTGGCCGAGCGTGTCAACCATCTCGCCGAGCGCGATCGCCCTGCCGTCACCGAGCTGACCAGCCCAGTTGCCGAACTGGTGGCCGCCGTAGCAGTGGGCGTGGGGGTCCATGCCGTCGAGCACGACGCTGCCGCCGAATACCGCGGCGAACTGCGGGTCTTCGAGCAGTCCCGTCTCGAACCCGAGCCGTTCCATCATCTCTGCGCTGTGCGCAAGCAACCGGGGCGCAGGCGTAGCAGTGGGCGCCACCCGCGAGTAGCAGGCGCCCGCAACCTGACGACGGAAGTTGTCGCGCTCCGGATCCGCGGGCAACGCTGCGGTGAAGCGATTGTCGAACTGGATTTCGTCGAGCGTCCCGATCAGCGCCGGAGCCGCTGAATCGACGCTCATAATCCCGCTCCCCGACACCTTGGCGCGGCCGGTGACCGAGTGGACGACGCGAGCACGGCGCTCACAGCAGCTTCAGCCCCTCGTTGTAGCGCCGGGTGGGCAGATGCTCCTCGCAGAGCAGGCGCGCCATGTTCCTGAAGACTCCGGCGGTCTCACTGTTTGGATCGACCGCGGTGATCGGCAGGCCCTCGTCACCGCCTGCGCGCAGTTGCGGCACCAGGGGCACCTGGCCGAGCAACGGCACCTCCAGCTCGTCGGCGAGCGCTTGCCCGCCGCCGGAACCGAACAGCTCGTAGCGCTTGCCGTCGTCTCCGGTGAACCAGCTCATGTTCTCGATCACCGCTCGCACCTGCAGGTTGACGCGCCCAGCCATGTGGGCGGCGCGCTGGGCCACCTTCTGAGCTGCGGGCTGCGGAGTGGTCACCACCAGCAGCTCAGAACGAGGCAGGAACTGCGCCAGCGAGAGCGAGATGTCACCGGTGCCCGGCGGAAGATCGATGAGGAGGTGGTCGGGCTCGTCCCAGAAGACGTCGGTCAGGAACTGCTCAAGCGCCTTGTGCAGCATCGGGCCCCGCCAGATCACCGGTTGGTCCTCGCGTGCGAAGAAACCCATCGACATGCAGCGCACGCCGTGAGCTTCGGTGGGCACGACCATCTGGTCGATGACGGTGGGCGGACGGCTCACGCCGAGCATCCGCGGAATGGAAAAGCCCCAGACGTCGGCGTCGATGACCGCGGTGCGGGTGCCACGCTGGGCCAACGCGATCGCGAGATTCACCGTCACGCTGGACTTGCCGACTCCGCCCTTGCCGCTCGCCACGAGCAGCACGCGGGTCTTGTTCCCGGCCTGGGCGAAAGGCACCTCGCGGCCTTCGGCGTGGCCGTGGCCTTCGTGTGTGCCCGCAGTGGCCCCTGGATCACCGATGAGCTGGGCTCTCAGTGCCGACTGCTCGGCCTCGTCCATCACCGTGAACTCGACGACCACGTCGTCGATGCCGTCCAGCGAGCGCCCCGCCTCGCTCACGGCGTGCGAAACATGTCCGGCTGCAGGCCAGTCGTTCGAAGGCAGGGCGACGAGCACTTGTGCAGCGCGCCCGGCAACCGCAGCAGCCCGCAGCATGCCCATCTGACCGATGGGTCGTCGCAGCTCGGGATCGATCACATCTGCCACTGCGGCCGCCAGCTGCTGGTCGGTGACCTTGGCTGGACCGCCGTTGGTGGCAGACCCTCGACGCTTGCCCTTCACTGGGTGCCCCTGGCCGGTTGCGATCGATTGCCGCTTGGTGGCTGCACCGGCGTTGCAGCCGCATCTGCCGCTCGCCTCGCACGCTACTGCCGGTACTGCCGCCGCCCGCAGCGGCCTGCCACCTGTGCCTTCCTCGGCAACCGGTCCTCTCGCCGGGCGGCTGCATCATTCGGTCGATGTCGGGTCGCGACAAGTGGGATCCGCTGTCAGGCTTGGTCGAAGTCCGCCTTGTCGAGTTCAAGGTCTCGCACGATCGCCCGGATCGTTCCGTGGCGCAGATCCCGCCCGCCCCAATTGGGAATCGTGGTCCGGCTACCTGTGGCCGGGTTGCGCCAGATCTCGTGCGAGCCTCGCGACTGGCGATCGAACTCGCATCCGAGTGACTTCAGTTTCCGGGTCAGTTCCCGATACGTCACACTGCGATGACGAGTTCGCCGGCAGCGGCAATGGACGGGGGGAGTTCGTCGCCGTGCTCTTCGTACGATGCGATGAAGTCCGCCGCGACTCCGTCGAGGTTGTGCAGCGCTTCTTCGGCGGTCTCGCCCCACGCACGGCACCCCGGGAGCACAGGCACTTCGGCCAGATACATGTGCTCGGTCTCCTCCGAGGGCGCCTTCAGCGTATAGGGCAGTGTGTAGGTTTTTGACATCGTTCACGCCCTCAAGGAAGCAGTCTCGCGTACCGGCAAGGGTAGTTCCCGAAGTTGGGCGTTCCGAAGGGTCCGCTGGTCTGACGGCCGTCTTGTGAGTTATCGGCAGGACCGTGTCGCGCTTGGCCTCCACCTGTGGTCCCAGGCATCGGGGATCACTGTGACCATCCTGTGGATCGCCTCGTCGCGTTGGGCGGCGTGGTGGGTCCTGATTCCGGCGAGTATTGCGAACGGCGTCGGGTTCGAATTGGTCGCAAGGAACCGCTTACGCCGCGCCGTGCTGCGGGTCGAAGCGCTCGGCAGTGCAGGGCAAGAACTGGTCCGGATGGGTCCCGGTCACTGGATCAACCAGCAGCTCAGTCGCTTCGACGACTATGCGATTCGGAGTTGTGATCGGAAGGCGGAGGAGTTCCAGGCTCGAGCCGAGACGGCCCAGGCCAACGGAAACCAGCAGTCTGCAGCGAGGTACTTGCGACGTGCTGAGCGTGAGCGCAAATACAGCCGGTGGTATAAGCACCTCACCGAACGCCATCCCCATCCATTTTGAAGTTGTCCAATAGTCGTCGAAGTGGCTAGCTGAGCGATCTCGCGGACGTTCTGCAGTTGGCTATTCGAGTTCGGCTCGCATTTCTGCGATTGCGGTTTCGAGAGCGGCGGCCATGGCGGGCGGCGGGTCGCGCTGGAGCGCCGCTTGGTAATGGCCGATGGCGGCGGACAAATCTCGTTCGATGAAACGGGCCGTGTAGCCGCGGAACACCCACGGGTCGAACTCGCCGGGGTTGAGTGCGACGGCGGCATCGAGCGACGCGATGCCTGCTGCGACCAGCTCGCGGTCAGGGATGCGCACCAGCAGCCAGCCGCGCAGGGCCAGTGCCTCGGTGTCGCTGGGATCATCTGCCAGCACTCGGTCGAGGTCCACTAGAGCCGACTGCAGGTCACAGCCGGCCGCAGGGGCATCGGCTGTCTCGCCGGAACCCGGCCCGTCCTGAGCCGACAGCGATTCGCAGTGGCGCAAGTGCAGGCGCGCCGACAGCACGAGCGCGCCACGCAGGTCACGATCGAGCCGAAAGATCTCCTCCAGCGTGGCGCGAGACTCGGAGAGCTGGTTCGCAGCGAACTGCCGCTGGGCGTCGACGAGCAGCGAGCGAGCCGAACGGTCGATGTCGCCTGAGAGGGTCTCGCCCGACAGGCGCAGCCCGGCCGAGCGCGCCACCAGCACGCCAGCCAGCGCACCCACCAGCACCAAGGCGGTGATGGTGGCGACGGAGACGAGGCGCGCTGGTCTCGCGCGCGGATCGCCACCGGAACGCTCCGCCGCTGAACGACTGCCAGAGCCGTCATCGAGCAGATCAGGTTCGGCATCGCTGTCCGCGCCGGGCCCTGCGCTGCTCGAACGGGAATCGGTGCCGTCGTCAGGTGCGCCCGCGGCGGCCGCCCGCAGCTTCCAGCGACGGGTCGCGGCCCACAGCCCAGCCCCGGCTGCTGCAAACGCGGCCA
>JGI24793J26633_1001187_pt1 | contig 14711 bp, 15 predicted proteins | sample MesohylFT_FD_26633 | JGI IMG/M metagenome (IMG submission 26633) | reverse complement strand
ATCGAACTCAGGATAGATGCGCTGAATCTTTTTGCCGATGACCAAGCCGTCCTGTGTAAGATCGAATAATGTGCGTTGATCTCTCATGTCCAATAGATTTTTCTTCTTTGGATGTCGGTGATTTCCGTGAATGTGAGAATGATAACATATCCGACGAACAGGTGTCAATTGCTATATCATTTCTGATTGAAATTGTAGCATAAACTTTTAGTTTGGGTTTCCCCTTGTAGCATAGACTGTGAGTCTGTGCGCTCAGGTGCGGTTAATGCAATATAAGTTTTTAGAAATGGTATGAGTTATTGGCAGGTATGTAGATATTTTGTCAGTCGGAAGTCATCAGTGGTGTTAGAAACCCATCCCACAACGAAGGATGCAAACAATGTTGGGAATCTCATCGAAAATTAACCACATTTGAGTGTCTTCCGCTCCAGCGGGGCGGTATGTCTATAGGACGCGTGGTGTTTAGCATCTTCCGCTCCAGCGGAGCGGTATGTGAATGACCGAGTTAATTGGGGATTATTCCAAAAACTTTACACACCCGTTATGGGTTGTCAGAATCAGAATTTATAGGTGGCTTTGATCTTTTCAGGACTATGATGATTTCTCGATTTGGTTGTTAGATTTAAGGAAAATTCGCCTTAAAATGTTACACTGGTGTAACATTTAGTGTCCAATGGTTATCGGCAGGAAACCCAGTCTCTGTAAGGGGTAAGAGGCGTTTTTTGTGAGCCTCCGTTGTGAAAAAAAACAATTTGGGGCAAAGTGTAACATTTTTAGTCGCGACGGTTATCGGTTTTCTTTTCTCTCTAAACATAACCTGTTTTTTCGCTTCTGCAGATTACTGTTTCCGAGCTTTCCCTTTAAACATCCATTCGGCGTGCCATTGAATAAATTTCTTATCCGGATAATGGGACTGCTTTTGCGGGCAGTTAATTTTTTTTCCATGGAAATCCATGAGCCATTCCTTCAACCCCACTGATCCACGTGCAGCATTAGATACTTGAATCTCCAATTGCGGAGATAATCTAAAAAGTCCACGATCAAATAATCTGTGGTGTAGTGAGCATAGAGCCAATCCATTTGATTTTGTATCGGGACCACGCTTCCCATGCCATTTGATGTGAGCAGCCTCTAATCCAACCGGATGATCTAATAGTTTCACATCAAAATCACACACCGCACATTTATATTCATAGGTTTTTAGAATGTTTTCTCGGAACTTGGAATCTCGCGGTTGTAAATGTAGCATCTCCGTCGGTAAGGGAATGCCAACCATCTGTAAAATGTCCTCATGATAGGAAAAGCGGAAATGAAAGTCCAATAAATCTAGGACGATTTCAAAAACTAATTTACAGTCTGTTTCAAGTTGATAGGCAATAGGTTCAAGGAAACCTCCCTCACCGTGTTGCCTCAAATCACCTATGATGGCATCTCCAGTTGATGTTCCATCTTTCCTTTTATACTCTTGAATTTTGGAGACATTGGGTATCTCCCAGATTCTGTCTTTTTCTTTTCGCGCATTTCGCAGTCGCCAAAAAGGATACTGAGGCCGTAGATGATTTGATTTCCACGGTCCGAATTCCCTTAGTAGCTTTTTAATATCTTTTTCTGTATCAGCATATGAAATAAGACGGCTATCCTCCTGCACCAATTTTCCAATTGCATATAACACCAATAGAGGTTTGTGTACTGCTCTTTTATCGCCTTTTTTATACACATTCAATTTCTGAAATCTCCGCTTAATCTCTTCTTTTTTCATTTTCACGACACCTTAGTTTTAAGGACATACGCAGTTGGCATGTGCATTGAAGTGTTTGACGCTCCTTAGTAAGTTTCATATCTTATTTTCAATTTTATCTGAGAACTGATTTCTGATAAGGATAATATCTGTTTTAAACCAAAGAGATCAGCTTAGACGTTTCAGATTGGCTGCCTATAGTTCTCGGTAATCCCCTGTGAACACATCTCTGACGTGCCAATTGATGAACTCCTCCGCCGGATAGTAGGAGGACCTTTGCGGCAAATTGATTGTTTGCCCGTGAAAATCCATAAGCCATTCCTTAAAACCCTTTGTCCCGTGTGCATCATCTGATACAAGAATTTGTAGTTGTTTGGACAACGTAAAGGCGCCAAGATCAAATAGTTTATGGTGTAGGATGCAGAGAGCCAGTCCGTTCACTTCTTCATTAGGTCCACCATGTGATTTCCACTTAATATGAGAAGCTTCTAATGCAATGGATGAAGTTCCCAATTTTACATCAAATCCGCACACAGCACATTTATACTCGTAGGCTCTTAGTACATTTTTCCTGAAGTTGGAAAGAGGTTTTCTCGTCTCCAAAATTTGTGGAGGACGTTCAATATCAACCGCCTGTAAAATCTCGCTGTGAATGGAAGTTGGAAAGTGTTTTGCTAATAGGTTCTGAATTACTTCAAAAACCAGTGTAGAATCACTTTGAAACTGCGCGGCAATGGTCTCGTGGAAACCTCCAGAAACATTGTGAGCAAGGAGGTCTCCCTTTCTTGCATCACCGGAAGAGTTCGGAGTAATTTGGTCGGCATTGGTTACCTCCCAAACACTGTCGTTTTGCAAACGCCAAAAAGGATAATGAGTTCCCTGTTTTGTTTGTCTAGATCCGAACTCTTGTAATAATTTACCAAGGTCTATATCTACTTGGGAGTATAGAATAAGTCGATTCTCTCCGCGTAGAAATTTACCAATGGCATACAGGATTAGCAAAGGTTTGTGATACGCTCTTTTCCCGCCCCTTTGCCATGGTTTAATATCTTCAAATTTCTGAATAATTAGTTCTCTATCCATTGGTAACCTCTCTACAGCATCATTTATGGCAAATCAAACACGGTTCCTCGTCATCCTCGTCGTCGTGAACATCGGTGAGGATCTCTATCAGACGACGGTTTGGTTTTGCCGTTTTTTTGGATGCCAACGCCTGTTCGGTGTTTGCCTTTATTTCTGCTATCCGCTCTGGATCCGACAACTCCTCTAAGCTTTCACCCTGACACCATGTGAAACGTTCACCCGTTTCTGAGTTGAATTTCTCATAACCTTTGGCGAGTTCAAAGAGGTCTGGATGTTCCTCTAACAGTCCCACCCACTCGGATTTACGTTGGAAGAAGCAGAAATAACACCCGGAACGCGTCCGCCAATTATAATAGTCAGGCAAACCGAGTCCACTTTCCTCAAGGATTCGGTAGACATCCTCTTTGGTGATGCCGTCCTCTTTGAACGGATACTTGGGTTCAATGTTGCGGAGGGAAGCGGTTTTCAGTGGTTTGTAGCCGACGCGATCTTCGTCGGCGCGGATAGCAACGTAGTTATACGCGCTGTCTTCACCGACGTAATCCTCGAAAGGTTTGATTTTGAGGTTAACGGTACACCAACGGACTTGAGACGACGGCAGCAAGCCTCCATAAAGCGTCAACCAATGATCGAAATCTCGATTCTTGTTGGGATCAGTGTCCATGTTGAGGCGTACAATAGGTTTACCGAGGAATACCTCTAACCGGTCCAAAAACTCATAAGTTTCTGGCAATTCCTTACCGGTATCGGAAAAAAAGTATTCCATCTCTGGCACCTTGTCTCTCATATAAACGGCAAGAGCAGAACTGTCTTTCCCGCCTGAAAGACCGAGAAGGTGGCGTATCTTTTGTCCCATGCTTTCTCCTGAGGCAGTTTTAAGTGCCTTTGTCGCTGTCCGTATGAGGCGGTGCTGTGCTGTTTTTTTTGGTAACTCGAATCAGAAATCTCAATGCCTCGTTCACAGATGCAGCGTCTGGGAATGCCTCGGCGACATCAGGTTCTAACTTGATAAAGTTCCCGAACTGCTTGCGCGCAGGACCGAATTTCCGCACTCGCAATTTTCTCAAATCATACTCTGGACGAAGTTCATCTTGTATGACTGTTTTATCCTTCTTCATATTTAGGTCGAAGTTTATATCGTAATGAACGATTGGGTGCAAACTACGGATATTACGGTTAGTTTTCGGTGAATTCCAAGCGAATCTGAAATCTGAGTCCAGAAAGAATGTTTTGCAGATTATCCAAGCGCGGTTCCGGTTTAGAGGCGAGTATATCGTTCATTGATATGCCTCGTGAACCCTCTGGTAAATAAGCAAATCTGTTGATTACCTATTGTACCGCCTTATCCCTCAAAATGCAACAGAAACTTGCATCTTCATCAGAGCCGTTCAGATTATATTTACTATAAGTTTATTATATTTTCACGAAAAAGGGACATATTGTGTTTTGGCGACTTACAGCACACCTATGTCCGTAAAAAACCTCCGTGAAGCCTCCGTGAAAATGCATGTTCCTAACAAGTGTTTATCGTAAAGTCAGTAATGACTGATCTTAACCTTCATTTTCAGAGTAACTTTTTTCAAACCACCTCTCAAAACCGCCGAAAACCCAGTCACCGTCTATGTTTACAACCCGATCACAATCTATCATCTTTCGGGATTTACTCTGAATACTCTGAAATTCGCGTGGTTTTCTATTGTTCATCGGAGGTACTGTGTTCAACGTATTCTTGGCGACTGATAACCGAAAACTGAATGGCTCTGACAGAATAGTATTGGGAATTGCAACGGAGGTTGGAGGTGTGTTATACTAAAGGAAAAGTTTCTGCCCCATTTTTTGCATCAAGGAACATATACACCCGATATGCACATCAATACACTCGATTACCCTTTAATCCATATCCCCGCGGGGGCATTCATAATGGGGACGATTCCGACCGGAATGCGAAAAACCGATCCAGAGGAACCGCAACGGAGCGTTCTGCTGGATGCTTACGCCATCGGGACGTATCAGGTCACGAATGCGCAATACGCGCAGTTTGTTGAGGAGACGGGACACCCACAACCGCTGTTCTATAACGATGCGCATCTCAACGCCCCCGATTTTCCTGTCGTCGGTGTGAGTTGGCACGATGCGACGAATTTTTTGACNTGGCTCAGCGGGCTTGAAGGCGTGGAGTATCGCTTGCCNTCGGAGGCGGAATGGGAGAAAGCGGCACGCGGCACGAATGCTCGGGAGTATCCGTGGGGAGATATGTGGGACGCGAGTCGATCGAATACATCAGAATCGGGGAATAAGCGGCTAATGCCTGTGGGGAATTATCCGTCGGGTGTGAGTCCTTACGGATGCTACGACATGGCGGGGAACGCTTACGATTGGTGTTTCGACTGGTTTCACATGGAGACATATAAATATTCGCCAGCGGAGAATCCGTTGGGTGCGAGTGAGGGACGACGGAAGGTGATTCGTGGGGGTTCGTGGATTGCGCGTGGCGAGTTCGCGGCACGTTGTGCGAACCGTGCAGCGTATGAGCCGATCCGAGGGATTCATAGTGTCGGTTTTCGGATTGCCATGGATATGTGAATTGGCTGTCGACTATCGGCAGTCAGCAGTCAGTTATCCTTTGTTGAAGATAATCTCTTTCCGATCCACCTACAAAAAATAGTAGTTAGGTTTTGCAGGAGACACAAAAAACAGAGTCCTCAAAAATCCGCGAAATCCGTATAATCCGCTACAATCCGCGATTCAGACGACGAATAATGACTATCAACCATCAGTGCCAGTGGTCAATCAAGCAGTACCTATAATCCTGAGAATCCTATAATCCTGAAAATCCTGATTCTGACCATAAATATACCAGATTACATCCGCGATATCTGTAAAATCTGCCAAATCCGCGATTCAGATAAATATGCACAAAAAACCTTTACACGAACACTACCAAGATTTTCGGGATGCCTTGTTGGCGTGGTTCAAAGTGTACCAACGCGATATGCCGTGGCGACACACAGATGATCCGTACCGGATTTGGGTCTCTGAGGTGATGCTCCAACAGACACAGGTCAAGAAGGTTGTGGGATACTATGAGCGATTTATCGCACGGTTTCCAGATGTGCAACACTTGGCAACCGCACCGCTACAGGATGTGCTGAAGGTCTGGGAAGGCTTGGGGTATTACGCCAGGGCGCGAAATCTCCACAAAGCGGCACANGTNATNNTGGATGAACTGGACGGGAAAGTCCCGGTGGATTATGCGACCTTTCGGAAGTTGCCGGGTGTCGGGGATTATAGCGCAGCGGCGGTGCAAAGTATCGCTTTTGATGCACCGTATGCGGCTGTAGACGGGAACATCAAACGCGTGTTGACACGCCTGTTTCTGATGGAGGCACCAATTAACGACGCGAAGTCAGCGAAGGTATTTCAGCAGAAAGCGGATGAGCTTTTGGATCCGAATGCACCCGGATTTTTCAATCAGGCGATGATGGAGTTGGGAGCAACGGTGTGTCGTCCGCAATCGCCGACCTGTCTCGTCTGTCCTGTGAATTCGTTTTGTGAGGCGTTCCACACGGCACGACAGGACGAGTTTCCGTATCGGCGCGAGACGAAACCTGTCCCGGAACACCATCTCGCTGTCGGGGTTATCTATAGGGACAACGATGTTTTACTCACGCAGCGGCAATTGGACGGTTTGCTCGGTGGACTCTGGGAGTTTCCGGGTGGACGACTTACCGAGGATGAGACTGCGGAGGCGGCTTGCATCCGACATATTGATGATGTCGTCAACCTCTCTGTTACCAACGTGCGGTATCTCACGCGTGTCAAGCACGCCTACACCCATTTCAAGGTTGTTGTCGACGTATTTCGGTGTGAGTATCAGAGGGGTGAGGTGGTTCTGAAGGGTCCACGGGATGCAAAGTGGGTCGAGGTTACGGCACTGCAGGAGTATCCGCTCCCACGTGTGACGCATAAGTTTTTGGGAAAATTAATTGGGGAATAGCGGTCAGCCATCAGAGTCTCTTGCTGACTGCTGATAGCCGACTGCTAATTGCTAATTTGAGCCGAAACGCGCTTCGTATTTCTCCCAGACTTCATCGGGTAGGGGTGTACTGGCGGCTCGGACGTTCGCTTCGAGTTGCTCGACGTTCAGACTCCCGATGTTGTTGCCCTGAATCCGTTCTTCTTTCAGACAGAACTGAAGCGCGAGTTGAAGCAAACTTATTCCTTCTTCAACGCACCATTCCCAAATTGGGTATGCTGCTGCAACATCACCTTCTTTTTTCCAGCGTCCTCTTTCAATCTCAGCGTCGATATCGACACCTGTGAGGATACCGCGCAGGATCGACCAACCGTTCATGACCCCGATGTCTGCTTCAGCAGCGGCAGGGAGAATGTCGTCAGCGGCGTTCTGCCGGACGAGGTTGTAGTCGTTGAAGCAGAGGATGAGGTCTACATCGCCTGTTGCCATCGCCTTGAGATGGAAATCGTGCGGACGCATCCCGTATCCGAGGTAGCGGACAAGTCCACGCGCCTTACATTGGAGCAAACCGTCAAGCGTGCCACCCTTTTCGAGTGTGGGATCAATCTCGCTTGGGTCGTGGATGAGCATACCGTCGAAATAGTCTATGCCGAGGAGTTCGAGTTGGTCTTCGAGGTCAGCGATTGCGCGTTCGGCGGAATAGTTGGGTCTTCCGTCTCCGTAGCCACCCCAATCGGCGGCGGAATGGCAGCAGAGCCTTCCGGTGATGATGACGTCCTCGCGTGGGATCTCCTTCATTGCCAAACCGAGTTTCCGCATTGAATCCCCATAACAGCGTGCACAATCGAAGTGGTTCACACCGATAGACACCGAGTGTTTAACGAGATCCACTGCCTCTTCATCTGAGACGAAACCGAAGTTGTTTCCAAACCCTTGCGTGCCGAACGGAATAACAGGGATGCTGAGTTCCGTTCGTCCGAGTCGTCGCCTCGGAATTGTGGGAAGANCTTGATTAGTTTCCATAGAGTTCCTTTCTGTCAATTGGGTGTCAGCGGTCAGCCGTCAGCAATCGGTANGAGGATATCGTTAAACGAAAACCTCTTAACTGATCGCCGANCGCNGATGGTTTCCGATAGCCATGCCGCTAATACTGGTCCGAACCTTCAAGTGGGAGTGAGACTGCCCAGATGTTCCGGTACCGAACGTCATTGCCATGGTCTTGCAGTTTGAGTGGACCCGGTGTAGAGGCTTCTGAATCGATACTTCCGCCGGTTGTGCCAGCGAGCTGCGCGTTGTTAATGATTACCAAGCCGTTCTGAATGACAGTGATCCGGGGACCTTCAGTCATTTCGCCTGCGTCGTTGAAACGGGGTGCCCGGAAGGTGATATCGTAGGTCTGCCACTCAAGCGGTGGTTTGCAAGCGTTGACGAGGGGTGCGAATTGGTTATAAATCGAACCACAGTCACCCATTCCGGGGACTTCAATGCCGTAAGAATCCAGGACTTGGACTTCATATCTGCCTTGAAGGAATACACCGCTGTTGCCTTTTGCCTGTCCGGTCGCTTCGGGCATATCGGGGCATCTGAATTCGACATGAACGAAATGATCTGTGAAGGTTTCCTTGCTGATTACATCGCCGGAGCGCGGGACGACCAGCATTGCGTCGCCTTCGACTTGCCAACCCGGTTCGCTGCCATCTAAGCTTGTCCAGTTGCTGAGGTCTGTACCGTCAAAGAGGATGACAGCGGATTCTGGTGGAGTTTGTGTCATGAGTTTTCCTTTCGCATGCTGTGCATGCGCAAATTGATGTAGTGAAAAAACAATTTTTTTTATTTTAACGAAATTCGCTTTTTTGTCAAGAAAATAGGTATTTGGAATCAGGGCGATTCCTGTAGGAGAGAACTCTGATTCCCACTTCTTGCTGCCAACTGACCGCTGACCGCTGACCGCTATTTCTCGTTTGTAGTAGTGCGATTCATCGCACGTTCTTACTGCCAACTGACTCTTGACCACTATTTTTCTGACCACTGACCGCTGATCGCTGACACGGTTGGCTCATGGTCGTGATGGACGGGTTTGAAGGACAGGAATGACGTAACTGTGAATCGTGGGACCGTCAACTATATCCGTTTCTGTTCGGGGTTCCGGGTTTTCGCGGTAATCAAACACCACATAGTAACCTTCTGTTGCGTTTTCCGACTTAAGGTATGCTGCGAGTGCCTTGAGCGCATCTTGGAAGAACGTGGTTTTACCGGTCTGTCGTGGTGCGAATAGGACGATGTATCGTCCCTGCTTAACTCGGGCGATGAAATCGGCGAGTTCTTCACTTCGCGCGACGACATAATTATCTGTGGAATTGACGGGACCTTGAGTCCCAAATCGTCTCATGTTTCTCTCCTGATGTCTTAGGTGCAAACATTATATCAAGTTTACGTGTGAAAGTCAATTGGCAATCGGCGGTCAGCAGTCGTTAGTAGTTAGCAGAGGGTTGATAAAAGTCTTTTCAAAAAAGAAGATGGTATGCTATAATAGAATTGTATTTGGGCGTGTGCGGTGGACGCGCCTGCAGTCATAGGGATAAGAGAATTGAGAAGCGAACGTTATGCTAAAACCGAAACCCAGCATTGACACGATTCAACCCTATCAGGGTGGTAAACCGATTGAAGAGGTCCGACGCGAGTTGGGCATTACCGATATTATCAAACTGGCATCCAACGAAAATCCGTTAGGTCCCTCGCCGTTGGCGATGCAGGCGATCTCAGAGAGTGCTACACAGGTGCACCTCTACCCTGACGGTAACGCCTACTACCTTAAAGAGGATCTCGCAGCATATCTCGGAATTTCTGCTGAACATCTGATTTTAGGGAACGGCTCGAACGACGTGCTACAACTCGTCGCCGAAGCTTATGTTGCTCCAGCAGATGAGGTCATCTATGCAGCTGGAGCATTCGTCGCCTATAGTCTCGTGACGAAGTTGTGCAGTGCGGTAGCAGTCGTCGTGCCGATGGTGAATCACACACACGACCTCTCTGCCATGGCAACGGCGATTACTGATAAGACGAAGGTTATCTTCGTCGCGAATCCGAACAATCCTACCGGTACGATGGTTACAATGGATGAGACAGCGGCGTTCATGGAACGGGTACCGGACGATGTGCTGGTCGTTTTTGACGAAGCCTATTATGAGTATGTTGACCGTTCAGACTATCCGCAGACGCTCCCGTATGTGTTGGAGGGACGGAATTTTATCATCACTCGCACCTTTTCTAAGATTTACGGGCTGGCTGGACTGCGCATCGGATACGGTGTCGCGCCACCTCCATTGATTGAGACGTTAAATCGGGTGCGCCAACCTTTCAATTGCAGTTTAGTCGGACAAGCGGCGGCTCGAGCGGCACTCAAGGATACTGCACACATTACGAGGAGCCGAAAACAGAACGCTATCGGTAAAGCCTTTCTCTACGATGCGTTTGATGACATGGGACTTCGATATGTCGAAAGCGAGGGGAATTTCATCATGTTGCATCTTGAACAATCAGGAACGGACATCGCCGACGCTCTACTGAAAGAGGGTGTTATCGTGCGTCCAATTGAGGGCTACGGCTACCCGAATGCGGTGCGCGTAACGATAGGCACACAACAGGAAAACATAAAATTCATCAAGGCTTTAAAAGTGGTCAACCATTAAAAAATATGAAAGAACTAATTCAAATCAGTAACAAACGACCTACGCAACAAATTATGGTAGGGAACGTACCGATCGGTGGTGGGAGTCCCGTCTCTATCCAGACGATGACGACGACCTTGACGCGCGATGTTGATGCCACGTTAGCACAGGTGGAACGGTGTGTGGAAGCGGGTGCCCAGATTGTCCGAGTTGCTGTCCCCGAAGAACCCGACGCGAAGGCACTCGGTGCGCTTGTAAAACGCGCGCCCGTCCCGATAGTCTCAGACATCCATTTCAACTACCGATACGCACTCGCTGCAGTAGACGCGGGGGTAGCGAAGGTACGAATCAATCCGGGGAACATCGGTAGTGAGGAACGGATTGCCGAGGTATTGTCTGCGGCAAAAGCGGCGAATATCCCCATCCGTATCGGGGTCAATGAGGGGTCACTGGAACGGGATCTTTTAGAGAAATACCCGTCGCCGACGGCGGAAGCGTTGGTGGAAAGTGCTATGCGGCACGTCAATATTTGTGAAGAACACGATTTCAGAGACATCGCCATCTCCGTGAAGTCGAGTGATCCGCTTCGGATGATAGAAGCGAACCGCCAGTTTGCGGCGAAAGTTCCGTATCCGTTACATCTCGGTGTAACGGAAGCCGGTACGCCTCGGCGTTCACATGTCAAATCGACACTCGGCATTGGAACGCTTTTGATGGAAGGGATCGGCGATACCATTCGCATCTCGATTACCGGTGATCCTGTTGAGGAGGTTTTGACGGCTAAAGAACTCCTTCGGGCATTAGGAATGGCGGATGATATGCTGGATGTTGTTTCCTGCCCGTTCTGTGGGCGTGGCGATCCTGCGGCAGATTATGAAAATATTGTTGCTGTCGCTGAGGAGCTTTTAGAGAAACACGGCATCAAAATCCCCGTCGCTGTGATGGGGTGTGAAGTTAACGGACCTGGTGAGACGCGCAACGCTGAAGTCGGCATCCATTTGGGTGGCAAGGAGCTTGCCGTTCTAAAGGTTCGCGGTGAACGGGTACGTACCTTCCGGGGGACGGACGAGGTCAATCCAGAATTTTTGGCGAATGCGTTGTTAGAAGCGGCACAACAGTTAGAGGTATCACAAACCGATAAATCCATGTAGGGAAAAATGAAGGACTTTTGGCAATATATCCGAAAAGCGATTCGATGGATTCCTGTCCAGATTGGGTTGCTCTCGCTATTTTTTTGCGTCTACCATCTATTCCTGTATTACAGCATGCGGGAGAGGTCTATCAATCTCGGTGCAGTCCGGTTTGAAAAGCACATTTTGCCCCTTTATGCCGAACCGAGTTTCGACGCGAGTTGGTGGATATTGCCTGCCGTCGTGGTGTGTATCGGTTTTCTGTATCTTTGTCAGAAATACCTGCTGTCGGGGGCATCTGCTCGTCACTTAATCTGGATAGCCATTGCTTGCTTCATTGCCATTAATATGAGTGTTGCTCAAATTGATGGCTACCGAGAGATTGAACGAGAAGGGAAGAAGGAACGCGTCTTAACGCTTTTAGAACCTTATACGCGGACTTCCTTGGAGTATTACGGCGATGTACCGAGGGTTGACGAACTCGGGATCCGTAGGTTTCTACGCGATTATAGTAAACCGGAAGTGTTTAACACACTTTCAGGACACGCCCGCACTCATCCGCCGGGCGGTGTGCTTTTCTTATGGCATGTTAGCGGACTCTTCGGTTACAATCTCATATCGGCATCGTTGGTTACAATTATCTTCACCGCGATCACAGTTATACCGATCTACCGCCTCGGCGAACATCTCTACGGCGAGAAGGTCGGTCGGTACGCGCTCCTCCTTTTTCTCATCACCCCCAACTTCGTAATGTTCACCGGTACGTCAATGGACGGTCCCTTCAGTGTTTTCCCAATCCTGAGTGTTTACCTGTTTTATAAAGCACGAGATCGGGAAACCATACCCGACCAAAGGTGGCATGAATTCCGTCCTTATAGCTTACTAACGGGGCTTGCGCTTGCGCTTGGGATGTTCATGACCTATGCGACGGTCGTTGTGGGGGTCTTTTTGTGTGTTGTTGCCTTACTGGAACGGAAGCAATTCGTGCAGTATCTAAAGGTCTTGCTGTTCGCGGCTTCGGGATTTATCGGATTTTACCTATTGCTTTTCGTCCTGACCGGATTCCGTCCAATCGAGGCACTCTGGGCAGCTATCAAGAAAGATGAGATGGGTATGGGGACGGGTTATGAAAGTATTGAGCGTTATTTTCACCTGAGTTTCGCGAACCTGTTTGCGTTCCTCATCGGTGTCGGACTACCGATAACGACCCTCTGGTTGCGGGAACTCGTTGCATCAGTGAAAGAATGGCGGCAGAATACTCAGGCATCAGTGCCGGAGCGAAATGGCAGTCGTATTCCTTGGATACTTCGCCATGATGAAGCGTTGGACACATTCGTCATCGGTTTCCTAATCACGCTCCTCTTCTTCACATTCTCGACGCTGTTTACGATGGAGGTCGAGCGGATATGGATTTTCATGGTACCGTTTTTCGTTATTCCGGTTGCTAAACACCTTACAGCGCGTCCGATGTCGGATCTTTATTGGGTCGCTGGCATACTCGTTGTGCAACTTATCGTGTCGGAAGTCCTGCTCTATACGTATTGGTAGGAAGTGGCAGTCGGTCGTCAGTTCTCGGTTTTCGCCTCACAAACGGGGACTCTTTGTAGTGTAGGCAACTGTTGGTATCCTGCACACCCTCTGCTTACGGGCAGGGCTATTCAGTTTTCCGAAATTATTGAGTTTCGGTTTGAGCGGATCCCCTGTAGGAGCGATCTCCCGATCGCGACGCTTCGCTCTTCGCGTAAGCCGGAAAAAAACCTTAAAACTAAATAGTCCTGGCTTACGGGGGGTAGCGGGTGGCACAACCTAACAGATTATGCTACAATAGGTTCAAAACCGTTAGCCCGTAAGCGTAGCGGAGGGCGGATTTGAGGGACGCACGTCAAAGTTGAGACGTCCGTTGTTCCCCCGCAAGGTAAAATTAAAATTCTCTATGTCATTGATTCCATGACAAAGGACGGCGCCGAATCGCAACTGCTCAAGACGTTGGATCGATTGCCACCGGATCAGTATGAAGCAACCGTTGTGCTGAGTCGTGCCGAAGGGGAACGCGTCAGAGAACTCGCAGCACTGCCCTGTGTACGGGAGGTTGCAACGCTCTCAGGTGAAGGCAAACGCATGCGGTTGCTCGAAAAGGCGTTTGCACTCGGTGGTATTGTTAATGCTGCTGCACCCGACATCGTGCACAGCTGGTTATGGTATTCCAATTTCCTCTGCGGACTCTCCCGTAAATTTGGGTTGTGGCGGCAGATTCCGTTCATCGCTTCACAACGCGGCGACTACCATGCGAGGTACGGAAAGTTTCGGCTCTGGTTGACAGAAAAACTCATCTACAATGCCGCCGATGTCCTTCTGACGAACTCAGCACAGATCCAACGGCATCTCCACCAGCGGTATCCAGACAAACAGATTTTTAGCATCCCCAACCTATTGGAATTACCCACCGAGACGTGGACACAGCCACGCACGGGTGGTTCCGAGGAGAAGTTAATCGTAAGCGTCGGACGGTTCGCACCTGAAAAAGGGCATCGGTATCTGATTGAGGCATTAAACTTATTGGACCGCGAAGATGTCGCATGGCGATGCACGTTTCTCGGTGAGGGGGAACTGAAGGCGGAACTCCGAGCACTCACAGCGGAATACGGGCTTTCAGAACAGGTGATGTTTCCGGGTTTTTGTGAGGATGTTTTTTCTGTGTTGTTGACAGCGGATGTCTTTGTCTTGCCGTCGCTACACGAGAGTTCACCGAATGCACTGATTGAAGCAATGGGGATCGGAATGCCGTGTATTGCCTCGGATGTGGGTGGCATCGTGGATCTGATGGAAGATGGGAAAAACGGTATCCGGGTTCCGCCACAGGACCCGGCAGCGTTAGCGGCGGCACTGCACCGCGTGCTGACAAACCCTGACTTTGCAAGCGAATTGGGGAGGAATGCACATGCGTCTATTCAGCAGAAGTTCAACAGTACAGTGTCTATTCAGAAGTTGGAAGAAATTTATGTAGGAGTTATCAGTTCGTAGGTCGGGTAGAGCGACAGCGAAACCCGACACTCTATCCACGTCGTAGGTCGGGTAGAGCGACAGCGAAACCCGACACTCTATCCACGTCGTAGGTC
>JGI24793J26633_1001170_pt1 | contig 14851 bp, 7 predicted proteins | sample MesohylFT_FD_26633 | JGI IMG/M metagenome (IMG submission 26633) | reverse complement strand
CGCCCCGGTCCAGCGGGCTGATTTCCCGCCCGTCGAATTCGTGGCCGCCGCCCACCATATAGGTGAAGCCCCCAATGGCGTCGCGAAGATCGTCCGGCCAGTCTACCAACGGCGGCAGCAGTTGGGTGGCCGGGAGACATAAGCGGAGTACCGCGGTCGGAGCCAGTTCCCGGCGTTCCAGCAGGGCGTTGGTGAAGTGGGTGGTGCCCACCATCACCGCGTCGGCACGTGCACCGGCGGGCAACTCGGCCAGCAATTCCCGCATGGCATCGACAATTCCGGTGGTAACGTCGGGAGTGGTGGGCAGCTTCACCGCGTTGATCAGCCGCGGTCCGTCCATGAGGACGGCGTCCGTGTTCGTGCCTCCCACGTCGACCCCGACTAACATTACGTGCTCTCGCTAAACCACGAGCGGCGTGTAGTCTACGTCGTAACCGAACGCGTGCGGCCCGGCGACCGCCAACCCCTCCGGTCTTGTCCACAGCTCGGGAGCCGGAAAACCCAGTATCGTGACCCGCAGGCCGTACCGCATCAACTCCGTCGTGACCGGCTCTCCCAGGTCGGTTGCCACCGCGCAGATCAGGTCTGGGACCACGCAGGCGATCGCGCCGTCGTGCCTGGCCACGAGGTTTTCGTTTTGAAACTCGATGACCATGCGCTCGCCGGCGTTGGCGTCCAACCCGTCGATGGTTAGCACGCCCCGGGCGAATCCCGCCGTGGTGCGGCGTTCCACATCCACCACCTTGCCGCTGAACAGCACCCGGCCCGGGCAGACGCTGAGTATGGCATCCAGCGGGTCGTCGCCATGCTGACGGGCCGACTTGACCGCGTCCCCCAGGTCGCGCGCCAGCGACAGGGTCAGGGGCACCGCCGTGCGCCGTACCTGTTCCGTGGACATGGGCGCCACGGCGTAGCAGGCCACGCAGCCCATCTGAATCGTAACCGACCGCGCCAGTCGTTCGGCCCACCGGGGATCTATCGTCTCCCGTATCACCACGCTGTTGCCCTTCTCGTCGGCCACCGCCATGGGGCAGCACGGCACGCCGTACACGAAGAACGTCTTCATCTGGAATTCTGGAAACGCCCGGCCCATGCCGTCGGCGTCCACCACCGGCAGGCCGGCCATGGCCGCCGCTATCAACGGCTCCATCGAGTTGCTGCCGCCGATCTCGTTGGAGATGAGTGCGGTGGCTTGCTCACCGGTGAAGTCCTCGATGGCCCGCAGCGCGTGATACGACTGGAGGTCGCGCACCTTTTCGATTCCTACTGTTGGCGCGCCGATACCGCCCACGCACACGACCCGGGCGTCTTCCGGCAACTCGTCCGGCGCCAGCACGTCCACCGGTCCCCACCGGCGGATGGCCTGCCGCGCCCGCAGTTGCCCGATGTACGGGTTTCCGCCGCCACCGGTGCCGAGGATTCCGGCGCCGATAGCGATGGACTCCAGTTCGTTTTCGGTAGCCTGCCACATGTCGAATGGCCTCAGCCGGTCAACGCGCCAGGGTGCCCCGGCCGTCGGCGTCCATTACCGGCCTCCCGCCGACCTTCCGCCGTCCACCATGTACACCCCGCCGGTGCAGAAACTGCTGTCGTCGCTGCCCAGGAACAGCATCATCCGCGCCACTTCCTCTGGGTTTCCATAACGACCCAGCGGAATGCGGGCGGACGTCGCCCGGTAGGTCTGTTCCACGGTGATGTCGGAGTCGTCCAGCGCGGCTACCCGCATCTCCTCGATGGACCGCATCATCCGGGTCTCGATGGGCGCCGGGTTGACCGTGTTGACGCGGATGCCCGACGCCGCGCCTTCCATGGCGGCGGTGCGCATCAGGCCGATCACCGCGTGCTTGCTGGTCGTGTAGGCTGACATGTCGGGCCCGGCGCCGATGCCGGCCGTGGACGACGTAATGACGATGCTGCCGCCGCCGCGCTCCCGCATGACCGGAACGACGTACTTGATCCCCAGCCACACCCCGCGCACGTTCACCGCCATCACGCGGTCGAATACATCTAGCGGGTAGTCTGGGATGGGAGATATCGAGCCCTCGATTCCGGCGTTGGCCAGCAGGACGTCCACGCCGCCCCAGCGGTCCACCGCCGCCTGCACGTAGGCCTGGGTCTGCTCGGCCGAGGTGACGTCGGCGGAGACGTAGCTGGCTCGATCTTCGCCGATCGACTGCGCAACTTCCCGCAGCGCCGACTCGTCGAGGTCGACCAGCGTGAGCCGGGCGCCCTCGTCGGCGAACAGCCGGGACGCCGCGCGACCGATGCCGCCGGTGGCGCCGGTTATCAAAGCTACTTTTCCGTCCAGACGGGCCATGTTCATGCTCCTTGTTTGGCGTCCTGGCGCCCTTGCGATCCCCTATCCCGGCGGTGGACCTGCCAACTGCAACTGGCACTGTCCGATTGCTTCGAACAGTTCGGCCGGAAACGCCGCTGCTGGTGTGAGCAGCAGCGTTAGAGCGTCCTGGCCGCCCACCTTTTCCAGGACGCACTGGAAGTTTTCGCGCTCCCCGGGGGCGATGCCCATGGCGGGCGCCGCCACCTGGAACTCCTCTTCGCTGAGGCAGGACAGCGAGACCACGAAGGTAACCATGCCGGCCACTTGCGAAGCTTCTCCGGGACTGCCCGGGTCGCTTGCGGCGGTCAGGGTGGCCATGAGCGCACGCAGGTCTGTGGCCGCGTAGCTGCTCCGCAGGCATTCGGATGATTCGGGGCTCAGTGGTCCGGTGGCGCTCAGGACGGGTGTCAGCAACAGTCGCAACGACGTTTCGTGCTGCAGACAGTCCAAAACTGTGGCCCGCTCCGCGTCGTCGGCCAGCTGCGGATCCGAGAGCACGGCCGCCAGGCGTTCCGGAGCCATTGCTCCGGACAGGCAACTCCGCTCCGCCTCGGAAAGATCCGCCAGAAAAGCGTTCGCGTCGTCGATGGCCAGGGGAGCCAACGGTTCGGCGCCGCCGGTGGATTGCGCGCCCGGCGCGGCAGTGGGGGTAGCTGGGGTGGGCGGAATGTCGGTGGGAGTTGGAGACGGTGTCGGTTCCGCGGTGGCCGTCGGTTCAATGGTTGGAGCGAAGACGCTGGCATTCGCCACCGCAGCCGCGACGGTTGCTTCGTAGTCAGGCGCGTCCGCAGTTTCCGGTTCGTCTCCGCCGCAGGCGAGGGCGAACCAGAACAGGCACGTCAGGGCGGAGAGTGCCGCTGCCAGGCGGAGGTACCTTTTCATGGGGTTGGTCATATCAGACTTCTGCAAGACCTTGCGCCCGGTCAGTGTATACCATCGCCGGGATATTCCATCCGATGCGACCGCGCACGGGTGATGTAGATGTGAGGGGCTTACGTCAAACCGATGCGCCCGCGCACGGGTGATGTAGATGTGAGGGGCTTACGTCAAAGCATCCGCCAGTGGTTTTGAAAACGAACCACACTGCCGGTAACCTCGTGTGTGGCTCACGCAGAAGCCCGGGCAAGTAATGTTATGATTCGCTCACCTGGAAGTGGAAGGGCTACCGTGAAGACTCTGCTACTCACCTTGATCATAGGCCTGTCGCTGGTGTCCCTTGTTGGTTGTGCCGGGGAGCCATCGAGGTTCGAAATCGCGCGGAAAGCCGAGGAAGTGGTGCCGCGGACGCAGGAGTTGATGCTCGAAGCCAGTTTCTCTCCGGAGGCGGAGTGCCGCGAGTTGGCCGCCGAATTCGCCGAAGAGCATGAGGTTGACGCGATGCCCTACGACGACGAGGACGCCAAGGATCAGATGTCCGGGCTGGAAAAGTTGGAAAAGGGCCTCGGCGACTTTGAAAGGGACCTTGAGAAGGCGGATTGCCTTTCCTGAGTTCGGCTAATTCCGGGCGCCTCCTTGCCGTTTGTTCGGGGTAGCGTTGGTCCGTTTTTCCAGTTGGCAGTGTGAGGGACCATCGACCAATTGTTGCCTGCGCGCCCCTGACTGCAATCAGTCAGCTCCGACCGCCCGGGACCCTTCGGCAGCGCAGTTTCCAGGGCACCGGTGGATCAGTCGGAAACCAGATGGGGCGCCGGCAGCTGCCGGCACCCCATGGTGTCCATCGTCTGTTCAGTGCTTACTGTGACGAGCAGGACAGCGGCGTGTGGTTGGCGTGGGCGGCAACATGTTGCGCATTGCAGCTGTTGCCACTATGAGTCGCGTCCGTGAAACCGGGGTGTTTGTGATCATGCATCTTCGATTTGGTCCACATCCTGCCGCGCCCATCGACATCGTCTGCGGGGTCTATCGAGTCTATTAGATCTTCCGCCAAGCAGCCGACGGTGCCGCCCCAGTAATTGACGGTGTTGGTATGAGTATGACCCTGCCACTCGCCAGCCGAGCACGTTCCGTAGACTACTATGTCGTAAGGGTCCCGGTCTTCGTCGGCGTCGTCGCTGGCGCCGCTGGCGCCGTCACCGTCTCCGTTGCTGTCGTTCGACGCTGGTTCGGACTGAGGAACTACGTTGGACTGCGCCGTACCTGGCTCGGTACGAACGACGAGGCTGGGGGACCAGCTGCTCATTCCGACTGCGTTGCACGCCGCCACGGCGACAGTGTAAGGGGTGTCGGCCTCCAGACCGGCAATGGTGTAACTCATCCCGGTCATCACCTTTTCCATTTGGCTAGTGCCGTTGTGCGTCCACTGGACCGCGTACATCTTGATCTCTGACTCCCCGCTGTTCGACGGGGCCGTCCAGGACACGGTTATCGAGGTGTCGGTTTTGCTGGTTTGGGTCGGCGGGTTGGGTGTGCCGGGTGTTCCCGTGCTCCCCGCCATCGCCACGCCGCACCAGGCGTTGTTAGTGTTGCCTACGCTGTTGGTGCCTGGGGTGCCGCCCGTGTTTTGGGTTGTGATGGTCGCGCCCGGCGACCAGTTCCCAAACCCGACCCCATTGCACGCCGAGACGCTGATCTCGTAGACAGTGTTGGCGGACAGGCCCTGGAGGATCGCGCTCGATCCACCGGCATTGACTACCGCACGGGTCCCGCCGGTCGGCACATACATGATGGAGTAACCAATGATGTCGGACCCGTTGTCGGCAGGCGCAACCCACTCGACGCCGACCCTCGTGTTGTCCTGAGTCACGATCAGACTCGGAGCCAAGGGACGGTCGGGTGTTCCGTTGCTGCCTCGGTTAGCATCGCCGCACTCGCTGATCACGGTATTGGTGCCGCCGCCGTTGTTGCTATTGCCGCCGTTGTTGCTATTGCCGCCGTTGTTGCTATTGCCGCCGTTGTTGCTATTGCCGCCGTTGTTGCTATTGCCGCCGTTGTTGCCGTTATTGCCATTGTTGCCGTTGCCGCCGTTGCCGTTGGCGCTAGCTGGTGTCGATGCGGTAGGCGACCAGTCGCTGTAGCCGGTGGCGTTACACGCGGCGACGCGCACGTGATATTGAGTGTCGGCCGTCAGGCCCGTGAGAGTCGCGCTGGTGCCGGTGGCGTCGGTCCAACTGCTGGATCCGCCTTCGGGTAGGTAGTGGATGGCGTAGCGAATGATGGCAGAGGATCCCTGGTTCGGAGCCGTCCAAGTCACGCCGATGGAGGTAGTGGTCGGTGTGGTGAGCGTGGGAACTGTGGGCGCGTCCGGTGTGCCGGTGCTGCCAGGCGCTGCGTCTCCGCAAGTGGTAGTGTTGCCGTTATTCCCGTTGTTGCCGTTGTTGGATGAACTTGCCGTGCCGGAAAGGATGGTCCCCGGGGACCAGTCACCCCAACCGGCAGCATTACACGCGGCCACCTGGATCAGATACTCCGTACCTGCGGTCAATCCGGTGATGATCTCACTTACGCCGTTCCCAGATACTTCTGTACCGGTCCCCCCCGACGGAGTGTACTTGATGGAATAATCGAGGATCGGCGAACCCCCGTTGTCCGGAGCGGTCCATTCGACGAAGGCCTGGGTATCCATTCGCCTCTCGACACTGGGCTGAGTCGGCGCGGCCGGGGTTCCGTCGGTGCCCCGTCCGGCGATGCCGCAACCGTTGTTGGGCGTGGAGCCCACCGTCACACCGGTGCCGCCCGCGCCGGAAGTGCCGGAGGTGGTGATGGTAGCGCCGCCGGACCATGGGCCGAATCCCACCGAGTTGCATGCTGCCACACGGACCTCGTAGGTGGTTCCGAGGCTCAGCCCGGTGACTATCTCACTGTCTCCACCGGCGCTGACCTTGGTGCTGCTGCCACCTTGGGCGGTGTACATGATGGCGTAATGCAGGATCGGGTTGCCATTGTTCGCCGGAGCGGTCCACGCGACTCCTATGGACGTCGCGACCACCGTGCCGGTGAGTGTGGGAGCGGTGGGGGTGCCTGGAGTTCCGGAGCTGCCCATTGCCGCGTTTCCGCATCCGGGGTATTGACCAGAGCCGGGCCAGTTTCCGCCTCCGGTACCTCCGCCTCCGGTGCCGCCACTTCCTCCGCCTCCAGTACCTCCGCCCCCGGTGCCGCCCGTTCCTCCACCACCGGTACCGCTCCCACCGGTACCGCCCGTTCCTCCACCACCGGTACCGCTCCCACCGGTACCGCCCGTGCCCGGCGTGCCGCCGGTGCCGTTTTGAGACGACCCGGAATTGGTCGTGGTCGATATGTCGGGCTCGGACTCGTTGGGGAAGTCAATCTGCGTGGGAGGATCCCGGTCCTCGGTTTCGTCGGGCCCTCGCACGATGAGGTAGCAGACCTTGCTGGGTTGGTCGGTCACGTACCCAGAATCGTGCTGATCTGATGCAGGGTATGCGCGAACCAGGGAATAGCCGTTGTCGTCGACGCTGCGGATGATGTACCACTCGTCGCCGTTGGAATCGGTGTGGAATCCTTCAAACGAGCCGCCGCCGTAGTCGGTTTCCAGGACGGTATCGTCGCTCTCCACCACCGGCCAATCGGATGGGCAATCCGGGAGGTTGGCGCCGTGGCTGGTGTCAGCCAACACGAACAGGGCCACAGCGCAGGCTACGCCGATACCCAAGAACACAGGGATATTGAACCTCATGGATTTGACGACAGTCACTTCAGCATTCCCATGGGTCGACGATTTGAGCCTCTATTCTGGTCCCGTTCGTCGATACCACGTTTGAAGTGCGGTGGATTGGCAACCGTAACATTGTGTAACGCCCGATCCTGGCCAATAGTTTACTTTTCATTTATTGTGACCACATTCTTGAAATGAGGCGGTGTTTCGCGAATATTCGGGCCGCGCTGGTGCGATTGTTCGGCGGCGCGCGGGACAGTGTGGCCGGACTTGACACTGGAATCAGTCCAATGCGCCTATCGATAGGCGCGGTCCCACGACAAAGCAAAAGGAAGTCAACGGTCTTGAACGTCCCCTCGACCGGGCTGGCGACGACGGGATAACAAATGCACTTGCCCCCGTCGCCATGCGTCGCGCCGTTATCGGCATCCGTAGCCCGATGCGGCGTGAGAGGGTGGAGCGCAACGGGATAGACACGCGCCTGCGCAATTCCAGCGACCGCCCGACTCCGGGTTTCACCACCGCTGCCGGGCACTGACGGTGGAGTCGTCCCGCGCAGTTGACGACGGCGCGCTGCTGTCCGTCGGACTCCAACTCGAAGCGGTCAACGTGGGCCGCCCGTGGCTGGAAATCGGAGCGGAGCGCGCGCGGTGCAGCCTCAACGGTTTCCAATACTGACATTCCGGGGGATGCGCTCCGGCTGCGCTGTGTTAAAATCCGGCCATGGCGCTGTCCACATTCCATCCGGTCATCCAACGCTGGTTCCGCAGCCGGTTTGACGCCCCCACGGAAGCCCAGGCCACGGGTTGGCCGGCCATCGCCCAGAGACGACACACGCTCATCGCTGCCCCTACCGGGTCGGGCAAGACCCTCACCGCCTTTCTGACCTGTATCGATCAACTGGTGCGGCAGGGGATGGATGCAGACCTGCCCGACGCCACGCAGGTGGTCTACGTCTCGCCACTGAAAGCCCTGTCCAACGACATCCAGAAAAACCTGGCCACTCCGCTGGAAGAGATAGCGGCGCTGGCTGAGGAGACAGGTACGCCGATACCTCGCATTACCACAGCGGTACGCACCGGGGACACCCCGGCATCAGAACGGCAGAAGCTGGCCAAGCGGCCGCCCCACATCCTCATCACCACCCCCGAGTCGCTGTACATCCTGCTGACCTCGGAGAGCGGTCGGCGGGGGCTGAAGCATGTCCATACGTTGATTCTGGACGAGATCCACGCCGTGGCCGACGACAAGCGGGGCGCGCATCTGGCCCTCTCGGTGGAGCGCCTGTGCGAGCTTTCGGAGGAGCCAATCACCCGCATCGGCTTGTCCGCCACCCAGCGGCCCCTGTCGGAGATGGCCCGCTTCCTGGTGAGCAACCGGCACATCGATGCCGCCGGCAATCCGGATTGCGTGGTGGTGGACACGGGCAGCCGCCGGAAGGTTGACCTGTCCGTGGCGCTGCCGGAGCAGGAACTTGGTCCCATCGCCACCCACGAAATCTGGGGCGAGACCCTGGACGCCATCGCCGGGCTCACCGAGACCCACGCCATCACGCTGGTTTTCGTCAACACCCGCCGGCTGGTGGAGCGGGTGTCCCACCAGCTTACTTCACGCCTGGGCGAAGCAGCAGTCGTCGCCCACCACGGCAGCCTGTCGCGGGCGACCCGGTGGGATGCCGAGCAGAAGCTGAAAAACGGGCAGGTCAAGGTCTGCGTCGCCACCGCCTCGCTGGAGCTGGGCATCGACATTGGCGACATCGACCTGGTTTGCCAGATTGGTTCTCCCCGATCCATCGGATTGCTGGTGCAGCGGGTGGGACGGTCGGGACATACTGTCGGCGGCGTTCCGAAAGGCAGGCTGTTCCCTCTGACCAGGGACGAAATGCTGGAGTGCGCCGCGCTGTCCCGTGCGCTACTGCGGGGCAACCTGGATACCTTCGTCATTCCGTCCTGGCCGCTGGACGTGATGGCCCAGCAGATGGTGGCCGCCTGCGCCTCTGAAGACTGGGACGAAGATGCTCTGTTCGAACTGTGCCGGCGGGCTTATGCCTACCGGAATCTGCCCCGGGACCGGTTCGACCAGGTGGTCGAGTCCCTCTCACAAGGATTTGCGCCACGCCTGGGTCGGAACGGAGCGCACCTGCACCGGGATGGCATCAATCATCGGCTGAAGGGACGCCGGGGGGCGCGCATTGCCGCCCTGACCAGCGGCGGGGCCATTCCCGACAACGCCGATTACGACGTGGTGGCCGACCCGGACGGAACTTTCGTGGGCACCGTCAACGAGGACTTTGCCATCGAGAGCATGGCGGGCGACATCTTCCTGCTGGGTAACACTCCCTGGAAAGTCCGCCGCGTGGAAAGCGGGCGCGTGCGGGTCGAAGATGCCCATGGCAATTTGCCCACCATCCCATTCTGGCTGGGCGAGGCCCCTGGCCGCACCTGGGAACTCTCCGACGAGATCACGCAGCTCCGGAACGGCATTGACCGGCTTCTCGATAATCCGGCGAACGCCGAAGGATGGCTGCTGGCCGAAGCCGGCGTGTCGCGGGAGGTGGCCCGGCAGTTGGTCGCCTATCTCATCGAAGGGAAGCGAGTCCTGGGCGTGGTTCCCACCGCTGACAAGGTGGTCGCCGAGCGGTTTTTTGACGAGAGCGGCGGGATGCAGTTGGTCATCCACGCTCCCTTCGGCGCGGCCATCAACCGGGCCTGGGGCATGGCGCTGCGCAAGCGGATCTGCCGGGCTTTTGATTTCGAGCTTCAGGCCACGGCTACCGACGACGGGTTGAACTTTTCGCTGGGTCCCAGCATGGCCTTCCCCCTGGGCGACGTGTTCAATTACCTTTCGCCCAACACGGTGGACGAGGTGCTGACCCAGGCGGTGTTCCAGGCCCCCTTGTACGGCACCCGCTGGCGTTGGAACGCTTCCCGTTTTCTGGCCCTGCTGCGGCACACCGGGGGCAAGAAGGTGCCGGCGCCGCTCCAGAGGATGCGTTCAGATGACCTGCTGGCCGCCGTGTTCCCCGCCCAGGTTCAGTGCCAGGACAACGCGGAGCCGGGGGACATCGAGCCGCCGGACCACCCCCTGGTTTTCGAGACCACCCGCGATTGTCTCACCGAGGCCATGAACCTCGAAGGACTGAAGAGCGTCCTGGAGTCCATCCGATCCGGCGCGATCGAGGTGTTCGCCAAGGACACGGTGCAGCCTTCGGTGTTTGCCCACCAGATTCTCAACGCCATGCCCTATGCCTTCCTGGACGATGCGCCGTTGGAGGAGCGGCGAGCCCGGGCCGTCTCCCTGCGCCGCGCTCTGCCCGAGGATGCCCGCGACCTGTCCGCGCTGGATCCGGACGCCATCCGGGACGAGTCGGCCTTCGCCTGGCCGGCCATCCGCGACGCGGACGAACTGCACGACGCCCTGCTGACGCTGCGCGTCGTACCAGAGGACGAGTTGGCGTCGCGCACCGAGATGGCTTCCCGAGAGATGCTCCGGGGATGGCTGCAGGACCTGGCCCAGGCGGGTCGGGCGCTGCGCATCGTCCAACCCGATGGAGCGACCTTCTGGCTGGCCGCCGAACACTGCGACCTCGCAGTTTCCGTCTACCCGCACGCCACGCTGGAAGGGAAGGTCGGCCTGATGCCTCCGGCCGGCGGACGTGGAGGGGATGAAATAGATCGCGAAACAGCCGTGCTGCACGCCGTGCGCGGATGGGCAGAGTCCTCTGGACCCTTCACCGTCGCCGAAATGTCCGCGCTGCTCCACCTGTCCCGGTCCGATGTCCAGGCCGCCGTTGCCGGTCTGGAAAACGAGGGGTTGGTGCTGCGGGGCAGTTTTCGTTCCGGCGTCGACGAGGAGGAGTTCTGTGATCGGCGCATACTCGCTCGGATCCACCGCGCCACCGTGGGCCGATTACGGCGGGAGATCGAGCCCGTTTCGCAAGCGTCGTTCATGCGCTTCCTGTTCCGATGGCAACAAGCCGCGACCGGTTGGGAGGCCAACGGCGAGGGCGGTCTGCTGGACGTCATCGACAATCTCCAGGGATTCGAGACGCCCGCGGCCGTGTGGGAGTCGGAGTTGCTGGCTCGCCGCGTCTCCGACTACGGTCCGGAGCTGCTGGATCGCCTGTGCACCGGGGGGGATGTGGTCTGGGGACGTTTGTCCGGCGGCAGCAACTCCGCATCAACCGTCGGGGCGGTTCCGCGCTCCGCTCCCCTGACCCGCGCTTCGGGGATCACCATATCGCTACGCGAGTCCCTGGACTGGCTGTTGGATCCCGCTTCCGAGAGCGCCAACAATCTCAAGGGAGCCGCGGCGGAGATACTGGAAATCCTGTCCAGCCGGGGCGCCTGCTTCCAGAGCGACTTGATCGCCCGTACTCGGCGCCTGCCGTCCGACGTGGAGGAAGCGTTATGGATGCTGGTGGCCAACGGGTTGGTGACATCGGACAGCGTTGTCCCGCTCCGTGCCCGTATCGGCGGAAAACCAAACCGGGGCCGCCCGGACCGCAATCGCTCTCGCCGCAACGCGAAGCGTGAATCCGATACCCGGCGCACCCACACCAACGGGAGCCAACCTCCGGCGTCCCAGCGGCCACGTTCGCAACGCCGAGTCAGCGCGGGACGGTGGTCCCTGCTGGAGGCCCTCGACCCAGTGGAAGACCCGCTGGAAGCCAAAGCCATGCAACTGCTCCACCGGTATGGCGTGGTTTTCCCCGAGTTGATGGCGAGGGAGCGGATGGCTCCCCGCTGGCGGGATCTGGTGCGGATATACCGCCGCCTGGAAGCCAGAGGAGAAATTCGGGGAGGGCGGTTCGTGTCCGGTTTTGTCGGCGAGCAGTTCGCGTTGCCCGACGCCGTCACCGCTCTGCGGGAAGCGCACCGCGCTCCAGCCACGGGTACGTCGGAGGTCGTTTCCGCCTGCGATCCGCTGAACCTGGTGGGAATCATCACGCCCGGCGAGCGGGTCCCATCCCAGCCGGGCAACCGGATCGTGTTCCGCGATGGTATCCCGGTGGCCTCGCTGGAAAAGGGCATCGTAGTCAACCGCTCCAACGCCGATGTTGACGCCATTACCGCGGCTGCTGATCTCCTTTATGGTCCCATTCGGGCTGCCCGACCGCAACCGCGCCCGCCCTTTGACACGAGCCAGAACTCATTGCAGCGGGCCTGGTCGCTGCCGGATCAGGCAGTCCTGGGATCCATACCCGCCGACCGGTTCAACCTCAACTGAGCGCCTCTCCGGCGCCTCAGGAGACCAGGCATTGGGGCCTGGATGGTATGGCGTCTTACGGTAATCGTTGTCATTTGGGCAAGGCGATGGCGAACGGGCGGACGGGGGTGTCGTTGTTCAGTACTTGTAGAAGTGGTGACGGATCTCGTAATCGGCATCGTGCTGCGAAAATAACTCCCAATCGGACCGGCGAACGGTAAGGTACGAGTTCGCCAGCAAGGGGCCCATTGCGTCGGTCAGCGTGGTGTCGGCCTCCAATTCCCGGATGGCGTCCTGGAGGGTCGCGGGCAGCCGCTTGATCCCCCTGGCGGCCAGTTCATCGACCATCAGCCGGCCCGGGTCGGTGTCAATCAGGAGGCCCTTGGGCGGAGCCAATCGCCGCCGGACGCCGTCGAGCCCCGCGGCGATGATGCCTCCCAGCGCTATGTACGGGTTGGAGCTGGAATCGGCGGGCCGGAATTCCAGATTGGTGGAAGCCATCTCGGATCCCCAGAAGCGCGACGGTATCCGCACTGCCGCCTCCCGATTGTCCGGCCCGTAGCAAATGTAAGCGGTGCTCCAGGATCCGGGAGATATGCGACGGTAACTGTTCATGCTGGGGCAGGTGAGCAAGGTGAGGCCCGGCAGGTGCTCCATAATGCCGCCGATGAAGTGGTATGCCAATTCACTAAGTTCCAGGTTGTCGCTGGCATCGTAGAACAGGTTGCGCTCTCCGTTCACATCCCACGCGCTGAGATGGGTATGGCAACCGTTGCCGGCTTGGTCAGGGAACGGCTTGGGCGCGAAAGACGCCAGCCAGCCGTGTTTCCACGCCACGTTGCGCACCGTCTCGCGATAGACCACATGGTTATCGGCGGCCCGCATCGCGCCGGCGTGGGTGATGCTCAATTCCTGCTGACCGTGGCCGACCTCGGTGTGGTATTGCTCAATTTGCAGTCCTTGGGCTTCCAGCGCCGACACGACTTCGTCGATCACTTCCTGTGCGTGGGTGGCCCCCAGGGTGGAATTGTCCAGGCTCTCGTCCATGGGGACGAACGCATCGCCGTCTCGGCGCGCCAGGTACCACTCGGGTTCCAGCGCCGCCTGGAAAGTGAGGCCCATACCCTCGCCCTTTGCGAGCATTCGCCTGAGAAAATCTCGCGGACAGGCTGGCCAGGGTTTCCGGTCCATGGTGATCATATCCGCAATTACGAACGCACGGGTCGGCGCATACGGAAGCATGGTGAATGTGTCCAGGTCGGGGACCATGCGAAACTCGCCAACCGGCCCCATGCCGTCCACCACCTGCAGCCGGTCCATATCGCCCATGGCTTGCATCGCCGTTGTCACGCCGATGCCCGAATCCAGCCTGCGCTCCAGTCCGGCAATGTGAGTCGCCTTGCCCCGGATGATCCCGCTGTTGTCACAGTAGGCGAAGGTGACCAATCGGACCCCCGCATCCAATGCCTTCTGTACGATGTCTTCAGGTTTCATATTTGCACTGCCTTAACGTTTTGGGCGACCATTATCCCAAAATGTGGAACAGAGCATCGCCGCATAACCGCTCATTTGATCATGATCGCCGTCATGGAGAGGATTGACACCGCGTCATCATTTTCAGGACAACAACTAGCCCGATGAAGGCGGATCGCGGATCACGGTTCCCGGGATCAGCATGGACATTTGCCCGTGAGTCCACCGGCCGGTGCTGATATCGCCGCAATCGCGGCGGCTGTTTCAACAAGCCAGTCCCTGGAAATTGACAGGGATCCTTTGAGTTCGCCTTTCGCACGTTGGATGATGGGTGCACGATCCCCCTGCGTGTTTATCTGAACCATTCCGCATTCACTTTCGTTGTCCTGGCCCGACTGCCCGCGGATAGTACGGGAAACAAACATGCGCGAGCCCTGACGATACGCGGTGCTCGCAGCCAAAAGCGCGCCAACCCGCTATTCGTGCAGTGTGGTATGGTGCATTTCACTATTGTCTGACGACACATTTCGAAGATGGTGGGGATGTTCTCCCCGTTGCCATGCCGCCATCCCTGATCCTGCGGATTACAGATACGGTTTCCGGCCGAACCGCTGCCCTGCGGTTGGACGACCCCGCCGACCAGGAGGCGCCGTTGGGCTGCCTGCTGGAACGGTACCTGAAGAACGTGCCCAACGACGACCAGTTGATTCGCACCGGCGCCATTACGACCGACGGCCTGCTGGCCATGCGAAACCTGCAGGATCTGGTGTACCGTTCCGACGACACCGGCCGGCTGACGGATGTTTTCGCGGGCGTGAAGTTTCTCCAGGAGGACCGACCAGCTTGCCTGACCCAGCCGGCATCAATTCAGTCGGCGGCAGCCGGCGACACGCAGCTGCAATTGATCGATGTGGCGGTGGACCGCACCGACGCTGGTTACGATCGTAACTGGACCGGTTTTCACCTTCGCCGCTGGAACCACGACTCCCATTGCTACGAACACTTCGTCCGCAACGCGGTGGCTGCGGCCTACGGTCCGAGGAAAGCCGACCTGGTGTTGCGCGCGGATACGCCCTGCCGGCAACGAAAGTTGATCCACGCGTTGGCATTGCACATCTGGAACAGCGATTTCGAGAGCTATTCCCGTTTCTCGGATGATGGCTTGCGGTTCAGGACCGGCGACGAGACAGTGCGCAACATTGCGGCGGGCGCCGGTGGAA
>JGI24793J26633_1001161_pt1 | contig 14941 bp, 17 predicted proteins | sample MesohylFT_FD_26633 | JGI IMG/M metagenome (IMG submission 26633) | reverse complement strand
TGTGACCCAAAGGAGAAGAAATTATTCAGAATAATCCTGATTTTTTCAAAGGTAAAAACAAGTGAATCCTGATTTTGGGATTTTATAGAGGTATCCATATATTAATATTGGTTATAAAAACCATTTCTATAAATCAAATAACTCCTATATTATGATTTATAAAATTGAAAGTATAAATCAAAATGTGGAATTGGGAACATAAAGATTGGCCAAGCTTTAGCTACAATAAGCAGGCTCTTGTNGAGTTTGAAGAACAGTTTCTTATAAACTCTGGAATGCACATTGGGGTATTAAAGCATATTTCTGATGATGAAAGAGATTATTTAAGAATTGAATTGCTGAGTGAAGAAGCTCTAAAGACATCTGAAATCGAAGGTGAGTTCTTGGATAGAGATAGCTTGCAATCCTCGTTTTGTCTGCAGTTTGATTTAAAAACAGATTATCGCAAAGTACCACCAGCTGAGCAAGGAATTGCTTCTATGATGGTAGATCTCTACAAAACATTCGACACTTCCTTAACCCATGAATATCTGTGGCAATGGCACAAAATGCTTTTCAATGGACAACAAAGCATAAAAATTGGTGCATACCGAGACAGGAATGAACCAATGAGAATTGTTTCAGGAGCCATAAATAATCCAAAGATTCATTTTGAAGCTCCACCTGCCCTTGTGCTACACAAGGAGATGGAAGCCTTCATTCGCTGGTATAACAATTCCTCTAAAAATGGCGAAAACCCATTACCTGCACTAACGAGATCTGCAATTGCTCATTTGTATTTTGTAAGTATCCACCCATTTGAAGATGGAAATGGTCGTATTGCCAGAGCAATAGCTGAAAAATCCCTTTCGCAAAGTTTAAATCAGCCATCACTAATTTCATTGGCCTATACAATTCAAAATGGCCAAAAAGACTATTTCGCAGGTTTAGAACGTAATAACAAAGGAATCAAGATTACTGACTGGATTATCTATTTTGCCAAGACCGTTTTAACTGCTCAGGAAAATACTCGAAAACGAATTGAGTTTATCATAGAGAAAACCAAACTATATGACAAGCTCAAAGGAATCATAAACTCCCGACAAGAAAAAGCCATTGAGCGCATGTTACGCGAAGGAATTGGTGGTTTTAAAGGCGGCTTAAGTGCTAAAAACTACAGATCAATCACATCAACTCCAAGTGCAACTGCAACACGCGACTTAAACGATTTGGTAGATAAGGGGGCTTTGATAAAAATCGGCCGGCTTAAACACACTAGGTATTACTTCAATATAATTGGTCAGTATCCTGAAATGGAAAAATAAACCAGCCGATAAATAATCGGAGTTTGAGATATAGATCGGGATGGTCTTGTAGTCCGAGGATTCATCATTCAATTGATCAATACAGTTCTGTTTGATTTTTGCCAACAACGAGGTTTTGCCAATACCCGGTGGTCCTTGGATAATTTACGTCTCTCCATCTGCCGGATTACTATGTGGATGTTCAAGATGTACTTGACTGATAATCTTGCTTTTTCAGCAATCCTGATTTGAAGATCCTTGCGCCCGAAAAGAATGGGGTTATTTGTCGGCCCTCTTTTACAAAAATTTTGTAGAGCTGCAAGAACAAAACCTTGACCATAAATACAGTCTCCGATAATCATAATACATCATTTAGGCGTGATTGGTGAATATAAACCCCAATGGAAAATTATGATGTGGATAACCCTGATCCGNTGGTGCGGCTTATAACANTGGTTTCAGGTTGATTGGTGCTACATTGGGCCAATAAAAGAAGATTATATACTTATGGGTAAACAAGTATATAATCTCCTAATAATAAATTAAATGATTTACGTTGAATCTATTTCAGAGTCTACAACACAAACGAGTCATAAATCACTTGGAAAACATGGATTGATGTGGTTGATACGAAAGCGATGAGCAGTGAAGAAAAGTTAATTCAGGCAGTAATAGCTGGTGATGTTGATGCAACAAAATCTGCTCTTGATCAAGGTGCGCAAATCAATGTTGCTGACGATGATGGTTGGCACCCATTACACATCGCCGTCCAAAAACAAAACGTGCAATTTATACGGTGGTTCCTTGAACGCCCCGAAATCAATGTTAATGCCCGAAATAAATGGGGAAGTACACCTCTAATGCTTGCTGCAAGCAGCGGTAATCTTGACAGTGTTGAATGCTTGTTACGCCATCCGATGATACGCGTAAATCTTCAATCTGACTATTACGGTCGGACGGCTTTAATTGAAACTGCTGTCAAAGGACACGCCCATGTTACGCGCTGTCTCGTAAGTTTCGGTGCTGATGTCAATTTGACTGATAAAACTGGCAGGAATACCGCTCTCATTGAAGCAATCAAAAACAAACACACAGACATTGCGATCTATCTTCTCAGAACCGGNGCAATTGATTTTGCCAATTCTGGCCAAAGGCTTCAGGCTCTCATTTGGGCNGGACGACATAGAGACGACAAATTATACCGGGAACTTGACCATGCGATTGCATCATTCTTTAACCGAACAGGTGGATTACCGCTGAACAAGAGCAATCACAATTATTCGCCACAAAGGTAGGTTCTTTCTAACCCGACCATAATATGAGAATTTCAAATCAACTTTTTTCATTGTTAAAATGGGTTTTTGTGATTGAGTCAATGTGGTTTTTCGATAAAACTCAACTCCTCCGAAACCTTTGGCCCAGACCATAAAAAAGAAACTCCAGAACCAAGGGTGGGTAGCAAATTTAGAGCTTGGTTTTCAAGTTGATGGTAGACGAACAGTTTTAGCCGAACGAAAACGATATGGACCCTTAACCATCCAACGACCTTTCTATCCTGAGNGCGAAGTTTGCCATGTCTATATTCTTCATCCACCCGGCGGCGTGGTCGCTGGCGATAGTTTGCATGTTACTGTTGCCATTGACCACCATGCACACGCTTTGATTACCACTCCAGGTGCAACCAAATTTTACCGAAGTTCCGGCAATAGAGCAACACTAAAGCAGACAATCAAAGTCGCAAGTCAGGGGTGTATTGAATGGTTTCCGCTTGAAAATATCTATTTCCCTGGCACCATCGCCAACTTAGATACGCACATTGAAATCGCTGAAAACGCAATTGTGGCCGCGTGGGATATTCAATGTTTTGGTCGACCATCATTGGCCGAAACATTTGATCATGGTGAAATCAATATCGGGACACAATTATGGCGAAAAAATACACCATTATTAATTGAACGATTGAAAGTTGACAAAGAATATATTAATCTTTCATCATTGCTGAGGGGTTCACCCGTCAATGCAACATTGATCATAACCCAGGCTCATCAGCAAGCCCTCGAAACTTCGCGAAAACACTTGATCGCCGATCAAAGGAATGTTTCAGGTGCTACTCTAGTTGAGGATATTTTGGTCATACGATATCTTGGCAATTCGACTGCATTGGCTCGTCAACTATTCACACGCATTTGGTTTGATTTACGCAAAGAGATTATTGGAAAATCGCCCCAGTTACCAAGAATCTGGAACACCTAACGGAGAAATAAATGGAGCTTTTACCGAGAGAAAAAGATAAACTACTCGTTTTTACTGCGGCACTTTTGGCCGAACGTCGGAAAAACCGCGGATTAAAATTGAACTATCCCGAAGCAGTCGCTTTGATCAGTGCTGCCATAATGGAAGGAGCACGCGACGGCAAGTCGGTGGCTGAATTGATGGACTTTGGTCGGACATTGCTGAACCGNGATGATGTCATGGAAGGCGTACCCGAGATGATTCATGATGTTCAAGTGGAAGCCACTTTCCCCGATGGCACCAAACTTGTCACTGTTCATGAACCCATAATTTGAAGAGAAAATAATGATTCCAGGAGAAATAATAGTCGCCGATGGCGATATCGAGTTAAACGCGATCGGGAAGAAAATTTCCCTCAGTGTGGCCAATAATGGGGACCGACCAATTCAAGTCGGTTCGCATTACCATTTTTATGAAACNAACACTGCTCTGATTTTTGACCGACCGAAATCGCGAGGTTTCCGATTGAACATACCCGCTGGAACAGCTGTTCGTTTTGAACCGGGCCAAACAAGAGAGGTTGAGCTTGTCGCATTGCAAGGTCATCGTAAAGTCTTTGGATTTAATGGTTTGGTTATGGGCGAGTTGGACTGATGGTTAAAATTTCAAAGCAAATATATGCCGAGATGTACGGNCCAACAGTGGGTGGACGTGTCAGGCTTGCCGATACCGATTTATTCATTCAAGTTGAGGACGATAAAACAGTTTACGGTGAAGAAGTAAAATTTGGTGGTGGCAAAGTCATTCGAGACGGTATGGGACAGAGTCAGTCGGTATCATCTCAAGTTGCAGATGTTGTCATTACCAATGCGCTAATCCTTGATTACTGGGGCATTATCAAAGCGGATATTGGAATCAAGAATGGTCGTATTGCCGGGATTGGTAAAGCTGGTAATCCCGATATCCAACCCCGTGTTGATATCATTATCGGACCAGGGACCGAAATCATCGCTGGTGAAGGAAAAATACTGACCGCCGGTGGCATTGATGCTCATATTCATTTCATTTGTCCCCAGCAAGTTGAAGACGCCCTGATGTCGGGAATTACAACCATGCTTGGTGGTGGCACAGGCCCTGCAACTGGTACGAATGCNACAACCTGCACNCCGGGGCCTTGGAATATCCACCGGATGCTGCAGGCAGCTGAAGAGTTACCCGTTAACATTGGTTTNCTGGGTAAAGGTAATGCATCGCAAACAGAGCCGCTTGACGAACAAATTGAAGCCGGTGCAATCGGTTTGAAACTGCATGAGGATTGGGGCACGACACCATGTGCAATATCAACCTGTCTTACTGTCGCCGATAAGTATGATGTCCAAGTTGCAATTCATACCGATACTTTAAATGAGTCAGGCTTTGTTGAGGATACGATTGCCGCTATCAATGGGCGTACGATACACACTTATCATACCGAAGGGGCAGGTGGTGGGCACGCACCAGATATCATCAAGGTTGCCGGATTTTCAAATATATTGCCTTCTTCAACTAATCCCACCCGGCCCTATACCATTAACACTGTGGATGAGCACCTAGATATGCTCATGGTCTGCCATCACTTATCCCCCTCCATTGCTGAAGATGTTGCCTTTGCCGAGTCACGTATTCGCCGTGAAACCATTGCTGCCGAAGATATTCTTCACGATTTAGGCGCGTTTTCCATGATTGCTTCTGACTCCCAAGCGATGGGTCGGGTTGGAGAGGTTATTACCCGAACATGGCAAACGGCTCATAAAATGAAAATTCAACGAGGGCCGCTTGAAGTGGACACTTCCGAANCCGACAACTTTAGAGCAAAACGATATATTGCCAAATATACAATTAATCCTGCAATTACCCATGGAATCGCTCATGAGGTTGGCTCTATTGAAGTGGGCAAAATCGCTGATCTCGTCCTGTGGTCGCCGGCTTTTTTTGGCACTAAACCTAATTTGATTGTCAAAGGGGGAATGATCGTCGCTGCTCCAATGGGAGATCCCAATGCTTCTATTCCGACGCCTCAACCAGTTCACTACCGTTACATGTTTGGTGGCCTCGGNAAAGCTCGCACAGCAACACGGATGACCTTTCTTTCAAAAGAAGGAGAAAGAAATGGAATTGCTGACCAGCTTGGATTAGAGTCTATGATTGGGACTGTGAGAGGGTGTCGTGATATTGCCAAGAAGGCAATGATTCACAATGATTATCAGCCCCTAATTGAAGTNGACCCCCAAACGTATCAAGTCAAGGCTGACGGACAGTTGCTCACATGTGAACCGGCAGAAAAATTACCGATGGCTCAATTACACTTCCTGTTTTAGTTGAAGGATAACTTACAGCTCCAACCTAACATGATCAAAATTGTTAAAAGAATCAAAAGTGGTACACCTGCTGGACAAATTACTTTACCACTTGAATTACGGGTGAAAGCCCGATTGAAGCATCGCTTAGATGATGGACGTGAGGCCGGTATTTTTCTGGATCGAGGACCCATCATGCGTGATGGAGATCTCCTTGCTGCACAAGACGGTAGCGTCATTAAAGTTGTTGCTGCTCCCGAAGAGGTGTCCGTGGTTCAAACAAACAATGCTCATTTATTTGCGCGTGCTTGCTATCACCTTGGCAATCGACATGTGCCCTTACAAATTCTCAACAACGAGCTTCGCTACCACCATGACACCGTCTTAGATGATCTGATGGTCAAACTTGGCTTACTTCCCAAACCGATGGTCTGTCCCTTTGAACCTGAACCCGGCGCTTACGGTGATCACGGTAGCGATCATGACTTAAACCCAAGCCATCACTTTCATGCCCATTGATAATTCCTCTCAGATCCCTCTTTTGAGACTCCTACAACTTGTGAGCCCNTCGTTACCAACCGGGGGATTTGCTTACTCCCAAGGATTAGAATTTGCCGTTGAAAACAAGTGGGTACAGAACGTCCTTGATGTAGAGGAATGGCTATCGGGTTTGCTTTATGGGAGCATAACTTGGCTTGAGATTCCAATTTTAAGACGCTTATATACGGCCATTGAACATGAAGACCTTAAATCATTTCAGTACTGGAGTGCACTCTTGTTTGCCTCTCGGGAAACGTCTGAATTGCGCCAAGAAGAGCAGAACAAAGCAAGAGCATTGAATCGATTAATTCGTGAACTTGGTGTAAAAAAAGAAGCAGAATGGGATGATGCCCTCCATAAGAATATGCTGTGTCCCTTTACTCTTGCCGCCGTTGCATGGTCAATTCCAATCCATCATACCGCTATTGGTTATGTTTGGGGGACGTTAGAGAATCACGTTGCTTCAGCTATCAAACTGGTGCCGTTGGGGCAAACAGAAGGGCAAAGCCTACTGTTCAGAATTGCCGAATCAATTCCTAGCGCTGTAGCGAAAGGACTGAAAAGGAGTGATGAGGTCATTGGTTCATCAACTCCAGCAGTGGCCATAGCAAGTAGCTTACACGAGACACAATATACACGATTATTTAGATCATAAGGTGAATGAAGTGGAACANGTATATTCCCCGNTAAGAGTTGGTGTCGGTGGACCTGTGGGGTCAGGTAAGACAGCACTCCTTGAAGCATTATGTAAAGCGATGTCTCAACGGTATGAAATCGCTGTCGTTACCAATGATATTTATACCAAAGAGGACGCCAAAATATTAGCCCGAACCCAGGCATTGGATGAAGACCGAATCATTGGCGTAGAAACTGGTGGTTGCCCACATACAGCCATTCGAGAGGATGCTTCCATGAATCTTGCGGCCATTTCTGATTTACAAGAGAAGTATCCTCATCTTGATGTTGTGTTTGTGGAGAGTGGTGGCGACAATCTTTCAGCGACTTTTAGTCCTGAACTCGCCGATTTGATGATTTATGTCATTGATGTCGCCCAAGGAGAAAAAATCCCGCGAAAAGGCGGGCCTGGGATTACTCGATCTGATTTATTGATTATCAACAAAATTGATCTTGCTCCCTATGTCGGAGCATCCTTGGAGGTCATGCGAACAGACACTGAAAGAATGCGTAAAGGCAGGCCATATGTATTCAGCAACCTCAAAGAGGGGGTTGGTTTAGAGGTTGTTATTCGATTCATTGAAGAAGCTGGGATGCTGAAAAATAACAACTAAGTAGTAGAGTGAGGATGAATAGATTCAGTGCGCACAGAGCATGGTAAACAGTTCTTTATTCCTTGACCTAAGATTTTCGATAGGTAAATTGTTTACTATATTAAATCCTATTAACAATATAACACAAATTCAAGACAAACAACTTGCACGTTTAATCGCAAAGAATCGATAGGGGAGTCAAATCTTTGGATAATCAGATATTTTTTGGTGATTGTCTTTCAGTCATGAAGGATTTTTCCGATAATTCAGTTGATTTAATTATCACCTCTCCACCCTATGCCGATGCGCGCTCTCATACCTATGGCGGTGTTAAGCCAGACGATTATGTGGAGTGGTTTAGTGAACGTGCCCATGAGATGTATCGTATTCTCAAACCGACCGGTTCTTTTGTATTAAACATAAAGGAAAAAGCCGTAGACGGAGAGCGACACACCTATGTCCTTGAACTCATTCTCGCCATGAAGCAGGAGGTGGGATTTCGCTGGGTTGAAGAATATATTTGGCACAAGACAACCTCTGCACCTGGCCGATGGAAATATCGTTTCAGAGATGCTTGGGAACGCATCTTACATTTCAGCAAAACAAAAGAAGTAAAAATGCGTCAAGAGGCGGTAAAAGTTCCAATCGGCAACTGGACTGAGAATCGTCTTCGTAACATGAACGAAAATGATCGTGTTCGCCGCAATTCAGCTACACAATCTAATATAGGTCGCCGCATTGACGCATGGGAAGGAAAAGATACCGTTTTCCCTTCGAATGTTCTTCACAAACCGCCAGTATGCCATAACACTGGTCACAGTGCCGCATTTCCAGAGTGGCTCCCTGAGTTCTACATTAAATTATTTACTGATGAAAGGGATGTCGTTCTTGACCCCTTCCTCGGTTCAGGAACAACCTATAGAGTGGCTCGAAAACATAATCGCATTGGCCTGGGTATTGAATTAAACTCAGAGACTAGAATTACTGATTAGGTTTATGCCCAATAGGCAATCACAAAAAATCCCGTTCAACTTGGAGTGGATCGCTTATGAACACTTTCAGCAGGCCATTGATAACCTTTTATCCGCAGGTCTAAGTGCAAAAAATAAAGCTAGTCAAAAGAGAGTTAAAAACGTCATTGACCCTTTTTCTTCTTTATTCATTGCATCAACATTTGCAATTGAAGAACCTGAAAAATTAGTTTCGTTTCAGGATGCTGAATCCGCACTTCGGGGNATGAGTAACGCAATGGGCAATTTTCACCAAAATATATTGGGCTCTTTGGATGGCTGGGTTAACCATGACGCNGGTTATGACCTTGAATGTAAATCAAGAAAAATAATCGCTGAAGTCAAAAACAAACATAATACCATGAACATGTCCAACAAGCGAGAGGTTTTAGAAGGATTGAGAACGGCGCTTCGACAAAAAAAGGGAACATGGGAAGCTCACTTGGTACAAATTATTCCCAGAAAACCAGTTAGAGAAACGAAACAAATTGAAAAAACCTTTATGAGATAGATGGAGCTTCGTTCTATCATCTGGCAACAGGACATGAAAATTCTATCCACGATTTATTCTTTGCAATGTGCGATTACCTCTCTCCCTCTGAACAAATTTGTGAGCATTGCAAAAAAATTTTGGTAGAGTCATTACCACCAAAAATTTAATTTTTGGATATTGAAACTTGAATACGCTGGCATGAAAAGATAATAAATTGACACTATCGCAAAAAACTGCAAGTAAATTTAGATTAAAACTAACTTGATATATACTATGACAACCAACGCAAAACTTACTAAGAGAATATAATGTCGCAACCTGACAACACCGCTAACTTCGTAGAATTTCAACGAGTCCAAAAATCCTATGACGGTGAAACACTCGTTGTTAAAGATTTAAATCTATCAATGCCCCGTGGTGAATTTCTTACAATGCTTGGCCCCTCTGGTTCGGGTAAAACCACCTGCCTCATGATGCTCGCAGGTTTTGAAACAGCAACCCATGGCGAAATCACCTTAGATGGACGGCCTATCAACAATATTCCACCACACAAGCGTGGGATTGGCATGGTGTTTCAAAATTATGCGCTGTTTCCTCACATGACTGTCGCCGAAAATTTATCGTTCCCACTCGAAGTTCGCAAGATTGATAAATCAGATCGGGAAGCGAAGGTCAGGCGGGCTTTGGAAATGGTCCAGATGGGCGCGTTTGCATCGCGACGGCCTGGTCAACTCTCGGGCGGACAGCAGCAACGAGTAGCCTTAGCAAGGGCTTTGGTTTTTGAACCAGAATTGGTGCTTATGGATGAGCCACTTGGTGCTCTTGATAAACAATTACGGGAGCACATGCAATTTGAAATCACTGGTCTCGCTCATGAGCTTGGAATCACGACAATGTATGTCACGCATGATCAAACCGAGGCTCTGACTATGTCAGACCGGGTTGCTGTGTTTAATGACGGCCGCATTCAACAATTAGCCCCACCAGATACCCTCTACGAACAACCAGCAAATAGCTTCGTTGCCCAGTTCATCGGCGAAAATAATACCCTGACTGGAAAAGTGAAATCAATTGACGGCCAAACCGCCATTATTACCCTTGATACCGGCGAGGAAATCGATGCCAAACCCGTGAATGTGAGTACCGTTGGTGAACGCACTCGAGTCTCGATTCGACCCGAACGGGTTGAGTTTGACACCTCCCGCCTCAAAGCGGATGCACATCACACGTTAAAAGCCCAAGTGAAAGAATTTATTTACATGGGAGATACATTCAGAACAAGACTTAATGTTGCCGGTAATGATGATTTTATCGTTAAAACCAGAAACGCTCCCAATCAAGTGCGATTAACACCTGGAACTGAGATTGAAATTGGCTGGCAACCAGAAGATTGCCATGCACTTGATTGGTGATTATAATTATGTTATTAATTCTAAGGAACATATGTTGATTGTGTAGGGTCCGTTTCACAATCATCATTCCTTCCATTCATTTTTGCGGGCCACAACATAGGAGAATTTGTAATGCATACAAAGACCTTTCTTTTTTCTGCTCTATTCGCAGCGTTCGCCTTTGGAGTAACAGCAAACGAACTCACTGTTATGTCTTGGGGGGGTGCCTACGCCAAATCACAGGTGGAGGCTTATCACAAACCTTTCACCGATATGACTGGAATCGTAATTACTTCGGTTGATGCCGATAACCCAGCGACACCCATCAAAGCACAGGTTGAAGCTGGCAATGTATCAGTTGACGTTGCCGATGTCGAAATGTCAGATGCCCTGAGATTATGTGATGAGGGTTTGCTTTTAGAGATTGATAGCTCAATTTTGCCGCCTGCACCAGATGGAACACCGGCGGCCAGTGATTTCGTGGACGGGTCAATTCAGGATTGTGCCGTGGCCAATATCGTTTGGTCAACGATCTTTGCCTACAACACCGAAGTCGTCAATCAACCCCCACAGACGATTGCTGACTTTTTTAATGTAACCGATTTTACTGGCAAGCGGGGAATACGCAGATCAGCAAAGCCTAACCTAGAAATGGCGCTAATGGGTGATGGAGTTCCTGCCGATCAAGTCTACGCTGTGTTGGAAACCGAAGAAGGTATTAATCGCGCATTCGCGAAACTTGATCAAATTAAAGATCACATCGTTTGGTGGGAAGCTGGCGCTCAGCCACCACAACTTCTTGCAGACGGTGAAGTTTCGATGTCAACGGCCTTTAATGGACGTATCTTCAACGCCGCGGTCGGTGAGGGGCAACCACTTGAAATCGTTTGGGACGGCCAGATTCTTGATTTTGACCTCTGGGTGATTCCTAAAGGTGCTCCCAATGTAGACAATGCACTTGACTTCATTGCATTCTCAACCGATACGCAACGACTAGCGGATCAGGCAACTTGGATTTCTTATGGTCCGGCTCGTCGGTCTTCGGGTCCTTTGGTCGGTCTTTACTTAGATGGCGAGACTGAAATGGCGCCCCATATGCCAACAGCCGAAGCCAATCTAGCTAATGCCTTGAGTGTTAATCATGAGTTCTGGGTTGATAATGGCGATCAGTTAAACGAGCGTTTTAATGCTTGGTTAGCGCAGTAACCTCACTTCAAAGGGCAGTATAGGGATGACCTTTACTGCCCTTATCATATCCCAAACTCACGCTAAATAATGACCGCCGACACATTAGACAATTCACTTGAGACTCAAGGTGTCTTAACGACCGCTGACGGAATTCCACTTAAGGAATCTCTTGCCAAAGCTGAAGCAAGCGCCAAGCGTCGAGCCTTTTTTCTTGTTCTTCCTTTGTTCCTTTTCGTTCTCATTACTTTTTTGACCCCTCTCGGGCAGATGTTTCATCGGTCAATTTACAATGATGGATTTACCCTTCACACTGATATTGAAACTAAGGAAGAAACCCCCATTATGGTTAATCTCCGTAGTTGGTTTAAAGCCAACCCAAGGGGAACCGAACCTGATGAAGCGGCATTTGAAGCACTCGCTAAAGATCTTCTTGTGCTCCGCGAAACCAAAGCCGCTGGCCTAGCTGGAACCCGAATCAACTATGAGTTGTCGGTTCTCGGTCCCTGTTTACTAAGGGCGCCCGCAATTCAACCAAACTGGAACCGCCCTACAAAGAAGCAATTTTAGCACTGGATGAGGATTGGGCAGAACCTGAACTATGGTCAGCCATGCGTAATGGTTCATCACCTTATACGATGAATTTTTATCTTGCGGCGGTTGACCTGACTCGTGATACTGAAGGCTCAATTACCCAAGTTATTGAAAACAGAAGAATCTACGTTAAACTCTTTGTTCGTACCTTAGTATTGTCGTTAATCATTACGGGTCTGACCTTCGTACTTGCTTATCCAATTGCTCATTTGCTTGCGACACTCCCACTTCGCTATTCAAACTTACTCATGATCATGGTTCTATTGCCTTTTTGGACCTCGCTTCTAGTCCGAACCACTTCATGGATTGTGCTATTACAAAGCCAAGGCGTAGTCAATGATGCTTTGGTTGGAACCGGGTTTCTTACTGATGAGGGGCGCATTCAAATGATGTATAATCAAACGGGTACAATTATCGCCATGACCCACATTCTTTTGCCTTTTATGGTGTTACCTCTGTACTCAGTCATGCGAACGATTAAACCAAGCTATGTTCATGCCGCAAGGAGTCTAGGTGCGACAAGTTGGACAGCCTTTCGACGGATTTATTTTCCGCAGACGATACCAGGGATTGGTGCCGGTGGTTTACTTGTATTCATACTTTCCATCGGCTATTACATCACTCCAGCACTCGTTGGTGGTGCCGATGGACAATTAATTTCAAACCTGATTGCTTACCACATGCAAAAATCGTTGAATTGGTCACTTGCAGCATCTTTAGCGGGACTCTTACTTGGTGGCGTTTTGCTGTTATATTGGCTCTATGATAGACTCATTGGCATTGATAACTTAAAGTTGGGATAACACGATGGCTCTTCCGACACACGCNTCAATGCTTGAGAGAGTTTGGCATTACATTTATCTGGTTATATGTGTGCTTATTTTTATCTTTCTTATTGCGCCCATTTTAGTTGTGATTCCTTTGAGTTTTAACGCTCAACCGTATTTCACCTTCACCGAAAAAATGCTCAAACTTGACCCCACAGGTTTTTCCCTGCGGTGGTATGATCTCCTTTTGACTTTTGGCATGCAAGCCCCCGAAGGTATTCGTAATGAAAGTTGGTGGGCCGACGCGTGGGCCAATGCCCAGTGGATCAATGCGGCAAGAAACTCAATAATAATCGGGTTTTTCGCTACTATCCTCGCCACTGCTTTAGGGACTCTTGCGGCACTTGGCCTGAGTCGACCGGAAATGCCNTTTCGGCGTATAATTATGGCCGTATTGATTTCGCCAATGATCGTGCCAATCATCATTACGGCAACTGGCATGTTCTTTTTCTACTCTTCAGTTGGCTTAGCCAATAGCTATATTGGTATCATCCTCGCCCATGCGACTTTAGGTATTCCGTTCGTAATTATTACAGTCACCGCCACTCTCGTAGGGTTTGATCACTCCCTTACCCGATCCGCATCAAGTTTAGGTGCCAACCCTCGGGTTACATTCTTCAAAATCACCATGCCATTGATTTTACCCGGGGTAATATCGGGGGCTCTTTTCGCCTTCGTAACCTCATTTGATGAAGTCATTGTCGTTCTCTTGGTCGCCGCCCATGACCAACAAACAATTCCACGTCAGATGTGGAATGGCATCCGCGAACAAATCAGCCCAGCCATTCTCTCGGTGGCAACAATACTCATCATTTTTTCAATTCTACTATTAACGACTGTGGAATTGCTTCGCCGGCGATCAGAAAAACTCCGGGGAATTACTCCTACGTGATTTTAAGTCGAATCTCACTGATCACCTGTTTCAGTTTGACTAGTATCACATCACTTCTAAGGAGTTGAGATACTAGTAGGTTTTGTTTAAGAATTCGCCCTAAGTCATCATCTCAGTTATAAATCGAGATTGAACTTGTGCTTTATTCGCTTTCCATGGCATTTTCTTTGANTTTGGATATGTGATGTAAATCCATCGTCTTGAGCGGGTAACGGCNACGAAAACATTATTACGCTCCTGTTCAATTTCGTGGCTACTTTGGGAACGGTAATCAGGAAAGGTTCCCTCATTCATTCCCATAAGGAAAACAATATCTTTTTCTAATCCCTTCATAGTGTGGACAGTACTAAGCGTGAGACCTGAGGTACTGATTTCTTCTGTTAATTGACCTAATGCCATTGCATTTCGGAAGGCCGTCAAAGTACTACCAAGTCCTTTNCGATTAAANTTTACCCAGTATTGCTTAAACATATCTAGTTCCAAAAGAGACATTTCTAATTCTTTCAANAACGCTTCATCATNAGATTCTTTTGCTAAATCTTCTAACGAATTAGAATNTTTACTAAATAATTTTTCAAGTTTAGGGGAATCGATATCTAGCGCTTGGATTGATGTTAAAAGATCAGATAAGATATTATTAATAGGGCAATCACCTTTGCAATCTTTGGTAGCGAATTGCCCTAAAATACTAGGATGATCCCAAACTTCAGTCGCCGTAATTTTCAATGCCGTACAGAGTTTTTTACCACTGACCCAATCTTTTGGATTTATTCGTAGACGAATACCTAGATCAAACGTCTTTCCAAAAAGTGTCGAAGGCTCTATATGACGGTCACCCCCCTTAATTGAATATGGAATTTCTCTTTTTTTCAATACACATTCCAATTTTT
>JGI24793J26633_1001122_pt1 | contig 15305 bp, 17 predicted proteins | sample MesohylFT_FD_26633 | JGI IMG/M metagenome (IMG submission 26633) | reverse complement strand
GGGTGCCCATTCCGGAGCAGCCAACGACAACATCAGCTCATCCGAAGACCTGGCAATCGCTGCATGACCCAAATTATGGCCATACGAGAATCGCACCCGGCCAAACGGATTAGAAACAAAATCAACCGTGCCGCAAAGCAACTGCAGCCTGCATCCGGAAAGGGCTTCCCCACCTTGCTCGTCGTGGGGTATTGGACGCCGGTACTCGATCAGTTCTTGGACTTCGAAATCGCTTGGGCGATGAGGGGCGGCGAACACCGCATCAGAATCTCAGCTGATGAAGTGAGCTATGACCTCGTCGGGCCAGAGACTGGAGGAAGAAAGGCGTGGGGCGACGTAAATCGCTCGATTTCCGGAGTGGCGCGGATCATGGGTCCGTGGCACGGCGTCGATCACCAAACCCCGAAATTGCGCGTCTTTTCGCACAACGATCCGAATGTAGGCATTCCACGAGGATTGCCCGGGGTAGAGTACTTGGACGCATAGCCTGGAGGTTGGTCGATTGATCGATGACTGCTTGCGAAAATCAGGGACGGTTGAGCCTGACCCATTCGAAATCTCCAATCGTGATCGAGCGCTGTTCCTGATTGAGGAATATGACCTCGAAGCTCAGCTGCTCGCGATCAGAGGTCTCGTGAAGCGCAATAGCGAGAGCGACAAGGCCCTGGAGGAGGAAATCAAGGCGTTGGGCGCCGAAATTCCCAAGCACACTGATGAGTACGCCGACTACATGCAGGATTCGTGGATAGACCACCTGCATGGCTCGGTATTCCAGGATGCCGCGCATAGCATGTCAGCCGTTGGCATGTTGGCTCCATTTGTAGAATCCCTGTTTGTTGCGATTTTTTCTGGGCTTCGCGCAGACCGACGGCCAGTCGATGGCGCATTGGATGACCGTGCAGCGGCACTCCATGGTGATTTCTGGAACCCGCGCTATGTGTTCGAAGGAAGCCAACGGCGAAGAGACGTCGTCAAGGGAATAGGACAGCTCTCGGAATCCACCGGGCTCACCGCTTATCTGCCAGCAAGTCTCCCCAAGACCCTTTCCGCGCTGTTCGAATACCGTAACAAGTTGTTTCATAACGGCTTCGAATGGCCGATGGTTGAGCGAGAACGGTTTGGGAATTCCATACGTCAGAACCAGTGGCCGTCGGAATGGTTCAGTCAATCTACTAGTGATGGAGAACCATGGATATTTTACATGAGTCCAGAATTCATTCAGCACTGTCTTGCTACCATTGATGAGGTCCTGGCGGGGGTAGGTAAATATCTCAGCAGGAGGGACAATGCCACGCTCGATGGGACGCCCCGACTACGGGACGAACAGGCCTAGCAACAGACCTACAAGACAGGTGACGTGCCTTTTGTTTGTGGCGGTGGCGGTGAATGAGCAGGGTTGGCGCGAGGACCTCGGTATGGCGATCGGCGCGTCCGCGGCCGAGGCCTCCTGGGCAGCGTTTCCGCGCAATCCCACCCGGTAGGGGATGAGCGTCGGCACACACGCAAGTGCAGCGTTTCCACTGTAAAGCCGCCGATGCAAGTGCGGGCTCAAGCCTGAGGCGAGCAATCTTCCGTTGCCATTGACACTATCTGTATAATTGCGAATGCGTTGGCAATTGGGCAATAGAATTGCACAGAATGTCGAATACATCCGACTCCTGAAGAATTTGGTTGAGAAGCGTTTCTAGTTGGTGATCAAACTGTGTATTGTTTATGGGTGACTCATGTGGTGCGATCACGAAATTGTAGGGAGTAGTGTATCTGCTTCGTAAAACGACCCGGCCGAGAATACTAACTGGATTTCCTTCTATGATTGCAGCTCCATCGTCATACTCGGCTCGCGTTACTGGCAACGTTCCATCCACCAAGCCATATTCTTCATAGTCATATCCTGATTCTTGAACTCTTCTGATAACGTCCCTTTCGATGACAGAATACAAGCCTGTGGGATTGTCCGCCGATGTTTCGACATATAGCCACTTTCTATGATACACGTCCCGAAGATTGATCGCTGCTAAGCGAGATAGATTAATTTCTTGACCGTCCATCAGAAAGTGTCGGCCTTCAATTTGCTCAAAGCGCCCAATCTGTAAGTTACGATGTCCCCGCCACCACCAAGCGATCTCTCCTTCATCATAAACCAATGGTTGTCGCAACAATATCTTGAGACGCTCCGCAATGACTTTCGGATCCTCAAACCACTGCATGCCTCGCAAACCAGGGAAAGCCTGAGAAAATCTGTCGCTGAATTCGACAACTGCGCGCTTGCCGAGAACTGGCGACGTGGTTGACGCGCTTTGATCGAATTGGGGCGGTGATTGTTCCGGAACAAATGGACACAATCCCAACGGCGGTTTGGTTCTTGGTACTTCGTAAATCGCACGCACCAAATCAGTACGAGACTTGTCATTGTCTTGTCCATTTGAAAGATCGGAATATAGGGCTGCGCCAAAAAAGGTTGGTAGTTTCTGTTCACCTGCTACATTGCGTACAACGGGGATAAATCTACGTCTATTCATGTAGTCGCGCAGCATTTCGGCGGTGCAAATAGTTTTTTCGTATCCGACGCCGCCAATCCCGGCATTTGCTTTTCTGACGTATTCATCTGTGCAAATTACTATCACGCGATCAGACGTTGTAATTGCGCTCTCCATAAATGCCGCAAGATCATCACCGTACTCGACATCCCACCGATCCAGTATAACATCAATGCCATTGCCACGCAGGAATGTGGCAAGTTCTAGAACCCAGTTTTTGTGTGCGTTTGAATCGTGTGAATAAGAAAGAAATACTCGTTTGGGCATTTTTTGACCTTCATGTGTGGTACTCATGGCTTAGGATGAGCACTGTACGAAGAACCAATCAATGTTGGATTCGGTGATGTGCAAAGGAGTGCTGCGAATTGCGGTCATGTGTAGCGCGCTCCAGGCTGGCGAATGGTCATCTGCGCGTGTTGGATGCCGTATGTCAAGGAGGCCAGAAGAGTTGGGAGACGGGTAGGACCAGTGCCGCCAATGGGACCCAGCTTGTCTCCCGGCCGGGAAGTCGGAGCGGTTGTCGTCTTCGGTCTCACGGCGGATCGCAAAAGCCTGATGGATTTCCCAATCCTTTGGGCATGTCAATGGATCACGGATTGTCTTGATTCCGCGGGTGTCCAAGCAATGAACGCGGACCGGGGCATCAAATCGAATGCGGAATTATTCAATACCAGGACTTGGGCGGGCGGCATATGGCGCAAAGACACCATTTCGGCGCGCGGCGACAATGTCTAGGCTGCCAGGGGCAGGAGCTCCGTGCAGACGTATCTGGCCGACAGGGAATTGCCCCAAACCCACTGCCCCAGTGAACAGTCGGATCCTTGCCACGTGACGACGTTCGGGGACTTGCAGGAAAGGAGTTGGCCATGCGTAAGCTGCTTCTCATCGGACAGGGCTCGATACTCACCTTCATGGTGTTGGCGATTGCCGCTTGCAGTATCGGTCTTGCAGCGGGACCACTCGGTGCGGTCGAGATCAAACGTGGCGCGCCAATCGAAATCCGCGCGCTCCTCTCCGAATCGGTCGTGCCGTCCGTGTCCCCTCTCATCGGAACCGCCATGGAGCTGGCGATTCGGGACTATGGCCCCATACACGGGCACCATGTTTCCGTCCAAACTCTCGACGAGAAGTGTTCGGGCCCAGGTGGGCGCGCGGCGGCCGAGGCCGTCGTTGCCGACGCAGCGGTCGTCGGCGTCATCGGGACCTTGTGCTCCGGTGCGGCGGTGGAGGCATCGCCGATCCTCAGTGCGGCAGGTCTCTCGATGATATCGCCGGCAAACACGTCGCCTTTGCTCACATCCGATCTCGCCGGAAATGCCGGCCCGCACCACCACGAAGGCTACTACCGCGTTACGGATAACGACCTCATCGAGGCGAGCGTCGTCGCGCACTTCAGCTACGACGAGCTTGGCTTGCGCAGGATGGTCACGATCCACGATGGCGACGCCTATACCAGTTCCATCGCGAATGCCTTTGCCGTCGAGTTCGCCAGGCGTGGCGGTGCGGTTCCGATCGTCGCTCGGGCGGCAAAAGGCCAGACCGACATGGCCGCCGTTCTCGCCCGGTTCGAAGAAGCCGAGCCCGATGGCGTGTTCATCCCGCTCTTCCCGTCGGAGGCAACCAGTCTGGTTCAACAGGCAGCCAAACTCCGTGCGCTGGGAGGGGCGACAATGATCGGCGGTGCCGCCGTACTGACGACGCATGTCCTGGCGTTGCCGGAGTCGGAGGGCCTCTATTTCACGGCACCCGATCCCGGAGACAGCGGGAACACGAACCAGGCGACGGGCCGAAGCGCTGCCGACGTCCTGGCCGCGTTCGAGGCCGCCTTTGGCGCGCCGCCAACGTCCGCATACTGGGCGCACGGCTATGACGCCACGACGCTGTTGCTCTCGGCCATCGAGCAGGTTTCGGCCGTCGATGGAGACACGCTCACGATCGATCGCGCGGCGCTCCGCGATGCGTTAGGTGGCACCAAAGAGTTCCAGGGCATCCTCGGCACGCTGACCTGCGATGCCTTCGGGGATTGCGGAGTTGGCCGCAGCGTGATCCGTCTGCACGGGGACTCCGGCGTCACGGACCCGTCACGCCTGCCCATCGTGTACAAGGGCGCGCACAAGGGCGCGCGGGACTCGCACCGGCCTCAGGAGTGACGACGAAGAAGGCGTGGGGCGTTCCGGGGGGACCGATCGGGTTTCCCTGAGGTGGTGCGGCGGTTCGTCAGTGATTAGCTCAGGCGCGCGGACCCCGACATCGCTTCACGAGTCTGTGGTGCTCGCCGCCCCGTGGCGTGCCTGCCGGTCGAAGAACACCACCCATGTCGCCGCGTCGGTGCAGTCAGGGGAGAGCGTCGAATCGAGGGCCATGAGCTGGCGGTCTTTGAATGGCGCGAGGAGCGCATCGTGGCCGCGTGGTTTCACCCGGGGGACATCGCCGATGACGAAGTGTTCTGGGGAGATGACCGACCTTCCCGATCGGCATGGCCCGAACTCTCCCGAAGGGCCATAGCCCGGTCTTTGGGGCTCAAGTGGGGTGAGCGATGAGCGTACTGCCGCCCACCGTGTTCGTGGACGGTAACAACGTGATGGGCTCGCGTGCGGACGGCTGGTGGCGCAATCGCGCCGAGGCCGCGCAGCGGCTCGTCGCGGACATCGCCGCCGTGGCGTGTCGCCAGAGAGGTGCATGGACGATCGTGTTCGACGGCCCGGAGCCGCCCAGCATGTCTCCGGCGCAGGGGTGCCTTTCCGTCATTCACACGGGGCATCGCCGCCGGGATGGCGCGGACGACTGCATCGTTGAGCTGGTCGCTGTCCTGCCGGACCCGTCGGCGGCGCTGGTTTACACCTCCGATGCCGGGCTGCGCTCTCGGGTGCATGCGTTCGGCGCTCGCGTTTCGGGCGCGCGGGCGCTTCTGAACGAGATTGCCGCGGTCCGCGAGACAATGGAGCCGCGCATCGGGGATCGGGGGACCTTCGGTCGCGGACCGGTCCAGGAATGAACTCGCCCAGGATGGCTCGGGTATCTGACAGGGCGGGCCCGCAACCTGCCGGTCCCATCCACTCCTATTGGATTGGTCCACCCTCTTGTCTGCGCAACCGTCCGTCAGGCGCAGACAAGAGGGTGCTGAAGCCCACTAACCCACAACCTGCCTGTCACGAGGTCCATCGTAGACGCTGGCTCGACGCTCACCGCGAACTCGGACTGCGCCCCGAGCATCGCGTTCAAGGACTTGTTGTCAGGCGTCGGACATGGATGCCCGGAAACATATGGGTTCAACAGGTCGGGACGTCGGTCGGCGTCGAACCGGCGCGCCGAACGACACCGGATTCGAGAATCTGTACACGGATCGGGGTCGGTCGGCCCCCGGCGGCCGGGTTGTTGACCTGCGGGCAGTTGGAGACGATTGCGAGGACGTCGCGCTCGGCCCGCAGATCGACGCGATCGCCGGGCCTGGACGGGCCGCCGACGAAGGTCCGCTCTGCCAGACGGCCTCCTTCGTAGACCGGCACGGCGCAGAAGAAGTTCACGTTGGGCACGATGTCTGTCCATCCCAGGCCGTGCTCCGCCAAGGCGGCCAGGAAGTTCTCGCGGCAACCCGGCACCGCCTCCACGCCGTAGAGCATGGCGTTGCTGGGGGCGCTGCAGCAACCGGCGATGGTATCGTGATGGCCGCAGGTGTCGGCCACGATCGTGAAGAGCGGTCGTCCCCGGTCCGAGTAGAGCGCATGGCCCTTGGTCAGGCGAAGAGTGCCGCTTTTCTTGATCGTGTTCGGCGCGTAGTAGCGTTCGCGCGGGTCGGCCGCGTCGTAGCACAGGAAATCGACGCCCTGTTCACCCTCCAGATCGACGATGCGCAACACCTGGTCCCGCCGCAGGCGGGCCGACCACGGAGCGCCCGGCGCCACGATCTCGTCGTGGACAACACGCAACGCACCCTCTTCGTCCATCACCGTGCCCTCCAGTCTGACCCGTCGCCCAGCCTAACCCATCTCGGACTCATCGAGTTCCGGCGATTCATCGTTGCATGGACCAGCAAGCCCGTCTGAGAACGGCGGATGGTCCTTCGATGCCCAACCTGGCTGTCGATAGGTCCGACGCAGAGACTGGGTCCACCCCGGGTCTGGCGCAATTCCGCCATCCCCGGGCGCCACTGCCAGGGATGGAGAGTGATCGGGTCGGGGCACCGGGAATCGGCGGGATTCGATAGTCTGACCGCTTGAGGCACGCGATGGCGCAGCGGCGCCCTCTTGCACCGCTGGCGCCCGGATTGTTCCATCGGGCACATCTTCCTGCCGGGAGCGGAGCAAGGCGGCGTGCGCATCGAGACGGCGGATCGCCGGTACGAGGTACGAACCCTGAATGACGGCGTCGTGCACATCGAGGAACCGCACATCCTGCCCTTCTACCGCTGCAGCATCCGGTTGGTGCACGGGCGGCTGCGCACCTCCCGGTCGATAATCGTCATCGGCGGCCCCCCTGTGTGGATCCCGGCCTGTCGCAGGACGGGCATCGGACTTGGTGCGCGGGGGCGCGCTGGTCGCTCGGGTCGGCGCCCGCCCCGAGCCCGGAGGGCACGCGTCGCGTGCAGGCAAATGACGATGCGCTCGAATACGGTGTGAAGTCGGGCGCCTTGGTACGTTGGTAGAGGGCTGCGGGACGATCCCGCACCCTGCAAGGCGGTGAGATGGACCGGGAGGGACGATCTGCCATGGCGACGGTGACGAGACGCGATCTGACGGGGGCCGTCTGCGACGAGGTGGGACTTGTACACGGCGACGCGGCGGAACTTGTGGATGGGTTCATCGAGGCGATCGCAGAGCGGCTGTCGGCCGGGGAGGAGGTGAAGATCTCGTCGTTCGGTAGTTTCACGGTGCGCGACAAGGGCCTGCGTATGGGCCGCAATCCCAGGACGGGCGAGCCGGCGGCGATCCTGCCGCGGCGCGTCGTGGTGTTCCGGCCTTCGGCGAAACTGAAGGAACGGATCAACGAGATGCCGGGCGACGCGGGGGAAGACGCGTAGGTCGGCCGGCATCGGCACGGCTATAATCGGTTTGGAGTTCGGAACCGGCCAGCGGAGACAGGATCATGGACCGCGCATCATTGGGAGCGATCGACGAAGGCAGCCTGACGAAGGGCCAGTTGCGCAAGCTGACTGCGCTGCGCAAGTCGGTGGGGGACGAGATCGGCGAGCGCACGTTCGCCACGTGGTTGGCGTCGCAGGGAACGGTCGACAGGAAGGAAGACGGGAACGCGGCGACGATCGTCAACACTCTGTGGCCTCTGGTCGAGGATGGCGCTCTGGCGATCCCGCGCGGCGGCTACTTGCTGCGACGCGGCCGCGGCCGGATCGTCGTCGAGCCTGCGCGGCGGTAGAGCGTCCAAGGGTCGTCCGCCGGGTCCGAGCGCCGTCCTGCGCCTGGAAGTTCCTCGTCGGCGCGGAGCCTTCGGACTACGGTGGAGAGAAGCACCAGCCCTCCGGCGAGTGCTTGCATCGATCGCTCTTGCGCCGGGATGGCGCCGGAACATGGCCGGTTTGCCTCGGTACATTGGCAAAGGCCCGGCGATCCCCACGAATGCGTTCGATCATGAATACCCTCGTCCTGACCCTGTTGCTCGGCGTCGCTCTCTTCGTCCCCGCCGCGGCTAAGGAGGACGATCGCCTCGCCACGATCCATCTCCCGGAGGGCTTCGTCATCGAGGCCTTCGCGAAAGTCCCCAATGCACGGCAGATGGCCTGGGGAGAGAAAGGCACCCAGTGGCACCGCATTCGCTGCCGTGCCGGGATCAAGGATGTGCGCCTGCATGACCTCAGGCACAGCTATGCCAGTGGCGGCCTTCTGGTCGGGGAAGGCCTGACAATGATCGGGAAATTGCTGGGTCACAACAAGGTTGAGACAACCGCGAGATACGCGCACCTGGCGAACGATCCGATGAAGGCCGCCGCGAACCGGATCGCGAGCCGCATCGCCGACATCGCAGGTTGACGGTTGGCACAAGCATCGCCATTGCGGGCTTGACGGTGCTGGCGGGATGGGTCTGTTGTGGGCGCACTGCTTGGCCCCCAATCGGCAAGACAGCCTCTTGATTTTTCGCATGTTCAAGAGGTTAGGAGCCGACGCAAGACGACACGGCAGGGCACGCATGTGCTAACCCGGAGGCTGCAACAGCGATTGGAAATACGGTGTACATCTGGATCGAGAGGAGCGATGCCATGGAGAGGTGCTGCCCTGTCGCGGCGGTCCCGCGGTCAGCTACGCAATAACGAGTACAGCGCAAATGCGTCAGAGCGAAAGCACGATTGCGTTCTTTCGTGCTTTCGTTATAATCTAGATTGCGGGTACGATTCTCTCCCAATGGGCGCCGACCCCTCGGCGTTCACAGAACATAAATCGGTGTGATGGGCATGCAGGAGACCAATTCAAGCAAGACACCGTCTCAAGACGTGTCCCATTCGGCAAGAAAACCCGCTAAGCGGAAAACACCGAACTCAACGCCGCTCAACTTCAAAGTATCCGAAGAGTTTCGCCGTGAATTTAAAACCTACGCTGCCCAGCACAACATGAAACTCAATCAGCTTCTTTTTGTTGCGTTTGCCGCTCTGAAAGAAAAAGATGTCGAGTAGCGCGCGGATACATGACGACGTACCGGCACTGAGGCACCACCCCGGAAGCCACGAGGATATAGGGAAGCATGGTTGCGACGACTGACACTCCTGAATCAGCCGATGATCTGCTTGATGCTGCGTACCAGCAGCTTGAATTCGATCAGGGTTCTTTGCTGTCAGCCGCGAACGTGCCGCAATTGGATACAATAGAAGAATGGGTCAACAGAGGCGATTGGCAGCAACTAGCAGCCCAGGTTGGCGCAGAGAGCATCTTTTTTGTCGATCAAGACCCGGTTGTTGTATTTGCGAAGTCCGTAGACACCGCGCAGAGCGTACTGCGGATGCTTTACGAACGTATCTGGTGCATGGGCCGACCCCAGATTCTCTTCCTCGCTACACCGGGGGAACTATCCGCATTCGATTTGACGAAACCCCCACCAAAGCCGCACGAGGCGATCGCCGATCATGATCGTTTGATAGCAGTCGCGACCTCTGTTGCCGATGTACAATTGAAGCTTGGCGCTTATCACCGAGAGCACATAGAGACAGGGGAAGCCTTTGGCGAAGACCGGTTTCGCGATTCACTCAGTCGTTCAGATCGCGCCCTTATCCGAGACCTTAAGACGGTTCGGCAACAATTGACCACGGTGGCCTCCGAAGCGAAGCTTCCAGAACTTCGGCATTTACACTCTTTAATCGGCCGCGCTATATTTATTCGCTATCTCGAAGATCGCGAGATCCTGCTGCCTGCATACTTCGCCAAAGTCGCAGCGCAGAGCAAGCGTTGGACACAAATTCTCGAACAACCTTCCTCCGCGCCCGCCCTAGATCCAAGATTCACAGAACTACGATTTCCGCGGGTCCTACTGGATAAGGAATTCACGTATGCGATTTTTGAGGCACTTGCCCGAGATTTCAACGGCGATATTTTTCCTATCGATGATGATGAATCCGATCGTATACAGCAGGAACATCTCAACAGACTGAGGGGCTTTCTACTCGGGAACACGTCATACCAAGACAATCTGTTCTTTTTCGCCTACCGATTTGACGTAATTCCAATCGAGCTCATCAGCACGATTTATGAGGAATTCTACAACGAGCGCAATGGTAAGGGTAAGAACCAAGGCTCACACTATACTCCCCCAGCCTTGGTAGAATACGTGTTAGCGAATACCCTCACTCTGGATGTACTCGCCAAGAAACCGCGAGTAATTGATCCAGCCTGCGGTTCGGGAATCTTTCTCGTTGAGTCTTTCCGGCGCATGGTGCGACACCTTTGTGCTCAGCAGAACGGTAGACGCGTGAGTCCGCCGCAGCTTCGAAAAATGCTGCGCGACCAAGTCGCCGGCGTGGATATCAACGAAGAGGCCGTGCGCGTCGCCGCGTTCAGCCTTTACCTCGTCTACTTGCACTACCAGGAACCGCGAGAGATAAACAGCGAGCGAAGACTGCCATATTTGAAATGGGTGCCAAGTGAAGAGCGACAGCGGCGCGAGCAGTCAATGCCTGGAGCAAGGTTTCTAGATGTGTTGCTCCATGCAAACTCATTTGAGGTAGTTGACGGCAAGCATCCAGTCCAAGTTACTCGGCGATTTGGCAGGGCCTGTGCCGAGGTCGTTGTAGGCAACCCTCCCTGGGGCAATCCAAAGAAGAATGATGCGGATGGCCAACAGGCGATGCAGGCGGTCAAGTCGTGGTGCGGTTCTAAGAAGGGACGTCCGCTCGGTGACAACGAATTGTCGCAGGCTTTTATCCACCTCACCGGAGCGATTTTGAAGGAAGGTGGTCGGGCCGGTTTGCTGGTCTCCTCCGGCGTGCTTTTCAAGAGTCACAATAATAGCCGGGAGTTCCGGCGCGTATGGTTGCGGTCTGTCCGGCTAGAGCACGTTGTTAACTTTGGGCACGTCCGGCGTGTGTTTTTCTCTGGAACTCAGCGCGATTCGAAGGGGGTATCTCCGTTTATATCTGTGGTCTTCGAAAAAACTGCGAAAACGCCGACCGATAGCCGCTTTCAGTACTGGTCGGCCAAACGGACAGCGGTAGTGGAGAATACGAGCTCGGTTGTTCTTAACCGTGGCGACATGCATTGGCTCTCCCAACGAGACTGCCTTGACTATGAAAAGCTCTGGAAAATCTACTGGTGGGGCGGTCACCGGGATGAAGCGTTGATCCGATCTATTGAAAGATTCCCCGCACTTCGGGACTTGCCAAATCATATCGCCGGTGTGCGCTTTTCTTCCGGACGGGGGTTTCAGGAGGCCAACAAAGCAAATGTGGCGGGTTGGTTAAGCAAATATCCGGAACTTAGACCGCGCGATTTTCATTCGTACGGCCCAACTTCTACTAGCCGACTTGTACCCGTTCCGGAATATGTAGAGCGTCGGGGCGTCGAGGATATTTATAGTGGGCGGCGCCTACTTGTTGCACGCGGTATTCGAGCGGATGGTCACATCATATCACGCTTTGAGACGAGTACCTATAGCTTTCGTAATTCGACCCATGGAATTCGCTTCAGAGGTCTTAATACGTGGCAGGAGGCTGTAATAACGGCTGTTTTCTGGTCGTCTCTAGCCCGTTACTATTATTTCATGACGTCTGGTTCTTGGGGACTTTGGCACGACGAAATCCATCTAGATCACGTCAAGGAGATGCCTATCCGATTCCCGGAGAATAAACGTCTTCGAAACCGGATTGTGCGCGTTGTCAAGAAGCTTCAGAATCTGGACCAAGATCTAGCCGGGCTGGCACTAGGTTGGGAGGTGGCTCATGGACGACTCCCGGGACTCGAAAAAGAGCTGGATGATGCGGTCTTCGACCTCTACCAGCTGAACACTGCCGAACGCGACCTCGTGCACGAATTTTGCAGTATCGGACTTAACTTGTTTTATCGAAGTCGGAACAGTGAAGCAGTCAGAGAAGTCCACCGTCCGGAGCGAAGCGTCGGCACACTGGAGGATGTATCAGGCGCGAAAGTCGGACTGGCTGCGTATCTTCGTGTGTTCCTTGAGAGCTGGAAGCGGGAACTGGATGCAGACGGCGATCTTGTTTGGCAGGTGCTTTCTCCTCCCTCACGGGCACCGTTGCTGGCTGTGTCTTTTAGCATTTATGACAAAAGAGTGCCGCTACCGGACGGCGAGGATCGAGAGCAGTGGCGGGATGTTCTCGCCAAACTGGAAAAAGTATCGCTAGTCCCGATGGGTCGGTCCCGCATCTTCGTCGACACGTTCTTTCGACACGTAGGCGATCAAGAGCTCCTGTTCGTCAAGCGAAACGAACAACGCTTTTGGTCGCGCTCGGCCGCGCGCGAGGATGTAGGTTCGACTCTAGCTTTCCTTATGAATCAAGAGGACATTACCTTGAGCAAGAGACTATGAAGGTACGGACGTTGCGGCGGCTGACGAATAAGCTTTGGGCTACGCGCGAGGCGAAGTGCCTCGCGATAGCAGAACGTGCCTTGATAATGCTTCGAGAAACAAATGAAGCTCCGGAGACAGAAGTTGAGTTGAACCGCCTGTTGTATTTTTATCTGCTCACCGCTAGCCGAGAATTGTACCCTGATGAGGTGGTCGCACCGGTCACCGAGTGCAATAATCAACCAGATACTGACGATGAAGCAAGGGCTATACGCGAACAAAAGCGACCTGATTTTCAATGGATTTATCTGGACCGCTACGAACCGGACCCTCAGCGCAGCAGTAAGCAGTTCGTGATAGAGTGCAAGCGGCTTGGGAAGGCCCGTCGACGCGATTGGATTTTCAATGCGAATTACTCCGAATATGGTATAAAAAGGTTTTGTGATCCGGAATGGGCGTATGCAAAACAAGCACCTAGCGGAGCGATGTTAGGGTATTGGCAAAGCATGGAAGGAAACGATGTTCTGCGTGAAGTCAACGAAGGTTGCTATCGTCGTTCAATCCCAAGCCTGGTGTTCATTGGGCCTTTGTGTTCCAACGGAATAAGTAAATTCCAGCAGGAGTTGGTGCGCCCTTTTCCAATTTCACCCTTTAAACTACATCACTTGTGGATTGATCTAAGGTCATGAGTCAATAGAAGTGCATGAAGAGGCTCGAAACGCCCATTGCCGTGCGGACAAGAATCGCCTCGAGGCTCGGATGAAGTTTTCATATGGCGCGTTGAGATGCAGACGCGGCGTGGTAATTGCCGCCGATGGCTGGGGATGCAATCTGCGTCCCATTTGAATGCGATGGCGAAGGCCGGCGCGCCGCCCGAGATGATGTACCGGCATTGGGGTACCCCGCCGCCGGCCTGGCGCCCGAGATTCGGGTCGTGGCGGTGGCGTCGTGTGGCAGCACCTGCGGTCACTTGTCGACCGGTGCGCTGCGGTGAACCACGGTCCGCTCGCCGTGATATTCGGCAGCGGACCGAAAATCGCGGCCGCGGTGCCCGACGGTCCCCCGCAACGGGTGGAATCATGCCTTGGTTTCCGGGAGTTAGAGAACGTCGGCGCGCCGCCTGTGATGATCCACCGTCATTTGGGTGCCGCGCTCGCCCGGCGCCCAAGACTCCAGTCGTGGTGCCGGCGTCGTGTGGCAGCGCATGCAGCCGTCTGTCGACGGTGCGCTGCGGTGAACCACTCTCCACCGGTCGCACTGTCAGCGGCCGGGAAATGACGGTTGCGGTGCCCGGAGAAAAGTGGAATCATTTCGTGGTTGCAAGGGGTTAGAGAACGCTGGCGCACCGCCTGTGATGATCTACCGTCATCAAGGGAATGCGTGACAAGGGTGCGCTTGGCGTCCCAATCGTTCTGACTTTCTTGGCTTCAGGTTCTTCCCAACCCGGCAATGAGCGCCGACGATACACTCGGGTTTGAATCTGGTCAGAGACCCATACGGTGCCCCGGTGGAAGAGAAAGGCCGCTCTTCCAATGCCCGGTGTCACCATATGAAGCGCCAAACCCCCTGACCCACAATAATCCCTGTTCGCACTCTCAGACGGGCATCAGGGATTTCCCGGTTCGTCCTGGAGCCCGAGGGATCTCCGGCTGGGCATCCATGTCGTGGGCGCGAAGGTCTCGGTGCGCGTGGAACCGCGAGGGAAGCTGCGGAATTGGAGGACCTGACGTCCATGCGAGGCCTCCGGGCGGTGGTACCGGTGCGCGCACACCGCGGCGATCGGGCCGGCTTCCGGCCTCACGTGTGTGCCGGCCCGGGCATGCGGTAGCCGAGGCCGCGCTCGCTGGGGGCAGGTCAAGGACCCGATTCCGGAGCCGATGGCGGTGAGGCTGGCCGACGGCCGGACGTTCAACGATGGGATTCAGATGTTGGTCGGCGAAGGGTGAAGATTGCACGTCCTGCGCCCCCTACGGGGGCGCAGGACGGCCCCACCTCGTGTCCCGGCCCCAAAGCCGGAGTGCGTGTTGTCCGGGGTCTTGCGGCGGATCGCGACAGCCTGACGGATAGCCCGGTTCCTGGTGCCTTTCAACGGATTGCGGATTGCTCCGCTTCCGCGGGCGGCCGAGCGATGAGCGCGGACCGGGTCATCAATTCGAATGCGCAAATCTTCAATATCGGGACCAGGGCGGGCGGCGCGTGGCGCGGAAGCACCGTTTCGGCCCCCCCCCAGGAACTAGAATTCGAACCGGATCGCCGCGAGCACTGCGTGGGTCCGGTAGTCGGCGGCGGTCTCGTCGATCCGGACCGGGATCTCTCTCCGGGTGCCGTCCTCGCGGTAGCGCACGATGGCGATGTCGCCCACGTCGGTCCGGATTTCTCCCGCATCGGTGTACCGGTAGCTCAACTCGAGGTGGATGCTGCCGCCGATCGGTATCGCGATCCCGGCGGTCAGCATCCAGGTGAAGTTCCGCCCGCTTCCCCCGGGAAGGGCGGTGAAGGGGATCTCGCCGCCCGGACCCCGGCGCAGGGGGCCCTGCGGATCGTCCGGTTCGGGGAAGCGCTGGACGTAGCCGCCAAGGCGGTAGCCGGCGATCCCGAGCCCGGCGCCCAGAAAGGGCCGCGCCCGGCGGCCCGGGGCGATCTCCCATCCCGGGAAATCGTGGAACCCGGCGAGGAGGAGCTGCCAGGTGTCCAGCCTCGCCCCGGAAGGCTGGCGCGCGCCCGAGGCCCGGTAGTTCGTGTTGCCGCGCCATTCGAGGGCGCGAGCGACGCCGAATTCCAGCTGCGCGCGCAGCCGGTATGGCAGGGGGG